>Ga0114931_10001941_pt1 | contig 26318 bp, 22 predicted proteins | sample 2SBtaG_FD_89579 | JGI IMG/M metagenome (GOLD analysis project Ga0114931, IMG submission 89579) | Deep subsurface microbial communities from Kolumbo volcano to uncover new lineages of life (NeLLi) - 2SBTROV14_V59a metaG | ecosystem: Environmental > Aquatic > Marine > Volcanic | place: Kolumbo... | reverse complement strand
TGATGATCGCCCGGGCCGGGCCCTCGACCGGGTCGCTGAGGACGTACCCGCCCCGGACCACACCCTGCGGAGACGCATACCGGGAGCGGTCGATCACCGGCAACCCCTGCCGGCTCAGCACCAGCGCCACCGGACCGCGGCGGTGCGTCATCGCCACACGCCAGGCCTCCACCGTTTCGTTGGCGTCCGCCGGTCGAAGGACCACGAGGTTGGGGATCGCCCGGAGGGCCGACAGGGTTTCGATCGGTTGATGGGTGGGGCCGTCCTCCCCCAGGCCGATCGAATCGTGACTGAACAGGTACACCGTGGGCTGGCCCATCATCGCCGCCAACCGGATGGCCGGCCGCATGTAGTCGGAGAAGATCAGGAACGTGCCTCCGAACGGACGCAACCCGCCGTGGAGGATCATCCCGTTCATGATCCCGCCCATCCCGTGTTCCCGAATCCCGAAGAACATCTCCCGACCGAGCCGGTCCTCCCGCGAAAACGCCGACTCCCCGGCGAGCAGGGTGTTGACCGACCCGGACAGATCGGCTGACCCACCGATCAACTCGGGACAGCGGCCCACCAGGGCGTTCAGTACCTGCCCCGACGCCTTCCGGGTAGCGATGGTCCCATCGGCGACCGCGTATCGGGGCAACCCGTCGTCCCACCCGGCCGGCAGCCGTCTCTCCAACCTCCGCTCGAATTCCACCGCTTCGGCCGGGAACGCCCGGGCGTAGGCGTCACGCCGGGCCTCCCAGGCGGCGTACCGCGCCGCCCCCGCCCTCTCGCACGCCCGCCATGCGGTCAGCGCTTCCTCGGGAACGGCAAACGGTTCGGCTTCCGGCCAGTCGAGACGCTCCCGCGTCAGCCGGACCTCCTCCTCGCCCAGGGGCGCCCCGTGGGCCGCCGCCGTGCCCTGTTTGTGCGGGCTGCCGAACCCGATGTGGGTGCGGGCGATGATGAGCGAGGGCCGGGACGTTTCCCCCTTGGCCTCGTCGTACGCCGCATCGATCGCCTCGATGTCATTGCCGTCCGACACCCGTATCACCTGCCAGCCCAGCGAGCCGAATCGCGTGGCCACGTCGTCCGAATACGCCAGATCGATCGAGCCGTCGATGGTAATCCGGTTGGCATCGTAGAGCCCGATCAGCTTCCCCAACCCCCAGTGCCCCGCCAGCGACGCCGCCTCCTGGGAGATGCCCTCCATCAGGTCGCCGTCGCTCGCAAAAAAATAGGTCCGGTGATCGACCAGCGGATGGGCAGACCGGTTAAAGGTCGCCGCGAGCTGTGCCTCCGCCATCGCCATCCCCACCGCATTGGCGAATCCCTGCCCGAGGGGCCCGGTGGTGGTCTCGACCCCGGGGGTCCGTCCCACCTCGGGGTGGCCGGGGGTGCGGCTCCCAACCTGGCGAAACGCTTTGAGGTCGTCCAGCGAGAGGTCGTACCCGGACAGGTACAACAGGCTGTAGAGCAGCATCGAGGCATGGCCGCACGACAGCACGAACCGGTCCCGGTCGGGCCAGTCCGGATGAGCCGGATCGTGCCGCAGATGCCGGGTCCACAGGACGTACGCGGCCGGGGCCAGGCCCATCGGTGCCCCGGGATGCCCGGAGTTGGCTGCCTGGATGGCATCGATACTGAGGATGCGGATGCTGTTGATGCAGAGTTGGTCCAGCGACACGGCAGGGGTGGGGGTGGTCGTCGGCTCCGTCACCGCGAATCTCCCGGAGGGTGCGCCCGCGGCGCGCGTGGTCGTTGGGTTATGGCCGCCGGAAAGTAACACATGACCGGACCGAATACGACAGTCCCCCCGGGCGGACGCCTGCCCTGCCCCCCTTCCCCTGACTATGTTTCAGGCGCCACCACGACCACCTTGCCACCGGGATCATGGCCCCCATGACCAGTCCATTCAACGCCCGCGACACTCTCGCTCTCCCCGACGGGGATCTCACCATCTACCGGATTGATGCCCTGGCCGGTGAGGGCCTGACCGACCTCGACCGGCTGCCGTTCTCGATCCGGGTGCTGCTGGAGAACGTCGTTCGCCACCACACCCGGGGAACCGTCGGAGAAGATGAGGTGGCCCTGGTGGCCGGGTGGCAGCCCGAACCCGATCGGAGCCGGGAAGTGCCGTTCATGCCGGGCCGGGTAGTCCTCCAGGATTTTACCGGAGTTCCGGCCGTGGTGGACCTCGCCGCCATGCGGGATGCCATGGTGCGCCTCGGCGGGGATCCCGCCCGGATCAACCCGCTGGTCCGGACCGACCTGGTCATTGACCATTCGGTGCAGGTGGACTTCTTCGGCACGTCCCGCGCGTTCAGCCTGAACGTCGAGCGGGAGATGGAACGCAACGGGGAACGGTATGCGCTGCTCCGGTGGGCCCAGGAGGCATTCGACAACTTCAACGTGGTGCCCCCCGGAACGGGGATCGTCCATCAAGTCAACCTCGAGTACCTCGCCGACGTCGTGCGTGCCGTCACCGAGGACGGCGAAACGGTGGCCTTTCCCGATACCCTGGTCGGCACCGACTCCCACACGACCATGATCAACGGGCTCGGCGTTCTGGGTTGGGGGGTCGGCGGCATCGAGGCCGAAGCGGTGCTCCTCGGCCAGCCGTACTTCATGCAGCTGCCGGAAGTGGTCGGCATGCGCCTGACCGGTCGGCTTCGGGACGGCGCCACCGCCACCGACCTGGTGCTCACTGTTACTCACCTCCTGCGGACCCACGGCGTGGTGGGCCGGTTCGTCGAGTACTTCGGGCCGGGGCTCGGAAGCCTCGGGTTGGCCGATCGGGCCACCCTCGCCAACATGTCCCCCGAGTACGGCGCCACGATGGGGTTCTTCCCCGTGGACGCGGAAACGTTGCGCTACCTCGAACGCACCGGCCGCCCGCCCGAGGTGGTGCAACGGGTCGAGCGCTACTGCAAGGAACAGCATCTCTTCCACACCGCCGAAACCCCGACGCCCGACTATTCCGCCACCCTGGAACTCGATCTCTCCACCGTCGTGCCCTCGGTGGCCGGCCCCCGGCGGCCCCAGGACCGGGTACCACTCGACGAGCTGAAGGCATCGTTCCACCAGGTGCTGCCCAACCTCATTCCCTCGGGCGCGCGGCGGGAAGTCGGGGAGCGCGACGGGGCCACCTGGGCCGGGGAAGGGGGACACAGTCCGGCGGCGGCCACCGCCGTGGTCGATACGGTGGAGACGGAGATCGAATACGACGGCAGCTGTTTCACCCTCACCGACGGTTCGGTGGTGATTGCCGCCATTACCAGTTGCACCAACACCTCCAACCCCTCGGTGATGGTCGGGGCCGGTCTCCTCGCCCGACGAGCCCGGGAGCGGGGCCTGAACCGGAAACCGTGGGTCAAGACCAGCCTCGCCCCCGGTTCGAAAGTGGTGACCGATTATCTCAAGGACGCCGGACTCCTGGCGGACCTCGAGGCTCTCGGCTTCTTCGTCGTGGGTTACGGCTGCACCACCTGCATCGGGAACAGCGGCCCGCTGGCCGAGCCGATCGCCGAGGCGATCACGGATCACGACCTGGTTACGGCGTCCATCCTGTCGGGCAACCGGAACTTCGAGGCCAGGATCCATCCGCTGGTGCGGGCGAGCTATCTCGCCTCCCCGATGCTGGTCGTGGCCTACGCCATTGCGGGCCGGATCGACATCGACCTGACTCGTGAACCGCTGGGGGAAGATGCCGACGGTCGTCCCGTGTACCTCAAGGACCTGTGGCCCAACCAGGACGAGATCAACGATGCGGTGGCCGCGGCCCTGAAACCGGAGATCTTCCGCCGGGAATACGCGACGGTGTTTGACGGGACGGAGGCCTGGCAGCAACTGCCCGTGCCGAACGCCGAGGGCGGTCGGTTCGCGTGGGACCCGGCCTCCACCTACGTGGCCGAACCCCCGTTCTTCGAGAACCTCACCCCCGACCCCGACCCCCTGACCGACATCACCGGGGCCCGCGTCCTCGTCTCCCTTGGCGACACGGTGACCACCGATCACATCTCACCGGCCGGCGCCATTCCCCGCGACGGCCCGGCCGGACGGTGGCTGATGGACCGGGGAGTGAAACCGGTCGACTTCAACACGTTCGGATCCCGGCGGGGACATCACGAGGTCATGATGCGGGGCACGTTCGGCAACATCCGCATTCGCAACCGGCTGGTGGAAGGCCGAGAAGGCAACTGGACCGTGTACCTCCCGACCGACGAGGAAATGAGCATCTACGATGCCGCCATGCGGTATCGGGCGGACGGAACGCCGCTCGTGGTCCTGGCCGGATCGGAATACGGTACCGGCAGTTCCCGCGACTGGGCCGCCAAGGGCACCCTGTTGCTCGGCGTGCGGGCGGTGATCGCGCGAAGCTACGAACGGATCCACCGCAGTAACCTGATCGGGATGGGGGTGCTCCCGCTGCAGTTCGCCGACGGGGGCTCGGCCGAATCGCTGGGTCTGACCGGTCGCGAGACGTTCTCCATCACCGGAATCCCCAATCTCTCTGCGGGGGGAACGGTACGGGTGACCGCCACGGGAGAGGACTCTTCCGTCGAGTTCGACGCGCTCGCCCGCCTCGATACGGCCATCGAGGTAGACTACTACCGGCACGGCGGCATTCTGTCCTACGTCCTGCGCAAGCTGGCCTCCAGCTAACCCCGGGACGAACGTCCCCGTCGGAACTCGGCGCTGAACCGCCGGCCGCCGGAGCGCCGGCCGGTGGTGCCGCACCCCTCCGGCTCACCGGGATCGACGCCGAGGAACTCGGCAATAGTGGTCCACTGCCGGCAGGCATCCTGATACCCGAGTTCCATGATCTCACTGGTGTAGGCCGGCTCGAACAGCAGATAGCTGACAAAATCGGCGGCACCTGCCTGTTGCCCGCCCATCGCCCGGACCACCGATCGGATCACCGGAGGGAGCCGGCGAAAGTGGGGTCGCGCCGCGGCACCAAGATCGGCCGACGGGCGGAGCAGCAAGAGCTTGATCGCGCGCATCCCCCCCGGCGATCGGTGGCCGGGAGGCAACTCGCGCAACACATCGTTCAGGCGTTCGAGGCGCTCGGCATCGGTCTCGAGGGCGTCGAGGAAGATGGAGTGGAACAACATGCCCATCACTTGCGCCGCCGACGGGTATTCGGGCATCGTGGGCACATCGTAGCGGGCATCGTCATCGGGTCGCATACCGATGGCCAGGATGCGCGACGCTCCCAGATGAACCGCCGGGGCCAGTGGCGCCTGCTGTCGGACGCTGCCGTCACCGTAATACCGGTCACCGATCCGTACCGCCGGGAACAGAATCGGAATCGCGGCCGACGCTAGGACGTGATCCCAGGTCAACCGCGCCTGCACCGCCCGCCGCTGGGCTCTCGCCCACATCTCCACGTCATCCGCCCCCTGGACAAACGTCACCGTCTCGCTTGGCTGGTAACAGGTGGCACTGAGGGTCACCGCCCGCAGGCGCCCCGCGCGGATATTCCCGGAAATCCCCCGAAGATCCACTCGGCCCGACATGAACAGTCGGAGCGGATTCATGTTCATGAAACCCCGCAGAATCGGTCGGTCCCGACGCAGAATCTGCTGACCCGCCCACCGAAACAGGGCACTGAGCAGGCCGCCGACCCGGACGTGATACACCTGATCGGCGGTGAGCCGCAACCACTCCGCCCGCAGCGCCCGCACCTTGGCGCCAAACGTCCCCGGGTGGGCGGCCAGGGTCACCGTGTTGATCGCCCCCGCGGACACACCGCACAGAATGGAGATGTCGAGATGGGGGGCCCGCTCGGCAATAGCCGACAACACACCCACCTGATACGCCGCGCGGGCTCCGCCGCCCGAGAGGACCAGGGCCAGATCGTGACGGTTGGGGGGCGACTCGCTCAGCAATACCTCCTCCAGGTAGCGACCACAAGGTGACAGGTTGACGACATCCCGACCAGTGGGCAATCCGTTCGGGACCTCCTCCAACTCCACAACAATTCGCCCCGGGGCCCCGGTTCCGTCGAAGGCCGGCCCATGTATCTTGTCCCATGCGCTTCACAATCCCGGAGGTGGAATTGCAGTTTCGCGCCACCCGGGGAGGCGGTCCGGGTGGTCAGCACGTGAACAAGACCTCCACCCGGGTCGAGGTGCGGTGGGACATCACCCACAGCCCGAGCCTCGAACCCGACCGGCGCGCACGGGCGGTGGCCGCCCTCGGCCGACGGGTGCACGGGGACGGGACCATCCGGGTGGTGGCCGCGGCGCGGCGCAGCCAGCGGCAGAACCGGGAAGCGGCGGTCAAACGACTGGAGGCGCTGGTCAACCGGGCCCTGGCCGTGCCCAAACCGCGACGACCCACCCGACGACCGCGCACCGCCGAAGAGGTGCGCCTGCAGGACAAGAAACGACACGCCGAAAAGAAACAGCGCCGCCGGCCGCCGGTGGACGAATGACCTGAGGAGAACGGATGCAACTTGGACATGTGCCGCTGGCCCTTTCGATCGCCACCTACGACTGGAACCCGAGGATGGCGGTGTTCTGTCTCATCATGCACTTCTCGCCGAACTTCGACTCCCTGGTCGTCAAGGCGGGACTGGCCAAGCCGGAGTTCCACTGCACCGTCACCCACAGCTTTCTGTGGGCCTTTGCGGTCACTGGCGTCGTATACCTGATCAATCCCCACTACGCCCCGTTCACGTTCGTCGCCCTGGTCACCCACTACCTCGCCGACATCGGCAGCACGGTGGGTCTCCCGCTCCTCCTGCCGTTTTCGAAGAAACGATTCACCATGGCGTTGTTCAAGGACACCGGTTACTGGGGTTGGCAGATGTACACCGGCTATTACCGGCAGCCGATGGCCTGGGTGTTGGAAGGTGCTACCATCCTGTTCTTCGTATTCCGGCTGATGCAGATCTCCGCGTAGCCTCGTGCCAGCGGATCTCCAGTACGACGCCGTCATCGTCGGCAGCGGGTTCGGCGGCGCGGCCATGGCGCGGCAGCTCGCCGCTGCCGGACACTCGGTACTGGTGCTCGAACGCGGGGGACCGGCGGCCCGCGACGCGAGCGCGTGGGATGCACGGGCCATTCTCATCGATCAACGCTACCGGAGTACGATCCCCTTCGAAGCTCCACAGTTTGGTGGCCGCCGCCGACTGTTGCATCCCAATGCCGTGGTGGGGGGACAGTCGGTCTTCTACGGGGCCGCCTCGTTCCGATTCCGCGAGGCCGACTTCGAGCGCCGAAGCCGGTTTGTCGATACCCACCCGATGCCGGACGGCTATGCGGACTGGCCCATCAGCTACGCCGATCTCGAACCCTGGTACTCGCAGGCCGAGTCCCTCATCGGCGTCGCGGGGGTGGCCGGCGTGGACCCACACGAACCTCCTCGCTCCGCCGAGTACCCGATGGCCCCTCCACCCCTCGGAGCACCCTCCCGGCGCCTGGCCGATGCCGCCACCCGGCTCGGCCTGACCCCGTTTCGGATCCCGCTGGCCATCAACTACGCCAACCCCGAGCGGCCCCGCTGCATCGAGTGTACCACCTGCGACCTCTATCCCTGTCAACTCGGGGCCAAGAACGACATGGCGGTCACCCTGCTGCCCCAGGCCGTGGCGGCGGGCGCTACGGTCAGACCCCGTACGGCGGCCCTTCGCCTTCTGCGGCGCGGTGAGCGTATCACCGGCGTCGCGTGCGCCGATCTCGATACGGGCCGGAGGTTCACGGTGGCCTGCGAGGTCGCCGTGGTCAGCGCCGGGGCCATCGCTTCCGCCCGGCTGCTCCTTGCCTCCGGGCTGGGCGACGTGGAACCCAACGGCCGCATGGTGGGACGGTATCTCATGCGTCACTGCGCCGGCGTGGCCATCGGCCTGTTCCCGTTCGTGACCAACCCCGACCAGGTGTACACCAAGCAGATCGCAATCACCGACCGCTACCTGGGAGATCCGTCGCACCGGCGCGGTCCGGCGGGCCCCTGGGGGTGCATCCAGGGCCTGCAGGTCCCACCACCCGAGTACATTGCCGCCGGCGCCCCATTTCCTTTCAATTACCTTGGCGTCCGATCGCTTCCCTATCACCTCTATCTCCTGGTCATGGCGGAGGACGTGCCGCAACCTGCCAACCGGATCACGCTCCACCCGAGCCGAACCGACCCCCTCGGCGAACCGATTGCCTCGGTCGCCTACCGGCACGGCCGGCGGGATCTCCAGGCCCGCGCTGCGTTGTTCCGGGTGGCGTCGGGCATCCTGCGAGAGGCCGGGGCGGTGCTCCGGCTCCGGAAGACGATCAACACGTTCTCTCACCAGGTGGGAACATGCCGATTCGGCACCGATCCGTCCCGGGCGGTGCTCGATCCGGTCTGCCGGTTCTTCGGCCTCGCCAATCTATTCGTGGTGGACGGCAGCTTCATGCCCACCTCCGCCGGCGTGAACCCGAGTCTCACCATCGCGGCCAACGCGCTCCGGGTCGGCGAGCACCTCGCCGGAGAGTGGGCGGCCTACGGAGGGTCGGCGTCATGACCCGCCCCACCATCTGCATGCTGGGCTGCGGAAAGATCACCCGACTGCACAGTACCGTGGCCCGCACGCTCCGGCGGCGATTCCGGCTCGCGTACGCCTCACGCTCCCTGGAGCGGGCCATGGCCTACAATCGGCAGTACCGCGGGGCCGGAGCCTTCGGCAGCTACGAGGATGCCTGCTCGAGCCCCGAGGTAGACGCGGTGTTCGTTTGCACCCCCCACGCCTGCCACGTCGACCACGTGACCCTCGCCGCCGAAGCCGGCAAACCGACCCTCGTGGAGAAGCCGGTGACGCGCACCCTGGACGAATGGCAACAGATTCGCGACGTGACCACTCGCCACCGAACACCGTGCATGGTGGCCGAGAACTATTTCTTCAAACCGCTGCTGCGGACCATCCGTTTTCATCTCGAACGCGGCGACATCGGCCATCCACTGTTCGTCGAGATCAACAAGACGGGCATCAGCCGCAACACGGGATGGCGGACCGATCCGGATCTGATGGGGGGCGGGGCGCTCCTGGAGGGCGGGGTCCACTGGGTCAACCTGCTGCTCGAGATTGCCGGCCCACCCCGCGAGGTGTTGGCCGCGCGGCCGGACGTCGACTATCCGCGGGCCGCTCCTTTCGAGGACAACCTCGAGGTCCTGGTCCGATTTGCGTCCGGCGCGGTGGGGAAGCTCCTGCACTCCTGGCGGACCCACAACCGGATCTTCGGACTCTCCACGTCAAAGATCTATGGAACCGAGGGAAACATCACCTTTGAGAGCAACGGAATCTGGGCCCTGGTCCTGGGCCGGCGCACCCGAATCCGCATCCCCGGCCTGCTCGACATCATGGGATACCGGTCCATGCTGAAGGCCTTCGCCGACGTCGTCACCGGGGCCGCCCCGGTCTCCATGTCCCTCGAGGTCGCCCGACGCGACCTGGCCCTGATCGACGGTGCCTACCGGTCGCTCGAGAGCGGACGCTGGGAGGTCCTGTCCGCCGCCGGCTCGCCCTCGTAAGCCTCGCCCGATCCTTCGCACCGGGATCCCGGAGCCCGCCACCGAACCAGCGGGCCCGGGCGCGCTTCAATCGACGGTCGACACCGCCGTGTCGATCTCGATCGATCCCCTGAGGCTCCGGTACACGGGACAGAAGTTGGCGTGCATCCGGTGGACCCGTTCCACGGTCTTCGCCTGTGACGGATCCACCCGCAAGTGGTATGTGATGTGAATCCTCCGAATGACCAGGACCCCGTCGTCCGTTTTTTCGATTTCGCCTTCCGCCTCCCCGACGAGGTCGTCGGGACCCAACTCGATCTTGCGCGCTGCCAGCGCGCCGGCAAAGGTGCCGACCAGTCAGCCGCAGGCCGCCGCCACCACATAGTCGAGCGTGGTGGCATGCGGCGGATACCGATCAGGATCCACCTTGTAGTGGGCCGCCACCTCGTCGTGAACGCCGAACGTGACAGGGTCCGGTTCGGCCGGTAACTTCGCGTGGCGGATCGGACCGTCGATCCGACGGACACTCACTCGTGACCGGTACGCAACATCGCTCATGATCGTCTCCCCGTTGAATGCACGGCGGCCGGACGGAATGCCCCGCAATCGTTACTCATGCCACCAATAATCCTAGCCCTCACCGCCCTGGCGTTCCAGCCCTCCCGGCCGTTGCCGATCGGCGTCACGAACAATGCCGTGGCCGCCGTGGATGTCGATGGGGTTCGACACGTCTATTCGTTGCTCGGTCTCGACTCCAGCGGGACGTGGCGCGGGGTCACGTCCCGTTCGTTCGCCTGGACGGCGGGCGAACCCGGATGGCGCGAAATCCCCGGTCCGCCGGGGCCGGGCCGACTGGCCGCCACCGCCCAGAGTGTCCGGGGTCGGGTGTACCTCTTTGGCGGTTACACGGTGGCGGAAGACGGAGGGGAGCGTTCCGTGCCCCGCGTAGACATCCTGGACCCCGGGACGGAACAGTGGACCCGCGGCCGGGATATCCCCCTTCCCGTCGACGATGCGGTCTCCGGCGTCTGGCGCGACTCCCTGATCTTCCTGGTTTCGGGGTGGCACGACCGCGACAACGTCGCCGATGTACAGATCTATGATCCCGCTACCGATCGCTGGCGGGCCGCGACCCCGATTCCCGGAACTCCCGTCTTCGGCCACGCCGGAGGCATCGCCGGCGACGTGATCATCTACGTGGACGGCGTACGCCGCAACCCCGATCGACCGCGGTATACGATCGAACCCGCCTCATGGCGCGGGGACATCGACCCCGCCGACCCGGCCCGCATTGTCTGGACCCGACTCCCGCCCCATCCGGGGCCCCCGGTGTACCGGGCCGCAGCCCTGGGCATCGGACCGATGGTCATCGTCGCCGGCGGAACCGACAACCCGTACAACTACACCGGGATCGGGTACAACGGCGTCCCGTCGGTCCCCTCGTCCCGCGTGTTCGGCTACAACATCAGAACCAACGCGTGGGTCGACCTGCCGCCCCTCCAACACCCGTCGATGGACCATCGGGGCCTCGTCCGGGCGGGACGGCACATCTTCTCCGTTGGCGGCCTCGGCCCCACCCGAACCCCGCTCCGGGAGGTCAATGTCCTGAGCCCTCCCAACCACTTCCCGTAACCGCGGAGGGAACGTTCAGAACGCCGAACGGGGGAGGCCCAACCGGACCCTCCCCCGTTCACCCCGTCGCACTCCAGGCGCCCGGATCAGGCCTCCGGCAGCTCCTTGACGAGCGCCGCCACCGTATCCTTGGCGCTGCCGAACAGCATCGACGTGTTTTCCAGATAGAACAGTGGATTGTCGACGCCGGCAAACCCCGGGCTCAGACTCCGCTTCAGCACAATGACGTGTTTCGCCTTGTCCACGTCCAGGATCGGCATGCCACTCAACGGCCCCGCGGGCAGCCGGGCATCCGGGTTCACCACGTCGTTCGCTCCCACCACCAGCGCCACATCGCAGCGCTCGAACTCCGGATTGATCTGATCCATGTCCCGCAGTTTGTCGTACGGCACGTTGGCCTCGGCCAGCAACACATTCATGTGGCCCGGCATCCGTCCCGCCACCGGGTGAATGGCGTACTTCACCTCACCGCCCCGCGCTTCGATGAGGTCGGCCAGCTCCCGGATGTCGTGCTGCGCCTGCGCGACGGCCAAGCCGTACCCGGGCACCACGATCACCGAACGGGCATAGGCCAGCATCGTGGCGGCATCTTCGACGCTGATCTGCCGAACCGTCTTGTCCCCACCGGGCCCGGCGATCGCCGCGGTGCCACCACCGCCCGCACCGAACGCCCCGAACAGTACGTTGGCCAGGGACCGGTTCATCGCCTTGCACATGATGTTGGTGAGAATCAAGCCCGATGCCCCGACCAGCGCGCCACTGATGATCAGCCCCTCATTGTTGATGACAAAACCCGTCATCGCCGCGGCCAGACCGGAGTAGGAGTTGAGCAGCGAGATGACCACCGGCATGTCGGCTCCACCGATCGGGATCACCGACAACACTCCCAGCACCAGGGAGATCGCCATCAGGCCCCAGAACAGATCGCTGCGCTCCGGATGCATGACCAGCATCACCAGCAGGGCCAGCGTGCCCAGGAACAGGACCGCGTTCACCGTCTTCTGCAACGGGTAGGTCACCGCCCGACCCGTCACCAGCCCCTGCAGCTTGCCGAACGCAATCAGGCTCCCGGAGAAGGTCACCGCGCCAATCAACACGCTGAGCTGGATCGAAATCCCTACGTTGAGGGGCAGACCTTCCACCCCACCCTGGTAGCGCAAATACTCGGCCGACGCGACCAGGGCGGATGCGCCGCCCCCGAAACCATTCAACAGGGCAACCATCTGCGGCATGTCCGTCATCTTCACGGTCCGCGCGAAGATGGCGCCGATTCCCGAGCCGACCACGATCCCGATGACGATCCACTGGAAACTCAGGATCCCGCCATAGACCAGGGTTACGACGATGGCGATCAACATGCCGACCGCCGCCACCAGGTTGCCCGACCGCGCCGTCGCCGGCGAACTCAGACGCTTGAGCCCTGTGATGAAGGCGACGGCGCCGACCAGGTACAGGAGTTGAGCGAGAGGAGACATCTAGCGTTTCCCCTCCGGCTTCTTCTTGAACATCTCCAGCATCCGATCCGTCACCATGAAACCACCCACCACATTGATCATCGCAAACACCACCGCCACGAACCCGAGCCACCCGGCGACGGCGGAATGCTCGCGGCCCGTCACCAGCAGCGCCCCGATGATCGCGATGCCGGAGATCGCGTTGGATCCCGACATCAGCGGCGTATGCAGGGTCGGGGGCACCTTGGTAATCACCTCGAAACCCACGTACATCGCGAGCACGAATACCACCAGCAACCCGACGAATTCCTCGATCATGAAGCACTCCCTCCTTCCACCGCCTGCCGAACCCGGTCGTTGACCACCACCCCGTCCCGGGTGATGCACGCTGCGCCGGTGATCTCGTCCTCGAAATCCAGGTGTAGTGCACCGTCGGCCACGATGTGCTTGACGAAGGTGTGCATGTTCTTCGAGTACATCTGGCTCGCGTCCGACGGCATACTGGCCGGGAGGTTGAGCGGACCCAGGATGGTGACCCCGTGACGCACCACGGTCTGACCCGGCTCGGTCAGCGCGCAATTGCCTCCCGTCTCCGACGCGAGATCGACGATCGTCGCACCGGCCCGCATGTCGCGCACCATGGCCTCGGTGATCAACTCCGGAGCCGGTCGCCCCGGAATGAGCGCAGTCGTAATGACCACATCCACCTCGGTAATGTGCCGGTGGATCAGATCAAGCTCCCGCTGGTGCTGGTCGGCCGAAAGCTCGCGGGCGTACCCACCCGCGTCCTCCGCGTCTCCCCCTGGCCCCTCCTCCTCCTCGATGAACCTGGCCCCGAGGCTCTCCACCTGCTCCTTGACCGCCGCCCGCACGTCGAACGCGGACACGACCGCGCCCAGTCGACGCGCGGTGGCAATGGCCTGCAGGCCCGCCACCCCGGCACCGAGCACGAGCACCTTGGCCGGAGCGATCGTCCCCGCTGCCGTCACCAGCATGGGGAAGAACTTTCCGACCGTCGCCGCCGCCAGCAGTACCGCCTTGTACCCGGAGACGGTGCTCATCGAGGAGAGCACATCCATCGACTGGGCCCGCGTAATCCGGGGCAACTGGTCCAGGCTGAACGCCGTGACCCGGCGTGCCAGCAACCGCCGGACCCCGTCATGATCGAACAGAGGCAAGAAGAGACCGACGATCGGTATATCGGCAGAGAGCCGATCGGCTTCCGCTGCCGTCGGCATCTGGATCTTGAGAAGGAGGTCCGCACCCGTCCACACCTCGGTCCCCCGCACCAGATCCGCCCCGGCGTCGGCGTAGCGGTCGTCTCCGAACCCGGCCGCCTCACCCGCACCGGCCTCCACTCTCACCTGCAGACCGTCGCGTACCATCCGCTTGATGGTGTCCGGCACCACCGCCACCCGGTGCTCACCTTCCACGATCTCCCTCGGAACCGCTATATTCACCGACACGCTCCTTCCTTTTGCGCCACATGTTACCACGGAACCGACGGAGAGTCTAGGCACGTTATCCACGTGCAGACCCCGGCGTCACCGGACGGAAACAGACCGGCCGGAGGACCATCGGGGACCACCCATACCGTCGAGCCCCTGTGCTGAAGTCGTTCTGGCATTTCTGGACCACCCCCCGCGCCGCGGCCTACTGGCGTGTCTTTCTGTGGGCCACCGCCGCGGTGGGGGTGGTCGGCATCCCCCTCATCCTCCGCTTCCCGAGCACCGTGCCGCTGGTCTGGCTCTGGCTGGTCGGCATCCCGGCCAACAGCCCGATCGCCCCGTTGTTTCCGACGGCGTTCGAACCGCTGATGATGGAGGTCGTCAAATACCAGCCGGTCCTCACCGTGACCGTGGTGGCGGTGGGCATATTCGTCTACATGGAGTTCATCAACTGGTACGTCTTCCGGTGGGTCCTCAACTGGGACCGCCTGGAGGCCCTGAAGACCAATCGGTGGGTCCGGTGGGGACTGCGGCACTTTGCCCGGGCCCCCTACTTCAGCGTGTTCCTCTTTGCCGCCACCCCGATTCCGTTCTGGGTGGCCCGATCCCTGGCCATCCTCCACCGCGTGTCGTTTCCGAAATACATGGTGGTCATGGCCCTGGGCCGGTTTCCCCGGCTTTACCTCTATGCATGGCTGGGTTCCCGGATCCACGTACCGTGGTGGGCCCTCCTGGGGCTCGCGCTCGGCACCGGTGTGTTGTTGATCGGCTGGAAACTCACGCACAAGGAACCGCTGCTCGCCGATACGGTCCTGGACTGACCCTTCCCGGGTCAGCGTGAACCGAGCAGGCGGAGGAGCTCCGGCGGGGCCCCCGGCCCGAATACGTCCGCCAACGGCACGGTGAGGATGGCGGGGGCCGGACCCGGGGCACCGTCCGGGCCGTCCCGCCCATCGGCGCCCCCCGCACCTGCCGCCCCATCGGCCCCGGCCTGACACCGCCGGTCGGTCGCCGGGTCGGCCGTCCCGCCCTTGCCTCCCGCCCCACCCGGGCCTCCGGGACCTCCCGCACCACCCCGGCCACCGGGGCTTCGCGCGTCAACGAGGCCGGCGAGGAACGGCTCCTCGACCGGAGCCACCACGGTGACCCGACCCCCCCGTCCCCCACGTCCACCGCCCCCTCCCGGACCCCCGGGAGCCCCGGCCCCACCCGGCGCACCCGGACACCCCGCCTTGCCGTCCGCTCCCGGCGTCCCCGCACTCCCCTTGACGCCCCGGCCCCCACGCCCACCCTGCGACACCAGCACCAGCCAGTCGGCCGGCGGAACCCGGTCGGCGTCAGCCAGCACAAAGAACGGCGGGGCAACCCCCACCTCCACCCCGACCACCAGGAGGCGCTCGTAGAACGGCGAAGACACGATCCCGATCCGTGCCGTGATGTCAGGACCGTTCTCCCCACCTCCCCCCCGCGGACCGTTCCGGCCCCGGAATACCCACTCCCGGCGGGCACAGGAGTAGTCGGGCGCAACCGTGGCCGAAGCATTGATGCCCGGCCGAACCGCCAGAAACGCGTGGAGGCGAAACCCGGTGGCGGCGCTCTGCAGGGGATCGGCCACCGTGCCCCAGTCCCCGTTCTCCCGCGGGGTGGCCTCGGGACTCGTCCGACGCAACATCACCACATGCAACGGCGGCGGATCGTCTTTGTCGTACCGGCGCGAAAACCCCAGCTCGGTCCCGTCGTCCAGCACCGCCGTGTACGAGGCCCCGATCACGGCCCCCGGACAGACGAACGGTGCGGCGTCGATCCGAATAGAGGCAATCCGGACGGCCAACCCCGGATCCGGGGCAAAGTCGGCCGGCGGCTTCTGCGGACCGCACCCCACCGCCACCACAGAGACCAGACCCAGCGTCCGCCCATCGATCAACCCGAACATCACCCACCTCGCGTGTGCATTTCCCGGCGTGGATCGGACCGCAGCCGGGCGACCTGATGAAGAACCCCCCGGTTGGGGTCGGCGAGTCTCGCCTCCGCCCCGCGGTCTCGACGTGCCTTCCAGTAATCGGCGATAAGCGTAGCCAGCTCGACATCGCTCGCCCCATCGCGCAGGGGCCCCCGGAGATCCATCCCGGCATCGGCGTACAGACAGAGGAACAGCGTGCCGTCCGCCGTCACGCGCGCCCGGTCACACGCCGCGCAGAACGGAGCCGTGGTGGAGGCGACGATTCCGAAGAGGCGACCGTCATCGAGCCGGAACCGCGAGGCGGGCGCGTTGGGATGCTCGGGCGCCACTTCATGCACCGCGCCATACCGCGTGCGGAAACGCTGCAGGATGTCCTCGCGGGACACCACCTGGTCCATCGACCAGGCGGTGGCCCCCCCCACATCCATGTACTCGATGAACCGGATGGTGGCACCGACCCCGGTGGCGAACTCGAAGAGGTCGTACAGCTCGTCATCGTTGAAACCCCGCACCACGACCGTGTTGATCTTGGTCCGCGTGAACCCCACCCGCCGGAGCGCGTCGAGACCCTCCCGCACGGACTCCAGCCGCTCCCGGCGGGCGAACGCGGCAAACCGCTCGGGACGCAACGTGTCGAGGCTCACCGTCGTCCGGCCCAGGCCGGCGACCCGGAGTGCCTCGGCGTGTTGGGACAGCAACACCCCGTTGGTGGTCATGGCAAGATCCTCGAGCCCGCGCTCGGCCAACGCCTCCACCAGCGTCGGGAGATCATGCCTCAACAACGGCTCCCCCCCCGTGAGCCGGAGCCGGGTGACGCCGACCCCGACAAACACGCCCACCAGACGATCGATCTCCTCGAAGCTCAACAGCGAGGCCCGCGGCAGCCACACGTACTCATCCTCCGGCATGCAGTACCGGCAGCGCAGGTTGCACCGGTCGGTAACCGAGAGTCGGAGGTTCCGGAGGGATCGGCCGAAGTGGTCGGGGCCCGACATCATCATCGGTCTACGTTAGGCTCCGCGGCCCGCCCGGACCAGCCCGAGCGCCCCGGCGGGCCAGCATCACCAGCCCGAATCCCAGAGCCGACGCAAGGAGGCCCAGGATATTGGGGGTCAACGCGCCAATCCCCGCCCCGTCGGTGACCACCCGCGCCGTCAACATGACCGCCACCCCCGCCAGGAAAGACGCGAACGCCTCGGGCGCACCGGCGCGACCGGTGTAGAGGGCCGCCACGACGGGAACGAACAGGATCACCCCCACCAGGGAGTAGAAGATGCTCAACGGGCCCAGCGCGGTCTCTGCCACCAACGCCAAGCCCATCGCCACCACTCCCCCGGCCACCGCCGACCCCCGGGCCACCCGCAACACCTCCCGCTCGGAAGCCTCGGGCCGCACAAACTGCTTGTAGAGATCCTGGGACATGGATGTCGCCAGCATGAACAGGATGGCATCGGCTGAACTGATGTCGGCCATGAAGATCGCTCCCAGCCCGATGGCGCCGATCAGCACCGGGACGTTGTGCCGGAACAGCGTGGGCAGCGCGTACTCCTGACCGGCCAGATCGGGATAATGCATCCTGGCCACCATGCCGAGGATCGTCGGGGCAAAGGCAAAAAGGAACAGCACGACGGCGGCCAGTCCCACGCCGACCTGCACCGCCCGCGCGTTCCGTCCACCGTAGACCTTCTGCACGAGGCCCGGGGAAATGATGAAGTTGGGTGCGACGAGGGGCAGCAGCTTCCAGCCCGACTGACCCCCGGTCACGATGTCGTGGTAGCCCGGTGCCAGCGTCGCCGTCCGGGAGAGAAACTCTCCCCAGCCCCCGACCCCTGCGATGGCGATCGGCACGGCGAGGGCGAACGCGCCGAGGAGCACCACCAGCTGGACCAGGTTGATCCAGGCCGCTCCCACCAGGCCGCCGGCGGTAAAGTAGGTCGTCATGACGATCCCGCCGAGCCCCACGCTGACCCACTTCGGCAGGTCCGCCACGACCTCAAGCACAAAACCGAGGACCACCAGTTGGGACGCGAGAATGGCCAGGGTTCCGACCCAGAGCAACGCCGCCATCGTCCCCCGCGCCGCCCGCCCGTACCGGAACGCCAGGAGATCCCCAACCGTGTAGAACCCGTGGCGTTCGGCGAGGGCGCGGACCCGGGGACCAACCCAGAAGGCCAGCAGCAGCGACCCGATGCCGGCTGAACCGACCCACCACCACGCGCTCAACCCGTCCCGGTACCCGAGTCCGGCTGCCACCACGGTCGAACCCGCCCCGATGTTCGCGGCCAGCACGGTGGAAAAGAGCAACCCCGGCCCCAGCGAGCGCCCGGCCACAAAAAAGTCGGTCGGGCCGTGGACCCGACGACTGATCCAGAGTCCGAAGCCGATCAACCCGCCCGAGTAGAGGGCGAGCACGACGACATACGGGTTCATCAGTGCCCGGCGGGAGCCAGCTCGGCCACGGCCGGCAGGCCCGGCAGGCCCCGGGCCGAACGGACGGCATCGAGAATGGCGTCGGCCACCACGTCGGCCGCGAGCGCTCCGATCGTCAGGAGATCGGCAGCACCGTCAAACGTCCCGGTGGCCAGGCCGAAGATCGCATCGCCGTCGTACGGCGTGTGCGCCGGACTGATGGCCCGCGCGTACCCGTCGTGCGCCACCTGGGCCACCCGGGTCATCTGGGCCCGCGTGAGCGAGGCGTTGGTGGCGACCACGGCGAGGGTGGTCTGTTGCAGGGCCCGGGCCGCCGTCCGATCGGTGCCCGCCCGCAGGATCCGCCGCACATCGACGAGGCGGATCCCGTCGGCCCCGCGGGCCCCGGCGACCACACGGCCGGTCTCCGGGTCGATAACGTCACCCACCGCATTCACGACCACCAGCGCCGCCACCACCAGGCCGTTGGGCAGCGCAATCGACGCCGACCCCACGCCACCTTTCATGGCCCGGTCCATCCCCAACAGCTTCCCGACCGTCGCTCCCGCCCCCACCCCCACACTGCCTCGTTCGACCGGGTCGGGCGACGCCGCCATGGCCGCCGCGTACCCGCACGAGGCGTCGGGTCGTACCGTCGGATCATCCCCCACCCCAAGGTCGAAGATGATCGCCCCCGGCACAATCGGTACGCGTCCGGCACCGGTCACATACCCACGGTGGTGCTCCTCCAGGTAGCGCACCACCCCGGTGGCCGTGGCCAGACCAAATGCGCTCCCGCCCGACAGGAAGATGGCGTCCACCCGCTCCACCGTGTTTCCCGGACGGAGGAGGGCAATCTCGTGCGTCCCCGGCGCCGCGCCACGCACATCCACCCCCGCCACTGCCGGCTCATCCAGCAACACCACCGTGCACCCGGTGGGCCGCGTGTCCAGCGTATGATGTCCGACCCGGATGCCCGCCACCCGGGTGAGACCCGGGTCCACGCCCTGGGCACGAACGGGCCCGGCCAGGCACACCGCCAACCCCGGCAGTGTCCACCACGTGCATTGCATTCCGGATTCCTCCGATCTCCCCCGAAACCGCATCACCGTTTTCGGGACTCAAGAGCGACTCGCCTGCCGCCGTAACTTACAAAGAGACGGGAACGAACCGGACGGCGGTCGGGATCGAAACGTGGACCCGTACCGGTGGCCACGAGCGACGTCCCTTTTCGGTCGCACATTCGGTGGATCCCCGGGGAGGGGTGGCCCGAACACCCGTTCGGATGCCGATTCGTAACTCGTTACGATACAGCAACTTGTATTTGGAGTGGCGGCAACCCGGAACTTTGGCATACTTTTGGCTGTCTGACAGGGTGAGGATGGTTGAAACAGCTGGTTGGAAAACGGAGCCGGGAGCATACCATGAACGCATGCATGAATCCCCATACGGCGGCGCCGGATAAGGACCTCGAGACCAGCATGACGAATGTGACGCCGCAGGTCGCCGACCTGCTCGAACGGATCACCAATGTGGAGCCCACCGTCACGGACGCGGCCAACGGCGTGCGCCTGACGAGCCCCCTGGTGTTTCCCGACGGCATCGGTGCCGGAGCGGTAACGGCCGAACTGTTTCGCTACCGCGATCAGGTCAGGCTGGATATTCGCGTGGATCACGATCGCGTCTTTGCTTCTCCCTCGGGTGAGCCGACCGAACGCCGGTGTTTCCTGAACGACTACATAGCCTCCGTGACGCTTGCCGCGGGCACCGAGGCGCTTCCCGCCGATTTTGTTCGGAGCGTGGTGGCCGGTATTGCCGCCGCCCGCGACGCGGTTCGGCGACACAACAAGCAGGCCAAGGCGCCCTGGAATGAAGTCCGGGTGACCGCCCTGGAAGACGTGCCGGCCCGCTGAGCGGCACCCTGCTCCCTCATACCCAACAGGCCCCGCGGGTTCCCCGCGGGGCCTGTGGTCATCCGGGCTGCGACGGGTGTCAGCCGCCGGTCATCTCCCCGAGCTTCATTTCGACCTCGGTCTGGTAGCACGACGGACAGATGCTGTGGGTAAACGATGCATCACACCGCTCGGTGATATAACTTTCGATCGTGGTCCACCTGTCGGCCTGGTCGCGGATCCGCTTGCAATACGAACAGATGGGCAGCAGGCCCTCCAGGCGCCGCACTTCTTCGGTCAAGCCGAGGATGCGTTCGGCCACGCGGAGGCGCGCAGCCAGCTCATCGGGGTCAAACGGTTTGGTGAGGTAATCGTCCGCCCCGGCGTCCATCCCCTCCAGAAACCGTTCCTTGCCGGTGAGCGCGGTGAGAATCAGAATGTACGGATAGCGTTGCGTGTGATGGGATCGGATGCGCTGGCACAGTTCGAGACCGTCCATCCCGGGCATAATCCAGTCGGTGATCACGACGTCGGGCGGAATGTCCTGGAAACGGCTCCACGCGTCGAGCCCGTCCGGCGTGGCGGTCACGCGATGCCCCATCCGCCGCAGCGTTTCACTCAGCACGGTGGCTGACGTGCGGTCGTCTTCAGCAATCAGTATGTCCATGGAAACTCTCCGATCCCGCCGGAACCGGTCATGACCAGTGGCTGCGGATGAAGGCATCGACCTCCCGATACCGGGCTTCGATCACATCGAGCAGGGCAGCGGCCCCCGAGAGGTCCTCGGCCCGGGCCTGTTCTTCCAGCGTTTCGCAGCCCGCGCCGACCGGTTCCGCCCCAATGGCCCGGGAGCTGCCCTTCAGGGTATGGGCGGCACTGCGCACCACCGCCGCGTCGCCGGCCTCCACTCCCTGTCGGAGGCTGGCCAGCACCGGAGGACTGGCCTCGAGATATGAATCCAGGAGTTCCTTTTCAAACTCCGAATCGTCACCACACATGGTGGTGAGGTATTCTCGATTGATCGGGGGCGAATCGCCCATCTGCGCCTCCAGCCGCATGACCCGAAACCGCCCGCCGGAACTGACGGGTTCGCATTCGAGGATCGACGTGCTCGCGCCGAAACTTGAACGAGACCGGCTCATGGAGTTCGACCCCAGCACCCGGGCATTCCCGGCCCGCAGGAGAAAACGTCTTTGGCTTGTATCCTCGTGGTGGACGACCGGACCGAGATCCGCGCCACCCTCAGTGAAATCCTGACCCGGGCGGGCCACGCGGTCACTGTGGCCCGGAATGGGCAGGAAGCGATCGAACAGTACCGGACCGACCGACCGGATATCATGCTCCTCGACATGTTCATGCCGGTCATGAACGGCTTCGACACGCTCTTCCTGCTCCGCCAGGAGTTCCCCGACGCCCGCGTCATTGCCGTGTCCGGAGGCGGTGGAAACATGGGAGCGGACGCCCTCGAGGAGGCCCGCAATCTGGGCGCCCAGATCACCCTCCAGAAACCGATCAGCCCCCGCGAACTGCTCGCGGCCATCGAGGAACTATTGGGAGAGCCGGCCTGAAGCGAGGGCGGGCCTGTCCCCTGCCGGTGACAGCCGGGATACCCACCTCAGGAGCCATCGGGCCGTTCCATTCTGCTGCGCCGGCGACAAACCCATCCTTCCCAACCGGTTAGCCTGTGCCATCGGCCGTCGGACACCCGGAAGCATCTCCAGGGAGAGACCGGACCGGTTCTTGCCCCTTGATACCGGCTGGGTTCCGGTGGCATCGTGGGTAGGTGGGTCCGTGAATCGGAGGGAACTACCGGATCGGCCCAGGTTTTAAGATGATAGCAGAGCCCGCGTCTTTGATGCCAGGTAAGGACGATCGGTCCGGGACGCCGGAGCGACGCTGTCCGCACAACTGAGGATCCCATCTATGGTTCGGCGTCTCATCCCCGGTAGTTGGACCCTTCCCATCGCAATCACCGCGATCATGGCCTTCGCCTCCCCGGTGGACGCCCAGTACTTCGGCCGGAACCAGGTGCAGTACGACCGGTTCGATTTCAAGGTCCTGGAGACCGAACACTTCGACATTTACTACTATCCCGAGGAACGGGCGGCGGCGGAAGACGCCGGCGTCATGGCCGAGCGCTGGTACTCTCGGTATTCCCGCCTGCTGAACCATAAACTGCGGGGCCGGCAAGTCATCATCTACTACGCCAGCCATCCCCATTTCGAGCAGACCAACGCCATCGGCGGACCTCCGGGGGAAAGTACCGGCGGCGTGACTGAGGTCTTCAAACGCCGCATCGTGCTGCCGTTCGCCGGACCGCTGAAGGAAACCGATCACGTGATTGGACACGAGCTGGTACACGCCTTCCAGTTCGACATGACCGGACAGGGCAAAACGGTCAGTCAGAGCACGGTCCCGGTCGCCGTCCGGCTGCCGCTGTGGTTCATCGAAGGCATGGCCGAGTATCTGTCGGTCGGCCCGCATGACCCCCACACCGCCATGTGGATCCGGGATGCATTGCGCAGCGATCGCCTCCCCACCATCGGGCAGCTCTACGACCCGCGGTTCTTCCCCTACCGCTTCGGGCAGGCCTTCTGGGCCTACATCGCCGGCCGTTGGGGGGATGACGTGGTGGGACGCATTCTCAACGCCGCCGCCCGAACCGGGAGCGCGGAGCAGGCCCTGCAACTGGTGCTCCGGATTCCCGTCGACTCCCTGGTCGCCGATTGGCACGAGTCGATCCGGGATTCGTACAACGCGGTAGAAGACCAGACCATCGCGCCGGCCGAATACGGCCGTCTCGTGCTGAGCAAAGCCAACGCCGGCGGCCTCAACGTCGCCCCGGCCCTCAGCCCGGACGGCAACGAGATCGTGTTTCTGTCCGAGAAGGATCTCTTCTCCATTGAGATGTTCCGGGCCAACGTCGAGACCGGGCGCATCGAAAGCAAGATCGTCAAGACCTCACTCGATCCCCATTACGAAAGCCTCCAGTTCATCAACTCGGCCGGAGCCTGGAGCCAGGATGGCAAGCGCTTTGCCTTTGGCGCCGTGGTGAAGGGCGACCCGGTTCTCACCGTGATCGACGCCCAGACCGGCCAGAAGCTCCGGGAGGTTCCCGTTCCACAGGTTGGCGAGATCTTCAGCCCCAGTTGGTCGCCGGACGGACACCGCGTGGCGTTCGGGGCCATCGTCGGGGGGTTGTCCGACCTCTTCGTCTACGATCTCGACGCCGAGAGCCTCACCCGCCTGACCGACGACGCCTTTGCCGACCTGCAGCCGGCGTGGTCGCCTGCCGGAGACCGGATCGCCTTTGTTACCGATCGGTTCTCGACCGACACGACCCAACTCCGATACGGCAACTACCGGCTCGCCACCCTCGATCCCGCCACGGGACAGATCGATGCGGTGCCGAGCTTCCCCAACGCCAAGAACATCAACCCGCAATGGTCTCCGGACGGGAACAATCTCTATTTCATCTCGGACCGGAACGGCGTGAGCAACCTGTACCGCATCGACCTGCTCGCCAACCGCGTCTACCAGCTCACCGATCTCTACACGGGCGTCAGCGGCATCACGGCCCTGAGCCCCGCGCTCACCTCTGCCACCGAGGCAAACGAGATCGCATTCTCGGTCTACGAGAAGGGTCAATACAACGTCTACAGTATGACCGATCCGGCCTTGCTGAAGGGCCAGCTCCTCCAGACCGCCCCTGTCCAGGTCGCCGCCGGGACCAGCACCGTGCCGGTGCTGGTCACGGAAGACGGCAGCGATGACGCTCTGGATGCCGGCGTGCTCCCACCCGCCAACCGGGACCCCGGGGAGATCGAGGCGTACCTCGAGAATCCGGACTACGGCCTCGCCGATGTCAACCAGTTCGGGGAGGAGGAGTACAACCCGAAACTGTCGCTCGACTTCATCTCCCGCCCCTACCTGACCGCCGGTAACGACCGGTTCGGGACCTTCGTGGGTGGTGGCGCCTCGGCATTCTGGAGCGACATGCTCGGACGACACAACCTGTCGACCCAGTTCCAGATCCAGGGCTCGCTGCGAGATATTGCCGCCATTGTCGGCTACACCAACCGGCGGAGCCGGTGGAACTGGGGCCTGATCGTCGGCCAGATCCCGTTCCTCCAGGGCAGCTTCGGCGCCTTCCAATCCCAGGACCCCGATACCGGCGAACCGGTCGTGGTGGAACAGCGCCAACTGCTTCGGCAGTTCAACCGGCAGGTGACCGGGGTCCTCTCCTACCCGTTCAGCCGGGCCCACCGGGTGGAGTTCAGCCTGGGCCTGAACAACATCACGTTCAGCAACGAGATCCGCACCATCGTCACGTCCCAGATCACCGGACGGGAACTGGTCAACGATAAGCAGGACCTGCCGGTACCCGGGGCCCTGAACCTCGTCCAGGGCAGCGCCGCCCTGGTCTACGACAACTCCTTCTTCGGCGCCACCGCCCCGATCCTCGGCCAACGCTACCGCTTCGAGCTCCAACCGGTGCTCGGGACGCTCGACTACGTCGGCGTGCTCGGGGATTTCCGGAAGTACATCATGCCGGTCCGGCCCTTCACCATCGCCACCCGCCTCATGCACTTCGGGCGCTACGGCAGCGGTGGCGAAGACCCGGTGCTCACGGACCTGTTCCTCGGGTATCCGAGCCAGGTCCGGGGATACGATTTCAACTCGTTCACCCCCCAGGAGTGCAACACCGGCCTCAACTGCCCGGCCCTCGATCAACTGTTCGGGTCGCGCATGGCCGTCGCCAACATCGAACTGCGCTTCCCGCTGTTCGGCGTGCTCGGGATCGGCCAGGGGATGTTCGGTGCCCTGCCGGTCGACTTCATCGCGTTCGGTGATGCCGGCCTCGCCTGGAGTTCGGAGAACAGCCTGGGCGTCCTCGGCTTCGGCTGCAAGAGCGGCCCCAACTGCCGCAAACCGATCTACAGCACCGGCGCGGGCCTGCGGTTCAACTTCCTCGGCTTCCTGATCATGGAGATGGATTACGTGAAGCCCTACCAGCGACCCCTCAAGGGAGCCTACTGGCAGTTCAGCTTCGTCCCGGGTTTCTGACTCCCGGCCTCCTGCCCATCAGGACCACGAGCCGGGCCCCGCGCCCGGCTCGTCGCGTTCGGGACCATCTCCCGTTTTCCCCCTCGCCTGGTTAGCGTCCCCCCATGCCGCCTGCCGTCCGCTTTGACCGCGTCGCGCGCCACTACCCCTCACCCGCGGGACGCACGATCACCGCACTCCACCCCACCACCTTCGAGATCCCGACCGGGTCGGTCACGGCCATCGTCGGTCGAAGCGGCAGCGGGAAGTCCACCCTCCTCCACCTCTGCTCCGGGATCGACATCCCGAGTTCCGGACACGTCTATCTGGACGGCCACGACCTCGCCACGCTCCCCGACGCCGACCGGACCCGCCTCCGCCGCGACATGGTCGGCCTGGTCTTCCAGTTTTTCCACCTCCTCGAGCACCTGTCCGTCCTCGACAACGTTGCGCTGCCGGGCATGATCGCCGGCACCCCCGCCCACGCCTTCACCCGGGCCGCCCTCGAACTCCTCGAACAGGTCGGACTCGCCCACCGGGCCCACGACCGCATCCACGCATTGAGCGGAGGCGAGAGGCAGCGCGTCGCGATCTGCCGCGCCCTCCTCCGTACCCCCCGACTCGTGCTGGCCGACGAGCCCACCGGCAACCTCGACGATGATACCGGCCGCGAGGTCATGGACCTGATGCTGAGCCTCGCCCGCGACCGGGGCCACACGCTCATATTCGTCACCCACAGCCGGGAACTCGCCGAGCGCGCGGACCGGATCTGGACATTGCACAGCGGCCGGCTGGAGCCGTGATCCGCTACCTGTTGAAGACGTTCGGTGCGCACTACCGGAGCGGCCGGACCCTGTACGTCCTGACGGTACTGGGCGTCGCACTCGGCGTTGCCTCGGTCATCAGCATCCAGATCCTGAACCAGAGCGCCCTGGCCGCGTTCTCGGGATCGGTCGAGGCGGTCAGCCCCACCGCCGACCTCAGCGTGACACCCCGCGGCAACAACCTCCCC
>Ga0114931_10001940_pt1 | contig 26326 bp, 21 predicted proteins | sample 2SBtaG_FD_89579 | JGI IMG/M metagenome (GOLD analysis project Ga0114931, IMG submission 89579) | Deep subsurface microbial communities from Kolumbo volcano to uncover new lineages of life (NeLLi) - 2SBTROV14_V59a metaG | ecosystem: Environmental > Aquatic > Marine > Volcanic | place: Kolumbo... | reverse complement strand
GTCCGGGGTTCGCATCCATGCGAACCCGCTCAGCGGCAGGAATGCCCACCGGGCATTCCTGTTTTCCGCTTCGCCCCTGCTGCCTACGGTCGAAGTAACGCACTACCCCGCTCCTCTTCAAACCGCGATCTCGCCCGGGGTTATTGAACCTAGAATCCTCAGTTGACCGCTACATTCTGAAAGTAACCGGCTGACATGAATGCCTTTGATGTCGACCGATGTCTTCACCCGCCCGGTGAATCATGCTACGGGGCGAATTGCACGTTTGCGGCGGCGCAGGGCGGCGTTACAACGCTTTGAATAGAACGACTATTGCGCATCGTTGTGCCTTGCCCTGCACCACCGCAAACGCACACTTCACCCCGCCCAACTGAGGATTCTAGGTTGAAAACTTACCGGTTGCCTCATGCAGCGTCATGGCGCTGATTCAGGAACTGGAAGAACTCGACGCCTTCACGTAGGCGCCGCTTGGTCATCTGCCAGCTATGCATCATCTCCCAGGTGATCTCGGCAATCTTGCTCGGCCTGAAGTAAAAGCGCTTGTAGAAGGTGGAAAGCGCTTCGAAGATTTCCTCATGCGACAAGTGCGGGTATTCGAGCGAACTGATCTGGAGGCCGTTGTCGGCCACCAGATCCTTGTCGACGCCGCGCAGCCAGCCGTTTTCGCGCGCCTGGCGATAGAGGAAGGTGCCCGGATAGGCGGCCGCCAGCGATACCTGGATGGTGTGCGGATTGATATCCTGGGCGAAGCGGATGGTTTCCTCGATGGTCGTGTGGGTCTCGCCCGGCAGACCCACGATGAAGGTGCCGTGGATCTTGATGCCGAGCTTATGGCAGTCGGCGGTGAAGCGCCGCGCAAACTCGATCCGCATGCCTTTCTTGATGTTGAACAGTATCTGTTGGTTGCCCGTTTCATAACCGACCAGCAGCAGCCGCAGGCCGTTGTCCTTCATGATCTTGAGGGTTTCATAGGGCACGTTGGCCTTGGCATTGCACGACCAGGTGACCCCGAGCTTGCCGAGCAGGCGCGCGGTGGCTTCAGCGCGCGGCCGATCGTCGGTGAAGGTGTCGTCGTCGAAAAAGACCTCTTTCACCTGCGGGAAGTAGCGCTGTACCTTGGCCACCTCCGCGGCCACCAGCTCGGGACTGCGGGCGCGGTATTTGTGCCCGCCGATGGTCTGTGGCCACAGGCAGAAGGTGCAGCGGGACTTGCAGCCCCGTCCCGTGTAAAAGGACACGTAGGGGTGTTCCAGATAGCCGATGAAGTAGTCCTCGATCACCAGGTCGCGGCGGTACACGTCGATCACCGACGGCAAGGTGTCCATGTCGGCGATCAACTGCCGCTCGGGGTTGTGAACCGCCCGCCCGTCGATTTTGTAGCTGATCCCGTCGACCTCCGGTAACGGACGGCCTTCCGCGATTTCCCGGATCGTGTAGTCGAATTCATTGCGCGCCACGAAATCGAGCGCCGCGGACGCCAGCACCGAAGGCTCCGGATTGACCGCGACGTGCGCGCCGACCAAGCCGATCATGAGTGCGGGATTGGCGTCCTTGAGCGCTTCTGCGACCTTCACGTCATTGACGAAGGACGGGGTGCTGGTGTGCAGTATCGCGAGCTCGTAAGCGCCGGCCTGCGGCAGCAGATCGTCGAGCGAGATCCCGCGTGCCGGTGCGTCGATCAGCTTGCTGTCGGGCACCAGCGCAGCAGGCTGCGCGAGCCAGGTCGGATACCAGAACGAGCGGATTTCGCGCTTGGCCTGATAGCGCGAACCGGCGCCGCCGTCGAAGCCGTCAAAGGACGGCGGATTCAGAAACAGGGTTTTTTTCATGGCGATTCAGGCTCATGCGAAAGTAATTCGCCATTATCGGCGATCGAGAAGGATTGTTCGCGCCAGCTTATCCGGCGGCCGAAGAAACTGGCGATCCACACCCACAGGGACAGAAGGTCGCGTACCGGTGCCAACCACGGCCGTGCGGGTCCCGCGAGCGCCAGGCGGCGGCGCGCAAGATAGTGCATCCCGGTCCGTAGCGCCAGCGCGGTGCCGAGCGTGCCGAGCGCGGCGGGACCGGGGGCGCTCGCCAGGAAGATCAGGGAGAGCGGCGTCGCGAAGGTGATGAACAGGAATGCGTAGCCGAGTGGTCGCACTAAGCGCAGGGTGCGCGCCCAGCGCAACTCGTGTTCCAACAGCGACCTGAAGCCGTCCTCCAGGACGATATTCTCGACCAGATAAGGCACCAGTTCGACCCGGTAACCGAGTTTCGCCACCCGATTGCCAAGCAGGTAGTCGTCTGCCAGGTGGGCGGCGAGGCGTTCGAAGCCCCCGATCCGGTCCAGCACGCGACGCCGTACCGCCATGGTGGCGCCGAAACAATAGTCCGGTTTGGCGAAGGTGACCGCCACCAGGACCGAGGGCAGGAACCACTCGTTAATCGCCGCCGCCGCAAGCGCGGAGACGGGCCCGGGGGCCGGGCTGGCCTTGTACAGGCAGGTCGCCGCACCCACCGCCTGATCGGCGAACGCCGCGGCCACGGTACTCAGATAGTCCGGTCCGACACGCATGTCGCTGTCGGCGATCACCAGCAACTCGTGCTTCGAGCGCGCGTGCATGTTCGCAAGATTGGCGGCCTTTTTGTTCGAGCCGACCAGGTGTGGTTCCACGACCAGTTCCAGATCGCGTGCGGGGTGCATGTCGATTACCCGTTCGACGATCGCCACAGCCGGGTCGGCGGCGCTCGCTACACCGAACACGACCTGATAACAGGGGTAGTCCTGCTCGCAGAAGGAGCGGAGGTTTTTTTCGAGTTCGGCGTCGATTCCGCAGATCGGTTTGAGGACCGTAACTGGCGGCTGGTCGGCTCGTTTATCGATCCGCGTCCGGAACGCCGCCAGGCGCGCTATCGCCAGGCCGACGTAGGCGAGCGAGGCGAGCGACAATGCGCCGGTTAACAGCGTAAGCCAAGCCATGGACTCTGTATCCTTCCGCCTCGTGCTCTGATCGGGTCGCCGGTGAAGGTAAATCGCCCCGGCGAATAATTTGCGTTCATATTTTCAACGACTTACAGTCGCTGAAAAGGTCCGTGCATCCCTGCATCGGATTCGGTGCCCGGTTCAAAATTAGCTCACCAACTTGTATGTTGCCAATAACCCCGGGCGAGATCGCTGTTTGCATAGGAGCGGGGTAGTGCGTTACAGGACACGCGGTGAATACATCCGCTCGAAGGGGCAGCTTGCGGCGCGGCGCTTTCCTGCGCCGCTTGCAAGTCCGGGGTTCGCATCCATGCGAACCCGCTCAGCGGCAGGAATGCCCACCGGGCATTCCTGTTCTCCGCTTCGCCCCTGCTGCCTACGGTCGAAGTAACGCACTACCCTGCTCCAACGCCCGAATTTTTTTAGATGTTACACCAACTAAACTTCCGCCCAAGTCCCCGGCGCTCGGCGCAAAATAACCTAACCGTTCACGGGGTCGATTGAGCTGCGGATTGCGAGCGCGGAACGAGGATTCCGCGAGGCGCACCCCGCAGACTGTGGACTGACGCCAACCGCTCCATGATTCTGGATTTCTGTTTGATCCGCGTCAATCCGCTCCCCGAATTTCCCCGCTGATCGTGAACGGGTACGAAATAACCTCACTCGTCCTATTCCGGCCCGGGCCCGAAGTACCCGTCTTTTCGGGCGGGCACTCATTACTCGAGACCCGGAGCGGCTCGAAAAGATTCCCGTGCCGACACCAAGCTCGGGTGCAGTTCAGCACATTTGCGGCACTGAAGCCACCGCCGGGTCGCGATCGGGTGTTGTGCGGCGCGTGGGTCGGATTGCGTTTCTTACCCACAAATCGAGCGCAGGCACTACAATCAACGCAGAGCGACGCGGCAACGCGCCGCGCCGGTATGGACGCTACTCACCACGCGATGATAAATGTCTGAGCGCTTAGAACTGGATCGTGCGTTAAGTCCCTGGCGGCAGCGACTATTCCAGGTGATTTTCGGGATCGATACGCCCGCCGGGAGGCGTTTCGACATCGTCCTGATCGCGGCAATCATCGTGAGTGTCATCGCGGTGATGTTCGACAGCGTCGACGCCGTTCGGCTGCGTTACGGCGCCGTGCTGTATGCGACCGAGTGGCTGTTTACGCTGCTGTTCAGCACCGAGTACGTGTTGCGACTGCTCAGTCTACGCAGCCCGTGGCGTTATGTTCGGAGCTTTTTCGGGCTGGTCGATCTGCTTTCCATCCTGCCGACCTATCTGAGCCTGCTGGTGCCGGGCGCTAACTACCTGTTGGTGATCCGGGTGCTGCGTATCTTGCGGATCTTCCGCGTGTTCAAGCTGTTTCGTTATCTGGGCGAGGCGAACTACCTGATCGAGGCGCTCCGCGCGAGTCGCCGCAAGGTCATCGTCTTTCTGTTCACGGTGTTGACTTCGGTGGTGGTGTTCGGCTCGATAATGTACTTGGTGGAAGGCGTCGACAACGGCTTCACCAGCATTCCGCGCAGCGTCTACTGGGCAATCGTGACCCTGACCACGGTCGGTTACGGCGATATCTCGCCGCATACCGCGTTCGGCCAGGGTATCGCCGCGGTGGTGATGATTCTTGGCTACGCGATCCTGGCGGTGCCGACCGGGATCTACGCCGCCGAACTTGGCCAGGCGATGCGCGGCGGGCGTCTCGAAGGGCGGCGGGTGTGCGCGGCCTGCGGCGAGCGCCGCCACGATCGCGAGGCGCAATTTTGCCGGATGTGTGGCGCCCCGCTACCGCCGTCCGAGGACCGGGAGTAAGCACTATGGCACGACTGGAATGGCAAGCGGATTATGCGTGTGGCGTCGATTACCTGGATCAGGAACATCGTCGGCTGCTCGATCTGGTCAACGAAATCTGTGAGCAGTCCGCCCACGCCGCGGACAATGAAACGGTGGGCCGCGGTCTCGGCGAGCTGCACGCCCGGGTTGCGGAACACTTCGCCCTCGAAGAACGCTTGATGCAGGAGCGTGACCACATCCACTACGCGGCCCACAAGGCGCAACATGAGAAACTGCTGGATCAGATCCGCACCTTGATGGACGCCTACGAGGACGGCCGCTGTGATTCGTGCGCGACGACCCTGGATCAGTGCTTGTCCGGGTGGTTGCGCAAACACCTGCGCCGGCCACCCGGGTTGGGGAACGCAGCGGCTGGATAGGGGAGGCACATGCAAGACTCGTGAGCGCTGACCGGTTTTCCCGCGTCGGCCGTTTCCGGGACGAAACCCCGCTCCAGGGAACAGCCAGTCTGCTCACCGCATTCCGAAAATGGACTCGAAGCGAGATTGCCACCGATCCGCTTCACGGCAAATCAAGCGACTCAGGCGATCGTTTATTGCGCGCCGGGTCGCGCGAAATCGGCGAGTGAAGGGCGCGCCGCGAGACGTAGTGGGGTTCGCGCGTGGTCGGCGATCAGCAGTCGATCGAGTGGCGACCCCGAGACGCGCCACTCTCCTTTGACACGATTGGTCGGCGCATCCCCGTCGAACACCAGGTAGCCATAACGCCCGTAATGCGGCAGCTTGCGCCCGAGTCCGGCGAAGGCGGCCGCCGTATCGCAGGCGATGAATCCCCGGGCGCGTGCCCGTTGATCGCGTAGCACGAGCGCGATGCACTGCTTACGCCCGGCAACGTAGCCGCCCGGCAAGCGCGCGCCGCGGGCTTCCACCATCGCGCCTTGGCGGCGCAGCGCCGCGGCGAGATGGCCGCGCGCGCGGTTACCCCAGCCGAGGATCCAGACCGGACCGGGGCCGAGGTCAAGGTTCGCACCGGAATCGAGGTCGACGCGCGCCGCGCCGAGGCGCCGGGCGAGCCGGCGATAGGCTTGCCGGAGGCGCGGTGGGGCCGAAGCCGGAAGCAATGCACGGGTGTCGGGCGAACCCAGCAGTTCGCCCAGCGAGGGGGGCAACTCGGTGTCGGCGAGACGTCTGAAGACGTCGAAAGCCGGATCGATGACCAGCCGTACGGGTCGCCGTGGAAAGCGCAAGTCCAGGCGGCGCTTCCGGTGACCCATCTCGATGGTACGTTGCGCGGCCTGCCTGCGACCCTCGAGCACCACGGCAATCGGCACCCGCAGCCTCCAGGCCGGGTCGGTTTGCGCTTGCCGCAAGGTCGCGGTGAGCCGAAAGTCGCCTCCCGATGGTCTCACCTTCACGTCCTGCAGGCGCAGTTCCGGCGCCCCGCTGCGCTCGATCCACTGAGCGAAGTAATCGCCGAGCTGCACCCCGCTCGCGGCTTCGAAAGCGCCGCGCAGATCGCTCCAGCTCGCGCGCCGGAATCGCCGGGTGCGATAAAATTCGCGCAGTGCGGCAATGAAGGCGCGGTCGCCGATTCGTGATCGCAGCATGTGCAGCACCATCAACGCCTTGCCGTAACCGACCGCCTGGCCGGCGTCGCCGTGGGCGGCGCGGAACGCGCGCAACGGGAAGTCGCGCGCGTGGTTGACGTAGCTCCGGTAACGCTGCAGGACCGCGCGCCGATAGTCCTTGCCGCGTCCCTGGCGCTCGCGAATCAGATAGTCCGCGAGATACGCCGTGAGGCCTTCACTCCAGTTGCCTCGTTCACGGTCCACGTACACACCGTTACCCCACCAGTTATGCAGGATCTCGTGTGGATAGGAGCTTTCGAGCAAGAAAGGAAGGCGCAGCACGCGCGGCCCGATCAGGGTGAAGGAGGGCATCCCGAAGCCGCTGCCCCGCGCGCCCTCGACGAGCGCGAACTTGGCATAGGGATAGGTGCCCAGCATATGGCTGTAAAAGGACAGGTAACGCCCGGTGGCGTCGAGGTAACGGGCCGCGAGGGCGGGGTCCGGGGTGTGCAGATAGGCGCTCGCGACCACCGCGGCGCCGTCTAGTGCAAGGGTTCGCGCATAGCGCCGGTAGCGTCCGGCGACTAGATAGATATCCTCCTGCGGGTGTTGTTCGCGCCACCTCGCGGTGGTGTGGTCCTCGGCTGCAAGTCGCTCGCCCTGGCTGATCGCCTTCCAGCCACCGGGTAGGCGCACGCGCAAAGTGAAGCTCAATCGCCGGTCGCCGAAGCGCGGGTACCATCGCGTAGAACCGTCCAGATACACCCCTTGACCGTCGATACGGCCGGCGCCGGGGCCCGAATCGCGGGTCTCGATAACGCCGCGGTAGCGTAGGCGGATGTGCGTGCCACCCTGCGTTCGGAGGCGATAGTAGCGCGCACCGGGCGCGCCAAGGTCGGTGTCTCGGAGCGGGAGAAATCGGGCGCCCTCGACGGCCTGCACCGTGAGACCCGCGTTGAGTTCGAAACGGGGATCGGAATCCGCTGCGATTCCCGCATCCGCAAGATCGATATCATCCTGTACCATCAACGTTCCGGCCGCTGGGTCGATGCTTAGATCCAGGGCGTGCTTGACGAGCGCTGAATTTTGCGCCGCGGCCGGCGTCGGAAAGGCGAAACCCGATCCGAGGGTCAGGATCAGGGCGCCGGCGATAGGGCCCCGGAGGTGGTGCGAATTGTTCAACCTAGACATCCTCGGTTGGACGGGGTGAAGTGTATGTTTGCGGTGGTGCAGGGCAAGGCACAACGATGCGGAATAGTTATTCTATTCCAAAAAGTTGTAACGCCGCCCTGCGCCGCCGCAAGCGTGCAATTCACCCTGTAGCGTGAATCACCCGGTTGGTAAACACATCGATTGAAATCCATCGCTTTCAAATCAGGCGGTTGCTGCCGGAATGAAGCGGTCAACCGAGGATGTCTAGGTTCAAGGAATCGACCTCGAAGGCTGGGGGAAACCGGGCATCGCCGGCAACGCTGCGCTTATGCCGGCCTACGGAGGGATACAGGATGCTATATGGAACAGCTCGGGTAAAGAATCGAAGGTGAGCGGATGAGAGTGTGGAGGATCTTGCGTGCGCTGCCATTGGTGCTGGTGCTGCCCGCCGGCTGCGGTGGCGGGGTCGAGCGCCCGGTCAAAACCGCAGTCGGTCCGATCGCGCCCGGTTGCGCCGCGGCGAGCACCCGCGCGGGCTGGCGACCGCCCATGGTTCGGCGGGCGGGTGATGCGGTGGCCTTCGACGCCTTTATCGGTCAACTCGCCGAGCAGCCGGTGGTGTTCATCGGTGAGCGCCATGATCGCTATGCCGATCACCTGCTCGAGCTCGAGATTATCTGCCGACTGCATCAACGCAACCCGGATGTGGCGATCGGTATGGAGGTGTTTCAGCGCCCCTACCAGCAGGCGTTGGACGATTATGTCGCCGGGCGCGCCGGCACCTCCGAATTGCTCGAGCGCAGCGAGTACTATCAGCGCTGGCGCTTCGACTACCGGCTGTATGCGCCGATCCTCGCCTATGCGCGTGACCAGGGCATTCCGGTGGTGGCACTCAACGTGCCGACGGAGATCACGCGCAAGGTGGCGCGCCACGGGATCGGGAGCCTCAGCGCGGCCGAGCGGACCCGCGTACCGGCGCGGATCGAGGCGGCCGATTCAGCCTACCGCGCGCGTCTCTACCGGGTGTTTACTCAACACCCGGGATTCAAGCGTCGGAATTTCGGCTACTTTCTGGACTCGCAACTGCTGTGGGATGAAGGGATGGCCGCGAGCGCCGCGCGCTATACGAAGGCCCATCCGGGGCGCCGATTAATCGTGATCGTCGGTGGCGGGCACCTGGCGCCGGGGGCGATCCCGGAACGCTATGCCCGGCGCACGGGGGAGGTCGGCGCGATCGTTGTGCCGCGGCGCATGGCGGGTGCGCAGGACACCGTGTACGCGTACACCGGCCACCCGCTCAGCTTGCCCGAGCCGGGGCGCTTGGGGATCGTACTCAAATCGGTGAAGGATCGAGTCGTGGCGGAGGCATTCGCGGACGACAGCGCCGCCCGTGAGGCCGGCGTCGCAAAGGGTGACCGGCTGTTGAGCGTCAATGGCCGGAGGGTGAAAGGAATCGCCGACATCCGGATCGCACTGTGGGACCAACGGCCCGGCGATACGGTTTCGATTCGTGTCGGGCGCGCCACCGGTGGCGAAGAAAACTATCGCGTGACGCTGCGCTAAGGGGCCACGACTTGTGGCTTACGCTTGCTCTTGAGGGAACGTATCATGGACGGTTTCGGGGTGCGGTGACGAACGCAGGAAGGATGCGACGGGAATATGCCTAGGCAATATCTGGAACGAATTTTGCGGGCGCGGGTCTATGACGTGGCGCGCGAATCGCCCCTCGACCCGGCGCCGCTGCTCTCCGAGCGCCTGGCGAACAGGGTCTTGCTAAAGCGCGAGGATCTGCAGGCGGTTTTCTCGTTCAAGCTGCGCGGCGCCTACAACAAGATCTCATCGCTGGCCGCGAACGAACGCGAGCGCGGCGTGGTGGCCGCTTCGGCCGGCAATCACGCCCAGGGTGTCGCGCTCGCGGCGGCGCGTCTCGGGGTCCGGGCGGTGATCGTCATGCCCAAGACCACGCCGCGCATCAAGGTCGATGCGGTGCGCCGTTTGGGCGGCGAAATCGTGCTCCACGGCAGTTCCTACGACGAGGCGCGCAGCCACGCGGAGCAACTCGTGACTGAGCGCCGGATGGTGCTGGTGCATCCCTTCGACGACCCGGACGTGATTGCCGGTCAGGGCACCGTCGGCATGGAGATCCTGCGCCAACACGGTCCGGATATCCACGCGATCTTCGTCGCCATCGGTGGCGGTGGGTTGATCGCGGGAATCGGGGCCTACGTGAAATCGTTGTGGCCGCGGATCAAGATCATCGGCGTCGAGCCCGAGGACGCTTCGTCGATGCACGACGCGCTGGCGAACGGTGAGCGGGTCGAACTCGATCAGGTCGGGATCTTCGCCGACGGGGTGGCGGTCAAGCAGGTCGGCCGTGAAACCTTTCGCATCGCCCGCGAGTGCGTGGACGAGGTGTTGCTGGTCAGCACCGATGAGATCTGCGCGGCGATCAAGGACATTTACGAAGACACCCGCTCGATCGCCGAGCCGGCCGGGGCGCTGGCGGTGGCCGGCATCAAGCGTTACGTGGTGCGCGAGGGGATCCGGGATCGGACCTTGGTCGCGGTCAACTGTGGCGCCAATGTCAACTTCGACCGGCTGCGCAACATCGCGGAACGGGCCGCCATCGGTGAACGGCGCGAGGCGCTGCTCGCGGTGGCGATCGACGAGCGGCCCGGCAGTCTGCTGGAGTTTTGCCACGTCATCGGGCACCGCTCGATCACCGAGCTCAACTATCGATACGCGGATGCCGAGCAGGCGCAGATATTTGTCGGGGTCGAATTGCGCGACGGCGAATCGGACAAGCAAGCCCTGATCGCCACGCTCGGGGAGCGCGGCTACCCGGTGCTCGATCTCAGCGACAACGAGATGGCCAAGATCCACGTGCGCTACATGGTCGGCGGTCACTCGGGAGGCGCGGCGGACGAGCGGCTTTACCGCTTCGATTTTCCCGAACGTCCGGGGGCCTTGCTGCGCTTTCTCACCCGCTTGGCGCGGACCTGGAACATCAGCCTGTTTCACTACCGCAATCACGGCGCGGCCTACGGGCGGGTATTGCTCGGCGTGCAGGTGCCGGACAACGACCTCGACAAACTCTGCGAATTCCTGGACGGGGTCGGATACGCCTACGCCGATGAGACCGACAATCCCGCCTATGCGTTGTTTCTGCGCTAGCAGACGATGAAATTGGGGGGCTCGCCGAGTCCGACGATCGGATACAGGGGGACATGATTCTTATCGTGTCCCCGTCGAGGCCGGGCGGCAGCAGCCCGTTTCATTGATCACGTTTGAGCGATCGGACGCCGGCGGACCGACTCTCGGTCGACGTGATCTCAGCGATGGACTGCTGCCGCTCGTCGCAAGGGGACACGATTTGAATCGTGTCCCCGCGCCACCAGAAACTAGTCGCGGTAACGCTATTCCAGCTTCAAAATGTGTCGCCAATGCGCGTCGCCGACCGGCATCACCGACAGTCGATTTCCGCGCCGTACCAGCGCCAGATCGGCGAGCGCCGGATCGGCCTTGAGTTCAGCGAGGGTGATGGTGCGCGAGAGCTTGCGGACCAGACGCACGTCGACCAGATACCAGCGCGGGTTTCCGGGGTCGCTTTTCGGATCGTAGTGCTTGTCCTGCGGGTCGAAGGCGGTCGGGTCCGGATAGCCTTCACGCGCGACCTCGGCGATTCCGACGATCCCCGGTTCGGCGCAGTTGGAATGATAGAAAAAAACCTGATCGCCGCGGCGCATCTGATCGCGCATCATGTTGCGTGCTTGGTAGTTGCGCACCCCGTCCCACGGCTCGGTACGCTCTGCACGCCCTGCGAGGTCGTCGATGCTGAACTCGTTGGGCTCGGATTTCATCAGCCAATAGACCATGTTTCAGATTCCTCGGTTAGATACGGTTTTCAAATGGATCGACGAACGGCCACGGCTCGATCACTTCTCAACCCGGAACCCGGAACCCGGAACTCCGAACCCGGAACCCGGCACCCGGAACTCCGAACCCGGAACCCGGAACCCGGAACCTATTTCAATGTGAATCGCTCCAACCCTAGCTCGGTCACGACGCCGCCCAACGGCACATCCCAGGGTTGCACGGCGAGCGGGGGGACCCGCTGAAACTCATAGGCGGTGCCGATGAGGCACGGTCGCGCCCACCGCGGGGACCCGCGCAGATAGGCGAAGGTCCGATCGTAGAAGCCGCCGCCCATTCCCAGCCGGTTGCCGTTCCGGTCAAAGGCGACCAGCGGCATCAACACCAGGTCCAAGGTACGCAGCGCGGCGCGGTGGGGTGCGTTGAGGTTGGGCTCCGGTATCCCGAAGCGGTTGTGTGCCAGCGGCGTGCGCGGTGTAAAAGGCATGAACCACAAGGCTGGCCCATGCAGCACCGGCAAATAGATCTGTTTGCCGCACCGCCACAGGCGCTCAATCAGCGGCGCGAGGTCCATTTCCCCATCGTTCGCGATATAACAAGCAATGCGTCGGCTGCGTAGCAGCAGCGGATCGGCGTATAGCCGACGGGCCAGCAACTCGGCGCAGCGCCGACGATCGCGCGCGGCGAGCGCGCGTCGTCGTCGGCGCATCGCCGCGCGCAGTTCACGCCGACTCGGGTTCGCTATGGACACCGATCACGCGCGCAGGGTTTTGTGTACAGGTGGGAACCGCGGGTCGAGACGGTGATGCCCTCCATAGGTGCCGTGGCGAGCCGTGACCCTTGAACCGGTGTGGTTCAGGGGGGGGCCTGGCGCCGGACCTTAGGCTTTCCGCTGCTTGCGCGGACCTGCACACCGGTTTCGGCAATCGGCTCCCTCAGTTTACGAGTTAGGCTCAAGCGACTGACGGGCCCGCTCACGCACACCACAGAGGGCATCGGTGTTCAGTCTAGCCTGTCATCGGGCGCGCGTCGAGCGACGGCGGCGCCAATCTTTTCGCCGAGCCGGTGCAATTCGCCATTTATCTCGTTGAGGCGAGATTGATGGGAACGATGTTCCTGTAAAGCCTCATGGATCACGTTGAGAGCGGCCAGCACCGCCATTCGCTCGGTGCCGAGAACCTTGCCGCTGTCGCGTACCTGGCGCAAGCGATTATTCAGCAGGCGTGCCGAATCGAGGAGCGATTCCTTCTCGTCATCGGGGCACGAGATCATGTATTCCTTGTCGAGGATCTGGATGCTGACGGGCTTGGCCGTACCGCTCATGACTCGATTTCCATCGCCTTGAGGCGTGCGATCATCGCTTCCACGCGTGATCGCGCCAACTCGGATTTCTCGATCAATGCAGCGCGTTCATTGATCAGGTGGCCCTGTTGTTCGCGCAACGCTTGATTCTCCTCGGACAGGGTTTGACATTTGGCGATGAGTTGGTCGACGCCGCTCTCGAGGGTAGTTAGTTCGACCTTCTCCGGGGTGTGGTCAGAGTCCACGAATGAGCCTCATAGGTTAGCTTAAGCATGACGCCTAAACGCGCCAAAATATTGAACAATATAGGGCGCGCCGGGTGGCCGGTCAATGCCTGCCTGTTGCCGGCCGGTTGGGCGCCCGCGGTTCGGATGGTAGCATTGCTCGCCATTCATATCGGTTCGGTTCGCTGGTGAAATTTCCTCCCACTTATGACGTCTGTCGTACCGCCCTGCTCGAAGTCGGGGCGCGGGTTGGCGCGGCGGAGTGCCACGGTTTGCTCAGCGGGATGCTGTGTGTCCCCGGGGCATTCGACCGTGACAGGTTTCTCGCCGAGGTCCTCGGGGATGTCCGTCGAGTGGCGGATGGTGGCGCCTGCAGCCGGTTACTTGCCGCGCTCGGCGAGGATCTGTTACGGCGCCTCTATTCACCCGACTGCGATTTCGTACCGTTGTTGCCCGACGATCTCCAAACGCTCGATTTGCGCGTCGAAGCACTTGGGGCATGGTGTGCGGGATTCCTTTACGGTCTCGGAATCAGCGGCGTGGAACGTGAGCGCGCGCTATCCTCCGAGGCCCGCGAAATGTTGACCGACCTGGCGGGGATGACTCATATCGACACGGATTGCGAGCCCGGTGAAGAGAGTGAGTCGAGCTACGCGGAGCTGGTGGAGTACGTACGCGTCGGTGTGTTGCTGGTGCATGCCGAACTCAATACCGAGCCCCGTGCGCTGGCGGAGCGGCCGGTTCATTAGGCAGTGCCCGTCCGGAACGACGGGCGCTAGGTCCGGTGCAGGGATGCCCCGGCGAAGTCGACGACTGCAAGTCGTTGAAAATAGGTGGAACCGGGAAATGACCCGGAAACCGACATGTTCTGGTTACGATCCCGGAAACGGCCAGGATGGCCGTTTCCGGATGAGCACTGGATAGGGAAATTGCGGTGATGAACAAGATCGAATTCAGGCGCCGGCGCAAGCGCGTCATGGAGGTGGTCGGCGAAAGCGGAATCGCCATAATCCCCACCGCGCCGGTGCGCCCGCGCAACCGCGATATCGAATACCCTTATCGTCCGGACAGCGATTTTTACTACCTCACCGGTTTCGCCGAGCCCGAGGCCGTGGCGGTCTTTCTTCCCGGACGCGCCGGCGGGGAATATCTGCTTTTCTGTCGTGAGAACGATCCGGAGCAGGAGCGCTGGCACGGGTCGCGGATCGGACTTGAAGCGGCGTGTGACAAATATGGCGCGGATGACGCGTTTCCGGTTGGTGATCTCGATGACATCCTTCCGGGCCTGCTCGAGGGCCGATCGCGGGTTTACTACGCCATGGGATACTCGCGGGAGTTCGATCAACGCCTCCTCGGCTGGGTGACACGGTTGCGCGAAAGGGGTCGTGCCGGCACCAACTCGCCGGCTGAATTCATCGCCCTCGACCATGTATTGCACGACCTCAGGCTGTACAAGAGTCAGGCTGAGATCAAGGTCATGGAAGAGGCTATCGCGGTCAGTACGGCGGCCCATCGACGTGCGATGCGGGTCTGTCGGCCGGGGATGAATGAGGGAGACATCGAGGCCGAGATCGTCCATGAGTTCATGCTCGGCGGCTGTCGTTCGGTCGCCTACCCCTCGATCGTCGCGGGCGGACGCAACGCCTGCGTGCTGCACTACACGCGCAACGATGCGTCGTTGCGAGATGGCGATTTACTGCTCATCGACGCCGGCGCCGAACGCGACTGCTATGCCGCGGATATCACCCGGACCTTCCCCGTCAACGGGCGTTTCAGCCCCGCGCAGCGCGCCATCTATGCGCTCGTGCTGGCCGCCCAGAGCGCCGCGATTGCGGCGGTGCGCCCCGGCAATCACTGGAATGATCCGCATCAGGAGGCGGTACGGGTGATGACCGAGGGCCTGCTCGAACTCGGACTACTCAAGGGACGGCTGAGCAATCTCCTCAAGCGCGAGCGCTATCGGTCTTTTTACATGCACCGCACCGGGCACTGGTTGGGAATGGACGTGCATGATGTCGGGGACTACAAGATCGGCGACGAGTGGCGAGTCCTCGAGCCTGGCATGGTGCTGACCGTCGAGCCCGGACTCTATATCAGTGAAGGTGCGCGCGGCGTGGCCCGCAAGTGGTGGAATATCGGCGTGCGCATCGAGGATTACGTGCTGGTCACGCGCGACGGCGTGCGCGTACTGACGGCGGCGGCGCCCAAGGCGATCGACGAGATCGAGGCGCTGGTCGGCAGCGGCTGAGCAATGAGCGCGAAACTAATCGCTGGAAGCGCGTCGCCAGTTCCCGAATTCGACGTTGCGGTGGTTGGCGCCGGGCCGGTCGGGGCAAGTCTTGCCTGCGCCTTGGGCCAGGCCGGCGCGAAGGTCGCGGTGCTCGAGGCAAGTCCGGTGCGCGCGCCCCTGCCGCCCAGTTATGATGACCGGCCGCTCGCTTTGGCGCACGGTTCGCGGCGCATCCTGGAAGCGATCGGCGCGTGGCAAGCGCTCGCCGCGCGTGCCACGCCGATTCGCGAAATTCACGTCTCCGAGCGCGGCGGCTTTGGCGTCACGCGGATCGAGGCCGCCGCCACGGGCGTCGACGCGCTCGGCCATGTGATCCCGGCGCGTGACCTCGGGGAGAGCCTCGCGGCGGTGATGGCGGCGACCCCGGGGCTCGACCTGCGCAGGCCCGCGGAGGTCACCGCGTTGGACGCGGACGACAAGGGTGTCACGCTCCGATTGCGCGGGGCGGGCGGCGATCGCCGGCCACTGCGCGCGCGGCTGGTAGCGGCCGCCGACGGCGTTGATTCGCCGCTCCGCGCGATGCTCGGGATCCGGGTGCGCGATCGTGACTATCGGCAGCGCGCGATCACCGCCAACGTGAGTTGCTCGAGGCCCACCGCGGGGCGTGCTTTCGAGCGCTTTACCCCCACCGGACCGCTGGCGTTGTTGCCGCTCGGGGAGCACCGCTGCGCCCTGGTGTGGGCGATGCCCGAGGAACTGGCGGAGCAGCGCATGCACGCCTCGAAAAAGGAGTTTGTGGCGGCCTTGGCGGCCGCGGCGGGAGGGCGCCTGGGCGATTTTACGCGCCTCGGCGAACGCGTCGGTTATCCGTTGCGTCTGGTGCGCGCGCTCGATTCGATTGCGCCGCGGGCGGTGATCCTGGGCAACGCCGCGCACAATCTGCACCCGGTCGCCGGGCAGGGATTGAACCTCGGACTGCGCGACGCTGCGGTGCTCGCCGAGGTGGTAAGCGATGCGCTGTGCGGCGGCGCCGACCCCGGCGAGCCCGCGGTGTTGGCGCGTTATCGTGGGTTGCGGCGCGGCGATCAGCGTTTGGTCACCGTGTTCACGGACACCTTGGTACGCGCCTTTTCGAACGCCTCGCCCGGTCTGCGGGTACTCCGTGATCTGGGATTGCTGGCGCTCGATCTGACCCCGGCGCTCAAGGACCGCTTCGCGGCGCAGGCGATGGGGCGCGCGGGATTTCAAGGCCGACTGTCGCTGGGGTTGCCGCTGTGAAATATGACGTGATCATCGCTGGTGGGGGACTGGTGGGTGCGACACTTGCCTGCGCGCTGGGTCGGCAGGGTTGGCGGGTGGCGCTGGTCGAGGCACGTGCGCCGCGCGACGCACCCGCGCAGAGCGGCTTCGATCCACGGGTGAGCGCGATCAGCCCGGTCTCGGTGCGGCTGTTGGAGGCGCTCGGGGTCTGGCCCTACGTGCCGTCGGAGCGTCGCCAGGCGTACCGCAAGATGTGTGTGTGGGACGCGTCGGGGCAGGGTGCGGTGCACTTCGATGCCGCCGCGATCGGTCTTGCGGCGCTTGGCCATATCGTCGAGAACCGGATCCTCCAGGCCGCGCTGGAGACGCGCATCGGCGAGCTTGACACGATCGTATGGCATCGTCCGGCGTCCCTGGAGGCGCTGACGCTGGGGGCCGCCGGCGCGCGGGCGCGGGTCGCTGACACGCGCTTGCGTGCGTCGCTGGTGGTCGGTGCGGACGGCAGGGGCTCGCGGGTGCGCGAAGCCGCCGGTCTGCGTGTGACGCGCGCCTCGTACCGGCAGTGCGCGCTGGTCACGACGGTGGGTATCGAGCGCGGCCACGCGGAGACGGCGTGGCAGCGATTTCTGGTGGGCGGCCCGTTGGCGTTGTTACCGTTGCCCGAGGGACGGGGCGCCATCGTGTGGTCGACGACCCCGCAACACGCGGAAACCTTGCTCGGCCTGGATGACGACGACTTTGAAACCGCGCTCGGTGACGCCTTCGGTACCCGATTCGGTGCGTTTCAGGTCGTCGGTCCGCGCGCCATATTCCCGCTTCAGCATCTGCGCGCGCGCCGCTACGTGAGTGAGCGAGTGGCGTTGGTCGGAGACGCGGCGCACACTATTCATCCGCTCGCCGGCCAGGGCGTAAACCTCGGTTTTCTCGATGCCGCGGCGCTCAGCGAGGTGCTGGAGCACGCCCGCGCGCGGCACCGCGACCCCGGCTCATACGCATCGTTGCGCCCCTACGAACGCTGGCGCACGGGGCACAATTTGTTGATCGGCGAAGCGATGAGTGGCTTTAAATGGCTGTTCGGCAGCCGCTGGGCGCCGCTGGTACTGGCCCGCAACCTGAGGTTGGATCTGACCGATCGCGCGGCGCCGCTGAAAAAGCTGTTCATGCGTATGGCGACCGGGGGCGGCGGGGATCTGCCGCGCATCGCACGCGTGTAGAATTGCCGTTATTTCACGGGTTCAGGGCTCACGGTTGCAGCTTTAAGATCGCGGCAATGAACGGTTTGACGCATTTGAGGTATGGCGTGTTCACCATTAACCGTAGGCCGGGATAAGCGCGAAGCGCGTTCCCGGCGTCGTGGCTGAACCTCTGCATCCCGGGCACCGAACCCGACCACCGGAGTAGCGACGCATCGCCCTCCTTTCTCAATCGCAATCTCTAGAGGTCTCAAGATGCAGAGTGAATCCGCGCCCTTGTTCGAGAGCCACGTCGAGGGGCTCGATTTGCTCGCTCGCGGCAAGGTCCGCGACATCTATGCGGTCGGCGACGATCATCTGCTGATCGTGGCGACCGACCGATTGTCGGCCTTCGACGTGATCCTGCCCGATCCGATCCCCGGCAAGGGCGCGGTGCTCACCGCATTGACCGAGTTCTGGCTCGACCGCACCCGCGACCTGGTCGCCAACCATTGCAGCGCGCTCGGGATCGATGATGTGGTCCCGCGGGACCGGGATCGTGCGGCTCTGGCGGGGCGCTCGATGGTTGTGCGGCGCCTCGAACCGCTGCCGCTCGAGGCGATCGTGAGGGGCTATCTGATTGGCTCCGGATGGCGCGAATATCAGGCCACCGGTGCGGTCTGCGGGATCGGGCTGGCGCCCGGATTGCGCCAGGCCGAGCGCCTGCCGGAGGCGATCTTCACGCCGTCGACCAAGGCCGAGGCGGGTGCGCATGACGAGAACGTGAGTTTCGCGACGATCGCCGGGCGAATCGGTCGCGAGTCGGCCGAGCGGGTGCGCGATCTGGCGCTCGCGGTGTACTCGCGCGCGGCGGAATATGCCGCCGCTCGCGGCATCATCATTGCCGACACCAAGCTCGAGTTCGACCGCGACGCGCACGGTGAGATCGTGTTGATAGATGAGGTTCTCACCCCGGATTCGTCGCGCTTCTGGCCGGCCGAGGAATACACCGCGGGCCGCAGCCCGCCGAGCTTCGACAAACAGTTCGTACGCGATTATCTCGACACCCTGGACTGGGACAAACGCGCGCCGGGACCGCGCCTGCCGGCACCGATCATCGCTCAGACCGCCGCCAAGTACCGCGAGGCCCATCGCCGTTTGATCGCCGGGTGAGCGCATGAAAAACCGAACGGCGTTGCGCCTAAAGAATGCCTTCGGTGCGGTCGCTAAGGGGGGTGGATCCCCGCGCTGAAGGGGAACGGATCTCGTGCGACTCGGTTGGAGAGCCCCATGCGTGGAATAATGAAGGTGATCGGTTGCCTTTTCGGTCTGCTGCTGCCGGTGAGCGCCATGGCCGGCGAGGAGGTGGCGCGACTCGACCTTACCGCCTCCACGGCGGGGATCGCCGGCGTGTTGATCTTCTGCGTCGCCTACGGTTTCGTGATGGGCGAGGAATTCACCCATTTGCGCAAGTCCAAGCCGGTGATACTCGCGGCCGGGCTGTTGTGGGGCATGGTCGCGCTGGCTTACAAAGCCCGCGGGATGATGGCGGTAGCCGAGGAGGGACTGCGCTACAACCTGCTCGAATACGGCGAGTTGCTGTTGTTCCTGCTGGTCGCGATGACCTACATCAACGCGATGGAGGAGCGACACGTCTTCCTGTGGCTCAAGGCGTGGTTGGTGCGGCGCGGGTTCGGCTATCGCGGGCTGTTCTGGATCACCGGCACGCTGGCCTTCTTCATCTCCCCGTTCGCCGACAATCTGACCACCGCCCTGCTGATGTGCGCAGTGGTGATGGCGGTGGGCGCCGAGAATCCTCGCTTCGTCGGATTGGCCTGCATCAACATCGTCGTGGGCGCCAACGCCGGTGGTGCCTTCAGTCCGTTTGGCGACATCACCACCCTGATGGTTTGGCAGAAGGGTGTGGTCGAGTTCCACGAGTTTTTCGTGCTGTTCATACCGTCGGTGGTGAGCTTCGTGGTGCCGGCCGCGGCGATGCATTTCGCGGTGCCGGGGGGATTGCCGAGCAAGAGCGACGAGCGATCCGCGGTGCGGCGTGGCGGGTGGGTGATCGTCGGGCTGTTTCTGGTGACCATCGCGACGGCGGTGAGTTTCCACAACTTTCTCGGGCTGCCGCCGGTGATCGGGATGATGACCGGGCTCAGTTTTCTCCAGTTCTACGGTTACTATCTCAAGCGCAGCCATCGCCCGGGGCCGCGACTCGAGGGGCTTGGTAGCGACGGACACGCGGCGGTCGACGACGGTTTCGACGTGTTTCGCAAGGTCGGGCGGGCCGAATGGGATACGCTGTTGTTCTTCTATGGCGTCATTCTGTCGGTTGGCGCCATCGGTCAGATGGGTTATCTGGCGCTGGTCTCCGAATCGCTTTATGCGGGCCTCGGGGCCACCATCGCGAACACCCTGGTGGGCGTTATCTCAGCGGTTGTGGACAATATTCCGGTGATGTTCGCGGTGCTCAGCATGAATCCGGATATGTCTCACGGGCAGTGGTTGCTGGTCACCCTGACCGCCGGGATTGGCGGCAATCTGTTGTCGATCGGATCGGCTGCCGGGGTCGCCTTGATGGGTCAGGCGCGCGGTAAATACACCTTCTTCGGGCACCTCAAATGGACACCGGTCATCGCACTCGGCTACGGCGCGGCGATCCTCGTGCATCTGTGGTGGAACGCCGCCAAGTTCCAACTCCCGGTGTAGATGTGCCGCTCGCAGACCTCGTGAGCGGCGCTTGTCCGCCCCGCTACGGCCCGTTTCCGAGCTGCAACGCGGTCCATGGAGGCTCGAGCAAAATTGCAAGAGCCGAACGGTTCAGGGATGAACCGCCATTTTCGACGGATGTAATCCGTTGAAAATGAAGAAACCGGGAAATCGCATTTTCCGGTTTCGTCTTGCAAAACTGCCATGGCAGTTTTGCAAGTACCTCCATGGAACAACCCGGCAGCGCTGCATCCCGACTTGAAGCGCGAGTGTCACTCATCTGCTCGGAGTACCACCGGCGACCCGGATGCGCAGGCGCTGATCCTTTCAAGTACACTGCGCCGACAAGAACGTCAGGCCGTCGCGGCGGGCGCGTTGCGCGCCGCGCCGGCAAGCGTCGACCGAGTGGTGGCAAGGCAGAGCCATGGAACCGACCCTCTATCGTTTTATCTTCCGCTATAGCCTGAAACAGCAGATCAGCCTGCTGATCCTTACGCTGGTTTCCTTTCCGTTTCTGTATTACTCACTCGAACTACCCAAGCTGATCATCAACGAAGCGATCAGCGGGACCGATTTTCCGCGCACGGTGTTCGGCTACGACATCGATCAGGTAAGTTATCTGATGCTGCTGTGCGCGATATTTCTTGCGCTGGTGCTCATCAACGGCTTGTTCAAGTACGTGGTGAACGTCTATCGCGGGGTGGTCGGCGAGCGTATGTTGCGGCGCCTGCGCTATCTTCTGCTGACGCGTGTGTTGCGTTTTCCGCTGCCGCAGTTTCGCAAGCTGTCGCAGGGCGAGATCGTCTCCATGGTCACCGCCGAGACCGAGTCGCTGGGCGGTTACATCGGTGACTCGGTAGCCTTACCGGCCTTTCAGGGCGGGATCCTGCTCACCATTCTCGGCTTTATGTTCGTCCAGGATACGGTGCTCGGCACCGCGGCGATCGCGCTCTATCCGCTGCAGGGGTGGCTGATCCCGAAACTTCAGCGTCAAGTCAATCTGCTCAAGAAGGATCGCGTGGTACGGGTGCGCAAGCTCTCCGAGCGCATCGGCGAGGCGGTGACCGGTGTCCAGGAGATCCACACCCACGACACCTCGCAATATGAACTGGCGGATTTCTCCGACCGCATCGGGACGATTTTCGACATCCGTTATCAGATTTACCGCAAAAAGTTTTTCATCAAGTTCCTGAATAATTTTCTCGCACAGATCACCCCGTTTTTCTTTTTCTCGATCGGTGGCTACCTGGTAATCAGAGGAGAACTCAGTTTTGGAGCACTGGTCGCGGTGCTTGCGGCGTACAAGGATCTATCCTCGCCGTGGAAGGAATTACTGAATTTCTACCAGTTGAAAGAGGATGCCCGGATCAAGTACGACCTGCTGATCGAGACTTTCCAGCCGCCGGGGATGCTCGATGAAGCGCTGCTGACGAGTGACGTCGCGGACTCGGTGTCGCTGCGCGGTGAACTGGTGGTGACCAATGTCGATCTCGCCGAAGAAGAGGGAGACACCAGCTCGCCGGGCACGATCAACGTCAAGCTGACCTTGCCGGGGCGTTACGCGTTGGTCGCGACCACGACCGACAGTGGCGCCGACCGCTTGGCGCGCGTGCTGGCCGGCTTGCAACGCCCCCGCGGCGGTACGCTGCGCATTGCGGAACTCGATCTCGGGCAGGCGCCGGAGGCTATTACCGGGCGGCGTATCGCCTATGCCGGACCGGGCTCGGTGCTCATTTCCGGCACCGTGCGCGACAATCTGGTCTATTCGCTCAAGCATCGCCCGACCCGTGCCAAAGAATACCAGGGCGCGGCCCGCGGTGAGCATGAGCGCTGGTTGCGTGAAGCCCGCCTGTCCGGAAATTCGGAGCATGACCGCGGAGCCGATTGGATCGACTACGCGGGCGCCGGCATCGCCGGGCCGGAGGTGCTGAGTGAGCGCGCCATCGAAGTGCTGCGGATGGTCGATATGGAGGCTGATATCTACCAGCTCGGCCTGCAGGGCAATATCGATCCGCAACGTTGCCCGGATCTGGCCGGGCGCATCCTCGAGGCGCGCGCCGAGGTCCGCGAGCGGCTCCAAGATCCGCAACTCGCGCCGCTGGTGGAGCTGTTCGATCGCGACGCCTACAATCACAACCTGAGCGTTGCCGAGAACCTGCTGTTCGGTACCCCGCGCGACCGCACGTTCGATGTCGCCAATCTGGGCGAGAATGCCTACGTGCGCAAGGTTCTGCACGAGACCGGGTTGATGCCCGTCTTTCTCGATATCGGGCGCCAGGTGGCGGCGATCATGGTCGATCTGTTCGCCGACGTGGAGCCGGGCAGCGAGTTGTTCGAACAGTTCGCGTTCATCGACGCCGACGACCTGCCCGAATTTCGCACCTTGCTCGCGCGGGTCGACCCCGAGCACCCGGAGGCGCTCGACGCACTCGACCGCCGCAAGCTCATTTCGCTGCCGTTCAAACTGGTCACCGCGCGTCACCGCTTGGGGCTGATCGACGAGAAATGTCAGACGCGGTTGCTGGAAGCGCGGCGGATGCTCGCGCAGGAATTCGGCGGCGGGCGTCCGTCGATCGAGTTCTTCGATGTGGATCGGGTCAACCCGGCGATCTCGATTCAGGACAATATCCTGTTCGGGCGGCTCGCCTACGGCAAGGCGCGTAGCGCCGTGACCATCGGCGCGGTGATCCGTGAGATCGTCGACCGCATGGGCCTGCGTCGGGATGTCATGGAGGTGGGACTCGACTACCCGGTGGGCATCGGCGGTTCGCGCTTGAATGTCCGCCAGCGCCAAAAGCTCGCGCTCGGGCGCTGCGTGCTCAAGCGTCCCGATCTGTTGGTCGTGGACCAGGCCCTGGACGGGTTGGACGAGGCCGCGCGCGATCGGATCATGCAGGCACTGCTCGACGAGTTCGTGGGCCGCAGCTTGATCTGGGTGCTACAGCGTGCGAGTCTTGCCGAGCAGTTCGACCGGGTACTGGTAATGGAGGGTGGGCGCATCGTGGAACAAGGAACTTTCACCGATCTCGCTGCGTCCGATGGTCCGCTTCAGCGCTTCATTCAGGCGACTTGATAGCGATCCGAACAGTGTTGCTCGCACGCCTATAAGGGGTCCTGTTTTGGTTCTGCAAAAAGAGGCGAACATGCTGCACAAGGTGCCGATGTTCGCCAAACTCGGCCCTTCGAAGACCAAGCTGCTCGCGTTCACCAGTGAGTTGCTCAGCTACGAAGATCAGGAAGTCCTGTTTCGGGTTGGCGAGGCGGCCGACGATACCTACGTGGTCATGGAAGGGGCGGTCGAGTTTTATGCCGATACCGAGCACGGGGAGGTCGCGGTCGGGACCCTCGGCGTGAATGAATTGGTTGGTGAACTGGGGGTGATCACCAATTCACCGCGCTCGGCCACGGTGCGCGCCAAGGGAGCGACCAAGGCGTTGCGGGTGAAAGGGGAATTCTTTCTGCGTCTGGTGACCGAGCACTCTGACGTCTCGCTCGACGTGATGCGCCAGATCAGCGAGAAACTCCAGCGCACCCACCGTTATGTTGCGATGCTGGAAAGCAAGTTACAGCAGGACGCCGAGTGACGGGGAAGCGGGGCTTCACGGTGGAGCAGGGACGTTTCGAGGCGCTGTGGGGGCGTAGCGTCGGCACGGATGCAGCACCGGCATTCGCTGCGCTTGAGCGCGGTTATGCCGAGCCGCACCGTCGTTACCATACCGCGGCACACATCAAGCACTGTCTGCGCCAGTTCGATCTCGCGGCCGCTGAGATGGATGCGCCGGACCAGGTGGAACTGGCGATCTGGTTTCACGATGTAATTTACCGACCCGGCGCGGGCGACAACGAACGACGCAGCGCGGATCTGCTGCTGAAACTGATGGGTGAACGGGTGGCACCTGAATTGCGCGCCGCGGTCGATGATCTGATCATGGTCACCGTACACCCGGTCCCGCCACGCACCGCCGACCAACGCTACGTGGTCGACATCGATCTTTCCAGTTTCGGGTTGCCATGGAAAGAATTTCTGCGCGACAGCGTCGCGGTGCGCGAGGAATTTCCGCACCTGAGCGATGCGGAATTCTACCCGGGCCAGTGCAAATTCCTGGAGGCGCTGATCGCGCGTCCGCATTTCTGTTATACGGAGTTCTTCCGGGCGCGTCATGAACAACGGGCGCGTGACAACATCCGCGGCTATCTGCAGGCGCTGCGTACCACCGGCGCGCCCCCGGCGCTGTAGCTCATCGAAACGCTGTAACACACCACAAGACGCCGTGGCGCCATGGTCGCTCGGCGGTTCAAGCGCCCGGTGCGGCGTCGGCGAGCGCGTATACCGTTACCGGCTGATGCCTGCCGCGCACCGTCTCGGTGGCGATGCGCTGGAACGCGAAACGGGTCGCGCCCGCCAATTCCCGGGTGCGCGCCGAGACCAGGATCCGGGTTTGATGCTTCTTGTTGAGCTGTTCCAGGCGCGCCGCCAGGTTGACGTCGTCTCCATGCACCGTGTAGTAAAGCTGGTCACCGCTTCCCACCAGTCCGCCGACCACCACCCCGGTATTGATCCCGACCCGCGAGCGGAGCCGGATCCCGGCTCCGAAACGCCGCGCGGCGAGGATCGCCTGGATGTCCAGCGCGGCGCGCACCGCCTCGGCCGCGTGGTCGGCCTGTGCGGTCGGTAGATTGAAGCTCGCCAGGATCGCGTCACCCTGGAACTGGTTGATGACCCCGCCATGGGCCTGAATCGGCGCGGCGATGGCGCCGAAGTATTCGTTGAGCGTCGCGATCAGCTCGACCGGGGTCAGCCGTTCGCTGATGGTCGTGAAGCCCTCGATGTCGGTGAACAGGATGGTCGCTTCGCGCACTTCGCCCTCGCCGGCCTGCATGCTGAGTTCCGAGGTGGTCACCTGGCGCGCCACCGCGCTCGGCACGAAACGCGCCAACTCATGGGCGGCGCTGCTTTCGGAGACCGCGCGTACCAAGAGTCGCCGCCCGCGGGCAATCGCCAGCGCCAGAATCGCGGTGACCACCAGGATCGAAATCACCTTGTCGAATTCGGCGCCGGGAAACACGCTGTTCGAGGTCATGTAGCGCACGTAATCGTGGGTCATCGATTGTGGATCGACGTGCAGCGCATACCACGCCATCAGCAGCCATCCGCCCGCGGCGACCGTTCCGGCCAGCAGTACATAACGGGCCTCCATGCGCAGCGCGCGCAAGGCGATGAAAATAAACACATAAAGTAACGTCGGCGCCTTGAGGTAAAAGGCCGGCGGTTGCTCGTACTGAAGGTGAAAACTCCAGATAAGGCCGAGCAGCAGGCCCATATCCACGACCACCGAGATGAGCAGGAACCAGTCCGGCAGACGCCGGGCGTGAGCGAGCGCGAGGCGCAGTACGGTGAACAGCAGATACGAGCCGAGCGCCCACGGCACCGGGGCGAACATGGCGTTCGCGTTGAAGGTTTTGGGTGCCACGAAATAAAGCACGCCGAAGGCGACGACCACCCCGAGTTGCACCCACCCGACCAGGATCTCACTCGCCTGCTGTTGCCGGCGTATCGCTAGGCGCACGCGGGTCGGGAGGTTTGGTTCGCCCGTAGCGCCGATCAGCGCGGTGGGTAGCCGATCCAGTTTCATATCGCGTTGAGAACGTGTCTCCGGGTGTGGAAAACGAGTAAACGCCATGCCCTGCGCTATTGCAACGTGCGCCGATCGCGGCCCGTCACCGTCGAGCGGTGGCCGACATTCAACCTGGAATCCTCAGTCGGACGGGGTGAAGGTTGCGTTTGCGGTGGTGCAGGGCATGGCACAACGATGCGCAATAGTCGTTCTATTCAAAGCGTTGTAACGCCGCCATGCGCCGTCGCAAGCGTGCCATTCACCCCGTAGCGTGGTCCGCCCGGAAGGTGAACACGGCAATTGAAACCAATCGCTTTCATATCAATCGGTTGCTATCTCTAAACAAATGAGGAGATCCCCCAGCTCTGCTGGGGAGGCAGCCGCAGTTTGACAATTCCGGGAGTCTCATGACGAACTCCCCTTCGTGAGCCGCCAAGCATCACGAAAGGGAGTCAATCAT
>Ga0114931_10001939_pt1 | contig 26363 bp, 28 predicted proteins | sample 2SBtaG_FD_89579 | JGI IMG/M metagenome (GOLD analysis project Ga0114931, IMG submission 89579) | Deep subsurface microbial communities from Kolumbo volcano to uncover new lineages of life (NeLLi) - 2SBTROV14_V59a metaG | ecosystem: Environmental > Aquatic > Marine > Volcanic | place: Kolumbo... | reverse complement strand
TGCCACCCGCGATCTTCACGTCGTACAAGCGCACCCTCCTGGTGGCCCCGGCTATGCGGTCTGAACCGATCGGTCAAACGACCGAGGATCCGGGATCAGCCGAGGAGGTCCGCGATGGCGTCGGGGAGCACGTCAGCGACGTCGCCGGCCGTCCACCCGACCGGGCTCTGGGCCTCGAGGAGCCGGCCGGCGTGGCCGTGCACCCAGGCGGCGAGCCGCGCCGTGTCGCGGGCGCCCACACCGCGGGCGAGGAGCGCGCCCACCACCCCGGTGAGCACGTCGCCGGTGCCGCCGGTGGCGAGGACCGGCGTGTTCTCGGGGTTCACCGAGATCGGGTGACCCTCGGCGGCGACCAGGGTGTTGCGACCCTTGAGGAGCGCCACCTTGCCGTCGGTGGCGAGGCGCTGCGCACTCCCGAAGCGATCGGCCTGCACCGCCGCCGCGGAGGCGTCGAGCAGGCGCCCTGCCTCGCCGGGGTGCGGGGTGAGCACCCGTGGCGCCACCGAGCCGCCCGCGGTGCAGGACAGCGCGTCGGCGTCGTAGATCGCGGGCAGCCTCGAGGTCTCCCACAGGTGCTGGAGCCAGCCGCCGAGGGCGGAGTCGAGAGCCTCGCCACCGCCGAGCCCGGGACCGGCGGCCAGCGCGGTGTACCGCTCCAACCCCCCGGAGGGCAGCGGCGCGGTGTGGTCCCCCTCCCCGCTCGGGATCACCATCACCTCGGGCGGCAGGGCGGCGAGGCGAGGGAGCATCCGCCGGGTGGCGAGCAGGGTGCACAGGCCGACGCCCGCGGCGAGCGCCCCGCGGCAGGCGAGGATCGCGGCGCCGGTCATCGCCGCGGAGCCGGCGACCACGAGCAGATGCCCGGAGCGGGTCTTGTGGCCTCCCGGGTCGCGATGCGGCCAGAGCGGCGCGAGGTCCCCGGCGTCCGGGACCTCGGCGATCGCGTCGCCGCCCACCGCCTCGAGTCCGATGTCGGCCACGATCACCTCGCCGGCGTAGTCCACGCCGGGCTCGGCGAGGAGCCCCGGCTTGAGCCGGCCGAAGGTCACGGTGGTCGCGGCGTGGATCGCGACGCCCATCACCGCGCCGGTGTCGGCGTGCAGGCCGCTCGGCAGGTCGATCGCGACCACGGGCGCCGGGTGGTCCTCCATCGCCTGCAGCGCGTCCCGGTAGCGGCCTTCCACCGCGCGAGACAGGCCCGTGCCGAAGACCGCGTCCACGATCAGGCCCGGCTCGCCGAGGTCGTCGCGGTGGGGGATCCCCATGGCCACGCACACGTCGCGGTTGGTCGCCGCGTCGCCGGAGAGATCCTCCTTCAGGGCGCGGATCGCCACCGGGAAGTCCCAGGCGGCCAGCCAGCGGGCGATCGCGTAGCCGTCGCCGCCGTTGTTGCCCGCGCCACAGACCACGACCACACCCCGGGCCGCGTCACCCGCGTGCCGGTCTCGGATCGCGTCGGCCACCGCGTGCGCGGCGGACTCCATCAGCGCGATCCCGGGCAGTCCGAGCCCCTCGATCACGGCCTGGTCCAGCGCCCGCACCTGCGCCGCCGTCGACACCCGCCTCATCTCCACACCTCCCTGGCCGCGCGCGTGAGCGTCTCGGAAACCCGGGCCACCACGGCCTCGTCGGCGCCCTCGACGAGCAGGCGCAGCACCGGCTCCGTCCCCGAGTATCGCAGGAAGACCCGGCCTCCGGGACCGAGGGCCGCCTCGGCGTCGCCGACCGCGTCCTGGAGCGGCGCGATGCCCTGCAGGGTTCGCCGGTCGGTGACCGGGACCCGGGTGAGCCGCCGGGGGAAGGGGGTGAAGCCGCCCATCGCCGCTGACACGCTCCCCTTTCGCTCCAGGGCCGAGGCCAGCGCACGCAGCCCGGTGACCAGCCCGTCTCCGGCGGGCAGCCCGTCCGCGAACAGCACGTGGCCGGACTCCTCGCACCCGAGGGCGGCTCCCTCCTCGCGGATCGCGCGCTGGAGGTGCCGGTCGCCGACGGGGGTGCGGATCACCCGGACGCCGGGGAGGGACGGCTCCAGGGCGGCGCTGCTCATCACCGTGACCGCGAGTACCGGGGCCGCGGTGGCGGTCGCGAGCCACCACGCCAGGGCGTCGCCGGGTACCACCACGCCGTGCTCGTCGACGAGCACGCACCGGTCGGCGTCGCCATCGAGCGCGATCCCTCCGGCACAGCCGCTCTCGCGCACGGCCGCGGCGAGGCGCTCGGGGTGGACCGCGCCGCAGTCCTCGTTGATCGGTCCCTCGCCGCCCCCGACGAGGACGAGATGCGCGGGGACGGCCTCGGCCAGCCACCCCGCCAGGGCGGTGGCGGCGCCGTTCGCGAGGTCGACCGCGATCCGCCGGCCGGCCAGGGGGCGCAGGTCGCCGGCGGCGCGGCGGAGCGCGACCGTGTAGGCCTGGCGCACGTCCTCGGCCGCCTCGTCCACCCGCCCGACGGAGCTGGGGCCCGGGGGCGCGTCGAGCCAGCCCTCGACCCGCTGGCGCTCCCCATCGGTGAGCTTTCGTCCGCCCGGCGCGAGCACCTTGAACCCGTTGTCCCCCGCGGGGTTGTGGGACGCGGTGACCACGACGCCAGTGGCGCCCGGGTAGGCGGCGGCCACTGTCGCCACCCCCGAGGTGGGGATCACGCCGGCGACCACGGCGCGCAGCCCCTGCCCTGCCACGCCCGCGGCCACCGCCGCCTGGAGCGCCGCGCCGCTCGGGCGGGTGTCGCGACCGATCACCACCAGCTCTCCCCCCGCCTCGGCGGCAAGGCGGGCCGCCGCACGTCCCACGGCGAGACCCGTCTCCACGGTGATCGGGGGTCGCCCCGACGGCCCGCGGATCCCGTCGGTGCCGAAGCGGCTCACTGCCGCACCACGTGCACGGTGGACGGCTCCACGCTCACCGCCCGCACGTCGTCTCCCGCGCCGTCGAGCACCCTCAGGCGCGGCCCCTTCGTCGGGCCGAAGGGCGCGTCGTAGGCGGTGCGCGAGGGCGGATCGGGCAGGTGCACGAAGACCACCACGTCCTGCGGGTCGATGGCGTTCACCGCCGCGGTCGGCCCCTCGAGGACGACCTTCACCGTCTCCGGGTCGACCCGCCAGCCGTCCATGCGCCACACGTCCACGGGCACCGTGGAGAACTCCCGGCGGGTGTCCCGGGGCTCGACGTCGACCGAGACGCGCAGGTTCTCGTCGGTCACGAGGTCGACCGTGCGCGGCAGATCGAGCTCCACGCGCTGCTCGGTGTCCTTGGCCATCCCCGAGACGTCCACTGGCAGGGTGGGCACCGCCGAGACCTTCTCGAGCACGGAGCGCGGGCCCCGGATCGAGACTACCGGCGGGGTCATGTCCGCGGCGACCACCTGGTAGCCGTCCGCCGGGTCGCCCACGAGCTTCGGGGTGACCCGCACCTTCTTCGCCGCGACCTCGTCCAGGGTGAACCGGATCGTGGGCGGGTCCACCTTGAGCACCTGCACGTTGGCCGGCAGCCCGTGGATGGGCAGGCTACTGAAGTCCAGGGTGACCTGTCCGGCGGTGGCCCCGGACAGGTCGACGGGGATCGTCACGTCGTCCTGCTGGGCGTGCCGCGTCGCGTTCCGCGGGCCGCCGACGGTCAGGGTCACCGAGGCGGGAAGTGGCTGCACGGGCAGCAGCGACTCGAGGTGTGGCCACTCGACCCGAGCGCGGACCTTCGCCTCGACGACCTGCCCACCCTGGACGTATAGCCACGCGACGACCGCGATCGCGAGCGACAGGAGCTTGTAGCCCGGGTTGCGCACGAGGCCGCGGCCCACCTCGCGCAGCCAGCGCAGCGCACCGCTCACGTGGCCGCCCCGACCGGGTTCGTCTTCTGTTCGCGCGAGGTGCGCTCCAGGCCCTCGGTGAGGCGCTGCCGGAGGTCGTCGGCGTCGGCGACGGGTACGATCTCGCCGTACTGGACGAGCGCGACGGTGCCGCGCTCCTCGCTGACCACCAGGCAGATCGCATCGGTCGCCTCCGTCAGCCCGATGGCCGCGCGGTGACGGGTGCCGTAGGCGCGCGAGATCTCCTTGGCCAGCGAGATCGGGAGGAACACCCCCGCCGCGACGATCCGGTTGCCGCCGATCACCACCGCGCCGTCGTGGATCGGGCTCGAGGGGTGGAAGATGCTCTGGAGGAGCTCCGCGGAGACCACCGCGCCGACCTCGTGCGCACCGCTGACGTAGGGCTCGAGGCTCGCGGTGCGCTCGATGGCGATCAGGGCGCCCACCTTGCGCTGGGCCATGGCAAAGACCGCCTTGATCACCTCCTGCATCAGGTTCGCGTCGCTGGGGCTCGTACCCATCAGCGAGAACACGGTGCCACCGGCCCGGGCCAGGGCCCGCCGGATGTCCTCCTGGAACAGGATCAGCATCACGAGGATCACGTAGACGAAGAGCTTGTCGAGGATCCAGTGCAGGGTCGTGAGCCCCACGACCTCGATGACGACGTAGACAATGCCGATCAGACCGAGCCCGATCAGGCTCTGCATCGCGCGAGTGCCGCGGATCAGCACGAGGCCCCGGTAGATGATCCACGCGAGCAGCAGGATGTCGACCCAGTCCGCCCAGGTGGCCGTGGCGAAGGCGCTGTCGCGGAACCACTGGAGGAGCCAGCTCATCGCCCCTCCACGGCGAGGAACACGTCCAGGGCCTGCCGGGTGGCGGCCACGTCGTGCACCCGGAGCACGTCCGCGCCGTGCGCGGCGGCGGCCAGCGCCGCGCCGACCGAACCGAAGACCCGCTCCGAGGGGTCGGAGACCCCGGTGAGCCGGCCAATGAAGGACTTGCGCGAGGCGCCGATCACCACCCGGTGTCCGAGGGCCGCCAGCCGAGGCACCGCCCGGATCAACGCGAGGTTGTCCAGGGGGGCCTTGCCGAAGCCGAGCCCCGGATCGACGAGCATCCGGTCCGAGCGGATCCCCTGCTCGGCTCCGTGCTCGAGGCGCTGTGCGAGGAACCGCTCCACCTCGCCCACCAGGTCGTCGTAGGTCGTGTCCACCTGCATCGTACGGGGTGTTCCCCGCATGTGCATCAGCACCACCTGTACCCCGCCCGCGGCGCACAGGGCGGCCATCTCCGGGTCGCCGAAGGCGGTGACGTCGTTGACCAGGGTGGCTCCGGCCTCGATGGCGGCCGCGGCGACCGCGGCCTTCGAGGTGTCGATGGAGATCCCCACCGCGGGACACGCGGCGCGCAGGCCCGCGATCACCGGCACGACGCGCGCGATCTCCTCGGCGGCGTCGATGGGTCGGGCGCCCGGCCGGGTGGACTCGCCGCCGACGTCGAGCCAGTCCGCGCCCTCCTCGACCAGGCGGCGGCCGTGGGCCACCGCCCGCTCCGGGTCGACGAACCGCCCCCCGTCCGAGAAGGAGTCGGGGGTGACGTTGACGATCCCCATCAGGAGGGGATTTCGGCTCAGGCCCCCATCCACGCCAGACCCTCGGGTCGGACGGGACCCGCCTGCTCGACCAGTCGGGCGAACTCCTGGCGGTCCAAGGTCTCGTTGTCCATCAGGGTCTCGGCGATCTTGTGCAGGACGTGGAGGTTGGTGACCAGGATGTGCTTGGCGCTCTGGTAGGCGCTGCTCAGGATCTGCTTCACCTCGACGTCGATGCGACGGGCGGTCTCCTCGCTGTAGCTCGGGGAGCGGGCCATCTGGCGGCCGAGGAACGGCTCGCTGGCGGGCTCGCCCCAGGACACCGGGCCGAGCGCGTCGGACATGCCGAGCTCGCACACCATGTACCGCGCCATCTTGGTGGCCTTCTCGAGGTCGTTCGCGGCACCGCCGGTGATCGTGGCGAGGGCGACCTCTTCGGCGGCGCGGCCCCCGAGGAGCATCGCGATCCGCTTGAGCATGGCCTCGCGGGTCATGGACAGACGGTCCTCGTCGGGCAGGGTCCAGGTGAGCCCCAGGGCGCGACCGCGGGGCACGATCGTGATCTTGTGTACCGGGTCGTGGCCGGGAAGCAGGTGCGCGATGAGCGCGTGGCCGGCCTCGTGGTAGGCCGTGATCTTCTTCTCGCTCTCGGGCATGCGCATGGAGCGCCGCTCGGGGTCGAGGAACACCTTCTCGCGGGCCTCCTCGAAGTCCTCCTGCGCCACCATGGTCTGGTTGCGCCGCGCGGCGAGCAGGGCCGCCTCGTTGCACAGGTTCTCGAGGTCGGCACCGGAGAAGCCCGGGGTGCCCTTGGCGATCACGTCGAGGGTGACGTCCTCGGCGAGCGGGACGCGCCGGGTGTGGATCTCCAGGATCTTCTCGCGACCCCGCACGTCGGGGGACGGGACCACCACGCGGCGGTCGAAGCGTCCGGGGCGCAGCAGCGCCGGGTCGAGGACGTCGGGCCGGTTGGTGGCCGCGACGATGATCACGCCCTCGGTGCCTTCGAAGCCGTCCATCTCGACCAGGAGCTGGTTCAGGGTTTGCTCGCGCTCGTCGTGCCCACCGCCGAGGCCCGCGCCACGGTGGCGACCCACGGCGTCGATCTCGTCGATGAAGATGATGCACGGGGCGTGCTTCTTGCCCTGCTCGAAGAGGTCACGGACGCGGCTGGCACCCACGCCGACGAACATCTCGACGAAGTCGCTGCCAGAGATGCTGAAGAAGGGCACCCCCGCCTCGCCGGCGACCGCTCGGGCGAGCAGGGTCTTGCCGGTGCCCGGCGGGCCCATGAGCAGCACGCCCTTGGGGATGCGGCCGCCGAGGCGCGTGAACTTGCGCGGATCCTTGAGGAAATCGATGATCTCGGAGAGCTCTTCCTTGCTCTCGTCGATGCCGGCGACGTCCTCGAAGGTGACGCGTTTGCTCCCCTCGCTCTGTAGCTTCGCTCGGGATTTTCCGAAGCTCATCGCCCGACCGTTGGTGCCCTGGAGGTTCCGCATGAACCACATGAACAGGAGCACCATCACCACGAGGGGCAAGAAGGTGAACAGGCCCGTGAGCCAGACGCTGTCGTCTTGCTGCTCTTGGAAGTTCGGCGTGACGCCGTTCTCTCGGAGCGTCTGGTAGACGGGCTCCAGGAACTCGGGACCGGTCGACTTGAAGGTCGTACCGTCCTGCAGGACGCCGTTGATCTTCTGGCCCTTGAAGGTCACCTCGGACCTTCCCCTCCTCGACCTTGTGGATGAACTCCGAGAAGGGCATCGGCTCCCCGGACCAGTTTCCGGTCGGGGGGAGGATGACCAGGGCCAGCACCACCAGGACGACGATGAACCAGAACAGGTGGGTGCGGGAGAGGTTCCGCATGCGTGCGAGACTCCGTGTCGGGCCCAGCATAACGGGCCAGGGATTGCGGCACCAAGCCGCAGATACGCAAGGTATCCACCTCTGCACCCTGGGGAACCCCACCGATCGGTCAGGCGACCCAGGTACAGTGTGGCAGCCCGGTTCCGCCGGGATCAATCCCGATCGTCGAGGCGGACCCTCCGGCGGGTGATCCGAACGCGGCGCCCGCCCCCGAGGTCGACCTCGCCGTGACCGCGGCGGGCGGCGTCGATCACGGCGACGACCTGCGCGGTGGTCACCGGGGCGAGGTGATGGTGGAGCGCGCGCCGCACCAGGGCGGCCGACGCGCGGGCGACCCACCCGGTCGCCCAGCCCTTCGGGCTCGGCTGGGTCTCGGGGCGCCGCTCGAGCAGGGCGTCGAGCAGGGCGCCCTGCTCCGCGGCGACGGTGGCCGCGCGGGCGAGCGCGGTGGTGGCCCCGGGCCGCAGGTCCTCGAGGAGCGGCAGCACCTCCCGGCGCAGGCGGTTGCGCAAGAACCGGTCGCTCGCGTTGGTGGGGTCCTCGCGCTAGGCGAGCCCCCGCCAGGTCGCCCAGGCGGAGAGGGCCGCGCGCGGCGTATCGAGGAGCGGCCGCACGTAGTGCCCGCGCCGCCACGCCATCCCCTCCAGCCCGAGAGGGCCGGTGCCCCGCAACAGGTTCACGAGGACCGTCTCGGCCTGGTCGTCGCGTTGGTGCGCGAGGGCCACGACCTCGGTGTCCAGGGCCTCGAAGGCCAGGAAGCGTCCGGCACGGCAACCCGCCTCCGAGGCATCGCGCCCCAGGGCGAGGTCGATGCGGGTGCACGGGACACCGCGCTCGGCGCACAGCGCCTCCACGAAGTCGGCGTCCTCGGCCGAGCCGGGCCGGGTCCCGTGGTCCACGGTCACCACGGACAGTGCCCCGCCGTGCATCCCGGCGGTCTGCTGGAGCAGGTCGAGCAGGCACACCGAGTCGAGCCCGCCACTGACCGCGACCGCCACCCGATCTCCATTGGCCCACAGCCGGTGGCGGGCCACGGCCTCGGCGACCGCGAAGCGGAGGCGCCCCGGGCCGCTCACGGCGCCTCCCCGGCGGCCACCGCGGAGAGCACCCCCCAGTCGTCCGGCGGATCGCCGTCGAGCACCGCCCGGTTCACCTTCTCCGCACCGCATCGGCGGCACCGATAGCGGATCCGCGTCGCGCCGCCCGCGGTCTGGGCGCCGACCGGGTCGAGGATCCCACCGCAGCCGGCCGCCCGATCGCCGGGGACCACGTCGACGTGCAGGGAGCGCAGGCAGTGCGGGCAGTGGTCGCGGGCGGTGCGTCCGTGGGGCGGGACCGCCGCGCCGCAGTGGGCGCAGGTGAAGCCCTCGTCTCGCGCCACCGGGTTGCGGCGCACCCGGCTCGGCTCCTCCCGGCCGCGGCACAGGCGGAGCAGCCGCGTGGCGGGAAGATCCTCGGCCCCCGGAGGGAGCGCCGCGCCGCGAGCCCGTCCCAGGGCCACCAGGGCCGCGCGGAGCTCCCGGTCCCCCTCCAGGCGCGACGCCAGGCGCTTCAGCGCCCCACGAGTGGCCTCGTCCGCCTCGGCGAGGAGCGCGCGGGCCCGCTCGGTGATCTCGTCGCTCACGGGACGCGCTCGATGATCACGTCGCGGATGCGGTCGCCCTGGCGCAGCATCCGCACCACGGGCATCCCGAAGTCGACCCGTCCGAGCTCGGTGTAGTCGCCCACGAGGTGCGGCTGCGGCGTCAGGGTGACGAACCATTGGCAGCCGCCGGTGTCGCGCCCGTCTCGCGCGATGCCGACCGCACCGGTGTCGTAGGGGAGCGCGGAGTCCTCGTCGGGGATCGTGAAGCCGGGCCCGCCCCACCCGTCCCCGCGCGGGTCGCCCCCCTGGACCACGAAGGCGGGCACGACCCGGTGGAAGGTCAGGCCGTCGAAGAAGTCCTTGTCGGCGAGGGCCGCGAAGGTGCTGACGGCGAGCGGCGCGACCTCGGGGAACAGGGTGATCCGGAACTCGCCGCGGTCGGTGATCACCCGCGCCACGCGGATCCGGCGGATCTGTGCGAGTTCGGTGGGTACCCCGGGCGGGGAGTGGAAGGCCGGCGGCGGGGGGGCGGGCTGGCCGAGGCGCTCGCCGAGCTCCGCGGTGGCGTCGCGGACCGCCTCGTCGCTGGCGCCGCGCAGGCGCTCCACCCGCGCGGGGTCCGGGGGTGCCTTGCGGTCGAGGAGGGCCTCGACGGCGGCGGTGCGCACCGGGGGAGCCTCGTCGTGCAGGGCGAGATCCTCCAGGCGCGCCGGGTCGGTCAGCAGCGAGGCGGCGGCGGCGCGGACGGGGACGGGGCGGGTCGTCGCGAGCCACGGGTCGGGGTCCGGGGCGCTTCCGGCCTTGCCCAGGGCCCGGAGGGCCGCACCGACCACCCACGGATCGGGGTCGTCCAGCCGGCGCGTGAGTGCGGCGACCGCGGGCGCGCCTCCCACCCGGCCCAGGGCGTTCAGCGCCGCGCGGCGGATCCCCGGGTCGGGATCGGCGAGGCGGTCGGCGAGCAGGGCCGCCGGGGCGTCCCCCTTGCCGAGGGCGTCGAGGACCGCGATCCGCACCTCGAGCGCCGGGTCCTGCAGCGCGGTGCCGAGGGCCGCGGCGCGCTCCCGTCGGTCGAGGCGCGGCCACAGGGCGCGCAGGGTCCACGCGCGCGCCGGGCCCGCGACCAGGGTGGGCCACGCGGCAAGGGCGGTGCACACCTGCGCGGGATCGGCATCGTCGAGGCCGATGCGGAACAGCGCGAAGGCGACCGCCTCGGCGCGGCGGATGGTGTGGGCAGGCAGGGCCGCAACCAGCGCGGGGACGGCCCGGCGCGTCTCGGTGACCCCGCCGCGACCGAGGCGACCCAGGGCGACAGCGGCCGCGGTGCCGGATCGGCCGGGCTCGGCGAGCGCGGCGATCAGCCGGGGGACGTCGCTCGCGTCCCCAGCGGTGCCCAGGGAGGCGAGGAGCGCGGGGCGGATCCTCCGATCGGCCGCGGTGGGGTCGAAGGGGGGCCCGGGCGGAGAGGCGTCGAGCCAGGCGCGGATCGCGGGGGTGGCGCCGGGGGTCCACCCGAGGGAGATTGCGACGGCGCGGCGAACGGCCAGATCAGGGTCGTCCTGTAGGCGCTTCAGCGCCGGGAGCGCATCAGCGGTGCGCAGGCGCCCGAGGGAGCGGGCGAGGAGCGCGCGGGCGGTGGGATCGTCGGGGGGGGTGGCGGCGACGAGGGTCGCGGGTGTGGCGCGGGACCACTCGTGCTCGACGAGTTCCTGGACGTCCGCCGCGGAGGCGGTGGCGAGCCAGCCGGCGAAGAGCCACAGCATGGCGGCAAGCGTAACAGGGGGCGCGGCCGAAATGCGGATCCCGCTGGACGGGTCGGCCCGGGTCCAGCTGACCGGGTCCGCGCCGGGCGGGACTGTACCGTTGGGGGCCCGGTTCCCCCCGACAAGCCAGCACCGGAGGCTGTTCGAAGCCCTGACATCACCCCGATGGGGTAGACCGGGCAACAACGTCGACCCTGTGCGGGTAGACCGGGCGTTCTTGCCCGCCCCGGGCAACAACGTCGACCCTGGGCAGGTAGACCGGGCGTTCTTGCCCACCCCGGCCGGGAAGTGCCTCTTGGGCAGGTCCGCTGCCGCCCGTACCGCCGCTGCCGTCCGAACCGCCCGCACCGCCGCTACCGTCCGTTTCGCCGATCCATCGCCGCAGCCGAGCCCCATCACCGGGCCGCCGCGAGCAGCGCCTCCCACGCCTGCTCGGTCCCGCCCACCATGCGCTCCACGCTGAAGCCCCGCGCGCCGACCCGACCCGCCACCGCGCGGCGTCGCGCCGCGGCGGGATCGGCACGGATTTCCGCCAGCGCTGCCGCGAGACGCTGCGCATCCCCCGCTGGAACCAGCGCTCCGCCCTGCCCCAGGGCCTCCGGCAGCCCGCCGGCGGTGGTGGCGACGATCGGGACCCCGACCAGACGAGCTTCGATCACCGCCTGGCCGAAGCCCTCCTCCCGGGAAGGATGCGCGAAGGCGTCCAGAGCGCGCAGGAACGCGCCGACATCGGCGACCCGTCCCGGAAGACGCAGGGCGCCAGCCAAGCCGAGACGCCGGGCACGGCGCAGGAGCCGTCCTCGACGGGCCCCCTCTCCCGCGATCACCACGAAGGCGGGCACCCCGTGGCGGCGGAGCAGGGCGAGCGCCTCCAGCAGCACGTCGTGGCCCTTGTGCATCACCAGGGCACCGGCGGCGCCGACCAAGAACGACCCCGCAGGCACGTCGAGGACGGCACGGTCGAGGACGGGCCCCTCGCTCGACCAGCCGCGCGGATCCACGCCGTCGGGGACCACCTTCACCCGCTCGGGCGCCACCCCGCGACGGGCGAGCACCGCGCGAACCGCCTCGCTCACCGCCACGTAGCCGCGCACCCCGCGGTACTTCGCTCCCGACAGCGGGCCGGGGACGAAGTCGCTGCGACGATGCACGACGACCGGGGCGCCGCCCGCGCGCCAGGCGTGGGTTTGGGCGTGGGAGGTGTGCGCCGCCACCAGGTCCGGCGCCCGGGCGCGCACGACCTCGGCGAGGGCCCGGGTGCCGCGCCACACGCCGCGGAAGGCGATCGGGTGCACGCGGACCCCGAGCGACTCGACGGCCTCCCGGAGCGGTGCGTCGGGGGCCAGGACCACCTCGTCGTCCGGGCGGGCGCGGAGCAGGTGCAGGAGCTGCGTCTGCCCGCCGCGCCACTCGCGGCCGGTGTCGACGTGCAGCACCCTCATGCGGAGGGCTCGGCCAGCTCCTCGGGGGTGGCCGGCTCGGCCAGCTCCCACACCATCCACGGCACCCCGTCGCGGACCGGGAAGACCAGCGCATCGGCGGGGCAGAGCAGGCCGCGGGCGACGTCCTGCAGCTCCCCGCGGCACTGGGGGCACACGAGGATCGCCCGGAGCTCCGGGTCGAGGACCTCGGCGGTCATCGCGGCTTCCCCCCGAGCGGGTTCCACTGCAGGATCGAGCTGTCGGTCTCGTCCTTGGGGAGGTTGATCTCCTGGGTGGGGCCGAGGTCGGGGCGGGCCGCGTCCGGTGGGAGATACCGGATCTTGCCCGCCTGCAGGTACTCGATGCCCCGCCCACCGGTGGCGAGAGCGGAGGACGCGGTGGGCGTCCCGCGGGCCGACCACACCCGCTCGCTCAGCATCCCGTTCGCGGTGTCGAAGACCGCCACCGAGTCCAGCTTGGTGTCGAAGAAGTTGCGCGCCTGGTCCTGCTCCGGGGGCACGATCATCGCCTTGCCGGCGGACTCGATGATCGCCTTGTCGCCGCGCACCTGGCGGACGACGTGGGCGATCTCCGACGCGCCCTGGCTGCCGTGATCCGTGGGCGCCATGAGCAGGATCCCCTCGTACTGGCCCCACACGCCGTCCGGCGCGGCTCCCTTCCGGGGGAGCTGGAGGTCGAAGCCGGCGACGGATCGCGAGAGGATGATCCGCATCGCCTCTACCATGCGGGACTCGCGCCGGTTGTGCGTCTTGACGCCCTCGAGGTCGATGTTCGTGATCCGGCCGTCCTGCCGCATCACGATCTGCAGGTGCGCGCCGGTGAGCTTCCGGTCCATCTCCTCCAGCACCGGCTGCAGGATGCCTTTCTCGGAGCGGAAGCCGGCTCCGGAGATGGCGAGGTCGTCGATGGCGCAGTCGATCTGCCAGGAGTGCGCGCTCTCCCGCTGGTCGAGCTGGCAGGTGTAGACCGTGCGCAGGCGGTAGGCGATCAGCCGCGCCTCCTTCACCCGGTCGGCCGTGAGCCACAGGTAGGGGCAGGTGCACCTCGTCGTACACGAACCAGGTGCGGATGGTGCCGGGCGCCCAGGCCCACTGCAGCCCGGCAACGGTTGGGGGCGCATCGGCGGCCGCCAGCGCGGACGGCGTGACCGTGGCGAGCAGGGCCACGGCGATCAACATGTGCAGAGGGGATCGTAACACGGTCGCTCCAGGGTGTCCGACCAACCCCTACGGTCGATCGGCGCGTCCATTCCCGCGAGACGGGCGGGGCGGCGTTGCACCACCCGATGCGGTCTCCTATCAGATCCACACGGAGGTTCCATGGGACGGATGGTTCACGGTGAGTGGAAGCCGAAAGGCTACGAGGCGAGCCCGGGGGACGACTTCGTCCGCGAGCGCACCCACTTCCGCGACGCCGTCCGCCGCGACCCGCAGGCGACCTTCCCCGTCGAGGCTGGCCGCTACCACCTGTACGTGTCCTACGCGTGCCCCTGGGCCCACCGCACCCTGATCGTGCGCGCCCTGAAGGGCCTGCAGGAGGCGGTGGGGATCACCGTGGTCGACCCACACATGGGCGAGGACGGCTGGGTGCTCCGCCCCGAGGACCCGGGCCCCGTCCCGGGCGTCGAGGCCCTCGGCGACCTGTACTGCCGCGCGTCGCGGGACTACACCGGCCGCGTCACCGTGCCGGTGCTGTGGGACGAGGTCGAGCAGACCATCGTGAACAACGAGTCCCGCGAGATCATCCGCATGCTCGACCACGCCTTCGCGCCCCTCGCCACGCGGGACATCGACCTGGCCCCGCCGGAGCTCGTGGATCGCGTGGACGAGGTGATCGACGCGATCTACGACCCGATCAACAACGGCGTGTACAAGTGCGGCTTCGCCCGGACCCAGGCGGCCTACGAGCGCGCCTTCGCCGCCCTCTTCGAGGCACTGGACCACTGGGATGAGGTGCTCGGTCGCCAGCGGTGGACCTGCGGCGAGGTGCTCACCGAGGCCGACGTGTGCCTGTTCACCACCCTCGCCCGCTTCGATCTCGTGTACTTCGGGCACTTCAAGTGCAACCTGAGGCACATCTACGACTACCCGCACCTGTGGCGGTTCGCGAAGGATCTGCTCACCCAGCCGGGGGTCGCCGAGACCTGCGTCTGGGAGCACATGAAGGTGCATTACTACTGGAGCCACGAGTCCCTGAACCCCCAACGCATCGTCCCCGTCGGCCCGGGGCGATACCTCGGTCATCCCATGGACTGAAGGAGGTCCCCGTGTCTCGCGTGCTCGTACTGCTCGCCGAAGGCTTCGAGGAGATCGAGACGACCACCGTGGTCGACGTGCTGCGGCGCGCCGGGGTGGAGGTGGTCCTCGCGGGCCTCGACGGGTCCGACCCGGTCCGGGGCTCTCGCGGGTTGGTCGTGGTTCCCGACGGCGCCTTCGACCGCGGGGACGAGGACTTCGATCTCGTCGTGCTCCCGGGCGGCCTGGGCGGCGCCGAGCGCCTCGCGGAGAGCCTCGACGTCCGGAACCTCCTACGCGCCCGGGTCGCCGCCGAGCAGCCCGTCGCCGCGATCTGCGCGGCTCCCCTGGCCCTGGATGCCGCGGGCGTGCTGGCCGAAGGCGGGTTCACCTGCTACCCGGGCCTCGAGACGAAGCTGCGGGTCGGGGGGCGACAGCAGGACGAGGTGGTCGCCTTCACCGGGGTGGTGACCTCCCAGGGGCCGGGCACCGCCATGGCCTTCTCCCTGCACCTCGTCGAGCGCCTCGAGGGAGCCGAGCGCCGAGCCGACGTGGCTCGCGGTCTGCTGTACCGCGCGTGAGCCGGATCCCCCGCACCGTCCTCCGCGAGCCCCGGCGCACCCTGCTGCACCGGCGTCTGGAGGTGCTCTACGCGCGCACGGACGCGGCCGCCCGGCGCGAGGCCGACCCGGTCGGGCTCGTGCATCGCTACGACGACCCCCGCGACGCCGAGATCGCCGGGCTCGTCGCGGCGCTCCTCGCCTACGGGCGGGTCGACCTGTTCCGACCCGTCGTGGAGCAGATCCTGGCCCTGGCCGAGGCACGCGGAGGCCCCCGCGCCTTCGCCGAGGGCTTCGACCCAGACCGCGACGGCGCGCCCCTGCGGCCCCTCGTGTACCGCTGGAACCGCGGCCTCGACCTCGTGCTGCTGTTCGCGGCCCTCCGGCGAGTGCTCGCGCGCCACGGCGGGCTGGAGCCCCTGTTCGCCGGCTGGCGCGTGGAGGACCACGACGTGCACCGGGTGCTCGCCCGAGGCGTCGAGGCCCTGCGCGCCGCTACGCTCGATGCCGCGCCCGCCTGCAGGGTACCCGCCGAGCGCTTCGACGACCTCCCGCGGGGCTTCCGTTACCTGCTCCCCTCCCCCGCCGACGGCTCGGCGTGCAAGCGGTGGAACATGTACCTGCGGTGGATGGTGCGCCCCACCACCGAGGCATCGACCTCGGCCTGTGGCGCAGCCTGCCAACCCGAGCGCTGGTGATGCCCATGGACACGCACACCACCCGGATCGCGCGCCTGATCGGCCTCACGCGGCGCCCCGAGGGCTCCTGGCGAACGGCGGTCGAGGTCACCCGCAACCTGCGCCGACTGGACCCCCAAGACCCGATCCGCTTCGACTTCGCCCTGGCGCACCTCGGGATCTCCGGCGCGTGCACCGCGCGGCGCGACGACGCGGTCTGCCCGACCTGTCCACTACAGCCCGTGTGCGTCCACGGCAGTTCGGCGGGCCGCGCGCGTGGCGAGGATCAGCTTCCGGTGTCGCCCGGGCAGCTGTAGACGTTGCTGCAGTCGATCGGGTAGTAGATCATCGTGTTGTCGCAGGTCAGCGCCTGGACCCTGTCGAGGCAGTTCTTTGCGGTCTTGCTGTCGTAGGTGCAGGAGCTCGACATGCCCTCGGTGGGGTTGTCGGCGAGGCACGCGTCGACGCTCGCGTAGGCCTGGAAGCAGTCGACCTTCCACTGGCACGCGGCGCGCGGGAGCTCGGCCTGGAAGTTGGCCTGGGACAGGCCACAGCCGGCCAGGAAGACGAGCGCCGTGACGGCGGAGATTCGGTTCATCGGTTGATACCTCGCTGCACGGTCCAGATGGACGCTTGCGGGAGCATACGGCGAACGCAAGACGGTGTGCACGGTTCTCGCCTCGAAAGCGGCGAAGTCACCCCTCGGAGGGCCCTCCGATGGCCGCGCGAGGGGCGCGATCCCAGCAGGTCTCGGGAGAAAGCCGGGCCGAGCCAGGCTAGCGGTTCGTCGTGTCGATCCGGTCGGCGAGATGCTCCGCGAAGGGCAGCGCGCAGGTGAACGCGGGGGAGACCGCGTTCAGCACGTGCAGCGACGCCTCGTCCCGCTCCAGCACGAAGTCCATGACCAGCGCGTCGGTGCGGGTGTCGAGGAGCTGAGCGCGGATCCCCGGCCGGCCCCAGGTGCGGAAGCGGGCGGGATCGAGGTCGTGGACCAGCGGGGTGGCGCGGCGGGCCAGGGCGCCCTTGAGCACCTTCGGAGCCTCGCGGACCGCGAGGCGCCGGAACCGCGCGTCGCGGACCGCCATCCCCGCCTGCCGCAGCGCGATGGACGCCGCCTCCAGGGGCGCGAAGCCGTGCAGCCCCGAGTACTGCTCGCGTCCGAGAGCCGGCAGGGCGGTCGGTCCGATGGTCACCCGCCCGTCCACCTTCACCGTGAAGTGCACCCCGAGGAAGGGCACGGCCAGGTCGGGCACCGGGTAGACATGGACCCGCAGCCAATCCTCGGGCACGTCGCCCACGAGGTACAGGCCCTTGAAGGGCAGGATCCGGTAGGACGCGCCGAAGCCCATCGCCTGGGCGACCCGGTCGGCGTGCAGCCCGGCGGCGTTCAGCACGAAGCCCGCCTCGAGGTCGCCCGCGCCGGTGTGCACCCGCCAGCCGAAGGGCTCCCGCGTCGCGCCGAGGAACGGGGTGTCCAGGCGCAGGTCGATCCTGGCGTCCCGCGCCTCCTCGGCGAGGCGGGCCATGATCGCCTCGGGGTCGATAGAGGCGGTCGCCGGCGACCACAGGGCGCGCTCGACGGTCCGAGCGCGGGGGTCGATCGCCCGGGCCTCGGCCTCGTCGACCTCGTGCACCTCGACCCCGTTGCGCGCGCCCCGGTCGAGGAGGTCGTCCAGGGCGGGCAGATCGGCCTCGCTTCGCGCCACGACGAGCTTGCCGCAGGCGTTCACCGGCAGGTCGCGGGCCGCGCACCAGGCCTTCCACGCCGCGCAGCCGTCCCGGGAGAACCGCGCCTTCAGGCTGTCGGCGCTGTAGTAGAAGCCGGCATGCAGGACCCCGCTGTTCCGCCCGCTCGCGTGGGCGCCGGCCGCCCGCTCCTTCTCGAGGACGGCGATCCGCGTGTCGGGATGCCGCCGGGCCCAGGCGAGCGCGGCGGTGAGCCCCACCACGCCCGCGCCCACGACGACGAGATCGGCCGTCACGGCCGCACCTCCGGGAACCAGGACTCGGGGGCTCCGCGTACCTCGACGCGCAGGTCACGCCACCAGGTCGTCGCGCGGAGGAACCGCGGCAGGCGAACCGCGTCCTTGGCGGTGCACACCAGGGGCGTGTCGCCGGCCCAGGCCCGGATCTCGGCCGCGAGGGCCCCGTCGACGGGCTGGTGGTCGCGCAGCACTCGGACGCGCGCGACCGGCACCCCGAAGGAGGCCAGCGCGTCGCCGGGGCGGGCCACGCCCAGCAGCGCCGCCACCGGCCCGGGCGGCGGATCGGCGGGCGTGTCGCCCCGGTGCCACGGCAAGAGGATCCGCGTCGCGACAGCGGCCCCGGGAGGGATGGGCGCGGCGGCCGGATCGGCGGCGTGGTGCACGACGATGCCCGTGGCGCGCGCGGGTCGGGACGCGGCCTCCCGGCGGTCGCCGGCGGGGAGCAGGCCGCCGGCCCGGGGGAAGCGCGCGTCCACCACGAGCAGGTCGACGTCGCGGTGCAGTCGCCGGTCGCCCAGGGCGTCGTCGAGGACGATCGCGGTCGCGCCCGCGGTGACCAGCACCCGCGCCGCCGCCACCCGGTCCGGCCCCGCGGCGACGAGGTGGCCGTCGCCGGCGCACAGGGCGCCCTCGTCACCCAGATCCGCCGCGGTGGCGCCCTCCCAGGAGGGGCGCACGTCGCGTCCGGGCCGGGCGCGCCGGTAGCCGCGGACCACGACCCCGACCGCGTGCCCCCGCGCCGCGAGGGACGCCGCCAGCCAGCGGACGGTGCTCGTGCGGCCCGGCCCGCGCGCGTTCGGGCTACCCACGGAGAGCACGGGCACCGGGAGCCGGACCGCGCCCCGCGCGTCGTGCCACAACCTGCGGAGTCCGGCGCCGGCGGCCCACAGCGGGATCAGGGGGCGCGCCCAGGGCCGGGGCGTGGCCTCGGGCGCGGGCGGGTGTGCGAGCTCGGAGGCCAGGAACGCGGCGGTGCGCGCGGACGCGCCATCGCCCGCCGGCGGGGGCCGAGGGCAGCCCATCGCCCCGCGCAGGGCCACAGCGAGCGCGCTGGGCGCGACGACCCACGCCGCGGGGTGGGCGAAGGCGCGGGCGTGCGCCTGCACGTGCGGACCGGCGACCACCGGGACCCCGGCGGCCAGCGCCTCCAGGGGCGAGTGACCGCCGATCGCCGGGTCCAGGGTCCCGCCCGCGAAGGCCGCCGCCGCGCCGCGCAGGCACCCGGCCAGCTCCCCGAGGGTGTCCAGCAGGACGACGTCGATCTCGGCGGGCACCTCGCCCCGGGTCAGGGCGGTGCGCCGCGCCCAGGGCACCCCGCGCGCCTCCAGCAGCGCCGCCACCTCGGAGAAGCGCTCGGGGTGGCGCGGCGCGAGGAGCAGGGCCGGGCGGGGCGCGAAGGTGGACCAGGCGTCGAGGACCGCCTCCTCGTCGCCGGGCCGGGTGGACGCGGCGACGACGAAAGGCCGGACCCAGCAGAGCAGACTCGGAGGGACCGGGACGTCGGCCTTCAGGTCGCCCGTGGCCTCGGCGGGTCCGAGGCGGGCGTAGAAGGCGGTGTCCTCGGGCCCGCGCGCCGCGGTGCGGGCCACGCCGTCGCCGAGGAGCCGCCACAGGGGCCCCCAGCGGCGGGTCCCCTCCCCCGCTCGGGCGCTCGCGCGCAGCACGGGGACGCCCGCGGCGCCGGCGCGAGCGACGAGCTGGGGCCACCAGGCGCTCTCGACGAGGACGACGGCGCGCGGCCGGGCCTCGGCCCACAGGGGCGCGAGGACCCACGGGTGGTCGACCGGGCGGATCCCCGCCACCACCCCCGGCCCCGCCGCGGCCGCGCTCGACCGAGCGCGCGCGGCGCCGGTGTCGGTGTCCGCGGTCAGGAGCACCGGGCGCGGCAGGTGCGCGAGCAGGGCTTCGGCGGCGCGCTGCTCCCCGAGGGAGGCGGCATGGACCCAGATCGCCCCGGGCTGCACCGGCGGACGGCTCCAGCCCCAGCGCTCCGCCCAGTCCCGGCGCCACCGAGGGTGAAGCGCCGTGGCGGCCGCCCAGGCAGGCAGCCCGGGCAGGGTGGCCCAGGCGGCCAGGGCGGCGGCGGCTCGCAGGCGGCGGCTCACGCGCCCTCCGCATCGCGAGCGTCCGGCTCCAGAGCGTCCCACAGGGCGGCGTAGCGTCCCCGGCGCGCGAGGAGCGCGGCATGGGGGCCCTCCTTGATGACCTGCCCCGCCTCGAGCACCACCACCCGGTCCGCGAGGCGTGCCGCCGCGAGGTCGTGGGTCGCGCAGAGCACCGTGCGCCCCGCCGGTCGAGCCGCGACCGCGCCGAGCACCGCCGCGGCGGTCTCTGCGTCCACCTGGTTCGTGGCTTCGTCCAGGAGCCAGATCGGCGCGTCCGAGACGAGCGCGCGCGCCAGGCACAGGCGCTGGCGCTCGCCCCCGAGAGTCGGCGCGGGTCGAGGGGCGCGTCCCACCCCAGCGTGGCGACCAGCTCCGTGGCCCCGGCCTGTCGCGCCGCATGGTCCAGGGCCGCTCGGGAGGAGTCAGGGCGGCCCAGCGCGAGGTTCTCGGCGACGGTGCGCCCGAAGAGGAAGGGCTCCTGGCGGACCACGGCGAGGTGTCGCCGCAGGTCGGCCGGGTCGAGGTCGCGGATGTCGAGCCCACCCACGGTCACCACGCCGGCATCGGGATCGCGGTGTCGTCCGAGGAGCCCGAGCAGGGTGCTCTTCCCCGCGCCGGTGGGGCCGACGAGGACCACCCACTCGCCGGGGCGCACCACGAGGTCGACCCGGCGCAGCACGGGGCGTCCGGCGAGGACCACCTGCACGCCGGCCAGCGCCAGCCCCAGGGGCCCCGCGGGGAGCGCCGTCGGGTGCGCGGGCGCCGGACGCTCCGGCAGCACCTCCAGGGCGGCGTGGACCCGGTCCAGGGAGGCCAGGGACCGCTGCCACAGGGTCCACACCTCGGACAGCCCGCGAAGGGGGCGCGCCATGAGCCCGAGCGCCACCGCGAAGCCGACGAGGCCGCCGGGCTGCAGGGTGCCGGCCCCCACCTGCCGGCCCCCGGCCCACAGCAGCATGCCCACCGCGATCGCGGTGCCCACCTGCACCAGCGCCCCGGGGAGCACGCGGTCGACCTCGAGGGCCACGCGCGCAGCGCGGTCCGCCTCGGCCGCGGCGCGGAACCGAGCAGCCTCCTCGTCCTCGGCGACCTGGTCGCGGATCACCGGGAGCCCCGCGAGCTGCTGGCGGGCGAGCTCCAGCAGGTCGGCGCGGGCCTTGCGCAGGCGTGCGGCGCGGGCGTGGAGCCGCCGCCCTCCCCACCGGCTGGGCCACCACACCGCCGGAGCGAGGAGCATGGCCCAGGGCACCAGGCGCGGCGCGAGGGCGGTCGCCGTCGCCCCGAGCGCCAGCAGGGTGAGCGGGTTGCGGATCGCGGTCACCACGGCCGACACGCCGTACTGCACCTCGTCGACCTCGGTGGTCAGCGCGGCGAGCCGCGCTCCCTCGGCCTCCGCGTCGGGAGGCAGCGCGTGCAGGTACCGGGCGTGCAGGCGCCCTCGGAGGTCGGTCGCGACCCGCCACGCCACCGCCTTGGTCACCCGGGTACGCAGGACCCCGACGGCTCCCGCGAGGAGGTAGAGCAGCGCGAAACCGGCCGCGAGCAGCGGCAGCGACCCGGGATCCGGCGCGGTCACGGCGTCCAGCGCGCGCTTCAGCAGGACCACCGCCGCGCCGGGCAGCGCCGCCGAGACGGCGAGGAGCGCCGCCGCCCCGAGCAGGGCCGGGCGATGGGGCGCAAAGTGGCCCAGGTAGCGCCTCAGCTCGTTGCTCCTGGCTGCCACCACGCGCGTCTCCGAGGGCAAAGTTCGTGGAGGAATCGAATACCCCGGCGAGGCCGTGCGTCACCTGAACCGACCTCAAAGGAGCTGCGATGCTACTCCCCCTGCTGTTCGTCTTCGGTCTCGCCCATGCCGATCCCCCTCACTCGAACGACCACCACGACACCCACCAGAGCTCGTGGCAGCACGACGACCACCGGCAGAGCACCGACCGTGATCGCCACGACGGCTACGACCGCGACCGCTACGAGCACGGCGACCGGGATGATCGGCACGACCGCGACCGGGACGACCGCTACGGCCACGACCGTCACCGCTACGGCACCTACGGCTACAACCGCTACGGCACCTATGGCTACAACCGCTACGGCACCACCTACAATCCCTACCGCGCCCGTCCCCGGGGCTACCGGGCCGCGCCCCAGTACGAGTGCCGCTCAACCTATGGGCGCACGGACTGCGGCTACAACTGCGTCGTCGCCTACGGGCAGGTGCAGTGCGCGAGCTGGCCCGGCGCCCAGTGCACGGCCTCCTACGGCCGCGTCACCTGTGGCCCCGACGCCCCGCGCGGCTGGCGCTCCTGGTGGACGCCCGCCTACCAGGCCCGGTGCGTGAGCGCCTACGGCCGCACGGCCTGCGGCTACGGCTGCACCGCCGCCTACGGCCAGGTCGCCTGCTCGCCCCACCCCGGGGGCCAGTGCACCACCGCCTACGGCCGCCTGCGCTGCAACTAGCCTGGTAGCCGCGCCGTCAGGGCCGCGGCGATCCGCTCCGAGGCGCCCTCGCCCCGCAACCCGGCGGCGAGGGCGCTCAAGCGTCGGGCCACCGCATCCCCCTCGGAGCCCAGCAGCCGCGCGAGGTCCGCGGCGAGCACCTCGGGGTCGAGGTGCTGGAGGTGCTCGGGGACCAGCCGCTCGCCCGCCACGACGTTGGGTAGGGCGGCGAAGGGCGAGCGCACCAGCCGCCGGCCGAGCGCCCAGGTCAGCGGGTGCACCCGATAGGCGGCCACGAAGGGCACCCCGGCGGCCGCGCACTCCAGCGTCGCCGTCCCCGCCGCCACCAGCGCGACGTCCGCGTCCACCACCGCCGCGCGCAGGCCGGCGCGGAGCGTCCCGACCCCGGCGAGCGTCTCGCCGGAGACCGTCGGCGCCACCGCGACCCGCACCCGGAGGTCGGGCCGGCGTCGGCGCAGGGCCCGGGCCGCCTCCCGGAAGGTTGGCCAGAGCGCGGCGATCTCGGCGGGACGCGACCCGGGCGCCAACGCGAGCACTGGAGGCTCCCCGTCTCCTCGGACCCGCGACCTCCCCAGGGGCCAGGCCGCCGGGTGCCCGACGAAGTCCGCCACGACTCCGGTCCCGGCGTACCAGGCCGGCTCGAAGGGCAGCAGGCACAGCACCGCGTCGGCCGAGCGCGCCACCCGCCGCACCCGCCCCGGCCGCCACGCCCACACCTGGGGGCTGACGAGGTGCACCGCCGGCACGCCCCGCCGCTTTGCGAGGGACCCCAGGCGGAGGTTGAGCCCGGGATTGTCCACGGTCCACAGCAGGTCGGGTCGCCAGGTGTCCAGCAGGTGCGCGATCCGGGCCAGGGCGGCCGGCGCCCGGCGGATCGCGCCGAGGACCTCCACCAGTCCCACCCCGCCGAGATCCTCGGCCCGCAGGTCGGCGTGGACGCCGCGGGCGCGCAGGGCGGGTCCGGCGATCCCCCGGACCGCGAGGCGCGAGGCATCCAGGTGCTCCAGCGCGCTGGCGGCGAGGCGATCGCCACTCGCCTCCCCTACGCAGACCAGCACCCGCGCCGCCCGTCTCGTCCCGGAGCGCGGAAGCCCTCGCCGGATCGGCGCCCTCACCGGGTCCGCTGGGGGGCTGGTGCAGGACCCCGCGCGGTGGTCTGATCCGGAGGATCCCGCCCGTGACGCTCCGGGCGGCCGGTGGTGTCCAACCCCTCGGAGGTGTCCCTTGCGCACGACGTTGCTGGTGCTCGCGCTGCTGCTCCTCGGGGGGTGCAATGCCCGGTTCAAGAAGGCGATCGCCACCATGGACGACGTGAAGAGCGAGGCGTACACCCGCACGCGCCCCAACGTGCAGCTCGGGATGCTCTACGGCAACGACGTGGTGTCCGCCGTGGTGAACACCGCACAGGCGGTCGGCTCGATCGCCGTGGAGCGGCGCATCGAGAAGGCGGTCGACCCGCGCCACGTCGCGGGTGCCCTGCAGGCGGGGCTCGGCGACGGCCTCGGCAGCGGCCCCCCCTTCCGGCTCTCCCAGCGCCCGAAGGCCGACGGCCTCGTCGAGATGAGCGTCCTCGACTGGGGCATGAGCGTGCCGCACCTCGGGTCGCCCGGGGTCTTCTACTACCGGGTCCGCGCACGGGTCTACGTGCCCTCGGGCCGGCGCATCTACCACCGGCGCGTCACCTGCTCGACCGGCGTCGGCGCGCCCCGGGAGGTCTCGATGGTCCTCGGGACGGTGAACAACGTGAAGCAGATCCGCGAGATGAGCGACGACCAGATCGAGCACGCCTTCGAGGTGACCGCCCACTGGTGCGGCACGGTGATCGCGCAGCGGATGCGGCGCGCTGGGGGCTGACCGGGGCTCAGGCGCGGGCCGGCGCACGGCCCGCCCGCTCGAGATCGCGGTCGCCGCGCTCCATCACCGCACGGATCCGCTCGGCGAGGGCGACGACGCGCCACCCATCCCGGGGACCGACCGCCACGGGGGCTTCGCCGTGCACCGCGGCGACGAAGGCGTCCCACTGGGCGCGCAGCCCGTCGCGCTCGTCGGGCGGCGACAGGGGGTCGGGGCCGCGCCGCGCCCGGCGCCCGAGCAGGTCGAGCCAGGTGGTGCGCTGGGACTCGTAGACCCGGGTGATCCGCTCGGGGACCGCCGCGATGCGCGAGGCGAGCAGGTTGGCGACCACTCCGCAGGCAGTCCGCAGGGTGACGCTCGCGACGTCGATCTCGTCGGTGCGGACGCGCAGACCGCGGGCGCGGATCTCGGTGACCTCGCCCAGGGTCCAGTGCAGGAGCAGGTCGAGGTCGTGGACCATGAGGTCCTTCACCACGCACAGGTCGTCCGCGGGGCGGGTGAAGGGCACCAGCCGCCGCGCGTCCACGAACCGGGGCGCGACCGGCCCGGTCGCGCGGACCGCTGGGTTGAACCGCTCGACGTGGGCGACGGCGCAGCGCGGGTGCACCAGCGCCTCGGCCTCTGCGGCGGTGCGGGTGATGGGCTTCTCGACGAGCACCCAGCGCCCCTCGGCGAGCAGGCGCGCGGCCAGCTCGGCGTGGCTCGAGGTGGGTGTGGCCACGACCACGGCCTCTACGCCCTCGGGGACGGTCTGGCGGGCCTCGGCGCCGGTACGTTCCGCCACATCGGCAGCCCGCTCGGGGTGGGTGTCGACGACCGCCACGAGGCGACTGCGCGGGTCCGCCGCGACGGTGCGCGCATGGCGCGCCCCCATCCGCCCGGCGCCGAGGACGGCGACCTGGAGGGGTCGCGCGCTCACGACCGGCCCCCAGCCCGGCACACACCCCGCTCGCTCGTCTCGAGGAACCGGACCATCTCCAGGACCTCGGGGACCTCGCCGAGCTCCTCTCGGACCCGCGCGACGGCGTGACGGGCGGGCAGGCCGCTCGTGAACAGGGTGCGCCAGGCGGCCTTCAGCGCGCTGATCACCGCGGTGTCCAGGCCCGCGCGGCGCAGCCCGGTGACGTTCAGGCCGAACAGGCGCGCCCGGTCGCCCTGGGCCAGGGTGAAGGGCGGGACGTCCTGGGCGCACATCCCACCGCCGCCGACCATCGCGAGCCGCCCGATCCGTGCGTGCTGGTGCACCGCGGCCAGCCCGCCGAGGATCACCCGATCGCCGAGGGTCACGTGGCCGCCGATGGCCGCCGAGTTCGCGAACATGCAGTCCGAGCCGACCTCGCAGTCGTGGGCCACGTGGCTGTTCGCCATGAAGTAGTTCCGGTCGCCGATCCGGGTGAGGCCGCGGCCGCTCGAGGAGCCGCGGTGCGCGGTGGTGAACTCGCGGAACACGTTGTCGGCGCCGATCTCGAGGCGGGTGTCGCTGCCGTCGTGCTTGCGATCCTGGGGCGGGCAGCCGAGCACCGCGTGGGGACCCACCCGGGTACCGGACCCGATGGAGGTGGCGCCCTGCACCACCGAGTGCGCCTCGATCACCACGGCGTCGGCGAGCTTCACGCCCGGACCGACCACCGCGTAGGGGCCGATGGCGACATCGCCGATCTCGGCGGCCGGGTCGACGATGGCGGTCTCGTGGATGCGCGACATGAGGTCCCCCTCGGCGCGCCAGCCTAACCCGAGGTGGCGGGGGCGCCGGCTGCGAGGATCTGGCCGTTCGCCACGCGGCGCCCGTCGACGGTCGCCTCGGCGACGAAGCGGATCACCGAGTGGCGCGCATGCTCGACGGTGACCTCGAGGCGGATCTGCTCGCCAGGCCGCACGGGGCGGCGAAACCGGAACCGGTCCAGCCCGGCGAGGTACACGGGGCGGCCCTTGGCGTCCTCCCGCTCCCCGAGGAAGATCACCGCCGCCACCTGCGCCAGGGCCTCGGCGATCTTCACCCCGGGCATCACCGGGTGACCCGGGAAGTGGCCGGCGCAGTCCTCGTCGGTGACCCGGCGCACGCCGACGGCGCGCTCGCCCGGGTCCAACTCCACGATCGCGTCCACCAGCAGCATCGGCGGCCGGTGCGGCAGGATCTGCAGCAGGCCCTCGCGGTCGATCACGGCTCTTCCTCCTCGGCGCGCTCCAGCGCCTCCACGCGGCGCGCGAGCCGCCCGAGCTGACGTCCCCAGGCGGGGAGGTGTCGCAGGGCCGCGACCTCGCGCAGCCAACGACTGTACTCGCGCGCGGGCGAGCCGCCCAGGCGGGCGCCGGCCGGTACGTCCTTGCTCGCCGAGGCGAGCCCTGCGAAGACCGCGCCGTCGCCGACCTCGATCCCGTCGACGACCGCGGTGCGCCCGGCCATCACCACCCCGTCGCCCAGGCGCGCCCCGCCGGCGACGCCGGC
>Ga0114931_10001938_pt1 | contig 26364 bp, 25 predicted proteins | sample 2SBtaG_FD_89579 | JGI IMG/M metagenome (GOLD analysis project Ga0114931, IMG submission 89579) | Deep subsurface microbial communities from Kolumbo volcano to uncover new lineages of life (NeLLi) - 2SBTROV14_V59a metaG | ecosystem: Environmental > Aquatic > Marine > Volcanic | place: Kolumbo... | reverse complement strand
GTTCGACCATGAACTGCTACTGCAGCAGCACCTGCTGCTTGTGCTTTGAGTGCAACTTCTACTGCATTAATCTTTTTTTCATTTATTCCAGTTCTTATTTTCACTGTTACTGGTTTATTTATTGCATTTGTTAGTTTGGATACTAACTCATAAACTTTTGTTGGTTCTTTGAGTAGTTCGCTTCCTGCACCAGTTTTAATAACTTTGTATGCTGGGCATCCGCAGTTTATATCTATTACATCAAATTGTTTTTGTAGTAATTTTGCTGCTGCAACTACTTCTTCTGTGTTGTTTCCAAAAAGTTGAACGCAAACTGGTTTTTCAGATTTATCTACTTCTAGTAAACGTGTTGTTGCTGTGTTTCCTCTTACTACTGCTGCACTGCTAACAAATTCTGTGACTGTCATTCCAACACCATAATTCTTGCAAAGCGTTCTAAATGCAACATCCGTTACCCCACTCATTGGTGAGAGTATGCTTGGATTTTTTAGTTTGGGAAATTTCATTTTAGAATAATATAATGACAATATATTTATATTAATTTGCTAAAAATAAGCTTATGAGCTTAATATCAAGAAGCAAACTTATCAATCAAGAAGATTTACTTGAGAAAGAACTATCAGAAGAAGAGAAGACTTTCAAACAATTCATAAATTACTACAAAAAAAAATCTAATAAAATAAGTGATTCGCGTGTAATAAAAGAGAATAAGAAAATTAATGATAATCTTTTGTTCTTACTAAAAAAATAAGTTATTTTGATAATATTGAAGATACAGTTATTAGAACTCTTATAAAAGAGTTAGACGATAATATCTCTAAAGACTCACTTCCAATCACCGAGGATATTAAAAAAAATTCTGAATCAGTTAAAGATTTTTCAAAAAAACTTTATGAGTTAATTGAGCATGAAAATAAATTATTAGAAAAAGATGAGTATAAGGATTTAGAGATAGTTTTGGAAAAAGAAAAAGAACTTGAAAAGGAGTTTAACATAACTATTTTGTCTATGCTTAGAGATATTAAGAGTTTGATAAAAAATACTATTGAAAATAAGCCTTTAATATCAGTTATTATTCCAGCATATAATGAAGACAAGTATATTAGAACGACACTTCACTCTATTAAGAGACAAACTTATCCAAATAAAGAAATTATAGTAGTTAATAATGCAAGCATTGACCTTACAAGTCAAAAAATTAAGCCTTATACTTATAAGGAACTTTATCTTGAACAAAAAGGAATTTCTTTTGCCAAAAACAATGGAGCTAAAAGAGCTAAAGGCGAAATACTCATTTTTGTGGATGCAGATTCAATACTTCGTAAAGATTTGCTTGAAAAAGTTTTTGAAGCATATGAGGAAGGTTTTATTGCAGGTATTGCCAAGGCTTGTTTTGATAAGCAAAAATTTATGGCTAAATTATATACTCATTCGCAGTATATAACTAGAACACTTTTGTTAAAGATTCCTGCAGCTTTTCTATATATTAGAAAAAAAGAGTTTTTTGAGTTAGGTGGTTTTAATCCTGAATTAAAGCTTGCAGAAGACGTTGATTTAGCAAGTAAAATTAAAGAGAAATATGGTCGGTCAAGTATTAAGATTCTTGATAAAACAGGCATAATAACTTCTGCCAGAAGATTTGAACAAAAAGGTTATATAAAAGTTTTAGGCCAGTGGGCAAGAGCATTGTTTTTTCCAAGTAAAAACATTGATTATGATGATTCAGTTAGATAGATTTAATATTATGATGTTATAACTCTGCTCACGTGTTCTTCTTTGTGGACTCGAACAATATGTTCTACGTAGCTTTCCATTTTTGGTTCGTGGCTTACCAATATTATTTGTTTTATGTTTATTTTTTCTAGCACATCTCTAACTCTGTCTAATTGTTCTGTTGAAAAACCATCTGTTGGTTCGTCAAGTATTAGTAAGTCTTTTGTTTTTATTGTTGATATGAAGTTGTTTATGACTTTATTAAGAGCAAGTCTATATGCTAGTGCAACAGATGTTTTTTCTCCACCTGACAAATTATCTATTGTTGTCTCATAACCGTTTTGGTTTATCATTGGGGAGAATGATTCATCCAAGCGCACATTTAGATTTTCATCTTCTATTAATGTGTTAAACCAATCCTGGAATGTTTCATTGAATTCTTGGTGTATTTTTAGCATGATTTGTTTTTCCATTAAGTAAATTACGCTTAAAAAATATTTTAGCATCCATTCTTTTACTTGTCTAGTTTTATTTAGTTCAACTCTTGATTCTTTTTTCTTTTCTATTTCTAAGATTAATCTCTGCATCACTTCGTTTATTGATTGTTGCTCTCGCTTCTTTTCAGCTAGCATAATTTCTTTTTGTTTTAATTCATCTGAGGTAGTTTCTAATTTTTTTCTAGCTTTGAGATATTCTTCTTCTACATCTTTTACTCCAGATATTTTCTCTTGTATGTCTAATATTTGTTTTTCTGTTTCTTGACTTTCTTTTATTGTTCTATCAATTATTTGTTTTGACATAGCAATTCGTTCTTCATATTCTATTACTTGTTTTTTCTTTAGAAGTAATATTTTTTCTTCTGATAATTCATTATTTAGTTCTTCTATTCGTTTTTTTAATTGATATAGTTCTTTTTGTCTTTTTTCTTTTAGTTCTTGTAGTTTGCTTAGTTGTTCTTGTATTGTTTTAACTTTTGCATCTTCTCTTTGCTTTACTTTTTCTTTGTATTCAATTGTTACTTGCTGCTCACATGTCGGACAAATATCAAGAGAAGTTATTTTTTGTATTATTTCTTCTGAACCTCTGGATTTTTGATTGAATGCGGATTGACGCTCAATTACTTTTTGTAAGTTTTCTTCTATTGCAACTATTTTTTCTTCAGCTAGTTTCAGTTCTTCTTTTGTTTTTGTAAAATCTGTTTCTTTTAGTTCTGATTTTATAAGAGACACTTTTTCTTTTAGAGAAACTATTTCTTCTTCTTTTTCTTTTGCAATTATCTTTTGTCGTTCTATGTTTTCTTTCTTTGAATTTAACTCCGATTTTAATTTTAATAGTTCAGTTCTTTTTTTATCTATCAAATCAGTTTTTTCTTTTTCAGTCAAATAGATTTTTTTCTTCTCTTCTACTTCAAGGGTAATCTTATTTATTTCATTTTCAAAAAGTGTAACTTTTTCTTTGTAATCTTTTAACTCGTTTTCTTTTTGTTCTAAGTCCTCTGTTCTTCCTTCTAGTGTTGCAATCTTTGTTCTTAGTTCTTTTTGATAGCTTAGAATGTTGTCTTTTATTCTTTTGTATTTGTCTATGTTAAATATTCTTCTTAGCACGTCTAGTCTTTCTTCTGGTTTTTCAGCTAATATTTGTTTCATTTCTTCTTGAGCAGTATATACTGTATATCTATAAATCAAAGCCTTGGATTTTGTTAGTAGTTCATCAGGGTATCCAAGTAAGGTTAGGATTTTTGATTTTAATTCTTGGGGTGTTAAGTCTTGTTTTTCACCACTTATTATTATGTATCCTGCATCTTGTGATACGGTTTTTACGCTTCTTTTTAATTCTCTTCTAATCAATACTTTTTTTCCTTCTACAGTGAATTCTAACTCAACATATCCATCTTTTGTGCCGTGTCTTAGAAGCGTCGTACCACTTACTTGCCCTCTCATTATTCCAAATAGTGCAAACTCTATCGCTAACAAGATTGTTGTCTTTCCTGTTCCTATATCCCCACTTAGCATTATTGATCCGTCTGGAAAAATCATTTCCTCTTCTAAGTATGAGCGAATGTTCTTTAGCTTTAGAGAATTTATTATCATGTTATATTCTATATATTGGTTTTTTTGCCTTCTTTTATAGCTTTCGGCTGAGGTTAGTTTTATTTCCTTTTATTCCGAAATTTATTTAATATATAACCATAATTATCGATTTATGAAGCATTTCATGAAACATTTCACAATTCACTATGTTTTTTTGATTTTAGCAGGCATTTTTATTGGAACTATTGGTTTATTTGTTAAGCTTGGAGGTAGTGCGGTAAATCCTTTTGTTCTTGGTTTTTATCGTGTTTTCTTTGCATTTTTATTATTACTCATAATCAGTCCTTTGATTGACAAGAGCACCTTTAAAGTTAAGAATAAGAATCTTAAAGAAGATGCATTGATTGGTCTTTTGTTTGCTATTAATTTTACAGGAACTAATATTGCTTTTCTCTTAGCACCTATTCAGAATATTGCACTCATTCTTTCAATGACACCTATTTTTGTCTTGATATTTGCTTATTTTATGTTATCTGAGAAGATTACTAAAAACAAGGTTGTAACCTTAATTATTGCATTGATTGGTCTCGTGATTCTTAATCCTCTTAGACCAGAGGGTTTTTGGGGTAATATCATAGCATTATTTATTGTTGCAAGTGGTGGTTTCATGTTTACTCTTCTTAGAAAAATCAATCGTGATGAAAGTATTGGTAATGTCTTTTGGTTCTTTTTATTTGCAACACTCTTCATGCTTCCTTTCCCTTTAATTTTGGGTTTTGGAAGGCCTAATATGAGTATTGTCTCTCTGGGTATCATATCTACTGGAGCGGCTTATTTGTTCTATAATCTTGGTTACGAAAAAGTTGAGGCTGAAGTTGGTAATATGATAACAAATATCGTGACCCCTATAACTGCAATTTTATTTGCTTTTTTAGTGTTAGATGAACCAGTATATAGAAATGTGCTTATCGGAGGTGGAATATTAGTTGTAGCTGCAGTTTATCTTAGTACTCACATTAAAAGACCTCATAAAATCAGGCATGGTTAAAGAAATAATTCTAAATATAACATTTTACAAATGAGTTATACAACTATTCTTCTAAATAATAATCTAGTTTAAGTGGACCTTTTTTTATTGTTCCTTCAATGCACAAGCATAAAAATAAACAGTTAATTATTGAATCACCCAGAACCATCCACATTCATTCTTACAATCATTGCATTTTATTACAACTTGGGTTTAATATCGTTGCAAAGCAACGATTAATGATTTTTAAGTTGTAATGACCAAAAATCCGTTTCAAAAATTTGCGTAATACCGTAGAGCTCTGCTCCAATTGAAATAGCAAATTTTAGGATTTTCGCTTTATTTCCTAATAGGATTTCTTCATTAAATCTCAAGAAAAATATTTCTTAGACGTCAATCTTTAAATATAAACCACTATTACTACTTCTAAATGTACAAAAAAGAATTTCCACTTTTGGAATCAGAAGAAATCTTAAAAAAAGATTTGATACTAATGGATTATGATATTACTCCAGAATACTTATCAACAATCCTAAATCATTTTGATAAGTGTAATAGTCCTGAGGATTTTAATAGAAATTACATTAACATATTGTTTCAAACATCAAGTGAGATTTTAAAGTACGGAACAAAACCTAATATTTTCGTTACAGATATTTCTAGACAGATATTTGGCGGTATAAAAGAAGAAGTTGATAAATCAGTCAAAATCACAAAAGTAAGTAAGGATAAATATAATTATGAAATTTTAAAGAAAATATCTGGTAATTACAAGAAACTTAACAATCAAACAAAAATTATAACTAAAGGTATTGATGAATCAGAATTAATGGTTAATATTGAATCTGTTGTTGATGAACTATTTGGTATTATATACAAAAATAATCATAACTTAAAAGGAGACCTTGCAAGCGCTACAATGTATTTCTCACTCAAAGGAGAGCCACTTTCAGTCTGGACTCACAACAGATATCTACCAATTGAAGTAGCATATCTTGAATACATATTTCAAAATAAAGGTTTTGACGTTACAAGTCCTGAAATATACACCGCAGAGGAACATGACATGCCTAAAATAGATATAAGAAAATTTAATCTTGATCCAGAAAAAAAGTATAAAAAAATTTTATTTAGAGAAAACAAAGAACTTAAGATAACAATCCCAAAGGAAGTTGCAAATCATAATTTTAGTTTTGTTTGGCCAAAAAAGGAACAATCAACTAAAAGCATTACAGGAATTGATTTTGAGGAAACAAATCTTAAGATTTTAAAAAGACAAATTAATCTTGCTAAAAGAACTCTAAAAAAGTTAAACAAATACAATTAAAAAAACTTAATTAAAGTTAATTGCAATTTTCTTTGGAATTAACCCTTGGAGTAAATCATCTTAGAATATCTAATTAATCTATTACAAGAAATAATTTAAATTAATAAGTTGTAAATAAAAGAAACAAGCGGATCAACATTTGGTCCATGAACCATCGCTCCGCCGAGTGCTCCTGTAACGGTTATAGCAATTAGTCCTGCTAAGACAAGCAAATATTTTATTGGAGTAAACAATATCCAATTCTTAATCTTCAAAATAAAATTCCAAATGCTTTCAACAGTTTCAAGTCCTGTTTTTGAGAATAATTTTGGATAGTTTAGGAAGATAAAATGTATTATATATGCCACTGCTAAAAATCCAAATATATATGTTGAAAGACCAGCCCAAAATTCATGTACATGAACAACATTTCTAAGAGTTACATTTTTTGATGCTTCATCACCAGTTGCTAAAGATATAAATGCACCTAAAACACCAAGTATTAAGAAACTTGCTTTCACATAGAACCATGAATTATCATTTTTTAGTCTTTTTGACCATACAATTTCCATAATTCCATAAATAGTTAATAAGGCTATTGGGAAATGAACGACTAGCGGGTGTAAATCCATAAACCTAAACAACTTCCAATTAATATATAAATATTTGGGAAAAAAAGTTATCTTAATCTATCAAAAGTATATCCTTGAGTTTTTGCATTAGTTATTATATCCGATAGTGCAGCTACGCTTTGAGGATGACCCCATGGATGCATTACTATTATTACGCCTGGCTTGAAGCATTTATCCACTCTTGAAACCGTCTGCTCTTTTGTTGCAGCATAATCTTTTGGAAAGCATGACCATGAGACAATTGTTAAGTTAAGTTTATGAGCAGCATGTAAAGTAAAAGGAGATACATAACCATATGGAGCTCTAAATAAAGTTACTTTTTCTCCACTTGCATTTTCAACATTTAATTTTCCTTGAAAAATTTCATCATAGACATTGAAAAACAGCCACGGATGTGTATCTGAATGTGTTCCAACACTATGACCTTCAAGCACCATACGCCTGACCAGTTCTGGATTTTTCACTGCTCGTTCTCCAACTAAAAAAAAGGTTGCAGAAATATTTTCTTGATGCAATATATCTAGTACTTGTTCTGTATATGGGCCTGGTCCATCGTCAAATGTTAAGTAAAGAATTTTTTGGTTAGTATCAACATGAGTTAGTAAATTACCAAATAAATTCCCATAAGCTAAGAAACAAGCCAATAGAATTATAACACAAATACTAATAAGAGAATGTTTAGTTATTTTATGCCAATTCATTTTTCTCAAACCATATTAAATCTACAAAGTTAGCTTCAAATAAAAAGGTCTTCAAGGCCATCTGTTGGGTAACCTAGTTGTTCAAAGCCTTGTTTATTATAAAATAAACGAGAGTCTTTTTTAATTAAAATAGCCACTTCTTTAGACTCACCTTCAAATTGATCATGTCTTCTCATGTTTAAATCATCAATATTTCTCTGAAGATTTTTTAACAAATTAAATTTTTCATTAGAATAAGTTAACTCATTAGTAAACTTCCAATGTAAGTTTAAACTTTCAAGTATTTTATTTGTTTCTTCATCCAAAGAATCATTCTTAAACGGAACTGGATAGATTTCGACTCCAAACTTTTCTGGGTTTCTAAAAATAATTGTGTCTGTATATACATGGAAGTGTTGGAATTTGATTTCAAAGTTTTTATTTTCAAAGTTGTTTAGAAGTGATAAGAATATTCTAAGATTAAAGTTAAAACTTTCAATTGTTTCATTTGGATAATTATATATAAAATTCATGGTTATATCCAATCCTTCTTTGTTACAATCTAAAAGTACTTTTTGAGCTTCATCTGCATCCATTTTTTTATTAAATAAGTTAAGTGCTTCTTTATCAAAATTCTCAACACCAAATGTAAGTTCTTTTAAGCCTGATTTTTTTAATAGTTTAATTCTTTCTAATGGTAAGTTTTCGCACCTAAAATAACCATTCCATGTAATACCTAAATTTTCTTTAATTAGTGCATTAGCAAATGATTCAAGCCATTCATCATCCCAATTTAATAAGCTATCACTAAAATCAAAATTCTTAAAGCCTAATTTAGAATATTCCTTTATTTCACCAATCATTGTTTCTACTTTTTTAGACCTAAACTTTCTCCATGCAATACTTTGAAAACAAAATGAACATCTAAATGTGCAACCTCTCGAAGCAGAAAGCATTAGAGGAAATTTTCTTGAAAAGTTTGAATAGTCTGGTTTTGGAATTGAATCCAAGTCTTCAAGTTGAATGTTTGGTCCATGCATTATTTCTTTATCGCTCTTAAAAATTAAGTTTGGAACTTTTTTTAATTCAGTAGATGAAACTTTATCTAAATCTAATTTTAATAATTCTAAAAAACCAAGTTCTCCTTCTCCTTTTACAAGATAATCAGCAAATCCATGTAAAAATAAATTCCAGTTTGGCTTAAAGAAAGTTAATGGTCCACCAAAAACTATTTTCTTTTCTGGATAGTTTTTTTTAATATATTTAGATACTAAACAAACAAATATTACGTTTGAAGAATAAACTGCTAATGCAATCACATTTTCTTTTGATTCTGCAATTATCCTAGCTTCAGACTCAGCAAAGGTTCTTGTATTTTGGACAACCGTCCTAAAATGTAAATCATTTATTTTTTCGAGGTCACTATAAATAAAATCTGCAAATTTGTCAATTATAATATTATAAATAATGCCCTGTTGTTTAAAATTGTAAAGAGTTAGGCTCATTAAGTTTTCAAATAATTTTCTGCTGTTATTAAGACAATTTGCATTAGAATTATGAATTTTAGTTTCAAAACCTTGACCTTTAATATAAGCCTCTAAAGATAATAAACCAAAATTTGGAGATTCATCTGTTTGAAATATTGGGGCATTTATCAAAACTACACTATTTTTTTGATTTTTCATGGTACTTACATAAACTCACACAAAAAGGTGGCTAATTTAGATTTATAATTAATAAAGTTATATAACTCTTTCTAATCAAACATATTTTGCTTGTGCTTATTTAATCTAAATACAAGAATATGTTTTAAGAGATTCAAAAAAATGTGGGAGTATTATCTTCACATATTCATAGGAACATTTGAGGCTAGACTTAGCTTTGACAAATTGTTTACAGAAAAATTGGTTCTGAAGAAGTATATGAAACAGTAAGATAAATTCTAATTAATATTCAATTGTTTTTTTATAAAAACCCTTACGTCATCTACTAGAAGTCTTTGCAGATTTGTATAATGGTGATTTGCGCCTTTGAACAATTTTAGTTTAGCGCCTTTTATTTTTTTATGTAACTCAATTGTTCTTTTTACAGGCACAATTTTATCTTTATCTCCCTGAATAATTAATACAGGTGCATTTATCTTTTCAGCAGCTGCATAACTATCCTGTGAGCCATAGTCCTTAAAGAATTTGATATTAGCATGTGCTTTCTTTTTCTGAGGATTACGCTTATTAGTTTTTCTTACTTCTCTTAAAACATGAATTCCGCTTTTTATTACTTCCCTTGCATTATAATATGTGGGAGGACTAATCAACACTAGAAATTTGAATTGTTCTTTTTCAGCAGACATAATTCCACCAACACCACCAAAACTATATCCAACAAATCCAACTTCAGAATATCCTCTTCTTTCAAGTTCGTGTTTAGCGCAAAGTATGTCATCTATTGTTTCAGTTAAAGTCAAATCGTCATATTCTCCGTCACTTTCCCCATGACCTAACAAATCTATTGCCAAAGAAGATATTTTTGCAGCAGCAAGTTTTTTCTGTAACGATTTATATTTGAAATCATCTTTATTACTACCAAGTCCATGAGAAATCAATACCGCTACTTTTGATTCAGAATTAGAAATAACTCCAGAAAGTTTTCGTCCTTTAGAATTCTTAAAGTAAATTTTCTCCATTCAGAACATGTGTTTTCCAATAGTATAAAAATTTAGCGTATAAAAAACCACGCACTAAAGTACGTGGTATTCATTGAAAAAAAATACATTATTTATAATCAGGCTAAAGCCAGAATTATTAAACCAACTCTTTTTTCAATAAAACAAAGAAACCATTACAAACCCAAGAAAAAAATGAATAGCCCCGCCCGATCTCCAACTGGGATAATAGATAAATAAAACTCCAAATTTGTAATACAAAATTACTTTTTTGCTTGTTTCCACAAATACTCAAAATAAGCTTTCATCTCATCTGAAACATGTGTACTCTTAATTTCAATAACATTTTCACCTTCATTTAAAAAAACATAAGATACATATCCATCATAAATGAAAGTAGAAGATGCATTAGGTAAAGTTTCTAAAAATCTATTTTCTCCAAATTTAGCAAATTGATTCATAAATTTACTTTTTTTATACTTCTTATCCCAAATTGCTCGAGCATCAACTTTATCTAAATTTAACTTTTTAACTGAATTCATAAGTTGTTTAATAAAAATTTTTGAAGAAAATGTTGTTAAGTCTGGACTATTACTAATCATATAAACAAAAGACAATTTTTCATTTTTTGCCATATTAAATAATTTCATATTAAATTCAGAAAAAGTATTTTTTGAATTTGAAAAATTAACGTTTGTCTTCTCACTAAATTCAATTTTCTTTATCTCAGGAATGGTAGACATTAAAATAGATTCTTTATTTTTTAATCGTCCAAGAATTTTATCAATTTCATTAGCAGAGTAATACTTTTTTCCTTCTTTGTTGGATTTAACTACAAATCCTTTCTTATCAAGTCGTTCTAACACATCATAACAAGTTGAACGATGAATTTTAGTATCTTTAGCAATAGTATAAGCTGTAAGTTTATCTTTTCCAACCAAATATTTAAAAATAACAGACTCGTTATTACCCAAACCAAATTCACGTAATAATCTATAAAATTTATCTTCCATACAAACAAGAAAGCAAACTTGATTAATATATCTTTGTATTTAGTCGACATTTTCCGACCACTCCAGTATTTAACAATTAATACAATTCTCTAATTATGAGCAAGAAAACAAGAGAAAGATTCTATCTTAAGAAAAAATATTTCAAGCTTCTTGAAGAAACAGGAAATTCAGTGCGAAAACAAATTAACTCAATCATCAAATCACAGATGTTTGAAATATATCCTAGTATGCAAACTAATTTACTAACTAGATTTAAAAGCGCAAAAATACAATTAAGACCAGCTCAAATTAGACTCTCATATAACTTATTTCAAGAAGACAATCTTGATGAAATTATTTCAATCTGTTCTGCAATAGCACTAAAAGAAACATTTTACTATCGTTTAGACGACTTATTTGATACAAAGATATCTCAAGAAAAAATTCCTTTATTAGGATTTCCATTTTACTCAATGTCTTACAAGTTACTATCTGAGTCTGGAGAAAAACTATCAAAAGAACAACTATGTTTAATTAATAACGAATTTTACAAATTAGATTACCTTAATGGACAAGGAATTATGCTTGAAAAAAAACTAAACAAAGATTCAGAAGAAAAATATTTTGTAAAAGCATATGCTTACAATTTTTGGGAACAAGCACTTAGAATTGGTGCAATACTAGGAAATACAACTAAGCAGAATATTAATTTAATGGGAGAAGTTGGTAAATACATAGGTACAGGAATTATAATTGCAAATGATACGTGGGATTTTGGAAAAGATGAAATGGAAGATTTTCAATCAGGAAAATACACACTCCCAATAATCTGGCTAGAAAATAACTTAAAATCAAAAGAAAAAGAAATTTTTACAAGATACTTTGGTCAAACAACACTAACAAACTTACAAAAAGACACTGTTAGAGAAATAGTTGCTAATAGTGGGGCAATTGAATTTGGAAAAAACAAAGCTTACGAGTCATGTAAAAAAGGAATAAAATTATTGGGTCAATTCCCTAAATCAGAAGCAAGAGAACTTTTAAAAATTCCTATCAATATGACTCAAAAAAATAAATACTTCAAACGTCTTGAAGAATATAAGATTAAGTAATACAAAAACAACTTTTAAAAAAAAGGAGTCCACCAAAAAACGTGAGACTCAAGTATAGCCCTGCCTACCATCCAATCGTCATTTTATACAAACCCATCTAGAAAAATGTATATTAAAAGTTATTTGAAAACTTTTTCTAATTCAAAATTAGTATCGGAAGAACAATATCCTAAATTCATATATCTTTGTTTAAGTGCAGTTCTTGCATAAGGCGATGAAAAAGCAACAAGATGTTTTATAATCAAATTATTTTTAGAAGAATACTTATCTAGCGATTTAATCGTTTCGGATAATAAAATTTCTGCAGAATTGGTCTTCTGAGCAGAAATATATCCTCTTGCAGAAACAACTCCCGAATCAGGATTAAGTTCTTTGAAGTTTATTTCTGATGCTCCCAGATTTTCTCCACTTTTAGAATCATATGCATTCACAAAAATCACTTTCTCAGCAAACTCCCTTATAACAAATTCTTTTTTAACTTCATCATAATTTGTTACAGCAATAGTAACGATTTTATCATCAACGTTTTTTGTTACTAAATCAGCTTTAGAATAATCAAAACCATCCAGATAATCTGATAAAGAATTTGTTATTGGATTAATATTTTTTAAATAATCATCAAAATTAAATTTATTTTTTTCATTTAAAAATATTGAATAATCAATAGCCATAAATTTAAAATATTAGTTCTGATATTTAAATATTTCTATTTGTAACTACTGGTTAGTGTCTACTAATTGCAATGTGGCTTCATCTGAGTTATTTTAAAACATGTCCAAATGTTAAAATTCATCACTTTGACACTCCAATATAAGGAACTTACCAACATCCGAACTTTGGTTCTCGAATGCACTAAATTCAAAGAATTTCAATGTTCCAAAAGGTTAATAGTCCTGCCCGGATTTGAACCTATATTCTACATAAAACCGTTTGGTTCTTTCCTTCCAATTAGTTCTTTAAAACTTATAATTTCAAAACTGTATCTTGTCTTTGAATAAGTCTTCATAAATTAAGTAAGAATTTCCATAATGGTTTTACAATAATTTTTTTATTTTCAACTTTAAGTATTTCTTCGTGATTTCTCGTTATGATTAGTCCTTCTTTAAGATCATATTTATTCATCGCATTAAGTAATCCTTTTATTTCTCGTCGTTTTGTTTTTTCATCAGTTAAAGATACCGTTACTTGTATTGCTTGATTAATATTTAATCCCTTTTTTATTAGAAAATCACATTCTGTTTTTTCTTCTTCATAAAACAACTCATTTTTTCTTCTTTTAAGTTCGACAAAAACAACATTTTCAATTATTCGACCTTCGTCTTTACTGAATTTGAAAGCAGTTGCTTGAATTATTCCTTGATCAATACAATACACTTTTTTTTCATTACGAATTTGTTTTTTTATTGAAGGATCATATTTATTTATCGTAAAAAATAAATATGCTTCAACAAGTGCTTCAATGTAGTTTTTAACTTTTGAAGTGTTACTAAACTGCAGGAGATTTTTTAGATTATTGTAACTTATTTTTGTGGATGTGTTTGAAAGCAAATAAAGCGCCAATTCCCTAAAATCTTTATTGTCTCTTATTTGTAATCTTACTAGTAAGTCTTTTATTATAATATCTTGATAAATTTGATTTAATTCTTCATAATCTTTTGATTTGATAACTTCAGGAAAACCACCAAAAGATAAATATTCTTCTAATAACTTAGCAATTTGAGCCCTATCTTTAGTGGTATGAATTTCTTTAATTGGTATTTTGTTGTATTCTAAAAACTCATGAAAACTAAACGGATAAAGCTCAACTTGAATATTTCTTCCAGTAAGACTTGTAGCAATCTCAGAACTGAGTAAATTCGCACTCGAACCAGTAACAAATAATTTGTAACCTTCAGTAAACAAACGTCGACAAAACTTTTCCCAACCAACAATATTTTGAATCTCATCAAAAAAGAATGTTTCAATATTATGATTAAGCTCTAAAAAAACTTCCAACAAGACATTAAAATCAATATGTGTAAAATCAAGTAATCGTTCATCTTCAAAATTAATATACGAATAATCCTTAAAACCCCTCGCAATTTGCCTAAGAAGAGTCGATTTACCACAACGCCTAATACCCGTAATTACAGTAATTTTCGGAGACGAAATAGCATTTTTTGAAATAGTTCTTGAAACTATATCTAAAGGTTTCTCAAAAGTCTTTCTTTGCTCTAAAACTATTTCTTTAAGCTGATTTCTATCCATATAATCTATTGAAGTATAATTTATTTATATATTTTACTAAAATATAACTTAATAAAACAACATATTTTACTAAAATAAGATATTCACACACCCATTCAGAAAATATTGCTAAAAATCTTGAAAACAAATACTTAATAGAAGGATAGCCCCGCCCGGATTTGAACCGAGGTCCCGGGACCCAAAATCCCGGATGATTGGCCGCTACACTACGGGGCTACGTAGAATAGAACAAAGAACAATCAGTTATTTTATAAAAATTTCGAAAAAAATGCTTGTTTTCAACTGTTTTCCTTAATTTAAGTTATGTAGGACTATCAATTAGTTTTATTAAAAAAGAAAAAAGAATTAATTTTTCCTATATGCCTAATCTTATTTCCTTTTCATTTATGTTGTTTCCTTTTACCTGATAATTTACGCTTAAGGTTTCTCCTGTAATCTCTATTCTTGGCTTTGAAATTCTCAGCTCGTTTTTTTCTGAATTATATTCTACATTTAGGAAATATTCTTTTCTGTCGTTTGTATCTGTTGTAAATCCACCTATTCGTTCCAAGCTTGGTTTGTCCCCTTCTAGGTCTTTTGCAACAAATAGTTCTGTCTTCATTTGTTGTTCGACTGCGTATAATCCTTGGTCTGTTTTTTTGTACTGGTACATGTCTATTATCTTTGAGACTAAGAGGAAGGTTTTGTCTTCATGTTATATCTTGTCTAGCCTGTAGGCATAGTTGATTGGTTCTTCGTTTCTAAATCCTTCCATCATCACTGGTATTTTGTGTGTGTTTACGTGTGATAATAATTTGTTTGTCTCTGTTCCTATTAGGTAGTCTAATTTCATGTCTTTGTTTACAGGAAGTTCATACGTTTTTGTGTCTAGTTCTATTGTGTGATTTGTTTCTCCCAGTGTGCTTTTCCAGTGTACCCCTGAATCTGAAAATCCTGATTGCTCTTCTTTTATTGTATATCCGAGTAATACATTTTTCCCATCATAAGTTAGTTTTATGTTTTCTATGTCAAATCCTTGTGTTACTGCAGTCCCTTCAAATTCTTTAGGATGATATTCTAAGTCTATTATCCCTTTGCCTTTGATTATCAGTTTTGTCTTTGCATGCCTTGTTCCCGTATCTCCATATGGGTCATCGAGTATTGCTATTGAGTAGTCATCGTTGATTTGCTCTATGTTTGTGAACATGTGTTTTTCTTCTATGAATGTTTTTATTGCTTTTTTATCTAGTTCTTTGAATGCTTTATCAAATTGTTCTAGTTTTTCTTTGTTTTTTTGTATGTATTCAAGGTCAACTTTTTCAACTAAATTTTTCTCTTTTGTTTTTGTGTTTATTTCAAAGAATTTTAGTAGTTCGTGTGATTTTATTCCGTAAGAGTTTGTCTCCTTTTTCTTCTAGTATTTTCCCTTGACTAAAGTTTATACTATGGTCAAATGGGCTGTTTCCTGTTTCTCTGTAGTTAAAACTTTCTACTAATAGTTTTGTTAGGTTGTCGTTTAGGTCTACTATTTGTATTTGTGATGTGTATGCACACCCCTTCATTCCGCTGTCGTACCCTGGGTCGTGTGTTAGGTTAAATAAGACTAAGCCAAATTTTTCTGTGAAGTCTGCGCTGGTGATTCCTGGACTTCCGATGTATTGTCCAAATCCTTCGTCTTTCATATTAATTTTTTTTCTTATTTCTTCATCGTCTTTTGTTCTTTTTTCGTTGTATTGTTTTGTGAGTTTTGATTCTGGAATTAGTTCTATTTCATTAAAGATTTCATCTATTGATTTTAGTTTCATTTTGCTTTCACCTACTCATATTTTATTTTTAGCATATCAATGATATTTTCTGGTAATATTCCAATAAAGTGTGCGTATCTTTCTATAGCTTTAAATTCCGGGCTTTCTTTGTATGTTTGTATATAATTTAGGCTTTCTTCAAGTGCAAATTTCCATACTTCTGGTTTCTCTTTTTTTCCTTTGATTGATGTGCCTGTTGGCCTTATTGTTGTATTTGGTCCATGCTGGTCTGTATCTGATTTGTCATAGTTTACACCTGATGCTATTGTTACATATGATCTTTGTTCTAGTGCTTCTTTTACTACATCCAGTCCTGCAGTTTTTGTTTCCATTTCTAAATCTGATAAAATAAAATCATACTTCTCTTCTTTTTCGTATGCTGCTTTCATCTTATCGATTGCATCTTTTGCGTTTGTTGCATACTCTACATGCAAGTTTATTGTCTGGAAGTATTGTTTTGCTGCGTCTAGGTTTTCTTCTCTGTCATCTACTACAAGTATCTTTTTGATTTCTAGTTCTGATAGTTTTTCTTCGATGCTCATCTGTTTCCTCCTTAATATTTTATTTTTCAGTTTGAACAGTAGTTTTTTCTTTTTTTGATTGTTTTAGCTAGTTTTGACTATGTTGTGTAAGTTATTATAGTGGTCTTATTTATAAACATTGTGTTTTTTACTACTTAAAAGTTACTACTAATGAAAATTAGTCGTTGAAATATGTTGATTTCCAAAGGTTCTCTATTTGTTCATCTGTAAATCAAACATAATGTGTGATATTCTGTCTCTTCATTTCCATCCGTTCTTTCATTGGCATTGTCAGTGCAACTGCAACTGCAAGAGTTGTTAATATTTTCTTCAGTTTGTTTTTTTTCACATCATTTCATACTAACAATTCTTCCAGGCTTCCGCTTCTTCTTCCACTATATGGTGGATTTGCGCTCATTATGTATGCAGGGTCTGCTTCTTCGTAAGTCATATTCATTCCGATCACAATCTATATACTACTTGCTAATAGTTAAAACTTTACAAAGAATTATTTTACAAAACAAAAAATATTAATATAAAATAATGAATATGTAAAAATATGAGTTTATTTAAGATTAAGAATCTTGATAAAACAGATAAAAAAATAATAGAAGAATTAGGAAAAGATGCAAGAACCCCTATAAGTACAATTGCAAAGAAGTGTAATATAAGCAAACAAGTATGCAGTTACAGAATAAACAAACTCGAGAATTGGCTAATAAAAGGGTTTAAAACGAAGATAAACTCTGCAAAACTAGGGTTTAGCACTAATTGTATTTATTTAAAACTAATAGATATAACTGAGAATGAAGAAAAAAAGATAATAACCAATCTATCAGACATAAAAGAAGTAAGATGGCTTGTTTCATCAACAGGTAAATGGGATATAATGGTCTCAACAAGTACAAGAACAAGCATAGAATTCAACAAGATATTAAAGAAGATATTGTCAGAATTCAAAGGAAAAGTCTTAGAGTATGAAACGTCAACAATTCTCTCAACAATAAATATCTGGCTCAAAGAAACACCAACAGAATTAGAGGAAACAAGTACCAAAATTATAGACCTAGATGAGAAGGATCATCAAATAATAAGAACGCTTCAACAAAATGCGAGAACCGAAGCGACAAATATTGCAAAAACTATAGGTCTGACAGCCGAAGCGACAATCAACAGGATGAAAAGACTAAAAAAAGAAGGAATAATAAATTCGTATAACCTGAAAATAGACATTGAAAAACTTGGATTGACCTGGTACCAACTACAGTTCAGACTCAAGAATCTAGATGAGGAAGAAGAGAGAAAAGCAATATCAAGATTGAAGATAGTTCAAGGCATAATATACATAGTAAGAATGATAGGTAAATGGAACTTTGAAGTAAATATTTATTGTAAAGATGCAATCGAATTGAAGAGAAGATTGATGGATATAAGAAATACTTTGTCAGGAAGCATAAGAGACTACGATACAAACATAGTCTTAAAGAAACATAAATCAAAAACTTATTTTAACTAAAATATTATAAATCAAATAGAGTCTCTAAATACAATTGCCACCGTCGCATAATCCGGTATTGCGCTGGTCTCGAATAAGGTATCACTTGATTCCTAGAGGGTTTCGCTACGCTCAAACCCTCAAAAGAGTAAACCAGTTCCTTTTGGAATTCCCGGTTCAAATCCGGGCGGTGGCGTTCTTATAATCAACAACAGAAGTGGAAATCAAAAGGATTTGAACCCCCTTCATAACAAAAATCAAAAGATTTTTGGGATGTGCCAGAAACAAAAAAAAGGTTTCTGAGCACAAATCCGGGCGGTGGCGTTCTTATAATTAACAACAGAGATGGAGATAAAAAGGATTTGAACCCCCTTCATAACAAAAATCAAAAGATTTTTGGAATTCAGAAATTTCTAAATGTCTATTAAAGCATAAGGTATTCTCTATAGGAAATAATTAAGAACTTTTTTATATTTTTTTCTTACTTAGTTATTTTTTATGAAAGATTTTTCAAATTCAGTCTCCTTATTTTTAAGACCTTTAATGAAATATTCCAAAAACTTGACAGAATTAACATCTTTATGAAGGTGATCAGGGTGTCTTATCATGTCTATTACCAAAGATTCTATTCTGACCAAGACTTGTATCTCCTGCTTCATTGGTTTCGTCAATTTCTTATCCTTAATATGATGACGGAGTACCTTTAGATGATATATTATAACTTGTAAAGTGTGTATTATATTCTTCCCAGTTTTTTTTACATCTTCCTTTGAATTGTACTCTAAGTATTGTTCCAAATAAGCAATGAGTTTCTCCACTCGCTCTTCGACATTATCTATTTTTTCAAGCTCTTTTATTCCTTCTAGTATATTTTCCATTTTCACTCATTTTTTCCTATTAAATCAGCAGTTACAGAACCGATAACCGCTAATATGCTTACAGTAGCAACAGTTTTGAACAACTCTTCAAATGTGGTGTGTGTACTTATGAATCCAAAGAGAAATAATACGAAAATAACTACTGCCACAGAAGTAAAATATATGATTAACAGCCTTAAAGGAATATATTTGAGTGTCCTGTTCTTTTGTATCTTCCGATAACCAGTCATGTAGAGAAATATTGCACCTATGATAAATGCAACTATATATAACATGCTTGCTCTAAACATAGATATGTTTTCAGATATCTCAATGCCGTAGAAGAAAGCAAAATGACCAAGAACACCAAAAAAAGCACCCACTATGCTTCTGTAAAAATCCCTTGAAGTTATCTTCTTTATGGGTTTTTCCTTTAATTGATCTTTAAGATTCTCTTCTAATGATTCTAATTTCTCAAGCCCATCTTCTTCTTTTTTCTCATCCAAATCAAGCTCCTCATCCTCATCCAGTTCAATCTCTTCATCCTTTACCACAACATTTAACTTTTTCAGAATTTTATTTTGGTTTTCTAAAATCTCATCATATTTGTCAGACATAATATAAAAATTAAAAGTTAAGTATATAAATCTTATGAAAAAATACTGGCTTAGGATTTAGAAATCTTTGAAAACTTTCGTAGACCATATAACACCCTATAATAAGTAATACCATTACATTAATTATTAGAGCCCTCATTAACATTACAATATTTAAACTGTTTAAGTTTTTAGATATATAATTGTCCACAAAATGATCTGAAACTGTCTCCTTTAAGATTGGTGCATAAAGAATCATTTCCTGTTAAAAATGCAATATTACTTAGACACTTGTCATGACTATATTCATCTTTTATCTTTAAGCACATGTCTTGTGACCTAAGTAGTTCTCCGACCTCTGCATTGCAATTGTCCTTTGCGTTTGGGAGGTTTATGTCAGAGCAGTGATCTACTTGTTTTTGCACAGATAATTCATAATAGCAAATGTCTTTTATCTCTCCTATCTTTAATTGTGAGCATTTTGAACTTGAATTTGCAATCACTGCTTTTCTTAGGTTGCAGTAATCTTTTTCGTATTGTTTTTCTCCATTACAGGTCTCTTGTATCCATGGAAGATAGTGCAGTTCTGACTTGTCTTGATAACAATAATACTTCAAAGTATCATCTTGGACTAATTCGCAGTTTTCAAGACCATTTGCTTTTGCAACTGCTGATAAACAATCATCTTTCAAATCTGCTTTGTCACATAATTCAGGTTCATTGTTTGCTATTGCCATTTCCATGTAGCATTGTGAGTAATAAAAATTATCTTTATCAGTTATTTTATTACAGTACGATTCATCCCCTGTTTCTTTAGCTTTTTCAAAGTAACATCTTTCTGGTTCGCTGAAATCTGAACAGGATTGTTCATTTACACCTGCAACATTTATTATGCATGAGTCTTGAGCATCTTCTGGCAATAGTTTGCAAATTTTAGGGTCATGTTTTACTTCCGCATATGTTCTTAGACAAACTTTTTGGTCATATTCATCTGCCAGGTTTAAACAAGCTAGTTGATTATCAAGAATAGTTGTCATATGAACATAACATGCAGGCTTATAAGATTTATCTAATAGTTGACATTGTTGGTATTGAAGTGTTGTATCCATTTCACAATATAATTCTGATAGCTCAGGTGTTGAATCAAATTGAGATTCAAATTTGCAATAATTATTTTTTGGAAGTGTAATGTTGCTTTCTGGTTGGTCAATAAATTCTTCCTGTTTTGCTAAGAGTACATTCTTATAACATTTACTTGTATAAGTGTCATATTCTCCTTCTAGTTTATCAATAGTTTCGCATACATGGTAATCTTTTGTTTTCAGTGCAACTCTGTAATAGCAGTCTATGTTTTCACCATAATTCTCAAAGTTATTTTCACATAGTTTTGGATTTCCTGTTTTTATTGCGTTATCAGTTCTCACATATAGTTTGCACCCATCTCTTGGAACTGTTTCACCTATACCGTCACATATTGATTCATCTCCTGAGGCTTTGGCTGCATTCTGCAGGCATAAGTCAACATTGTTCATATCATGAATAGTTTTTCCTTTGCTTAGTTTGTGACAAAGACTTGGGTCTGCAATTATTTCTGCAATTTGTTCATAACAAGTATTTTTATCTTCCACGTTTTCACATATGGATGGTTTTTTGTTTTCTACTGCAACATTAATTTTACATAAATCATCTCCTGATAAACATAGAGATGGGTCGGCTTTTTTAACTGCAAATTCTTCATAACAACCATATGTATCAGCTGCTTGGTTACATAATTCTAAATTATCAAACGAAGCAATACATTCCCTTTGAAGATTATAATCATTTATTTCAAGACATTTTTCTGCGTCATTTTCTTTTTGTGCCTTGCAATAAAATTTAAGTGCATCAGTTCCTATTTCATCACAATTGCTTAGTTCTAATTTACAGTAATCAGATTCTTTTTGATTAGATGATAATTCACAAATAGAAACATCTTTCTTGGCCATTCCAACTCCAAAATAACATTCGTCTGAATAAGTAGTTTTTTTGCATAAGTCTTCATCAAGATTCATTAATCCTGCTTGTAAGTAGCATTGGTCTTTGTCAAACCCACCGTTTAAATTTGCACAAGTAGAAGCGTCACCAGTTAATCTAAATACTTGCATTAAACATTGATTCTTTATTGTACTATCAACAATCGGCATGCATAAGGATTTTGTTTTTGTTTGAATAGCAGTTAATCCAAGGCATTTATCATTTTCTATTCCTTGAAGATTATCACATATTTTTGGGTCTTCATTAAGTCTGGCTGCAAATTTATAACAAACATTTGGTTCATGAGCCTGTTCACAGTAACTTGAGAATCCAAATGTATCAACTTTATTGACTATGCATAGGTCTTTTTCAAATCCTCCTTTAAAATAACAAGAGGACATTGAGAACGCCACAAATAATGTAGCTAATATAACCATACCAAGTATGGCACCCACCACCTTTTTCATATATAGAAATCTCTCTGATGAAGTTTATATAATTTACTGTTTTTAAAGGAATTTTGAGAAGTAAAAATAATTTAAAAAAAAGAATTAGAAAAATAAACAAAACTTATCTTAAGCTTTCTCAGGTTTTGATTTTCTTTTGAATAACTTGACTATTCCCCAAATTATCAATGCTAGTAGTGCCCATGGAAATATTACAAATACAAACTTAAACACGTTTGAAAAGTTATCTACAAGTTTTCTTACTAGTTCTGAGAACTTGACAAATGCTACGTTTGCGTAGTTTGATCTTTTCTCATTCATGTTTAGAGTTATGGTTGAATATTCAACTCTATGATCTATGTTTTTTATACTGTCCTCATAGTATTTAATTGTCCTTTCTTGATTAAATATTTTATCTGAAAGTGTTATCTTATCTGCTACGAGTGTCGCTTCATCATACATGTTCTGGTATCTGTCAAGCCTTGCTTTTTCTGCTTCTAGTTCTATCTGCATGTTTGTGTATGAACCTGTTATGTCTTGTTCGTTTTCAGAGAATGATGTTACGTCTCCAAGTCTCTTTAGTTGTGCGATTACTGCGTCATACTTTGTTAAGTCTACTTTTATTGAATAGTATCCTGAATAATATTGTTTTGAGCCTTCTCCATGTTTGTTTGAGTTAGAGTTTAATAAATACGAATCAGTTGATGACACTATATCTCTTAACTGTTGTTCTTTTGTTTTGAATTCTCCTCGTTGAACTTCAAGTCCCATGCTTGTCGTCTTGACTATCTGTCTTTCTTCTACGTTTGGTGCGAAGTCATTTCCACTAGGTGTTGGTGGATATATACCAGTTCCTCCTCTCGCATAGGATGCTGATTGTACCATCATATCATTGCTTGAAATTGACTTTGAAAAATTACTCATGCTTGATCCTGAACCACTAAAAGTAAATACGAATAATACTGCAAGCACTAAAACAATCATTAGCCAATTGTCTTTTAATTTGTTTAATTGTTCTTTAAATGTCATTTATTTTCACCCTTATCTTTTGTCCTACTTTATTTGATTCTAAAATTATTTTCTGTTCTTGTACCAGTCAAATACTAAGTATCCGCAGATTGCAAGCAAGCCACCTACCAGTATCCATAGTGCCGCGTATTGCCATATGTTTGAGACTTCTACTACTCGCTCGACTACTACTGGTGCGGCTGTTTTTGTACCATCAGCTGCGGCTTGTGATACTACACCCATTGCTGCATTTGGTGCTTCTTCAACCAGTTTTTCTGATGCTGTTGCAACCATGTCTACTGAACTTGCTGCAAGACTACTTGCCCCAGACTTAAACATAGTTGTTGCTTGTATTACAAATGATGTTACTGCAACTAGTCCTAATGCAGGTAGAATTTTTCTTAGCTTTTCTTTTAATCCCCATGTCTTTTGTGGAGCGATTATAATAAATTTATTTGCTAGTTTGTAATGGTTTACTTCTCGTCCTTTGTCTGAATAGTGAAATTCTTCAACTACAATTAATCCTCCTTTCATAAGTTGTTGTAAATTGTAGTGTACTGTTGATATTGGCAAATCTAATTTTGCAGATAACTCCGACTCGGTGGCTTCTTTTTCTTCAAGCGATCCTAATATCTTTCGACAGGTGTTGCTTGATACTACTTGAGCTAGTTCTTTTGCTTTCTCCTCGTTTAAGGATACTAATAGGAATGTTTCTTTTTTTGACATATTGATTGTTGAGTGTATTCTTTATATATACTTTTTGATGGTTTTGATTTGAATTGAAGTCAAGAAAGAAGTTTTTAGACAATAATAAGTTCAAAATTGTTTAAATTTAAAAAAATTTATATTGTTTAGTTCTAAAATAAAATAATATGCTTTGGAAACCTTCAAAATTCTGGTATTTTGCATTCTTTAGTTTTGACCCTCAAACACCATCAGGCAGCATAATTGTTTTACCATTTCAAGTAATTATATTAGTGGTAATTGGTTATAAACTACTAACTGGTACAAGTTTAATATCACTTAGCTTAATTATAATCCCATTTGGAATCGCCCTTTTTGGAATTCCAATTTTTGTAGCATCTCAAACAATTAAAAAAACATTATATAATATATCAGATAAACTAATAATTTCAGAATACAAAAGAACCGGAGCGAATGGGTTTCCAAAAAAAATTTCTTATACAATCAAATTTGATTTAATCACAGATGCATATATTACACAAAACATAATGGACAAACTGGTGAATCATAAAAGAATCATAATAAAAATTAAGAATGACCTACCAATTCACATATGTGGAATGACAGACCCAGAAGATTTTCTAAGAGATTTATTTGCACAAATGAAAAGACAAACTAGAAAAATACAAACAAAAAATTCATAAATTTAAAAAAAATAAAAAAATTAGTTTATTTCCAAAAAAGAACCTTTTCCCAGAAATTAGCTAAAAAACCTGTTGTTTCTACATCAACTGGTTCTTTTACTGCACGTCCTGTTAATTCTCTCCAATCTATCTTTCCATCATCTTCTGGCATTTTTTCTTCCCCAACAACTACTGGTTCTTTTTTAACAGCTGGTTCTTCTGGATCATATCTTACACCCATATCCGCTGCTTGACTCATTATTGCTCCTTGTGTAAATGGTTTTAGAGTGTTGACTAAGATGCTATTTGATTTTTTATCATAATCCGAGTCTGTTTTTGCTTCAGCTAAGAATTCATCATCTACTCCTTCTTTTGCGTAGTATTGATCTACATCTACACGAGTGTATGATAATTGTTCATAGTCTCCACCTGTTTTGTATGCTAGTTCTTTCCAAATTTTTACTCCGTTTGAATCCATTCCTGAACCGCTCACAGAGTAGATAACCATGTTTTGTTCCTGTGCGTATTCCAATTCTGTTTTGTAGTCATATCCGTTTGGGCTTCCTTGCTGGTAGTTGTTCTCACTGCTTCCTTCTCCGTGTGGTGGTGCATCACCTATAAGTACAACTATTTTCTTTGCTTCGTTGGCCCAGTCCATTTTCTGAAGTGCTAAATGTAGTCCGTCTGCGACTGCTTCAGAGTAGTCTCCGCCACCGTTTGCGTCTATGCTTTTTAGGAAGCTTATGACTTTGTCAAGGTTATATGTCAAATCTAATTGTCTTGTCAAGTATTCTCTCTCTTCAAGTTTGTAGTCTCTATATGTAACTATTCCTACTCTCACATCTGGACTTGGATATCCGCTTTTAACTGTGTTTATGATGTTTTCAATATTTATTTTTACTTCTCTTATCTCATCACTCATTGAACCTGTGCTATCGATTAAGAACACAACATCCATTCTTGGTCTCGGACACACTGTTTGGTTGTCTGCATACTGCGAATCACAAACAGGCGTAACTGTTGTTGGTTCTGGATTTACTATATCTGAGTCTGAGCTTGATGACCCAAATCCAAAATCTATTGCATTTGCACTTACTGCGCTTGCAACTACACTGCCACTTATTACTAGCAACATAGCTATCGCTACATAAAATTTCATTTTGTTTCCTCCATGTTTTAGCCCAAAAAAAACTCTTCTCGTCTATAAAGGCTTAAACGTAAATACTGTAAAGATGTTAATATATAAATACCTGAAAGTAGGTTTCAATTTGAGTTGAAACAATACCCAAAACAATGAAACTCCCCAGACTAAAAGTCGTATTCAAATGGTGCATTAATGATTTATGTTTACTTTGAGTTTTTTCTAAAAGTTTTAACAACTTAAATTTAGAATTAGTATTTGAAAAAAAGCTTCACTTTTTTAGACTCTTGTTAGTGGTTGTCTTGTTCATATCCAAACTAAAGCATGGACTGGTATGCTCAAGAATTTGTAATTATTTTAATTGACTATGTCATATACTTTAAGATGATATAAAATGATTACCCTATTCTTCTTATCATAATTGGTGATAAGATTACCGAAGTTTACAAGAAAGTTGACCCTGTAAACTTATAGTATCTCTAGAAAATTTGTCTTTTGATAAAAAATACCCAAAAAAAAGCCTGATAAATAAACAATATTTAAAAATGAACTATTGATTCTCTTTAATCTAATAAATGGGCTCTTAGCTCAGCCTGGCTAGAGCATCCGGCTCTTAACCGGAAGGTCGGGGGTTCGAAACAACGATTTCGCTCGTTGGTTACGAAGTGCGGCATTACGCTAACGCTTCAGCCACACAGTATCGAAATCTTTGGCGAAAGTCCCTCAGGGCTCATT
>Ga0114931_10001937_pt1 | contig 26365 bp, 24 predicted proteins | sample 2SBtaG_FD_89579 | JGI IMG/M metagenome (GOLD analysis project Ga0114931, IMG submission 89579) | Deep subsurface microbial communities from Kolumbo volcano to uncover new lineages of life (NeLLi) - 2SBTROV14_V59a metaG | ecosystem: Environmental > Aquatic > Marine > Volcanic | place: Kolumbo... | reverse complement strand
TCACCACCGCGACCCCGCTCTGGCCGAGGGGCGCGATGCGCACCTCCTGCAGCGAGCCGTCCGGAGCGACCGTCTCGTGACGGCCCGGCTGGGACAGCAGGGCGCGCAGGCCCTCCGGCGGCAGGTCGCCCTCCTTGGCTCCCCACACCCGCTCCGCGGTCGGGTTGGTCAGGGTCACCGTCTCGCGCTCGACGACGAGCAGCCCGTCCACCAGGCTGTCGATCACGCTCCCGAGGTAGTCCGAGAGCCGGTCCATCTCCTCGGCGCGCTCGACCAGCGCCCGGTCTCGGGCCTGCAGCGCGCGGACCATCGCGTTGAACTCGGCGGCGAGGAGCGCGATCTCGTCGCCGCCGCGCACCTCGACCCGTCCGCCGTAGTCGCCCGCGGCCAGGCGCTGCACCTCGTCGGTGAGCCGCCCGATCGGGCGCAGCGCCAGCAGGACCGCGCCGATCAGCGCGAAGGAGAGCGCCACCGCGAGCAGGGTAAGCCCGACCGCCGCGGCCGTCGCGCGCACCTGGGCCTCCTCGGTCGCGCGGGTCAGGCGCTTGATGCGCGACTCGAGGAGCCGGGAGAGCTTGTCGGTCTCCTCCGAGATCCGCCGGCCGTCCTCGACGAGTGGTCCGGCCAGGGTCTTCACGCTCTCCTTGTCGCCCGCCTCGGCGTGCTCCATCACGGTGGCCGAGCGCTTCTTGTAGTCCTGGAACAGCGAGGCGATCAGCTCCAGCTGCGACTGGATCTTGTGGAAGACGGCCTGGTCCTCGGGGGACAAGTCGAGACGATTCTGGACCGACTGGGCGTGGATCCGCCCGATCTCGATGTTCTCCTGGAGTTGCTCGGTGTAGACCAGCGCGGTGCTGCTGCCGCCCGTGAAGGGCCGGCGCTCGTCGCGGAGCAACCGCTGCACGTCGTTCTCGACCCGCTGCTGGTCGCGCTTCAGCCCGGCGACGATGGTCGCGAGCGGCACGTAGCCCTCGGTGATCAGGGTCAGGGACGAGGCGATGTGCTGCTGTTGGACGATGAGGAACGCCTGGGCACCCCCCATGATCAGCAGCGCCGCCAGGAAGGCGGCGACGATGCGCACCCGGATCGAGCGAACGGGCGCGACGCGGCGGGAGGGGGGGCGTGGGGCGGCCCGATTCACCGCTGGTCCGGGTGGAAGGTGCCGCCCGGACCCGAGATCTCCGGCATCCGGCCGTCGGCCACCTGCACCACGAGCCCCTCGCCACCCACGTCGAGGGTGCCGTGGGCCCAGATGACCGTGCCGGTCTCGTTGCGGATCGACAGCGGGTAGCTCCCGGGCGCGAGGTCGATCTTCTCGACCTGCTTGGGAGCGAGGGGGATGCGCTGGTCGCCGAGGGTGAGCTCCATGTCCTCGCTGCCGGCGCTCCGGAACTCGACCGAGTAGCTCGCGGGCGCGTCCTTCGGCGGGGCCGCGTGGGCCTGGGGCTCGCCCGTGGTGATGCCGGTACGACCGACGATGACCCGCGCCTCGCCCTGGTCGGGGATGTCGACCTCGATCTTGTCGGGGCGCGCGGCGATGACCACGGTGACCTCGACCTTGCCGGCGGGCTCCTCGAAGCTGAGCGCTCCCGGAATGGCCACCTGACCGGCCAGCTCCCCACCGATCCAGATCTCTGCCGGCACCTTGGCGTCGACCACCAGGTGCCCGGCGAAGGCCACCGAAGCCAGCCACAGCATCCACATGGCCGGCAGCCTAACCTGGATCGAGGACGCGGGGACCCCTCGGTTGCTGCGGGGGGAGGCTCGTGATACCGACGCAGCCGTGTTTGGCGCGCTGGGCGCGCACAGCGAGGGGTTTCATGCGAAGGCTGTCCCGTGCCGCGACGACCCTGCTGGTCCCGCTCATCCTCACCGCTTGCGGGGGCTCGCAGCCCGCAGGGCAGTCGGCACAAGAGCCCGTCACCGTCGGCGTCGCAAAGGACGCCGGTCCCGTCGTCGCCGACGTGGACGGCATCCAGGTGACCGCGCGCGAGTTCGAGATCGCCGCCGCGCGCAAGGTGCCCGCCAACGGCAAGTCGCTCTCGGCCACAGAGAAGAAGGAGGTCCTCGACGACCTCGTCACCCAGAAGATGCTCTACCTCGAGGCCAAGAAGGCGGGCATCGACCAGGACCCGAAGGTGCAGAAGGTCATGGTGAACACCCTGCTCCGGCAGGAGGTGTACGCCAACGTCCGCAACAGCGACTTCACCGAAGAGGAGCTGCGGCAGTACTTCGACGCCCACAAGGACGACTTCGTGGTGCCCGCGAAGGTGCAGGTGCGCCGCATCTACATCAAGGCCAAGCCCGCGCGTACCGACGCCGAGGCCCAGACCCTCGCCGAAAAGTACGACGAGCAGGTGAAGGCCAGCCCCGACTCCTTCCGCCAGGTCGCCTCCGAGCACTCCGAAGACCCGTATCGTCGCCGTGGGGGCGACATCGGCTACGTGTCCGAGGACGGCAAGCCCGGCATCCCGCCCCAGGTCATCAAGCAAGCCTTCGCGCTGAAGGTCGGGCAGGTCAGCGAGCCCTTCGCCGCCGGCGGCGGGTGGAACGTCGTGATGGTCTCGGGCAAGCGCGACCGCGTCGAGCGCACCTTCGAGCAGATGAAGGGCTCGGTGCTCCGCAAGGTCAAGAACGACCGCTACAAGGAGCTCTACGCCGACTACGTCGCGGGCATCAAGGACAAGTTCAACGTCCAGATCGATCAGAAGGTGCTCGACGGGCTCGAGGTCAAGCCGGGCCGCCGGTTGCCCTTCGCGAGCAACATGGAGCCCATCGACGAGCAGGCCGCGGGCGGCCAGTAGATGCGCATCTTGCGACCCTGGCTGTTCGCCGCCCTCCTCGTCCTCGTGCCCCAGCTCGCCCGCGCCGCGATGGTCGATCGGGTCGCGGCGGTGGTCGACGACCAGGTGATCGCGCTGTCCGAGGTCTACCAGCTCGGCGGGCAGTACATCGAGCAGCAGTGTCCCGGCGGCACCGCGGAGTGTCGGCGCAAGATGGAGCTGCAGATCCTCGACACCCTCATCATGCGCGAGCTGATGAAGGAGGAGCTGAAGAAGCTCGACCTCGACGTCACCGACCAGGAGCTCGACCGGGCGACGGACCAGATCGCCCGCGAGAACCACTTCGACGGGGTCGACGGGTTGCGCAAGGCGGTCACGGGGAGCGGGATCGCCTGGGACGTGTACCGCGGCCAGCTCGAGGAGCAGATCCGCCAGCTCAAGTTCAACGAGGCGGTGATCCAGCCCCGGATCCAGATCACCGACGACGAGCTGCTCGACCTGTACAAGCGGAGCAAGCGGGACTACGTCAGCTCCCCCACGGCCAAGGTGCAGGCGATCACCCTGCGCGTGCCCGACGGCTCGGGCGAGCAGGGGATGGTCGACACCGTCACCAAGGCGCGGGACATCCGCCAGAAGGTCCTCGATGGCACCCTGTCCTGGGACGACGCGGTCGAGCAGTACCACTCCGGCATGTTCACCGGCCCGGACGGCATGCTCCCGCCGGTGAAGAAGGGCGACCTCACCCAGGCCCTCGACAAGGCGATCTTCGCGGCGAAGAAGGGGGAGATCCCCGAGCCGATCCTGGTGAAGAGCACGGTCTTCCTGGTCAAGGTGCTCGACCTGCAGGACGGGGGGGCGAAGCCCTTCGACGAGGTGAAGGACGCCCTGCGCAAGAAGCTCACCGACCAGAAGGCTGAGGAGCAGCTCGAGCAGTGGTACCAGCAGGCCAAGCGCAAGGCCTCGGTGAAGATCCTGCTCGCCCAGCCCGACGCGCTGGAATCCGCCAGCCCGTGAGACCCCTCGCGCTCACCCCGGGCGATCCCGGTGGAGTCGGGCCCGAGGTGACCGTGAAGGCACTGATCGCACGCCGGGACGCGGCGGTGGTCGTGGTGGGGGACTGGCCTGCGGTCTCGGCGGAGGCGGTGCGGCATGGGCTCCCGGTGACCCGAGTGCAAGCATGGCCTGCGGCCCTCGGCGAGGCGGTGCCCGTCCTCGACCCGGGGGACGAGGTCGAGCCGGTCGAGGTGGCCGCGATCCGGGTGGCGGTCGCCGCCTGCCTCGACGGAAGCGCGCGGGGCCTCGTCACCGGCCCGATCCACAAGGCGCGCCTCGCCGCGCGCGGCTTTCCGCACCCCGGGCACACCGACTTTCTCGGTGTCCTGTGCAGGGTCTCGGACCCGGTGATGGCCTTTGCGGGCGGCAAGCTGATGGTCGCGCTGGTGACCGTGCACCTGCCGCTGCGGGCGGTGCCCGACGCGGTGACGACCGAGCGGGTGCTGCACACGATCCGTACCGCGGACGAGGCGCTGCGCGAGCAGGTGGGGCTGGTGCGACCGCGCCTCGTGGTGTGTGGGCTGAACCCGCACGCGGGCGACCAGGGGCTGCTCGGCACGGAGGACCGCGACGTGATCGCCCCGGCGGTGGCCGCCGCCCGGGAGGAGGGGGTCGAGGCCGTCGGGCCGGTGAGCGCCGAGGCCGCGTTCCTCGCGGCGGCGGGTGGGCAGGCCGACCTCGTCGTGGCGATGTACCACGACCAGGGTCTCGTCCCGCTCAAGCTGGTCGACTTCGGACGCAGCGTGAACTGGACCCTGGGGCTACCGATCGTGCGCACCAGCGTCGACCACGGGACGGCCGACGACATCGCCGGTCAGGGCCGGGCGGATCCGGGAAGCATGCTCGCCGCGCTGGCGTGGGCGGAGCGGCTCACGGACAGGACGGCACGTCCGGCAGGTGGCTGAGCTCCTCGGGGTCGGGCCCGCCCGAGCGGCAGTCGGTGATCGTGCCCTGGGTGTCGAAGACCACGAAGATCCAGCTCGGGTCCTGGCCACAGCGGATCGCGGTGCTCACGTCGGCCTGCGCCTCGCGCCAGTCGCCCACGATCGGCAGGGTGATCCCGAGGTGGTCGGAGGTGCCGTCGGCGGCCGCCTGCTGGGAGCGCACGTGGTGCTGCTCGACGTAGTGCAGATCGGGGCTCCAGGAGAGCTGGCCGCCGCCCGTCCAGGCGTCGGCGTCCGCCTGAAGCACCCAGTGCTCCGCTTCGAGGTCGCAGGACAGGTCGAAGGAGGTCAGCGCCGGCGGCTCGAGGGCGATCGGTTCGCCCGTCGGGTACCGCCCGGGGCCCGGCCACGGACACCCGACCAGCACGGCCGGGAGCAGGCCGATCAGGAGCAGTTGCCGTCCGGGTTCTCGCAGGTGCACGTCATGCCCTGGATCGAGCCGAAGCGCGTGGCGGGGCTCGCTCCCCACCATGCACAGTCCGCTACCGTATCCGGTGCGCCGGCCTGGTACATCACTGCCGCCATCGCGAGGGTGTCCTTGTCGGCGCAGGCGAACTCGGTGGTGGCGCCGGGCTCGAGCTCCGAGGCGACCTGCACGTGCAGCAGGGTCACCGCCCACTGGTCCCAGGCGCCGGTGGGGTCGTAGTCGACGTTGTCGAGGGGATGCTCTTCGGAGGTGGCGCCGTCGGGGCTGCCGGTGTCCTGCGCGGGGGGGGCCATGGTGAGGACCACCCGGTCGGCCCATCCCTGCGTGTGTACGGAGACGTTCCACTGGTCGGGGTTGCCCGGAGTGCAGGACGACTGGATGTCATCGATCGCGTAGGGGCCCGCGTAGGACGACGCAGTGTCCTCGACGTGTGCCCCCAGGTTGGTCGGGGGGCCCGAGCAGGCGACCATCCCGACCGTGACCAGGGCCGCGGCGGCACGAGGGATCGGCATTGGCATCTCCTGGGGCGGGTGCCCCGGAGGATCTTAGCGCCTTTTAGCAACGACCGAAAGCAGGCGACCCTGGCCGCCGCATGATGCGACTCGGCCAGGGTCTGGATTCTACGCCGGTTGTGCGCGGACGATCAGTCCTGGCAGTAGGACGCCGAGCCGTCGCCCTCGAAGCAGAGGCACTGGTGGCCGGAGCTCACCGCGTCACCGACGTGCTTGTACCCGTTGAAGTACTGGTCGGACTGGCGGCCGAAGATGACGCAGTCGTTGGCGTTGCCCTGGTGGTCGTAGTCGATGAACGCCCAGGCGAGCGAGCCGTTCTGCCAGTCGTGGTTCGTGGTGGTGCCCGCGTCGGTCGCGCTGTCGTACCCGCAGTCCCACAGGGTCGTGCCCTGGTTGGGGTGCGCCGGGTCCGCCGCGACGACGTCGCCCTGGGCGGCGACGTCGGACACGGTCATGCGCCACTTGTCGTAGGTGCCGTGGACGCTGTCGTAGTCGTAGTTGAGGTCCATCAGGTCGTCTTCGGTCCAGATGGCGCTGGGGTCGTTGTCGTTGGCGCTGCAGCCACTCAGCGGGGTCCCGGCCTCGTACTGGGCCCAGTGGCAGTCGCCCGTCTCGGCGATCATCACCTCGACGTGGTCGGCGAGGCCGTCGAGGGTGGCGTCGTAGGTCCACTGGTCGGGAGTGCCGGCGGTACACGTGTAGCTCACGGAGGCGAACTGCCACGGGCCGGTGTAGTAGCCGGTATCCGAGGTGTCGGTGGTGGACGTGTCCGAGGTGTCGGTGAACGAGGTGTCGATGCCGGTGCCCACACACCCTGCGAGCAGGGCGGTAAGCGCAGCAGCACACAGGGCGTTGCGCATCATTGGGGGGTCTCCTCCAGCCCACGTGGGGCTTTTCAAACGAACGTCTTCGAAAGCTTTACTCAGGTGCGACGGGGTCGCAAGGACCGAGCGACTACAGGATGCTCGCGTTGGGTATGTCGTCCATCGAGCGAACCTCGTCGATGCGCCCGTGGCGGAACAACAGGCGCTCCATGTGGTCGAGCAAGCGCTCGAGACCCTCTCCGGAGAGCGCCGAGACCGCGAGGCCCCCGTAGCGATCCACCAGGTCGTGCACGCGCTCGGGGACCGCCGCGTCCGCCTTGTTCCACGCCTGCAGCACCGGTCGGTCGGCCAGCGACAGGTCGGCCAGGACCTCCTCGACGGCCTCCTGGTGCTTCTCGACGTCCGGGTCCGACGCGTCGAGGACGTGCAGGAGCAGGTCGGCCTCCTCGAGCTCCTCGAGGGTGGCCCGGAAGGCCTGCACCAGGGTGTCGGGCAGGTGGTGGATGAACCCGACCGTGTCGGTGACGATGATCTCCCGCTCCTCGGGGAACCGGAACCGGCGCGACGTGGGGTCGAGGGTGGCGAAGAGCTGGTCCTGCACCAGCACGTCCGAGCGCGTGAGGCGGTTGAGCAGGGTGCTCTTGCCGGCGTTCGTGTAGCCGACGATGGAGACGACGGGCAGCTCGGCCTTCTTGCGGCGCTTTCGGCGCAGGGCGCGGTTCTTGGCGAGCTTCCGCAGCTGCCGCTCGAGGCGAGTCACCCGCTCCTGGGCGCGGCGGCGGTTGATCTCGAGCTTCGTCTCGCCCGGGCCGCGCCCGCCGATCCCGCCGGTGAGCCGGGACATGGCAGTCGGCATGATCGCCAGGCGCGGCATGCGGTAGCGGAGCTGGGCCAGCTCGACCTGGAGCTTGCCCTCCCGCGACTGGGCGTGCTGGGCGAAGATGTCGAGGATGAGCTGGGTGCGGTCGAGCACCTTCAGGTCGGTGGTCTCCGCGATGTTCCGGAGCTGACTCGGCGCGAGCTCCCGGTCGAAGATCAGCACCTCGGCGCCGAGGTGCATCGACCGGATCACCAGCTCCTGCAGCTTGCCCTTGCCGATGCAGTAGCGGCCGTCCAGCTTGTCGCGGTTCTGGAGCACGACGTCGAGCACGCGCAGGCCCGCGGTGTCTGCCAGCCGCTCCAACTCCTGGAGGCTGCGGCGCGCCTCGCGTGGGTTGCGCAGGGTGAGCCCGACCAGGATCGCGCCGGCCTGCCCCACGACGCGCTCGAGCTGCGGGCTCCGAGCGAACTGCGCCTCGAGGTCGGTGATGAACGCGAGCCAGTCCTCGTCCCACCCGTGCACGCTCGGGACGCCCTCGACCCGCCACGGCTTGTCCGAGGCGTCGGGGGGAAGCAGGTAGGCGTACTGCACCGCGCCGGGCAGCCCGTCGGGCTGGACGTGGATCGTGATCACCGCGTCGAGCTGCAGCAGCGCGAGGTCGGTGAGGTCGTCCTCGGTCAGCCCGGTTGGCCGCAGCGAGGTGTGGATGAGCCGCACGCCGCGGAAGCGCCCCGCACCGGCGCGGCGTGCACCGAGATCGGGGAGGAACACGCGGTGCGCGTCGCCGACGACGACCTTGTCGATCCATCCGCGTCGGTCCACGAGCAGGCCGATCCGGCGGCCGGTGTCGCGGCTGATCTCTGTGATGGCGCGGGCGAGGGTGGGACTGACGAAGGCGTCGCCCGGGACGCGGCGGCCATACAGGCGCCGGAGCCCGCGGTCCTGGTCGGCCTTCAGACCCTGGGTGTTTCCGTAGAGCTGTTCCAGTGGTGAATCCCCTCGGTGCCCACCGTCAGCCTAGCTCGGCGAGACACGGCCTGCCGTCGCGCGCCGGCAGATGCGGCGACGGCTCCGTCCGGAAAGCGCGAGGACGTCAGCTCTTGGTCGGCTGCTGCGGCCGCTTCGTGGCGTCCTCGAGCATCCGGGTGAGGTCGACGCCCAGCGCGCCCTTCAGCTCCTCGACCAGGCGCACGGCGCGGCGGGCGGTGTCGGGGCTGCCGTCCGTCGCCGGCGGGAGCATCGTGATCTTGTCGACCCTCACCTGACCGACCGTGCCGATCAGGCTGTCCATGATCGACTGCAGCTTCTGCATGAGGAAGATGTCGCGCGCGTTGTCGCCGGCTTCCTTCCACACGCCGATCATCTCCTCGAGGACCTGGACCGTCGCGCGGCCCTGCTCGAGGATCTGGGCAGAGGAGCCCTTCGCGGCGCTGATCTTCGCCTCCATGTCGGCCTTGGCGGGTGCGATCACGTCGGCCTCCAGGCGGCGGCGGGTCTCCTCGACACGGGCCTCCTCCTTCTCGATGGAGGCCTGGGCCTTGGCGATCTCGGCCTGGACCTTGCCCTGCTCCTCGGCGACGCGCGCCTTGGCGCGGGTCTTGGCGTCGGCGATGCGGCGGTCGGCCTGGGCGCGGGCGATCTTCTCCTCGGACTCGATCTCCTGCAGGCGTGCGCGCTGGCGGTTCGCGGCGTCCTTGACGATGGCGGCGGCCTTGGCGTTCGCCTCGGCGATGCGGGAGCGCTTGATCAGCTCGGCGGACTGCTTGCGGCCGATGGAGTTCAGGTAGCCGCGGTCGTCCGACACGTTCTGGATCTTCATGTTGTCGAGCACGAGCCCGAGTCGGGACAGGTCGTTCTCGGCCTCGGTCATCAGCTCCTGGGCAAAGGCGATCTTGTCGTCGTTGACCTCCTCGGGGGTGAGCCGCGCGAGCACGCCGCGCAGGTTGCCCTCGAGCACGTCCTTGGCGATCTGCATGATCTCGTCGCGGCCCTTGCCGAGCAGTCGCTCGACGGCGTTGCCGAGGACTGGCTCGTGGCCGGCGACCTTGAGGTTGGCCACGCCCTGCACGGTGAGCGGGATGCCGCCCTTGGAGTAGGCGCTGGTCACGGTCACGTCGATGACCATGTTCGTGAGGTCGATGCGGTCGACCCGCTGGAAGAGCGGTACCCGGAAGTGCCGGCCGCCCTTGACCGTGCGGTAGTGCGTGGTGCCGCCCCCGCTTCCGGAGACGACGAGCACCTCGTTGGGCTCGCAGATGTACAGGAGCTGCCCGGCGGTGGCCATGATCGCGAGGCCGCTGACGGTGGCGACGAGCAGCACCGCTGCGAGGATGGTGAAGACGATCGCGACCATCAGCGCACCTCCTGCTTCTCGCGCTTGTCCGCGAGGATCTCTGTGACGTCGATCCCGGTGGTCTTTCGGAACTCGTGGAGCACCGAGGCGACGGTCGCGGGCAGGGCCGCGATGTGCTGGGGCAGCGCGGTGCCCGTGCCGCCGTCGAGCAGGGTCACCTCGCCGATGTCGAGGTTCTTCACCCGCTCGGTGACCGTGGTGAGCACGCTCTCGAGCTGCTGGATGAGGAAGATGTCCTTCGCGTCGCTGCCGGCCTCGAGCCAGGTCTCGGTCATCATCCGGAGCACCTCGGCCATCGCCTCGCCGTTGGCGGCGATGGGCGCGGCCTGGGCGCGGGCGTTCATCTCGGCGGCGCGCTTCTTGGCGTCGGCGGGGAGCACGACGTCGGCCTGCAGGCGGATGTTCTCGAGCTTGGAGCGGATCTCCTGGAGCTTCTGCTCGGCGACCGCGCGGGCCGTCTCGGCGGCCTGCTCGGCGCGCTCGTCTTCGGAGCGGGCGTTGGCGTCGACCTGGAACTTGACCTTGTCCAGCTCGTTCTCGGCCTGGCGGATCACCGTCTCGGCCTGCTCGTTGGCCACCTGGCCCTCCCGGGCGGCCTGGGCCTGGGCCTGCTCGGCGTCGGCCTTCGCCGTGGACTCGGCGATCTCGGCACCGGAGAGCACGTTGGCGAGGCGCTCGCGGCCGATGCTGTCGAGGTAGGCCACGTCGTCACTGACGCTCTGGACCTTCAGGGTGTCGAGGTGCAGCCCGAGACGGTCGAAGTCCTCGTCCGCCTCCTCGACCAGCTCCTCGGCAAACTTCAGGCGGTCCTCGTTGACCTCCTCCGGGGTCATGCGCGCGAGCACGCCGCGCAGGTGGCCCTCGAGGGACTCCTTGGCGACCCGCTTGATCTCGCTCGGGTCACGCCCGAGGAACCGCTCGATGGCGTTGCCCTGGATGCGCGGGTCGGAGCTGACCTTCACGTTCGCGATGGCGTGGACGTCCAGCGGGATGCCGCCCTTCGAGTAGGCGTTGCTCACCTTGATCTCGATGGGGATCGTCGTGAGGTCCGTGCGGTCGACCGACTCGAAGTACGGGATCTTGAAGGCCCAGCCGCCGTGCACCACCCGGTAGCCGACGGTAGAACCGTCCTTCAGGGTGTGGCTGCGGCCCGAGAAGATCAGCAGCTCGTTCGGCCGGCAGATGTAGATCTGCGAGCGGACCACCGCGAGGAGGAAGATGAGGATGACGCCGGCGGCTCCGGCGGCACAGACACTGAGATATTCCAAGGCAGCCTCCGTTCGAGACCATGGCACCGCGGGACGCGAAGATACATCCCGCGATGGCCGATTCGAAGTGTCCTGGGCAGAAGAGCGCCCGGGTGGTTCCTCAGGAGCGGCTGCGTTGGCGCTGCCGTTGCTGGGGTGGGCGGGGCGCGAGGAGGCTGGTCACGTCGGCGCGTCCGTCCTGGATGTCGGCGATCAGGACGCGCGAGCCGCGGGGGATCGGCTTGTCGTCGCCGGTGACCGCCATCAGCTCCACCGAGCCGGCGAGGCTGTCGATGATGATCTTGCCGGGCCGGTCCTTGGAGATCTCGAGGAGCACGCGCGCCTCGGACCCGACGTACGGGTGCAGCCCGACCTCGGCGCTCACGGTCTCGGTCTTGAGCTTGCGGAAGATCCACGCGGCGCCGGTGCCGATAGTCAGGCCGGTGACGAGCGCGATCGGGAGCACGATCGCGGTGATCCCGACGATGAGATGCAGGATCGTGCCGGTGAGCCCGAAGGACATGAAGGCGTAGGTCCAGAACCGCAGGCTCAGGAAGGGCAGCCACATGACGTCGGCCGCGTCCTGGCCCACCTCCTCCAGGGCGCCGTCGTGGTCGACGTCCCCGTCGAGATCGAGGTCGTGGTCGACGTCCCCGTCGAGATCGAGGTCGTGGTCGACGTCCCCCCCGAGATCGAAGTCGTGGTCGACGTCCCCCCCGAGATCGAAGTAGTGGTCGACGTCCCCTGCGAGGTCGAGATCGTGCCCGCCCACGTCCACGTCGTGGTCGAGGTCGTGATCGCTCCCGCCGAAGAACAGGGTGGCGGCGATGAAGACGCCACCAAACACGAAGGCCGAGAGGTACAGGGCGAGCATCGACTCTCCGGGGTCCGTCCCCGATCGTGCACACGGAGTGCTCCCACCTCAAGTGGGGGTGCCGCGCCCCGCGAAGGCGAGCAGGAGCCAGCCGGCGATGAAGCACAGGCCCCCGAGCGGGGTGATCGCGCCCAGCGCGCGGATCCCCGTGAGCGTCATCACGTACAGCGAGCCGCTGAACAGCACGATCCCGGTGAGGAAGGACCAGCCTGCCCAGCGTGGAACCGCAGGGTGCGCGGCCACCGCGAGGATCGCCAGCGCGTGCAGCGTCTGGTAGCGGCTCGCGGTGTGCCACCACTCGAGGGCCGGCGGATCCACCCGCCCCTGCAGCCCGTGCGCACCGAAGGCGCCGAGCGCCACCCCGAGGGCGCCGAGGATCCCTCCGACTCGCCACCAGAGCGTCCCGTCATCGTGCGTCATGTCGTCCTCCCTTGGCTGGCGGTCCAGCGCTCCCTCGCGGTAACTTCGACGGAGTGGACGCGCGCTTGGACCGGATCCTGAACCTCGTCAGACACCACGTGCCCGATCTGCGCCTCGTCGACAAGCGGGACGTGACCTGGATGCGGTGGCTCGGTGGTGCGCTGCGCCCGGTCATTCCGGAGTTTTCGACCCGGTACACGACCGTGCTCGGCGACACCGTGTTCCTGCCGCGACCGGTCGAGGAGATCCCCTCCGAGGTCCTGTGCGCGACCCTGGCCCACGAGCTGGTCCACCAGTTCGACCAGGCCCGGTGGGGCGCGCTGTTCTACTTGAGCTACGGCTTCTGCCTGCCCACGGGTCGCTCGATGCGGGCCTGGTGGGAGCGACGCGCCTACGCGGTCGACCTGATGATCGCGCACGAGCGCGGCGGCGAGGCCGAGGTGCGGCGGGTCGAGGCGTTGCTCGTCGATATGTTCGCGGGGCGCACCTACCTGTGGATGTGGGCCGGCCGGCGGGCAGCGCGACGCTTCCTCGCCCCGGTCGTCGACGCCGTCCTCGCAGGGCGGCTCCAGCAGGCCGAGCCCTACCGTGCGATCCTCGCCGCCTGGCGCGGCACCCCGACTCCGGAGTCCTGATGGGTCTGAAGGGCGTCATCCTCGCGGCCGGCTACGGCACGCGGTTCCTCCCGGTGACCCGCGTCGTGCCCAAGGAGCTGCTTCCGCTGGTCGACCGTCCGGCCATCGACCTGGTCGTGCAGGAGATGCTCGACGCGGGGATCGAGACGATCGTGGTCATCACCTCGCGGCGCAAGGGCGCGGTCGACGCCTGGTTCGACCACGACATGGAGCTCGAGGCCGTGTTCCGCCACGAGGGGGCCGAGGCCAAGCTCGCCAAGGCGCAGCCGCCCGACGTGGGGGTCGCCTTCGTGCGCCAGCGCGCGATGCTCGGCTCGGGGCACGCGATCCTCGATGCGGCACCCTTCCTCGGCGACGACCCCTTCGTCGTCGCCTACCCCGACGACCTGTTCGGCGCGCCGAGCTGCACCGCGCAGCTCGTGGAGACCTGGCGCGAGACGGGGTGCTCGGTGCTCTCGGCCCACGATCTACCCGACGCCGACCTGTCGCGCTACGGCGTGCTCGACGTGCAGGGCGAGGGGCCGGTGCGCCCGGTGCGGCGCCTGGTCGAGAAGCCGCCGCCGGGCGAGGCGCCGTCGAGCCTCGTCTCCCTCGGCCGCTACCTGTATACGTCCGAGTTCCTGGACGCGCTGAAGGCACACTGGGAGCGGCACGACGCCTCGAAGGGCGAGTACTACCCGATGGCCGCGACCAACGCGCTCGCCGGGGCGGGCAAGGTGGTCGCTCGGGTCGTCGACGCGCCCCGCTGGGACACGGGCACGCCCCTCGGCTACCTGCAGGCGGTCACCGACGCCGCGCTGGCCCGGGACGACGTCGGTCCGGCCTTCCGCGTCTGGCTCCAGGAGCGCCTGAAGGCGCGGTAGTCAGGGGCACTGCTGGAGCTCGGGTCCGAGATCCCAGGTCTTGATGATCGTCGAGAAGCCCGGGATCCCGCAGACCTCGTCGGCCTTGGCGGGCGCGTTCTTCCAGTGGTCGACGTACTCGGTGTGGAGCACCGCCTCGTCCGCGTCGACGAAGGGTCGCAGGGTGTCGCACTCGTCGTAGACCGCGCAGGACTCGTTGACCGTGTAGTCGAACCAGTCGATGAGGTCGCCCACCTGCTCCACGTCGTTCTTCATGGCCACCCCCATCCCGCGGCGGTGGGCCTCGTCGGCGAGGAACCGGTTGTAGGAGAGCTGCTCGGTGGCGTTGATCCCGAAGCCCGAGCGGTTGTTGTAGGCGGTGATGTTGTCGGGCTCGACGCCATCGCACGGCCAGCTCGCGGCGTAGTCGAGGCGCTCCTGCATGATCTGGCGCACCGTCGGGTCCATCACGTCGAGCCAGCGCTCGTCGGGCCAGCCCTGCAGCGTCTTGCCGATGGCCGAGTCGGGGAACTCGCCCGCGTCGTCCCGCCAGGGCTCGAAGGAGCCGGCGGAGAAGTAGCACACGATGGTGCGGCCGTCGGCGCGGAGCGCGTCGTAGGTCGACTGGTCGAGGTCGAACACGTCGACGTCGTACACATCGACGTCCCAGGAGGTGTCGACCACCCCGGTGATCTGCCACTGCCAGGTGACCCCGCTCGGGATGGCGACGACGTCCGCCTGCACCGGGTCCGACGCGGTGTAGGGGACGCAGGTGCCACCATCCCACACCCTACCCAGTTCGCAGCGGTCGGACCCGCACCCGGGCAGGAGGAGGAGGAGCAGGAGGGCCGGTAGCGGTCGGCGAGGTCTCATGGAGTGGCACGCGATGTGGTCGGGAGAACCGATTCTATACGGCGCTTCGCGACCTCGCGCGCGCTCTACCCCTGGGCCTTCGCCTTGGCGGGGGCCTTGTTGGCCTTCGCGGGGGCCTTGTTGGCCTTTGCGGGGGCCTTGTTGGCCTTTGCGGGGGCCTTGTTGGCCTTTGCGGTCGCGTCCTGGGCTCCGGCGCGGAAGGCGGCGACGTCCTCGTCCTCGACCTCGACGCCGACGTGCTCGAGCATTCCGCTCTCGTAGGCACCGCAGGTGGGGCACGCGGTGTTGCGGGGCAGGTAGATCCCGTACCAGCGGAGCACGCTCATCCCGTCGACGTTGTTCTCGAAGGCGACGAGGTGCTCGTAGTCGGTGCCGGGCTCGCGGCGATTCAGCCACAGGAACAGCGGCGTGACCAGCTCGTCGCGGAGATGGGCGAAGGTCGTGTCCGGACCGAGCAACTCCAGGATCGACAGCTTGGCGACCTGGAGCGCCACCGGCAGGATGTCCGTGGACAGACCGGGCTCGATGGCCACCGGGCGGTCGGAGTAGGCGATGGCGTCCGCCGTCTCCGGGCTGCTGATCTCCTGGTCCTCCATCGCCTCGGGGAGCGCGTCGACGAAGCACTGGTAGCAGGGGGTCAGCCCGGGGATCACGCGGAGCACCTGGCCGCCGTAGGCACGGCGGAACACGGCGGCGAAGAAGGCCGGCTTGTCGAGCTTGATCGCCAGGCGGTTGAGGAGCAGGCGGCTCGCGCGGTTGTCGGTTGCGACGATCAGCAGGTCGACGTCGGCCATCGCCTCCTCGATCTGCCCCAACGTGCTGCCGTCGACCTTCAGGGAGAGCGCGGTGACCTCGGCGTGCGGGTTGCGGTCGAGGATGAGGTCGCGCACCGCGTGGACCTTCAGGCGCCCGACGTCGGACAGGCCGCACTCGTGGCGGCACACGTTGCCGATCTCCATGCGGTCGTGATCGACGAGGACGAAATGCCCGACGCCCGCCTTGACCAGCTCCCGAACGATGAAGGAGCCGCCCGAGCCGACGCCGATCACGCCCACCTTCTTCTCGGCGAGGGCGTCGGTCTCGTACAGGCCGCGGGTGCGGTGGAACAGGTCGACCGCCGAGGGCACGACGCGCACCGGAACCGGGTCGCCGACCCGCGTCCCGTCGAGCTCCATGGCCTGCAGGCCGTCGTCGCCGATCATCACGACGAGCTTGGCGGACTCGGCGTCCTTCTTGGGGATCCCGAGGCCCCGGTAGGTCTTCACCTCGCGCTCGGGCTGCCCGATGATGGCCACCCGGTTGCCGGGGGCGCCCGAGACGATCCACACGTCGCCCTCGTCGCGGTCCTCGAGGGCGACGAGCGCGTAGTCGCCGGTGGCCGCGGCGAGGGCGGCGCGCAGCGGGGTCTCGTGTAGCACGACCTGGGGCGCGGCGAAGGACTGCAGGTCCTCGGGGGTGACCTCGGGGAGGTCGTCGGCGGTGGTGTCCGCCTCGTCGACCACCACGAAGCGCTTGAGCTTCGGGTCGTACTTCATCTTCCGTCCCGGGCTCGCATCGCCGCGGGCGGCCCGCTCCATGAACTGGCGGATGGCGTCGTGTTCGGATGTCTTCTTCATCGAGACTCCTTGCTGCAGGGAGATGGGTGGGGCGCGTCAGTCCATGTCGAGGAGGAAGTCGGCGATGTCTCGTCCCGACTCCTTGTGGGCCTCGAAGGCCTCGACCCACAGCATCGCCTTGTGGACGACCTTCTCGATGCTGTGGGACGCCGACCAGGAGGCCGGCTTGTAGGTGCAGATCTTCGTCCAGTCCGGGTGCGCCGACTCGGCCTGCCAGGTGTGCATCCGGTGCGAGTTGCCGTAGTCGTTCATCGGCTGGTCGTGCCCGACGAGTGGGCTCGGGTCGGCGATGAAGCACGAGGGGCACTCGTCGGGGAAGCCCGGCGGGATCGTCACCACGATCCGGTAGGTGTTCCCCTGGCTGCTGTCCCAGAAGCCGGAGACGAACGTGTCGCGGAGGGGATCGAAGAACCGGAAGTCGGGCAAGCGCTCACGAAGGATCCGTCTCTCCATCGCCAGGCGGTACTGCTGGTGCTGATCCCAGCTCATCGACGCTCCCACGGACGAGGTCCCGGAGGCGCTGGAGCCCTCCGGCCAGCAGACCCGCGACGTCGTCCCTGCGTTGCGGATCCGGGTCGGCCACGGCCACGGCGCGCGCGAGGGGGGGTGATCCGGTGACCACCTCCCAACGGAGAACCTCCAACCGACCCTCCCATCCAAAGAGGACCCGCAGCCGCGAAGTGCCCAGGGTGTGACCGACCTCGAGGATCACATAGCCTTCCTCCGGGGTCCACAGGTCGAGGTGCTCCTGCCAGTGTTCGGGGACGTGCTCGCCCACCAGGATCTCCACCGCGCGGACGGCTCGAGCGGTGCTGGAGGGATCCGCGCCGCCCCCGTCGTCGGCAGGACCGTCGGCCCGGGGCTCCGAGGCCTCCAGGACCAAGCCGTCCCGAACCGACGGGCTCGGCGGAGCGAGGGCGTCCCCGAGGCGCTCCAGCCCGATGGTGTGCAGGGAGCGCCGGAGCGGGCTGCGACCGGGGAGCACCTCGAACCGGCTCGCGATGCAGTGGCCGTCGCTCGCCCGAGGGTAGATCCAGGGCTTGAGACCGACTCGGTCGTCTTCGAGGTAGTAGCCGAGGACCTCGGCGAAGCGCTGGCGGCCGGTGTGTCGCGCGTAGGTACGCGTACGGTCGATGTCTCCAGTGGAGAGCACCGGCATCCCCAGGTGGTGGTGGCTGTGCCACACGCCGACGCACTGGACCCCGAAGCGCTCCCACAGCCCGCGCTCGAGCGCCATGTGGGTCGCCGGGTCGTCCGCGAAGTAGGTGTGTCGCCGCTCGGCGCGGGGGCCGGGCCGGGTGGCGAGCCACACGGTCGGCTGGCCGCCGTGGGACCACAGGCCGTACAGCGCCCCGCCGGTCTCGGTGTTCGGGAAGCGCTTGATCTCGGAGACGAGCACCCGCAGCTCTTCCTCGAAGATGCGGAGGGTGGCGCGGCGGCGCATGCGGTGCTCCCGGACGGACGCCCGGATCCTATCGCATCGCGGTGAGCGCGACGGGCCGATGGACCCTACGGGTGCGGGTCGATGTCGGGCTCGTACAGGTAGTACCCGATGGCCTGGCCGCCCTCGGACTCGTAGTAGTCGGTGATCCACAGGTGGATCCGGTGGCCGATCACCTGGGCACCGACGCCGCGCACGTCTCCGTTGTCGGTCCGTGCCACCGGCAGCGGATCGGGCTGCTTGGTCCAGCTGTGGCCGGCGTCGGTGGAGGTGGCCAGGAGCAGGCGGCTGTGCTCGCCGGACGTAGCCGTTGCCCTGCACCCAGTCGGTGAACCCGACGTAGAACATGTACCTGGTGCCATTGTAGTCGACGACCGCGGCGTCTGCGACGCCCGCCGTGTCCCAGGTGCCCCCCGCGGAGAGCACCGGCTGGCCGCCCATCTGCCAGCTCGACAGGCTGCTGGCGTTGGCCTCGTACACGTCGCAGTTCGGGGCGGTCTGCCCCGACCAGATGTCGACCACGCCCGCGGCGATGTACCCGGTCAGACCCGCGCCGGAGCGCGTGAGGGCCAGGGGCCAGCACGGCTGGGGCGCGGTGGAGAAGGGGTCGGACTGGGTGAAGTCGATCACCGGGTTGCCCGCGTACTTCGTCCACGCCACGCCGTCGGGCGACGTCGCGACGCCGAGCCCCCACTGGCCCGGGTCGAGCTGGTTCGCCGGGAAGGTGATGCCCTGGTAGTCCATGACGTACTGGCTCGAGGTCGGGTCCCACACGACCTTCACCGCGTCCATCGCGTCCTGGTCCCACTGGCCCGGCTGGTTGTTCAGCAGCGGGTTGGACGGGTTCTCCTGCCAGTTCGTGCCGTCGGAGGAGATCGCGTAATTCAGCGAGTAGCCGGTGCCGCTGGTGTTCGAGGTGACGTACCAGATCTGGTAGAATGGCTGCTCGACGACCGGGGTGGACAGGAAGCCCACCGAGGTGACGTCGGCCCCGGCGACGCTGCTGCTGAACACCGGGTTGCAGTCGTAGATCGACATCACCGACCCGGAGATCGGCGAGAACCCGCACTCGGTGACGTCACCGGGGTTCACGTCGGGGGGCTCGCCCTCGAGGTTGTAGTCCGAGGCGCAGGCCGACAGGGCGAGCAGGCCGCCGACGGCCGCGAGCTTACTGAGCGCCGTAGGCATGTTCGCACTCCACGATCTGGAAGGTGTCGCAGTTCGCGTTCTGCACGCACTGGCGCTCGCCAGCGACGTCGCTGCCCTGTTGTTGGGCGTAGATGCAGCCGTCGTAGCAGTCGCTGTAGGTCGGATACGCGGCGTAGTTGCACGTGTCGACGAGCTGGTTGCACAGGCTGTCGCACGGGCCGGTGTAGGCCGTCGAACAACCCGCCAGCGCGAGGGAGAGGAAGAGCCAGGACCGCATGGGACCCTCCGGGAGGGGCCGGCAGGGTAGCGCAGGTGTTTGCGGATCGCAGCTGGCAGGACGGGAATCGACCTGGCGTTGACGTCGTCCCGAGGGCGTCGGGCGCCTCGCCCAGCGCGCCCTGGACGACCGCGTTCTAGGGAACGGCACCTTCCGATTCCTCTTGAAGCTGGAGGAGCAGGACGTCCTGGTCGACGGGGAGCCGATCGATCTCCGCCTATGAAGGGCTCGCGGGCTCCGTCCGACGACCGATGGGCGCATAGGCACACGACGCTAAACCATCCGCGTCGGAGCCCGGATGCACCTCACCGTCCTGGCCCTGGGCGGCAACGCGCTCGTCGATCCCGAGCTGCCCCCCACGGTCGAAAACCAGATCGCCGTGACCGAGCGGGCTGTGGAGCCCATCGCCGACCTCGTGCATGCGGGCGAGAGCCTGGTGATCACCCACGGGAACGGGCCCCAGGTCGGGTTCATGGCACTTCGCTCGGCGCTGTCCCGGTCGCAGGTGCACGAGGTGCCCCTGGACGCCCTGGTGGCCGACACCCAGGGGGCGATCGGGTACATGCTGCAGCGCGCGCTCCGGGAGGCGCTCATACGCCGGGGCGTGCCGGCGGAGGTGGTCACCGTGGTCACCGAGGTCGAGGTGGACCCGCGGGATCGCGCCTTCGGGGCGCCCACGAAGCCCATCGGGCAGTTCTACACCGAGGCCGAGGCGCAGGTGCTCGCGGACGAGCGCGGGTGGGTGCTCCACGAGTACGCCCACCGAGGGTGGCGGCGGGTCGTCCCGTCCCCGCGTCCCTGGCGGATCGTGCAGGTCGGCACCATCAGGCGCCTCGTGGCCTCGGGGGTCGTGGTCGTGTGCTGTGGGGGCGGCGGGATCCCCGTCGTCCGGGGAACGGACGGTGCCCTGCGCGGCGTCGAGGGCGTGATCGACAAGGACTGGACGAGCGCGCTGCTCGCGCGTCGCCTCGACGCCGAGGGGTTGGTGATCTCGACCGGAGTCGACCGGATCTACCGGGACTTCGGCACGGACCGCGCCACCCCCATCGACCGGATCACGGCCTCGGAGCTGCGCGCGCTCGCCGCGCGGGACCAGTTCCCGGCGGGCAGCATGGGCCCCAAGGTCCAGGCGGCCCTGAGCTACCTGCGCAACGGCGGGCACAGCGTCACCATCTGCCACCCCGACGCGCTCGCCCGCGCGGTGCGGGGGGAGGCAGGCACTCGGATCGAGGAGTCGCCATGAACGTCGAAGGGCTCGAAGGTCTGCGCGGGCGGAGCCTGCTGCTCACCCGGGAGCTCGCCACCGAGGAGCTCCAAGCCGTTCTCGACCTGGCCGCGCGCCTCCAGGCGCTCGATCGGGCGGGTCGCCGCACCCCATGGCTGCGCGAGGAGCTGGCCTACGGGATGTTCTTCGACCAGTCGACCCGCACGAAGTCCGCCTGGGCCGGCGCTGCGGCGCGGCTCGGGATGCACCCGGTGATCGTGGACGGGTCCTCCACCCAGGTCTCCCACGGCGAGACGGCCCGCGAGACCGGCGCGATGCTCGGGATGAATGCCCACGCGCTGGGGATCCGCCACGACAAGATCCTCGGCGAGGGCAACGCCTTCCAGCGCGAGGTGCAGGCCGGTCTCGCCGAGTACCTGCGCGCGACGGGCCAGGAGCGTCCGGTGCCGGTGGTCAACCTGCAGTGCGACATCGACCACCCGACCCAGACCCTCGCCGATCTCGCCTGGCTGCAGGAGCACTTCCCCGAGGGCGTGCAGGGCAAGAAGATCGCCGTGAGCTGGGCCTACTCGCCGAGCTACGCCAAGCCCCTGTCGGTCCCGCAGGGGCTGGTGACCCTGCTGCCGCGCTTCGGGGCCGAGGTCGTGCTCGCGCACCCGCCCGGCTACCGGCTGATCGACGGGTGCATCGAGGACGCGGTGCGCGGCGCCGAGGAGGGCGGCGGCGGCTTGCACACGACCCACGACATGGACGCCGCCTTCGCAGACGCCGATGTGGTGTACCCGAAGAGCTGGGGCCCCTACGACCTCATGCTGGAGCGGGTCGAAGCCAACGCCGGGCGCGACGACGCGCGACTGCGGGCCATCGAGACCGAGGCGCTGGAGCGGAACGCCGCCCATCGAGACTGGATCTGCGACGAGCGCCGCATGGGGCTGACCCGCGGCGGCGACGCGCTGTACATGCACTGCCTGCCCGCCGACATCGGCGCCGAGGTGAGCCGCGGGGTGCTGGAGCGGTTCCGGATCCCGCTCGCGCGAGAGGCGCAGAAGAAGCTGTTCGTGATCATGGCGTGGCTCGCGGCGAGCAAGGTCCCCGACCTCGCGGAGCGGCTGCACGCCGTTGGAGGCTCGGATGTCTGACCTCGATGCCCACGTGGCGGCCCTCGCGGCCGAGTACCGTCCCCTCGCGGCGAGCCTGCTCGCCGAGGTGGTGCGGATCCCCGCGGACCACGTCGCCGACGACCCGTCCTGCGGCCTGTCCAACCACGAGGGACCCCGCCTTCGGTACCTGCGCGAGCGGATCGTGGCGATCGGTGCGGTGCGCGAGGCCTCCGACGTCGGGTTCGACGCCTTCGGCAACCTCGTGTGGACGGTGAGCGACCCCGACGACGGGATCGCCCCCGAGGACAAGAAGGTCGTGTACTTCGACGGTCACTCCGACACCGTCGAGGCGTTGCGCGACCGGTGGCGCGAGAAGACCGGCGGTCTGGACGCCTACGACGGGGTCGTGGACGCGGCGCACCTCGACCGCGCCTTCATCCGCCAGGAGCTCGGGTACCTGCCGCCGGACGCCGAGTGGGAGCACCTGCTCTTCGGGCGCGGCTCGGCCGACCAGCTCGGCGGGGTGGTGGCGCAGGTCGTCGCGACGAAGATCCTCCTGGAGCTGGCCGGCGAGGGCGCGCTGCGCGGCGTGATCGTGCGCGCGCACGCGACGGTCGCCGAGGAGGACAACGACGGGGGCGGGCCGATGTACCTCGTGCGCGAGGTGCTCCCCGGCGCACCGCCGGACCGGGTGCCCGACGTGGTCGTGCTCACCGAGGGCACCGGCGACGCGCGACAAGGCGCCCTCGGGATCTACCGGGGCCAGCGCGGTCGGATGCAGATCGAGGTCCAGGTGACCGGGCGGTCCTGCCACGGCTCGATGCCCTGGGAGGGGCTGAACCCCCTGGAGCACGGCGCGGCGATCCTCGTCGAGGCGGCCGAGCGCTACCGCCGTGGGCTGGGCTTCGCCGAGCACCCCTTCCTCGGCCCGGGTACGCGGACGGCCTCCTGGGCGAAGCTCGACACGCCGAGCGACTGCGCGGTCCCCGAGCGGTTCACCTTCCGCTTCGACCGCCGGCTCACGGTGGGTGAGCGCCCGGAGGACGCGGTGGCCGATGTCGAGGGTCTCGAGGCGGTGGCGCGGGCGCGCGAGGCGGGCCTCGAGGTGACCGTGCGCGTGCCCCGCTACGAGCAGCCCACCTGGCGGGGCTACCAGCCCGGCAACGCGCAGGTCTACCTCGGTTGGGAGACGCCCGAGGACCACCCGGCCATCGAGGCCGCGGTGGCCACCTGGCGCCAGGTGATCGGACCCCACGCCGAGGGCGGTACGGGCGGAGCCATCCGGCGCGAGCCCCGTGTGGACCGGTGGATCTTCTCGACGGACGGCGTGGGCTACCCCGTGCCCGTGCAGGGCTCGGGGATCGCCACCGAGGGCAAGGGCTGGGTCGGTGCCGGCGGGGTCACCCACCCGCCGATGTTCGGGGTGGGCCCGGGGATCGAGCAGAACACCCACAAGATCGGCGAGTGCGTCGACCTGAGGGAGCTCCAGCACGCGGTCGCGTTCCTCGCTCGGTTCCCGAGCGTGTTCGCGTCGGGCTGAGTGGTCGTTACGACCCTCCCATGGACGGCACCGATGTCATCGTCGTGGGCGGAGGGGCCGCGGGCGCGGTGATCGCGGCGCGGCTCACCGAGGGAGGGCGGCACCACGTGCGCCTGATCGAGGCGGGGCCGGACTACCCCGATCCGGACGCGCTCCCCGACGACCTCGCCGACGGCACGAAGAGCTCGCTCGTGGCCCACGACTGGGGGTTCAAGCACCGGCAGGCCCGCGGCGGCTGGCCGCTCCGGTTCCCCTACCCGCGCGGGCGGGTGGTCGGCGGCTCCTCGGCGGTCAACACGTGCATCGCCCTGCGCGGGACGCCCGCCGACTACGACGAGTGGGCGGATCGCGGGCTGTCGGAGTGGTCCTGGAAGCAGTGCCTGCCCTACTTCGCCAAGCTCGAGACCGACCGGGACTTCGGCGACCGGCCCTGGCACGGCGAGGACGGCCCGCTTTCGGTGCGGCGGCACCCGGCGGAGGAGCGCTCGGCGTGGCAGAACGCCTTCCTCGATGCGTGCCGGACCCTCGGCTTTCCCGAGGCGCCCGACCTGAACGCGCCGGAGGGTGACGGCTTCGGCCCCTTCGCGATGAACCAGCAGGGGTGGCGACGGATCAGCGCCGCCGAGGCGTGGCTCACCCCGGCGGTGCGCGCTCGTGAGGGGCTGGTGGTCGAGGCGGAGACCCTGGTGCGCCGCGTCCTGTTCCGCGCCCGGCACGCGGTGGGGGTGGAGGTCGAGCGCGACGGGGTGATCGAGGTACGGCACGCCGACCGGGTGGTCCTGTGCGCGGGTGCGGTGGGCACGCCCGGGCTGCTGCTGCGCTCGGGGGTGGGGCCGCGGGACGAGGTGGTGCGTCTGGGGGTGCCGCTCGTCTCGGGCGTGCCCGCGGTCGGAGCGCGCCTGTGCGATCATCCGGGTTCCGCCTTCTTCTTGCGCCCCCGGTGGGGGGCGCCGACGTCGCGTCACGACCCGGTGATCCTCGTCGCGCTGCGCACCCGCGCCCTGGGGGACGATCGACGCGGCACCCTGCAGGTGCAGCCGGGCTCCTCGGTGCCCCTTCCCGGGGTGGCGCTGCCGCTGGTGAGCATCATGGCAATGGTCGGCAAGCCGCGGGGGACCTCCCGGATCCGCTTTCCGTCGTCCGATCCGCACGAGGCGCCGGTGATCGAGAGCGACTTCTTCAGCGACCCGCTGGACCGGGCGCGGATCATCGACGGGCTGCGCGTCGCCCGGGAGCTGAGCGAGACGCCGGCGATGCGGGCGATCGCGGTGCCGTTCTGGCCGAGCCCGCGCGTCCTGACCGATCCCCGCCGCCTCGAGCGATGGCTGCCGTGGGCCACGGACTCCGGCTACCACCCGTGCGGCACGGTCCCCATGGGCGCCGACGCCGATCCGGAGGCAGCGACCGACGGCCGCGGGCAGGTGCGCGGGGTGAGGGGCCTGGTGGTCGCGGACGCAAGCCTGATGCCCACGATCCCGACCTCGAACATCCACCTGCCGACGCTGATGATCGCCGCGCGGATCGCCGACTGGCTGTGATCAGGCGCGCCAGCGCTCGGTGGCCGGGTCGTTCAGCGCGTCGAGGAACAGGCGCAGGGTGGTCGCGACGGTGAGATCGACCTCGCCGTGGCCCTCGGTGGCGATCGGCGTGTCGCCCTGGAGGAGCACCGCGCCCGTGTCCGTCCGCAGGCGGTCGCCCGCGGCCTCGCGCTCGAAGGCGAAGTGGTCGGAACCGCGGCGCCAGCGCAGCGCGGTGCCATCGTCGCTCACGAGGAACCCGTCGCGCTCGGGGTGCGCCTCGAAGGCTTCGGGCGAGAGGAACACGGTCGGCTTGACGAGGTAGGGGCCGCCGTCCTCGGGGCACCAGGTGTCGCAGTGGCCGCACAGGTTGCAGGCGTCCGCCGTGTTCGCGATCTGGTGGCGCTGGGCGATGAGCAGGCGCTCGCCGTCGGACAGGGTGAAGGCGCCGCGGTGCCAGGTGATCCGGCCCGGCTGGTGCTCGCCGGTCGGTACCTCCAGGCTGAAGTTGGCGCCGTTGGGGCACACGGGGATGCACTTGTCGCAGGTGAGGCAGTCGAGCAGCACCAGGTGCGAGCCGACCTTGCGCGGCGGCGTCGCGTTCTTTGCGCGCTGGTAGCGGGGCTCGGCAGCCAGGGTCGCGGCCCGGGCGGGCAGGGTGGCCGGGTCGATGAAGTGGGCGAGGTCGGGTGCCTCCGCCTGGGCCATCGCCCGCTCCAGCCCGCGCACGTAGGCGCTCAGCCGGCCGTAGCCGCGCGCCTTGAGCAGGTCGGTGCAGCTCGTGACCGGGCCGATCCCCGCGCGGACGACCTCGGCGAAGTTCTTCGCGTCGATGCCCGCCGAGAAGGTGATCGGGACGTCGGGGAAGGTGTCGCGGAAGGCGGCGGCCAGGGTGAAGGCGAGCACGTGGAGCGGTGGCCCCGAGAAGTACATCTCCTCCTGGGCGAAGGGCGGCTCGGGGCTGCTGCACACGAGCGTGTTCGAGAACTTCACCCCGAAGCCGAGCCCGCGGTCGGCGGCGAGCGCGGCCAGGCGCGGGACGAAGTCACAGAGCTGGTTCCAGTGCAGATCCTTGTCGAAGTCGCCCTGGTGCAGCTCGATGAAGTCGTAGCGCATGGCGTCGAGCAGGCCGCGGGTCCGACCATAGCCCAGCAGCGTCGGGTTGAGCTTGATCACCGTGTGCCAGCCCCACTCCAGCGTCTGGCGCGCGATGGCCTCGATCTCGTTCGCCGGGCACCCATGGAAGGTCGAGATGGTCAGGGTGTCGCTGATTCGAGAGGGGCACGGCGCCTCGCCCCACCCGGACAGGGACGGGACAAGCTCGCCGCGGAGGCGGTCGAGCAGGGACGAGGCGTCGCGCAGGGTGTCGAGGTAGTCGCGGACCTTCTGGGAGCGGAGGCCCGCGAGGTCGTAGCCGACGCTGGTGTCGAAGACGGCGTCGACCCCGGGCCACAGGCCCGGGCCGCGGTCCGAGGCGAGCATGTGCACGAGGAGCCAGCCCTTGGCGTACTCCTCGGCGGACTGCGCCACCCGGAGTTCCTGGGACCACTCGACGTTGTAGCCGACGTGCGGCACGTGGATGCACGGGCGCGGGATCTCCAGGTCGTCGCGGACCTGGACCGTCTTCAGCTCCAGGAACCGCCCGCCGGCGAGCCAGGCGAGGACGAGGTTCTGGGCGAGCTGCGTGTGCGGGCCCGACGCCGGGCCGGCGGGGGTCGCGAGGCGGTGGCCGAAGTGGAGGAGGGAGGTGTCGCGTGCCGGATCGGGCGTCCACCAGGCACGGCGGGGGAGGTGGTACACGTCGCCGCCGGCGGCCAGCTCCCGGTCGAGGCGCTCGACGAGGGCGGACAAGGGGATCGGGTACAGGTCCGGCGCGCGCATCGGGCCTCCAAG
>Ga0114931_10001936_pt1 | contig 26366 bp, 27 predicted proteins | sample 2SBtaG_FD_89579 | JGI IMG/M metagenome (GOLD analysis project Ga0114931, IMG submission 89579) | Deep subsurface microbial communities from Kolumbo volcano to uncover new lineages of life (NeLLi) - 2SBTROV14_V59a metaG | ecosystem: Environmental > Aquatic > Marine > Volcanic | place: Kolumbo... | reverse complement strand
GTTGTGGCCGACGATGTGGCCGCCAATCGCCTCCGTCGGGTCGCCGAAGAACTGGTCTGGCTTCGCCATGACCTGGTTCGTCACGTAGACGGACAGGTTGTAGAGGTCCGCGAGCTTCGAGAGAACATGCATATGCTTGTTCAGCTTCTGCTGGCGCTCCGCCAGCGTGCCGCGGCCGACGAACTCGGCGCGGAAGTGCGCCGTCAGCGAGTCGACGATGACGAGCTTGACATCGAGCCCCTGCTTAACAAGGTCCTCGACCTTCTCCGCGAGGAGCATCTGGTGGTCAGAGTTGTACGCCTTTGCCACCTTGATGCGATGCAGCGCCTCCTCCGGGTCGAGCCCCTTGCCCTTGGCGAACTGCGTCAGCCGCTCCGGCCGAAACGTGTTCTCAGTGTCGATGTAGACGACCGCGCTGTCCGGAAAGGTGACGAGCGTGCTCACCGCGAGGAGATGCGCAATCTGGGTCTTCCCGCTGCCGTATTGGCCAAAGCATTCCGTTATCGAGCCCGTCTCAAAGCCGCCACCGAGCATCTGGTCGAAGGCGGCGACCCCCGTGCTGATCTTCTGGACCGCGTTCCGCTTCGCCATGACGTCCGTGCCGGAGACGAAGCCCATCTCGAGGTTGTCCCGCGCGGCCTTGATGATCTTGCGTGCGGTGGCTTCGGTGACGCCAGACGCATCCACCAGTTCTCCAGGCGTGGCGACCGCAATCGACATGAGGTCGTCGAACCCCGAGGAGATTAGCTTCTCAGCCGTCGCCGCGCCCACGCCCGGCAGGTCGGTTATCGCCTGCTCCGCGCTCTGTGCGCGCAGCGACTTCGGGGACTCCTTGGCCTTGCTCTCCTTCTCGGATTCCATCTTCGTCTTGCCCTTCACGTCTGTCTTCTCTTCCATCTTGCTCCGACCGCGCGCCTTCGTGGCCGCAGGGATTGTCTCGTCCTGTCTCGGGATTGCTTCATCCATGGGTATCACCTTACCGATTATTAAGGTATTGGAAAAGGGTTGTGTGCTGGAGGCACGGGTCAAGCACCCGGCCTACGCCTCCGCGACGTCGCTCAGCGCGATGTACTCATACGCCTTCCGGAGCACGAGCTCCGCGCGGGGGAGGTCATGCATCCGCAGTGTAGAAGTCGTCTTCCAGACCCCTTCAGGGTCCTTGTAGCTACGCTCGAAGCTGACGTTCTTGTACTCGCCGTCGCCTTCCTTGGTGTGGTTGTTCCAGACCGTGGCCGTGATGGGACCCGAGCGGAACTTCTTCAGCGGCTGGTTCACAGCCATATCTCTACTTTCGTTTTGTGTCATACGCGACACCTCCTGTGCTTTCGCTTTGCCCCGTCCCCACTCCCAGAAGGAGACGCGAGGCGGCGAACGTGCCGAGCCGCCCGGCGTGGGGAAGGGAGACCGCGTTTCTTGTGCGGCAAAGGACTCAGAGGCGGCCTTCCTTAAAAGCGCTGCGCGAGGATGTCCAGTGCGGTTTCCGGAAGAGAAAGTCTGAGAACACATAATTCTAGTGATACGGGCCTTCGCGCAGTTCTTCCGGTGACGAGTCGCGGATGGCCGGCATCACTCCCCAGAGGCCTGCCCGTACGTCAGGAACGCGACGTCGTCATCGGCGTAGCTCGAGACGAGGTACTGGAAGGCGCCGCGATGGGCGTAGACGATGTTCGGGTGCAGGTCGAAGGCTTCACGCTCATCGCGGTCCTGGCGCATGAGGAAGTAGCCGAAATCGCCCAGATGCGCGACGTCGACGAGGGGATAATCCTCGAGCGGGATCAGCCAGAGGCTGCTCGTCGCGATCTCAGTCATGTTCGGGCGCGGGTAGAACCAGCCGAGATTCTCGAACACAGACGCATCGTACGTGTAGTTGAGCCTCTTGAGCAGCAGGAACGTGCGCTCGTCAATCAGGTTGTACGGTGCACGGAAGCCCAAGACGCTCGCGTTCGTGAGGTTCTCGAGGAGCGCCTTGCAGGCTGTGAGTTCCCATTCCAACGCAGAGTCGTTGATCTCCGGGAGATGGGGGTGCGTCATCGTGTGGCAGGCCACCTCATACTTCGCGGCGAGGTTGCGGACGACGTTTGGGTGCTGCTCGGCGTAGTCGCCCGTGACGAAGAAGGTTGCATTGGCGTGGTACTGGTCAAGCGTCGACGTGACGAAGTCGATGCTCTCCGGCGAATCGACCGGCTCGACGTCGAAGCTGAGAAGGACCTCGCGTGTCGGCTCACCTATCCGCGAGACGAGGAGGACGAGAGCGACGATGGCGACAATCCATAGGAGCGCCTTGAGACGAGCATCCATGAGACGTGTGCGAAGAAAGGGGTTTAAGTGGTTTTCCCTAGAGCTTCTCGTCCAGGTCCTCGAGGTCGTCGAGCGAGATGGCCTCCTCAGAGAAGTCGCTGCCGGAGGTGTCGGTCGCGTCGCTCTTCCCGTCGTCCTCGACGAGCGTCGCGCGTTCCTCCTCAGAGGTCTCCTTCGCCTGCTTCTCCTCTCTCTTCGCCGGCTCCTTCGCGGTCGCGATGGTCTTCTTCATCGCCTCCTTGACTGGCGCGGACGCATCCGTTTTCTCGACTGCGCTTTCGGACTCCTCGGCGAGGCGCGCGAGCTCCTCCTCGGGGTCAACGTCTGTGAAGACGAGGTTCGCGGTCAACTCAATCCGGTCGAAGGTCTCGTTCTTCCGGCAGCGGCCGACGACCTTGATGATCTTCCCGAGGAGCTCGGTCTTGACCGGCTCGAACGCCGCAGGGTTCTCCTTGTACTGGAGCATCTCCTCGTCAGTCTTGTCCAAGAGGCGTTGAGTCTGCCGCTTCCAAAACGTGGTACGAATGTTCCCCGTTCCGTCGTCGAGGAACGCGCTCACCACGTAGTTTGTCACGGGCGTCACGTTTCCGTGCTCGGCGCACGTCGCGATGCCGTCCTTCTCGGTCACGCGCTTGTTGCACTCCGGGCAGACGTCGAAATAGCGCGGGTCGTAGAGCTGGACGACGGTGGCGAGCAGCTCGACATTCTCCTCTGCACCCGTGAGTTCGCGGACGTTCTTCCGCTCGCGGAGCGGCCGTGACGGACGCGAGGGCACGTCGCCGACCGTGACGCCGCTCGGCTTGAGCTCGAGTTTGCTCTCCGCATTGAGGTGCAGTTCGGGATAGCCACGGTTCTCCTTGACGTAGCCGTTCTTGACGCGGACGATGTCGCCCTCAGCGAACTCGGCGAACACGTCTGTCTGCTCGTTCCAGAGCGTCACCCTGATCTGGCCGGTCTCGTCGCCGATGAAGAATGAGGCGACCTTGCCTTTGCGCCCGTTCTTGTCAAACTCTCTGACTTCGAACTTGCGCGTGACGCGTCCGGGCACGGAGACGGAGCGCATACCTGGGTAGAGGTCCTTGATCTTTGCCTCGCCACCGGTCTTGACGAGCTCGACACCCAATTCGTTCGCGACGATGTGGGCTGCTCCTTCCTCGCTGATGAGGCCTGCGAGCTGGCGCAGCTTCTCTGTAATCCGTTTCCGGACGTCCTCCTCAGAGACGCCCTTCTGCTCGGTGATCTTCGCGATGATGTCCGCAATCGGGATGTCGATCATGATGCCAACCTCGGCATCGCCGCCTTGGTGTTTGTTCCGGACGCGAGCACATGCGCAGCATGTTATGCGAGCGCCCGGGGAACGCCCGCGCGGAGCGCGGGACAGAACACCGCGGCGATGCGACTTGATACGGTGGATTGCGCCTTCGTATAAAAAGGTTGTCCGGAATTATTTTCTATATGGTTCTTTTATGGAGAAGGAACGATGCGTCGCCGCAATGACAAAGAGCGACCTCCTCCCCGACCTCGTAAAAACCAAGGGTTTTTAGGACGCCAGAAAGCACCGCTTTCCGAGCGTCAAGGTCGGCGTGTGGTGTTTCCGAGAATCAATTCCCAGCGATGGTCACGCTCGCCGCCGCGCCTTCATTCCCGGCGCGGTCGACCGCTGTGACGAAGAGCGTCTTGCCGACGTACGCGGCCGCGTCGAATGAGGTTGTCCCGTCGCGAAGCTGGAGCACCGGCGCCATTCCGGAAAGAGGGTTTTCTGTGTACACGTTGTAGAATGAGAGATCCTTGGATGAGGACGCGGTGAAGGAGACGGTCGTAGAGGCAGGATCATATTGTATTCCGGTCACAGCTTCAGGTTTTGTCTCATCCTTGAGTGTGAGCGCGAATTTCACGGGAGGCATGCCCTGCACGACCTCGCTGCAGAACGCATACTTTGTCTTGACGGGTGCGCACTGCTCTGCACCGGACGACGATGCGCGAAAGACGAGCCGTCCTGCGGCCTTCTCGACGACCCATCCAGGCTGCCAGGAGACGGGATTGCCCTGGTTCTCCTGGTACGAGAGGACAAATCCGGCGTTCCCGAGCGTCAGATTGATCCAGAGCGGCACCACGCCTTCCGGACGCGCGACGTCGACGCGGATGGTCTGCTTGCTGATGTTCTCGAAGGCCAAGCCCTGGACTGCGGCACCGTCGCGATACACGACGCCCGCACGGCCCCCTGGGTCGAGCGTGAGCGTGGCGTTGCTGCCTGCAGGGGGCAGGGGTAATGCGCACTGGCAGCCGTCCTGACCGTTCTCCGCGCAGTCGCGCAGCGCCTCGTAGAATCCGACGAAGTATCGCGTGCCCGGATCATCCTCGCACACCGTCTTCACGTCGGTCTTCTCCGTCTTCGCCGCGTCGAGGAGGCAATCACCGGGCACGTCCGCAGAGGAGCATCTCGTCAGCGTCGTGTCCGCCCAGGAGAGGAGCGCCAGGAACGGCTCGATCGCGTCCGGCATCGCGAGGACCATATCGGGGCTGTACGTGTACGTGCCGACTTGCGTAACCGTGCCGTACGTCGCTTACACCTGCGCGAGACCCGCCGCACGGCCAGGGTCGAGCGCGACGCCCTTGTTCCAGGCCCGTGCGTAGGCCAAGACGAGGTCGATGTACTCTGTTATCTGGGTAACCTTCTCCGAACGCTGTGCATCACTCCATGTCCGGAAATCCTTGAATCTCGCCAGCACCTCGGGGTGCTTGTGGAGGTAGGTTGCGACGTCGTTCCAAGAAGGGTTGGAGTCGCCGATCGCCTCGATTGCGGCCTTGATCACGCCTTCGCCGCCGTTATAGGCTGCGATGCCGAAGGCGAGTCGGTCCGTGTACTGGTTGAACTGCCCGATCTTGCGATTGAACGTATAGGCCCCTGCCTGCACGTTCCTCTCCGGGTCGAAGCGGAAGTCATTCTCCTTCGTGCAGGCGCACGTGCCGAGCTTGCAGTTGTAGCCGCACGTCGTCATATGGCCGCGGAGGGTGGGCGCGTCTTCACCGGTCTGCTTGCAGATCTGCATGAGCCCCGCGCAGCCCGTCCCGCTGATTGCGTCGGGGTCGCCGACGCTCTCCTGGGTGATGACGCCGAGGAGGAGGGCCTGGCTAAGGCCGTAGTCGCTCGCGGCCTTGATGACGTATTGGTCCCAGCCGAGGCGATTCATCCGCTGCCAGGTCTGCGTCAACTTGTGCTGGCTCGCCGTGGGCGGCGCACCGCTCGCGAGCGTTGGCAGGTTCTCGGACGGCCGCGCCACGTCCTCCTTCTGCGTGGTCGGACTTGTCGCTTCGGTCAGCGTGAACCCATACTCCGCGCAGTACGCTTTGGTCGCCGGCTTCGGATAGCCGGGCGCGAGGCAGCTCTGCGTCGCCGAGGGGCTGATTGCGTCGTCCGTGACTGCGGGGAAGAAGCACGCGGGATTCACGTCGTACCAGCCGGGCGCGTACGGCGAGGGGTACGCGTGGCTCGTGCCTTTCGGCAGGGTGTGCACGAGCACCTCGAAGTGGAGGTGTGGCTTGCATCCGGCTGCTGCGCAGCCGACGTCGCCGGGCGCGCCGATCCTCTGACCCGCCTTGATCGTGTCGCCCTTCTTGACATCGACCTCCCTGAGGTGGAGGTAGCCGGTGCTGAGCTGTTCGCTGTGCTTGATCCAAACGGTGTGGTACTTCGTGGCCATCGGGTCGTTCATGACGACGCCGTCCGCCGCCGCGAGCACCTCGCCATCCGCGGGCAGATCCATCCCCTTATGCACGTCGCTCGCGGCCTCCTGGACACCGTACCGTGGGCCGAAGCAGCTCGTGATCGTCTTCGTGCCCGAGCTCGGCCAGATTAGTCCGCCGACGACAGCAGCCCGCTGGTACGCGGTCTCGATCGGCTGCGAGCCCGTCGTGCCCGGCAGCCCGATCAGGATCGGCTCCGTCTGGTCTGGGCCGTCCAGATAGACCTTGTTGTCCGTCGGTGGGGAGAGCGCGTACGCAATCGTGTACGGCCCGAAGGGGTATGCGAGCGTCTGCTGGGAGAGGAGCTCGTTGAACCGCGGCGCGAGCGCGTCCAGGATGCGCTGCCGCGCTGTCGCGAGACCGTCGCCGACGAGGCATCCCTTCCCCGCCGCGTTCCACAAGGGGTTGACGTAGCTGCCGCAGCCGAGCCCGCCGGTGTCGTCGCCGGTCGCGGTGCTGAAGAAGGCAGCCTGGTCCGTGTAGAGGAGCTTCGCCGCTGCGTCCAGCGACAGCTGCGCGGCCTGCTCGGTGTAGAAGAGCTGCTGCTCGGCCCGCTGCTCAGCCGCGAGGAGCGCGTTCTGGACCGCACCAACGGGGCGGTTGAGCTTCGTAACGATGCCGGAGGTAAGGAGGACGATTGCGGCGAGCGCCGCGATGAGGTAGACGACCATTAGCCCAACGAGGAAGATGCGGCCGCGCCTCATGGGTTCACCCCGTACCGTTCTGCACAGACGAGCTGGACGAGGACCGGCTCGGTGCCGGGGACCGCCTGCACCCCGCCGATGATGCTGGTGTGCGGGTCCTTGAAGTCCGACTGTGTCGGCGGACGTGCGAGCAGCCGCTCGTCGGAAAGTGAGAGGAACCGGTTCTGGATGTTCGTGATGACAAAGTCAGGGGAGAGGCCCAGAAAAGATGATTTGACGACGCGGCCGACGCCCTCCCCGATCCGAACCTGCTGCCCGGCGGTGGTCAGCTGCAAGAAGTAGTCGTCGCCGCATACCGACCGGAAGAAGAGGACGGTCCGCTGGAAGAAGGCCCTGCATGCGCCAGCCGGCGGGGTCAGCGCGAACGGGTCCTTGCCGCCGTACTTTCCGTTAGCTATCAACCAGTCCCTGCACGTGGCGTCCGCCATCGCGGCCGCTAGCCCGTCGGCCATCGTGCCTTCTCCGGGCGGCGCGTCATGGCCGTACGTGGCCGCGTCCTCGTCGAGACGCGTCCGGAGGTAGGATTGGAGAGCGATGTTCCCGTTGAGGACGCCGAGCGTCATCGGGGTCGCGGCGTCGGCGCTCTTCGCAGCCATCTGGCTCCGGAGGATGAGGAAGATGCCGAAGATGAGGATGGCAAGGAAGACTATGCCGACGTAGGCGACAATTTCGTACAGGTTCATGACGCCGCGTCTCATGTTCGTTTCACCATCTCCATCTCGAGCCAGGCCTGGTGACCGTCGAGGGTGTGTTTCGGGTCGCGCAGCACGACCGGGAGGACGTGGCGCTCGTACGTCCCGCCACCCGGGCCGTTCAGGCCGGCGCGCGCCAACGCCAAGTATTTCTTCGCGACACCAGGCTCGTTGAATGTGGGGGGCCTGACCGTGTCGGGGCCGTCGATGGCGCTCGCGTTGAGGTACACCCTGAGCCGAGCGCCGAAGACGGCGGTCTTGTCATCCTGGCCGTAGGCCATGGCGAGCTGGCTGTCGTCGAGCCGTGCCAGGTCGAGCACGCCGGGCAGGACGCGTCCGGTCTGCTCCTCGCGAGCCATGACGCCGTACGGCCCGGTGAGGAGCCGCTGCTCGTAGAGCCCGAGCTCGAGCCGCACCGGCTGCTCTGTCCGTTCCGTTATCATCAATATCTGCGCAAGGAGGAGGAAGAGGAGGAGCGCCGCGGCCGCGATGCGGAGGATCCAGAAGAGGGTGTCGCTTGCCGAGCCCGTCCGGTTCATGTGAAGTCCTCCAGTCCGAGGAGGACCGCCTTGATGACCGTCGCGCGCTGGTCCGGCTTCAGGTCTTTCGGCACCGTGAGGGAGATCGCTATCCCTGTATGCTTCGCCACGTCGATGTCCGTCCCGATGTCGGGGAACGCCGTCGTGAGCCGTCGTTGGAGGAGGCAGGCGAGCCGCGCGGCGAGCGCGGGCGAGGTGCTCGCGTAGGACGTGATCTTCGGGGCGTCGCCTTCCCGGATGGTGAGGGTGATGTTCTGCTTCGGCAGCTTCACCGCGGTCAGCTCCTGGACCAGGGGCGCCTTTTGCAACGGCTCGTCATATGCTGGCGGCGCGGTCAGGTAGAGCATCGTCTCGCTCCGCACCACGGACGCGCCGTCGCAGGCCGTCGCGAGCGGCGTGAAGGTGATGTTGTCCGCCGTCTTGTAGAACGAGATGAGCAAGGGCCCGTCGAGGGTCGTCTCCTCGATGACGGGCTTGGCAGCTGTGCCGTATTGCTGTCGTGCCGTGCTCCCGTCCGGCGCCTGGATGAGGAGGGCTTGGCGCGTGAAGGTGAAGTTGTACGTGTGCAGGGGATCGAAGAGCGCGTACGAGATCGTCGCTTCGCCGTTCGCGCCGAACAAGGACTCTGTGACGAGGCCGACGTCTTTGCCGTAGTACCGCATGAAGAACCGGTCCGGGCTCGTCGCGTTGATGACTGCGAGGGTGAACGCCGCCGCGATCAGCACGAGGATGACCGTCTGGAGGACGACATCCATAAGGATTTCAGTCTCTTCGCTCATCCCCTCGGAACCGAGAAACGGGCTTTATATACTTTGTCGCTCGATCGGCCGCGAGACAGGCATCAATCCAGCGCGTCCTGCCGCATCGAGCCGTAGATGCAGACCGTTGCGTCCGGGTTTGGCGTGGTCGCGCCGTGCACGGTTCGGCAGTCGGCGTCTTTGAAGAGGTAGATGATCGGGTAGGTCTGCTTGCTCAGGTCGCCTTGCGGCTGCGCCGTGTCGAAGTCGAAGTGGAGCGCGCTCTTGTCCGGCGGCAGCTCGAGGACCTTACATTCGGAGATGTCGTTGATTGACTGGAGGATGACATCCCAGTCGATGACCTCACCGACCTTGCCCTTGATGTAGAGCCTATCAAGCGGCGTCTTCGAGAGGCAGATGCAGCCTTTCCCCGCACAGATCTGGTAGCCGCGCTCGTTGAGCTTCTTCTCTGCGCGCCACTGGTCGATGTGCGTCTTGAGCTTGTCGGCGGTGAGGCCCTCGCGGTTTGCCTGTGAGCTCCACGTGAGTGGCGGGAGCGGCGATGCGAAGCTGCCGTCACTGTTCACCGCCCAGATCGTCCCTTGGAACGCGTCCTTCTCGTCCGCCACGTTGAAGTTGAACGTGAACTCGCGCCGCGATACGGGTCCTGTCTCGTCGCTGAGCACGACGCCCTGCACCATGTCGCCCGCAAGCCGGTATTGGTTGAGCGCCTGCTTGTCCGTGCCGAAGAAGGCGTTGTAGAGCGCGACGAGGATGACGAGGATGAGCGCGATGACGAGGAGCGAGAGGATGATGTCGACGGTCTTCGCCAGCATGAACTGGAGGTCGCCGCGTCGCGCCCGGCTCATCGTCACCCCCTCACAAACTTGATGTTGTAGCCGCTACTGATTTTTTGCTTCAGCGCCTGGTCCGTCTCGGTCTCCGGCTGCGGCAGGGTGTCGGAGCTGCCCGTCATGCTCTCAGTGTGTGCCTTCGTGACCTGCACGTGGATCGTGCAAGGGAATTGTGAGCATATGGGCCCTCGGCCGTCGAGCGTCTGGAGGTTGAGCGGCTCGGTGAGCGCGACGAACCCGTCGTTGGTCGGCGCCGTGGCGGAGCAGGGGACCGGTTTCTCTTTGACTTTATTGGATCTGAGGAAGTTTGCCTGGCAGTAGAGGTCGCCGCTCCCGCCTGGCCGGATGAGAAGCTGGAAGGTAGCGGTGCGCGGGATGCCCTTGTGGTAGTCGTGTTTCTTGCCGGGCGTACCGGTCTCGAGCGTGTAGTCGGAGCTATCTTCTCCCTTCTGGGCCTCGAGGCGGAGCGTGACGCTGCCCCCTTTGTACTCCGTCACCTTAAGGAGCATCGTGTTCGCGGGGTAATATGCTGACCGATCAGAGAGGATGCAGCAGGTCTGATCTTTGCAGCCGAGGCCTCCGGGAAGCGGGGACCAGCCTGGTTTGCCGTCGCAGTTGTCCGACGCGAAACAGCGCCCCTCGCCGCCGGCGACGGAAGCGAGACCACACGTATTGAAGTCGGCGAGTTTGTTACCGCTGGATTTGAGCTTCGGGGCGAAATAGAACACGAGCGCTATCAGGAGCAAAGCAACGATGAAAGCCACCGCTTCAGCCATGACCATTTGCCCTCTCTTCGTTTTTCGCATCATGCCACCTTATTCATGCCACCTTAGTGCTTCTGATACTCCACGAGGAACGCCGCCAGCGCGGCCTGGCCGCTGTAGAGCAGCTTTGTCTTGACGACGCTGTTCCCCGCTGCATCCGTCGCGCGGACGCAGATGACGCGGACCTCGTTCCCGGCGATGTAGGGCATCTTGGTCTCGTAGAGCGGCCGCCACGCCGCGTCGTTGTCCGGCTGTGGGCAGCTGTTGAACGTGCTGGCGAGCGCGCCGCCTGTGAGGATGTAGCTGACGAACTTGAGCGGGTCGACGACGTAGGCGTAGCTGAACGGGTCCTTCTTGCAGCCGCTCCGGTAGCTCGGCATACCTTGGCCGTCGTAGCATTCGTAGCTCAGCTCGCCTTGCCAGGGGTTGAAGGTGATGAGGAGCTGCGGCGCCGTGTGGTCGATGCTGATCGGCTGGGGCAGCCCGTTCCAGAGGCCAAGGCTGTAGATCTTGCCTGTGTCGGTCTCCGCGCGGATGCAGACGTACTTCCCGTTGACGGTTTCGTTGTCGATCGCGAAGCGCCAGCGGCCGCTTGCCTGGCCGCCGTACGCCTCGAGGCCGTCGACGGCCTGGAAGGTCTCGTCGCCCGCCGACGAGACGACAGGATTGTCGCTGCAGCTGAGCGGGCTCGTGACATACGCGACCTCGAAGGATGTGCAGGTGACGCCGTCGCAGCCGATCTCGATCGTCTTCTCCTTCGTCAGGCCCGGCTGCGGCCCCGTGACCGTGACCCGGGTCTCGGGCGCGACCTGGAAGTCGTACGTCTTCGTGACGACGCGCTTGTCGAGTGTCGTCGTGACGTTGATGCTGAACGGGATGCTGGCTGGCACGCCAGGAACGACGCTGATCGAGGCCTTCGCGCTGTACGGGTTGATCGCGAAGCACTGCGCCGCAGGCACCAGGTCTTTTCCGGGCGCGATCGCCTCCCCCTTGGAGCTGATTATCTGCTTGTCGACGCCGGCGAGCGTCGCGTAGGTCACCGTGCACGTCTTGAGCGGGTCCTTGAAGACGGCTTCGAGGGCGTGCGCCGTACCCGCAGTGATGGGCGTCCGGACGTTCTCAGCGACCTTCTTCTTGTCGAGATTGAGACTGAGCGCGGGCGTCCGGTCAGGGATCTGGGAGAAGACGGTGTACGTGTCGCTGCTGCAGAAATCGACGTCTGTCCCCGACTCGCAGCTGTCCGGGTCGACGACGACGAGCGTGAACTTGTACTTCTCGCCGAGATGATCCATCATCTTCTCGACGGTCATCGTGGATTTGCCCTCATAGTCCGAACACGCGTGGAGGTTGTTGATGGTGTGCTTCTCGCCCGTACAGGAACCGCCCCTACCACTCTGGAAGTGCTCGTAATCCTTGTAGAGATCCTGGAAGAGGCAGTCCTTGATATTCTGACAGGCAATCTGGGACCCTTCGCACTGGAGGACATCGTTCTGCCCGTTCTCGTCGCCGACGAGCCAGTAGCACTTCTTGTCCTTGAGCGTGTCGCCGAAGCTGAGGCTGAACGTGCCGGTCGCGGACGTCGCATCCTTGTTCGGGACGAGGCTAACCGTGGCGCCGTCCCCGAGCGGCTTGTCCTTCTGGCCATTGAAGTAGAGACGGATATCGCTCCGCCGGAAGATCTGGCCCTCTGGCTGGACGAGCGATTCGCAGCACTTGCCGCCCGCGCCGCCGTATGTGTCCTGGCAGTACTGGTCGCCGCTGAGCTGGTGCATCGTGTCACTCGGGCAGACGGCGAGGCACTCGCCGTTGCAGACGAAGGCGGAGTCGCCGCCCTTGCGGACCTTGCGAACCAGGGGGAAGACGATGAAGTAGAGGACGACGAGCGCGATCACGAGGTAGATGACCATCTCGAGGATGGAGAAATAGCCGCGTCGTCCGTATCGTCTCATGGGTTGTCCTGGATGGAGCCGAGGCAGCAGACGTCGCCGGCCGAGTCGCAACTCGCGCCGAAGAAGCCGGAAGCGGTCTCACCAGAACGGCAGTCACTCGCACTCGCCTCGCAGTGGCCGCCCTTCGCTTCGCAGCTGCTCAGGTCCTTATCCGCACCCCGCGTGTTCTTCACGACGATGTAGAGGAGGATTGCAGCAACGACGAGCGCGATGACGATGAGGATGACGAGGTTGAGACTCATCTCGACGCCCTTCCGCCTGCCCGCATGGTGGAGTCCGGACATGTTCTCACCTATGGCTGGAAGCAACAAGTCTGCTCGCTCGGGCAGTCGCGAGCCGCGCTGGTGTAACCGTCGCCGAGCGCATCCGCGCAGCCCTCGCCCGTGCCAAGGCTGACGCACTGGCCCCTGTTCAGCTGCGCACAGGCTGTGCCGTTCTGGATGTTCTTCGTCGCGTTCGTCACGAGGAGGACGAGGAGGACGAGGACGATCAGCGCGATCGCCGCGATGATGATGACATTCATGGAGAGCTCTACGCCGCGTTTCCGCATGTTTTCACCTCTCGGTGCCGTGAAGAATCCATGAGCAGAGCCATTTATAAAGGTTGCGACGACTTCAGCCGCATCGGCAGCGTGGCCGTTACAAGTGGCTTGTTGCACGCGGTGCGCGCAAGCGGAACCGGTCCTCGGAGAAGAGGGCCTATCCTCTGGACAACTCGTACGCAAACCTCGCATCGACCCTGAGGTAAAGGCCCTGCAGAAAGGGTGAGTGGAATGAGGTTATCCCAGCAGGCCGAAGAGTCCCTTGACGAAGTCGCTCGCGGAGCTGCCCTGCTTCGAGAGGAGGAAGAGGAGGACTGACGCGAGGACGAGCGCCGCGATCAAGCCAACCATGAACCAACTGATCTCGCCTCGTCTCACGGAACCGCAACCCCCATCAGGTTCTTGCCAATCATCACGATGATGAGGAGGGCGACGAGGATTACGGCGGCGGTGATGAGGAGCTTCACCATGAAGTCCGGCAGTTCGCCCCGGCGAAGACGCGTCAAGAGAGTCGGTCGCATGGCCTCTCCGTCCGAAAGAGGGTTTATATGTTTTCCGCGCCGCCGACCTGCTGCGGCACGCCGGCCTGGTTGATCTTCGAGCAGTTGAGCCCGGTGAAGCTATCCGCGGCATACGGCTGGAGGACGACGAAGGAGACCCATTCCGGGCGGGGGGCGGAACCGAAGAAGTACTCCCCGAGTGCGGCCATGCCTCCGCCCGCGACGGCACCGACGCCGATGACAACGAGTCCTATCCCCCCTGTGGATATCGCGAGAGCTGCGACTCCCGCAACGGCACCGACGCCGGTCATCAGTGCTATCTGTTTCGTGCTACCCACGGGGTTCTTGGCGAAATTATCCTTGATAGTCTGAACAGATTTCCCTTTCGCGTACACGAAAACGACTGAGAAATCCTGGTCTGCCGCTATCCGGTCGACGGAAGCGTCCGGCAAGTCGTACTTGACGTTCCCTTTCGCCGCTTCCGTCTGGAAGCCCAGGAGATATTGAGCGTATGTCAGGTCATATTTTGTCTTCTGGGTGGTGAGATACGTCGAGAAACCCCTTATGGGCTTGGAGGGATCTGTGAACCGGATGATGCTGCAGGGATTGCAGTAGATGCCATCCTCTGTGAACAGCTCCGCTTTCCCCTGCTGCCAGCGATCCCAGCAGAAGACCATCTGGTCGGCCACCTGCTGCTTCGCCTTGTCGGGGTCTCGGTTGTCGACCGTCACGACCTTCGGCGTGCACTCGATGGGCGGCGTGCTCCCCCCTCCTCCGAGGTGGACAACGTGGGAGTGGAGCGCGATGCTGTCGCGGCACTTCTGCTCGTCAACGGAGAGGTCGCCCGCGTGGAGCTGCCGCGTGATGAAGAGGAGCAGCACGACGACCGCCGCGAGGATGAGGAGGACGGATGCGATGCTCCCGAAAGTTGTCTCTTCCGCCATGGTTCACCCGAGGTAGTGCTCGCACAGACTGGTGCTGAACTTTGAGGAGGGGATGATGATGGGGGCGTAGCTCGCGCCGGTCGTCCGCCCGTCCTGCTTGTCCTCGTCCGTGCCGTACTGGTAGAAGAGGATCAGATAGGAGTTGTCGCGCGACAGGATGGTGTCCTTGTCGAGCAGCGGCCCCTTCTCGGTTTCGCCGGCCTTCTTCCATTTCTTGCTCGTCGTGAGGAAGTTGAAGAAGGCTTCCTCGCAGCTTGCGCCGGGGTGATTGGCGATGTACGCGTTATACCATGTGTTGAAGAATATTCAGTTCTTCGCGTCGTGGTTGCAGATGCGGTCTCCGAGGTAGAGGTACTTGAAGTAGTCGGGAGGCGCGGTGCCCGGCGTATAGTGGGTCTTCGGGATCGTTTTTGGGTAGGGCCGGCTTTGGTTGGTCCTGAGAAAGTCGAAGAACGGCGTCCCCTGGAAGGTCGGCGCGTCCTTGCCGAAGTGGAGCTCGGAACAGACGAAGCAGGCTGTGTTGTCATCCCCCCAGTCGACCTCGTTCGTCCAGTAGCTCTTGCCCTCGAGGAACTCGTACCAGCATGTCGCCATCTCCGAGGCGGCGACGCTGTTCACGATGTTAGGTGTCAGCGTCGAGTAGCTGGTGCGTTCCTTGCCTTCGTCGGGGTCCCAGAACGCGAACTTCTTCCCGTTGAGCTCGAGCCGGTTCTTGGTGAAGGTCAGCACACGCCGCTCGCAGTCCACGTCGACGAAGTGGGAGTCGGATCCGGGAACATCCAGCTTCGCCTTCGCGTACCCCGTGACGCTGAGCCGGCACGCCTCAATCTTGCTGTCGCCGGTGTACGCGTACTGGACCTTCATCCACCAGACGAGTAGCACGATGAGCACGGCCGCGATGAGGATGAGGCCGGCCATCTGCTCGATGGCCATGTCGCCTCGACGGCGTCCTCGTCCTGCGCCGCTCATCAGAAGAACCTCCGGGAGACGATGATGATGAGCAGGAGCGCGAGCGCGCCGATGAGTATCCAGGTCGCGAGTTCCGTCCAGAGCATGCCGCGCCGTGCCATGCGAGGGAACGTGGAGGAGGTCTTTTTAATGTTTCCATCAGCACGGGAATGTTCTACTAAGCCCATCAGCACTGCTCGAGACGCATCTCGACGGCGGGGACGACGCCCGCGATCGGTACCGCGTCGACGGAGATCGTGTCCATAGCGTTGCTGCACCGCTCCGTCGAGGGGATGTTTGGGTTCGTGAAGTTCGCGAGGCCGATACCCTGCTCGACCGCGCCCCGCCTGACGATGACGAGGCGGTAGTTGATGCCCCATTTGTCGAGCGTCGCGTCGAGGATGTCACGGACATCCTGTCTGAGTGTCGTCTCGGCTGGGCAGCGCGTCGTTCCTTTCGCGATCTCTGTGATGAGCTCTTGCACGGTGTATGTGACGCCGCCGCACTTAAGGGTACTCTTGGCGAGGCTGTCGACGAACGACTGTCCGAACTGCGTCGATTCATAGGATTCCCGCATCGTGCTCTCCGGCGACATCAGGCCGAACCGGACGTAGAGGAGGAATCCGACCGCGAGAAGGATGAGAATGAGCACGAGGCCGATGATCTCCGCCTGCGCGCGCCTCATCCCTGCACCTCTGGCCGATAGCGGGTCACGTTGAGATAGGAGAGCTGGCTGGATCCCGTCGTGGGGTCGAACAGGTTGACGAACATGATCTGCGTCGCGGCGGAGCTGTTCCCGATGGGCGGGTCGTCGAACAGCTGTATCGCGTCGCCGCCGATCGGCTGGAACGTGATCGTAGCGTATCCGAAGACGTCGCTGTAGTACCGGTCGCTCCGCGTGTCGTAATAGTTCGTGTCTGACCGGTTGAGGAGGGCTGCGAGGCCGCGGAGCTTGAGCTCGTCGACGCAGCTGCCGTCGTAGTCGCCGCATCTGATCTCTGGGAGCGCGAGCGCCTGCTGCGCGAGGAGAATCGCGTCGACGTCCTCCCGGTGCTGGAGGGTCTTGGCGTAGCTGTACTCATTCGCATGGTAGTAGAAGACCATGCCGATGATGAGGAGGAAGACGAGGACGATGACGACCATAATGGTCTCGCCGAACTGTATCTGGCCTATGCGAGCGATGGGCATCCCTCCGAGAAGAGCCGGGTGTTCAGTTCGTCGAGCTGGCGCGCGAGCTGCGGACGCGCGTCACGTCCTTGGGTGAGGTAGTTGCTGAGCAGCGTGGCCGCGCCGAGGTCTGTGTAGAGTTTCTCGCAGGCCGGCGACACGTCGGTGTCCGGGACGGTCATGAGCGTCTGGAGCCGCCACTGGAGCGCCTTGACCGCCGTGCCCAGCCGCTCCTCGGCTTTGAACATGTTGCAGTCGTAGTCCGCGTGGTCCGTGCTGAAGACCCCTGCCAGCAGCTGCGCATCCACGAGGTAGGTCTCGTCCTCGTGCGTCGTGCTCGTGATGTCGTCGTAGAACCGGAGTGTGCCGCCCTCCCCATCGGGGTTTGGCGTGACTTTTATCGCGGTCGCCTTGTCATGGAATGCTGCAGGGATGCTCTCGATGCTCGCGGGACGGTCGTAGAAGACGAACCGGTACCGGTCGTAGCCCATATCCTTGTAGGTGGGGAGACTGCCGAGTCCGCGGATGTCGACGTCGAACCCGTCGAGATGGAGCTGGGAGAAGAGCTCGGCGAGCGTTCGCGTGTCCCCGACGAGGACGTACCGCGTCCGGTTGTTGCTGACGAAGAGGAGGTTGGTCACCGGGAACGGCACCTTCCACGCAGTCGTCAGGAGGAAGAGCTGGTCGCCCTGGACCTCTGGCGCGCTGAAGAGCGGCACGTACCGCAGGCCGAGCTCTCGATCACCATAACTCGTATCGTCGATCTGGACGTACGCGTCCGTGAACTGCCCGTCCTCGCGGGCACAGACGAACCGGTAGCGTGCGTCCGGGACGTCGGCCACCTTGAACGTGTCGGGGTTGTTCGCCGCTGACTTGATGATGCTCTGCACGGCGAAGCTGGTCTGCTGCGTCTGCTGAACACCGCCGGAATGGAGGATGCTCCTGAGGAGGATGAAGAAGAAGAGGAGGAAGAGGATCCCTCCGACCAGTGCGAGGATCCAGTGGAACTGTATCTCGATCTGCGCCCTGCGTGCCATCATGATCCGTCCTTGATGAGCGCCGTCCGTCCCTGACCATTGAACGCGATCCGGAACTGTCCGGCCGTCGCATCGATGCAGAGCGGCGCCTTTTGATTGGCGAGCGTCACCTTCTCGGCGAAGAACTGGAGCGGGTGCGTCTCATTCTTCTCCTGAATCAAAAAGATGTTCGCCGGTGTCGGGTTCGTGGGGTGCTGGACCTCGTCGAGGATGACCTTGTTGGACGTGGTAAACAGGCTCGGATTGGTCGTGCCGATGTATATGTCCCCGTTCTTGTTGTAGCGCGACGCGTCGACGAAACAGAGGCGCACGGCGCCGCACGGGAGGGAGAGCGCGACGGTCTTCCGGGTCCCGTACGCGGCGTAGTCCTTGAGGCTCTTCTCGAGGAGGTTCGTGAACTGGATGGTCTCGACGCGGCACTGGTCGCCGAGGAGCTTCGTGATGAACCGGTAGCCGAGGAGGAGCACGACGGACGCGATCACGATGAGCATGATGAACGCGAAGACGTGCTGGAGCTGGGCGCGCCTCATCCGCTCTTCCCTCCGCTATCCTGCTGCGCATCCTTCGCGTCGTTCTCGTCGCCGATCAGGTCGTCGAGGTCTGAGAAGGCGGAATCCTTGGAGCCCTTCCCCTTCTTCGTTTCCGCTGATGTTGCGGCCTGCTCCACAGTCTTGGCCTTGACCTTCTTGCCGAGCTGGCTCAGGTCGACGAATCCCTCATCGGAAGGCGTCTCCTTCGCGGAGGCCGTATCCGCCTCAGCGGGCTGCTTCTCACCCTGCGTGCCCGCCTGCGCATCCGTGTCCGTCGCAGTGGCCGCCTCATCAAACGCGTCGAGTGCGTGGTGGCGTTCCGCGGCTTTTTCGGCTGCGTGCTGCTGCGCGGCCTGCTGCCGTTGCCTGAGGGCCTCGAGCTGTGCTTGCCGTTGGCGCGTGAGCGCAATCCGCTGCTCCGGCGTCAGCTCTGACGGCTGCGGCCGGTATGCCGGTCCGGGCATCGTCTCCTCTCGTCGTTCAGATGCGCGGAAAGCGTGGAGGGTGTACAGCCAGTAGCCGCTGCCGCCCATGGTGAGCAGCCCGAGGACGATCAGGATGATGGCGAGGAGCGACGTCTTCCCCTGGCTGGAGGTGGGTTCGCAGACGCCGTCGACGCAGTTCTCGTCCGCGCCGCATTCCGGGGTGCAGTCGGACGGCACAGGCTCAGTGCAGGCGCCGGCGTCGCAGATCTGGCCGGGGGAGCAGTCGTCCGCTGTTGTGCAACCGCCGGGCGCGAGCGCCGTGCAGTTCCCGGACGAGCAGTGACCGCTCGTGCAGTCCGAGTCGCCGTTGCAGGCCTTACCCAAGGCACAGGGGTCGCACGTACCACCACAGTCCACGTCCGATTCGTCCTGGTTCTGCTTCTCATCGGTGCAGGTCGGGGCGATGCAGACGCCGGCGTCGCACTCTCCGGAGATGCAGTCCCCACCGGTCGTGCAGTTCTCACCGACAGGACACGGGTCGCATTGGCCTCCACAGTCAACACCGGTCTCGTTGAGACCCGCGTCGAGGATGGCGTTCTCGCAGTGGCTGGACGGCGGGATGACGGAGCCGTTGACGCCCACCAGGACAAAGCCGGTGGCGTTGTTTCCGTTCCGGTCGGACGCACGATAGCAGAGGCTGCCGTTCTCGCCGAAGAGGAGCGGCTCGATGTATTTCCCGATGGTCGCGTAGGCGCAGTCCGCCTTGGTCGCGTTCGACGAGAGCTTGTCGTAGCCGTAGGTCTCCGTGCACCCGGTTCCGTGTCGGTCCAGTTGAGCGTGACTGAGGTGCCGAGCAGCGTGTCATCGGTATGAATGTCCACGAGTGGAGGGGTCACATCGCAACGCGAGTCGTCGTCGGCGAGCGCTACCGACGTCGCAGTCAGTTCCGTGCCGACGTTGCCCGAAAGGTCGTACGGCCAGACGTGCCAGACGTAGCTCGTATTCTCTGTCGCCTCGAAGTCCGCAACGAGCTCCTCGTCAGGCGGAGAATTACCGGATGCGACCACCTTGTTCCCGCTCGTGTAGGTGATGTTGAACCGGTAGCCCGCGAAGCCCGGGTCCTCTTCCGTGTCGGGTGAGAGATTGACCTGTGCGGTGAATGGCTGGTCGCCACAGACTGTTGGTGGCGCCGTGATCGTCCGCGCTGCCGGTGGCGGGGTCGTGTCAACGTCGAACGCGACGTTCCCCCTGACCGTGACGCCGTCGGCGATGACGCACGTCATCCTGTAGGAATAGGTGCCATCCGCGAGGTTCGCGAAGGTCGCGTTATAGGTGATCCCATCCGCCGTCGCGAGCTGGGTGCCGTTCGCGAAGGCGCAGCTGCCGCTCTTGACAGGGGTGCCGTGCTTCACCACTTGCACCGCGAGGACGACGTTCCGGTCTCGTGTGTACCGGTCGGGACTGACCATGCTGATGGCCGGCGTGTACTCGAAGTTGATCCGGACCGTGAACGTCTTCGTGGCCGTGCGGCCGGCCCGGTCGACGCAGTCGACCTGAAAGTTCTTCTCGACGGGCTCGTCTGGCCGGGCGGTGAATGTTAAGTTGGTGGCGGGTGTGTAGGAGTAGGCGCCCGCGTCCCCGGGTCCGAGCCCGTCGGGTGCGAGACTCTGGTGCGTCCCGTTGCCTGTCAGCTCGCAGTAGACCGGCTGGTCGCTCCGCACCGTTACCAAGGTCTGCGAATTGAGCTCGTCGACGATGATGGCCGGGTCGGCCGTGACGGTGAAAGATGGTGGCGTGTCCTCGTAGCCGAGGACGAACGCGGTCGTGATTGCGCCGTTCTCGGTGCTGTTGCACCAGACGATGAGCGGGTCGATCGTCGCCGCCACGAGTCCGGTGATGGCGTGCTCTGTTGTCTGGTTTGTCTGGTCGCCAGTCTCTTCGAAGGGCATCATATACGAAGGATCGGAGAGGCCGTTGAGGCTGTACCGGCACCAGCCGGGCTTCGTCGTCGTGAAGTTCGCGCGGTACGGGGCGGACTGCGTGAATCCTTCCTCGTACGGATGTCCGGGCAGTGTCGGCGCGAGTGGCTGCGGGATCGTGAGGTGGATGTTGAATGCGGCGTCGCTCGGCTGGTACTCGAACCGGACCGGGTCGTCCTTAAGGATCTTGAAGGGAGGGGCCGAGTCGTTCTTCGAGACCACGAGGTCGTGCGTGCCGGGCAAGACGTTGGCGATCGCGATCCGGTAGACCGTGCCGTTCCCGCTGATGTCCGTGAAGTTTCCGGCGGTGAAGACCGCTTCGCGTTGGCCAGAGAGGACATTCCAGAGCTCGGCACCGACGATCGTCACTGGTGCGCTGTAGTTGAGCCTGATTGCTGCGGGAAGCGTGTGGATCTGGTCAGGGATGAGCGTGTACGCGTGTGTCGGGAGCGCGATCGCAACGAAGAGGAGAGCGGCGAGCGACGCCAAGGCTATGGCCGTCATCCGTTCACCTCTCCTTCTCATCCCTGCACCATCCTAGCTGAGGAGCCGCGCCTCGACGAGATGCGCGTTGCTGTCCTCGGCGATGTTGAGCGTGATGTGCCGCACGCGCTCGAGGTTCCCTGCAGGATCCTCGCTGTAGTAGTAGAGCGTATACGACCGCGGCTCGATCGTGTCCGCGACGAGGTTGTCGATCCGCGTGCGCGGATAGCATGAGCCGCCCGCGTTGACGAGGCAAAACCACGTCATAATCTCTTCTGGGGGGAACGTGTCGTCATGGACGATGGGCACGCTCTCCCGAAGCGCTTCGGCGTCGATGTAATCGCCGTCAGCGAACGGAAGCTCAGTGGTCGGCGGCGTCGTGTCATGGAAGCAACCCGCGATTCCGACGCCTGCGGGGAAGGTCGCACCTTCCTGCTCAAGACAATCATCCTCCTTCCGGTCGTCGAGCCAGGGGATCGCGACGATCCGCCCGTTCGCGTCCTTGACGCAATGGCCGCCTGTCTCGCTGTCATCCGTCACCCACGCACACTTCCCGAAGCCGAGCGCGTCCTGGCTCTCGACGGTGACATCGTTCGTTCCGCCGGTCCGGTTGCCGTCGACGCTCGTCACGTTGTCGTACGTCACGTCGACGCTGACCGCCGTTCCGCCGGTGCAGTCCTGCTGCGTGTCGTAATAGCGACAAGCCATCTCATCCTTGGAGACACAGCCGGACATCTCACCATCCACGTCCGCCGCTGCGTCGTAGTAGCACGTGCTACCGAGCGAGGAGCAGAGCGTCGCGTTGCAGAAACCGTAGATGGCGTCGCACGCATCGCACGCAGCGCCGTCCGCGACGTTCTTCGGGACGCAGGCGCCTTTGCCGAGCTCGCTGATTCCTGGCGCGTCGATCCACGTGCATCCTTGCGAGGAGACCTTACACGTGTCCGTCGTCGTGCCGGCTTCGCAAGCGGTCGACGTCCGGTAGTCTGCGCAGGAGGTGATACCCGTGCACGGCTCGAACGTATCCGCCGCGAACTGCTGGTTGTTGAGCACGCAGCCGGCAAGCTGGGCGCAGGTCGGGCCACCGGTGACCCTCGCGGCAGCATCCAAGAACCAGCCGAGGACCCCGTTGCACTGTTCGCAGTCATCCGGTGCCCGGCACCCTGTGCCGCCGGTGCTCGTGATGTAGCAGAACGTGCCGCCGCCGCATTGCTCGTCGATCTGGAGCCTGTTACCCGCGTCGCAATGGGCGGCGCCCGTGAAGGGGGAGACGGATTGGCCGTCGGCACCGGTTGGAGCGACATCGGGGTTGCTGTTGAAGCAGGCGGATGCGCTGCCGTCATGCGTTGTGCAGTACTTGTCCATGGGGAGGATGCAGTTCCCGTCGTCGGCAATCGGGGCCTGCGCGACCGTGCCCCCCGTCGTGTTGATGCTCTCGACGAAATAGCAGTAGGACTTTCCCGTCGGGACATTGGTGTCGATGAACGTACCATCCGTGGGGCCGACGTAGCCGACGGGGAGTTCGTCGGAGTTGCAGCTTCCTTGGCTCGCTTCGCAGCGTGAGATGAGATGGCCGCGGATGTTCGTACAGCTGCTCGGGGTCCACGTCACCGTGACCGCTGCTTGACCGCGGACCGGCTCGGCGAGCGTGTCGTTCACAGATTCCGCGGTGCACCCGCCCGTCACGCAGTTCAGGTCGAAGTCGAGGTCATTGATATTGGCGGTGACGCTCCTCGTCGTCCTGTTGTCGCCGCAACCGGTGAGGCTGGCGCGGAACGCGGTCTGGCCGGTGGGAACACCGTAGAGCGTGTAGACGCCGTTGTCGTCAGTGTAGACGGTCATGAGGCGGGCGTTGAGCGGGTACTCGACCCGCGCCCCCTGGAGCTGGACCGGCGTCCCAGAACCGAGGTCGTAGACGTGGCCGCTGACGTTGTATGTTGCGCCGCTTGAGCCGCCCGCTCCGCCGCAGGTCACGTCGCAATCGTCCTGCGCGGCCTGTGTCGTATACTGGTTCGTGCCGTATCCCTGACAGTAGGCACGCGAGACCGGTGCTGGATCGTAGGCGGAGTCCTCCTCGCTGCGGCAGCAACAGACCTGTTCGCAGCGCGCATCGTCAGGTTCCGTCGTGATTGAGCCCCCTTCGGAGAGACACCAGTTGCTGAACTGCCCTGTCCCGTTGTATGCGGATTCCGCGAAGCAGGTGTAGTCGGCGCCGATCGGCCTGACGCACCAGGTCTCAGCGGCAGCTGCATGCGCGAGGAGCGGGACGGAGAGAATCGCGAGGAACGTGAGGAACGTGAAGAGCTGTGTGCGTGCCACCATACCACCCTCTCCACCCGTCGATACGCCCGATGAGCGGAATGGGGATACGTCCGGCAAGCTCTTTTTTAAATCTTTCGAGGAGAAAGAAGCGGAGAATGACGGAAAGGGAGAGGGGGATACAGGAGTGAGGAAGAGAGGGATACTTCTCAGGAAGACTCTGACGAGTGACGGTCAGCATGAACCGCTGCCAGTCGGTCAGCCCAGAGGGATCTGTGACGGTGAGAAACGCTTTGTAGGTACCGGCATCAAGAGTCTCGATGTTGAGGGTGAGCGGCGGCTGTCCGGGGCCGGCCGTGAAGGACGTGCTGGGCGGGGAGCCGGAGGGAAAAAGCTCGAGCGTCGCGTTCAGCCCGTCGCCGTCCGGATCGAGCGCGCGCACCTGCAAGGTAGGGGGCTGGTCATCCACGGGGAACAAAAGAGACTGGTACTGGTCGAGGATCGGCGGTCGATCCTGGATGATGAACTCGAGCTGCCAGGGCTGCTTGTCGACCCTGCTCTTGGGATCGAGAACCGTGACGAGCGAGAGGTCCGTGCGGCCGCCCGTCTCGACGGGGGTGAGCCGCCGCTCCTTGACGACGTAGACGTCGTAGCCACCAATGGCGCGGTAGGACGCGGTCTCGTTGATGCGGAAGGAGGCGTTCTTCGAGGCCTCCTTGAGAAGGTTGTGCGCGTAGAGCGCGAACGCGTGCATCCGCACAGGGTAGCGGCGTCCGAATGATGCGGTGCGGAAGCCGCCTCCGTCGCTGCTGAACTGCAGCGGCAGGTCGACGTCCACGAGCGTCTCGTACTTTGCGAGCGTGATGGTCACGTTGACCCGGGCCTCAGTGACGTCCGCGCCGAGGAGCTCGCCGATTCTCTCGGTGTCAACGCATGTCGTGAGCCTGTTCCTGATGAACGCGGCGAGGCTCGCCTGGACGCTCACGTCATCGGCCGCGAAGAGGGGACGCGCGCATCTGAGTCGCGGATTGGTCTGGCTCAGGTTGTTCGGCCCCTCGGCGTCGCAGAGCCCAGGGAGCGCGTACTGGCCGAAGGCGCCGTCGTACTGGTCAGGCAGCCATTTCGCTTCCTCGGCGAGGATTCTCGCACCATCAATCCCGACGTCTGGGAACGGGTAGGTGTACTCGCTGACTGTCGTCCGCGGGAACGGTGGATGGAAGGGGAAGTCGGAGTCGTTGATGAGGCCGAAGCCGACATGGATGCGTTCGCTTGTGGGGTTGTTGTCCGCGTCGGTGGCGTTCAGCCAGAGCGTCAGGGGGTCGCTGTCCGGCGTGAGGCCACCCTGGCTATCGTACAGACGCAAGCCCTGATGGCCGAGATTCTTGAATCCTTCCGTCGCCGCGAGATCGATGCACCGATCGACGTAGTTCTGGACGAGGGTCGCGTCATAGCCGTTCGTTGGTTCACTCATCGTCCGCGCGAGCAGCGCGTTCCTGAGAGCGAGAAGGATGAGGAAGACGATGACCACGGCCAGCCCGAGCAGGACAAACGCTGTCACCTGGCCACGCACCCCACCTCTCATGCGCGTACCAAGGGAGAATCATTATTTAAAGATTGCCACTCACCGTCGACCACTTGGGCGATGTACTGGACCCAGGGTTCGCTCTTCGCGCGCGCGAACACCGCGAAATCGGAGAAGTTAGCGAGGAAGATGCCGGCGCGCCCGTGCGGTTCCATAAGTCGGTCCGGATCGGGCGTGAGCTGCCAAGGCGCGCGGCGCGGGTCGAAGACAGGATCGAAGCCCTGTATCTCGGTCCATGCTATCGTAAGAGCCCCTTCGAGGACGAAAGAGGAGACGAGTGGCCGGTAGGGCTGGCCCTTCTCTCGGGGATGCCTGATCCCGTTCGAGATCGCTTCACGGAGCCCCGCCTCGTAGTTCCAGAGCCGGTCGGCATCATACCCGTGCAGCGCGCTGATGATGCTCCTGTCGATGCAGCGGTCCATCATCTCGTAGGTGAGGATCCGACGTTGTGAGAAGAGGCTGCGCGCGAATCCGCCCGCCTCACGGAAGATGCTGACGAGGTCCGCGTCGGGGATGGGGAGCTTATTGCTAAACCGGTAGAGGTCCAGGTTCGGCCCCGCGTAAACCGTGTCGGTGGTCGCCATGCAAGTGCCAGACAAACTTAAAATTATAAACTTTTCGATAGTAACAGCCGCGATGACAACGTAGTGTCATCGTTGGGTTCTTGTCGTCACTCATTCGAACACGATGGCTGCGTAGCTGACGCTGTTCCGGTAATTCCCGGCGAGGTCGCCGCTCGTGTAGTACTGCTCGAGCTTCGCTTCGCCTCCCTTGAGGGTGCGGAGGAGGAGCTCGATGGCGCGCGCCCCACAGACCGTCGCCATCTCCTTCTCGACGAAGGCCGCGAATTCCTCTGGTTTGCGCTCCGTGATGAGCCCAATCATCTGCGCGTCGAACTCGTAGATCTGCTTCGCCGGGTCCTGCGAGAACCGGACGTACCTATACTCTGGTCCATGGTGCGTGAAGTCGCTGCTGGCGATGATGATGGCTTTTTTCCCCTGTTCGACGAGCGTCTCCTTGAGGTCGAGCGCCAGTTGCGCAAGGTCGACGTCCTCACTGACGAGGATCGGGCAAATTTTGAGCCGCCCCTCGGGGGTGATGTGCTGGAGCCAAGGCAGCTGCACTTCGATGCTGTGCTCCCGTGCCATGATCTCGTCGTCGAGCGCGATGTTGCCCTTCTCGACGAGCGCCTTGACGAACTTCTGGTCGGCGCGGACCATGCCGAACGGCGTCTTCCACGTCTCGGTCGACGTGCCTGATTCCGTCGAATGGTGGTTCGGCCCGAGGATGATGAAGAGGTCCGGCGTCTCCGTGGCGGCAATCGCATGGTAGGCCCAGGCGGCGCACTGCCCCGAGTACTGGTAGCCCGCGTGCGGGACGATGGCCGCGAGCACGTTGCGTGTCTTCCGCGTCGGCGGTAAACTGCCGGGACCGCGCTCACCGTTGTAGGCCTGCTCAATCGCCTGCCGCAACCCTGTCTCGGACGCGGGGTAGAAGGTTCCTGCAAATGCGGGCGCTCTCATGGCCTGAGTGCAGGGGTCTGCTGTTTTTAAGCTTTTTCAGCGAGCAGGCTCAGTAGAAAGTAAGCTACTCCACAGCCCAGAACGCCACACTTACGTATGGCAACCTGTGCTGCTCCGTCGGGCCAGGGCCATGGTTGGCGAAGCCAACCACGACCCAACCATGGCGC
>Ga0114931_10001935_pt1 | contig 26371 bp, 38 predicted proteins | sample 2SBtaG_FD_89579 | JGI IMG/M metagenome (GOLD analysis project Ga0114931, IMG submission 89579) | Deep subsurface microbial communities from Kolumbo volcano to uncover new lineages of life (NeLLi) - 2SBTROV14_V59a metaG | ecosystem: Environmental > Aquatic > Marine > Volcanic | place: Kolumbo... | reverse complement strand
GGCTTAGTAGAATATTCCCTACTTCACTGACCGGAACCGCTCACTGAAGTGAGCGAACCCTGTCAGTTCCGTCGAGCCAAGCCAGCGTTGCCTCTGAGGCAACGTCTGGCAATGCTGGCTTCGACGAGAATATTCTACATAGCCGCCTTCTTCACAGGCTTCTTCGGTGTCGGCTTCTCCGTCGGCTTCGCGGACGGTTCGGGCTTCGCAGGCCCCTCCTTCGGTGCTGCCACCGTCTCACCGACGGGCTCCTTCGTGACCTCCGCCGTAATAGGGTGCGGCTTCGGCGACTCCTTGGCGGGTTCCGGCGATGCCTGCTTAACCGGTTCACCCTTGGCCTTCTTCACAGGCTTCGCAGGCTCCTCCTTAGGGGTCTTCTGCTTGTGCACGCGCCTCGGGCGCGCGGCGGCCTTCTTCGCCTTGGTGTCGCGTAGCTCGACGCCGAGCTTCTTGAACGCCGTGATGACGTCGGCGTGGGACGCGCCTGCCTTGATGCTGACCGTCTGGTCGAGCGGCTCGAGGTGGCGCACGTTGCACTTCCTGCGCCGGGTCTCGCCATCAACGAGGACCATGGAGTCCTTCTCGGCCTCGACGACGACGCACTTCCTGCCCGCGTCGCGGCCCGCTATCTTGATACAGATCCTTCCTGGTTCAAACATTGTCATTTTTCCTTGCCTCCCTCCCGAGAATCTGGGCGCGTCGCCGCACTCCCTGAGAGGATTCCTATCAACGTGCCCGCGCACCGCTGCGACAGCGGCGTCTACTGCGCCTGCTCGATGATCTTGGCGCGCATGCACGCGCTGCAGAGCACGCCACCGTAGGGCCGCTCGGGACGCTTCGTCGTCTTCGGGCTGTTCTTCGCTTCCGCGCCGCTCATCCGCGGGATGCCAGGGAGCACGCGTCCGCAGCCGCTGCAATGGGGCTGGCGCGGGGTACGCTCCTCGAACCGGAGGACGGTCCGCCCTCCCGATACCTTGACGTGCTTCCGGGCGAACCGGCCGCTCTTGAACTTGCCTTCAACCATGGGTATGCACTCCTGATACTACTCAGCTGCCAAGTGCTCCGTCCCGAGAAATCGGAACCACTTATAAAGATAACTGGAAAGAAAAGTAATTATTTTCATTATAGAAAATATTGTGTATCCTGCTCAGACGACCTTGAGCAGCTTCCGGAGGAGGATGCTCAGAATGAGGCTGAGGATGATGTACGTCCCGAGCCAGCCGGGGCGCCAGCCGAGAAGACTGATGCCATTGAGCGGCTTCACGTGCTCGTTCGAGAGCGCGATGGACGTGATCGCGCTATCCTTGTAGCGCCGCATCGGCGGCTCGTACCGCCGTTCATCCGTGATCAGGAAGGCCTTCTCCTGTGACCCTGCATTCGGCACCGTGACGGTCGCCTTGTACAAGCCAGGATCGCCACGCAGCGTCCAGGAAGCCGTGTCGTTCACGACGGCCACGGTCGCGTTCGGCGCTATCGAAATGTTCTCTGGCGGGATGACCGTCAGCTCGGCTTGCTTGATGCCCTGGTTGAACGTCGCGGTCAGCGTGAAGTCCTGTTGAGGCGCGAGGTTGTAGTACGCCATGTGCGCGTTAAGCCAGCCGAAGATGATGATGATTGGGATGAACGTGTAGAGCGTCGGCTTGAAGCTGTGCTTCATCAGCTCCATGTTCAGGGACATGGATTCCTGCTGGATCTTCATCAGCTTCTTCGGGTCATCCCGAGCCGCCTTCATCTTCTTCTGCATCGCCTTGAGCTTCGTCCGGAGCTCGAGCATCCGCTTCTGGTTCGTCGTGTATTTGTAGACGAACGTGATCGCGAGCGTGAGTACGAACGCGATGATGAAGACCGCCCAGAACGGCGACAACGCTAAGAGGGGACGTAAAAACGGATCGAGGAGTGTCTCGAAGACCATGACATAACCACCAGAGACAGGCAACCACCAGCGGTTTATAAAGACGACGGTAGGCTGCCGTGAACCGCCGCTAGTTGTCTGCTGCGCGCTGCACACACAGGCGGAACGAACCCTCGAGACGGCGTGGTGCCGTAGTCACGTTCCCGGACGTGCAGATAAGCCTCACGCCGTGCGGGCTTAGCATCTGCCCCAAGGCGACAGCTGAAAAGAGCAGAGCATCCTACTTCGCACCCATGAACTTGCGCATCATCGGGTTCATGTCGACGAGGTGCTCCTGGGCGATCTGCTCATACAGGCCGTAGACAATCATCACGGTCAGCAGGATGCCGGTGCCCGAGCCGAGCACACCGCTCAGGTCGGCGACGGCCGCGAGCGCACCTACGGCGAGCGAGCCGACGACGGTGAGCGGCCAGATGTACCGCTGGAGCAACCGCTCGAGGACGCGCTGGTCCTTGCGGAAACCAGGAATCTGCAAGCCAGAGTCCATGATGTTCTTTGCCTGGCTGGTCGCGTCGAGGCCCGCGGTCTGGACCCAGAAGAGACCGAAGATAAGCGAGCCCACCATGAAGACGATGACATAAACGAGAGCGTGCCACAACGACGTCCAGCCGAAGCTGCCGGTGATGATCTGGCTCACCACGTTCGGATGGTTGACGATGGCGCCCAGCCAGGACAACGAAGGAACGAGTCGGCCGAGCAGCTGGAAGTTTGCCAGCAGCGCGGCGATGAGGATAACGGGGATGTTGCTCGTGTAGAAAAAGTTTAGCGGCCAGCGGATACCCTGCCCGCGGATGCGGCCGAACGAGAGTGGAATCTCCACCTTCATCGCCTGCGTGTAAACGACGACGAGGAAGACGACGACGGTCGAGATGAGGACGGACAGTTCGATGCTCGCCGTGAGCGGGTCGCCGAGGCTCAGCGCCTTGAAGATCGCGGGGATCGCGCCGGCCGGCATATCCGGATTCGTCGGCGAGGGCAGCCAGGTCAGCGCTCGGACGAAGATGCCCTTCGAGACGCCGGCCGCGATGAAGAGGCTGATGCCGGAGCCGAAGCCCCACTTGGTGACGACCTCATCCATAAACATGATGAGGATGCCACCGAGGAACAGCTGGAAGACGAGCATCCAAGCAGGGATGCCCGCGCTCGGCGCGAGGCCGCCCGTCATGACGTAGATGAAGCCCTCGAGGATGATGAAGAAGATGCTGAGCAGCTTCTGGAAGCCCTGAAATCTCGCTTTCCCCTCGTGGCTCGACAAGTCGAACGTCCACAGGCCCGCGCCGTTGAGGAGTTGGAGGACGATCGACGCGGTCACGATGGGACCAATACCGAGCGTGATGACGCTGCCGAACGAGGCGCCGAGCACGATGGCGAGGAACTCGAACTGGCTGAGCGCGTTCCCCCCGAGGCCGAAGAGCGGAATAAGCCCGAGGACAAAATAGAGGACAAGGATGATGGCCGTCCACTTCAGCTTCTGGTTGAAGGAGAGCTTCTTCTCCGTGGGTGACTGCACTTCCGGCAGGTTGTCGAGGAGCGTGTCGAGGAAGGACATTGACGGCAGAGGGCTCCCCAGGAATTTATAAATGCTTTGGCGTTGCCGCGATAACAAAGTTGCGGAACACCCACTGGTGACCCTGCTGGATCGTTCGTGATTACACGAAGTCGGCGTCGCAGTACGTGAGATGTGGTGATCGAGCTGAGGAGACAATCAGCGCAAACATTAAAAAGAGATATCTCTCAAGAAGCGAGAAAAGAAGAAGCGAGAAAAAAGAGGGAAACAACCAAGTATGGGCTAATCATATGCCAAGAGAAGAAGAAACAACCAAAACGATTGATCAAATCGTTCTTGACATCCAAGAATGGAAAGATCTAAGGTTATGGATAGCACAAGCACCGATGCCGACCCCGAACGGAGGTCCTCCTCGATCGACGACAAAGAACGTCGACCCGCGATTGTACGTGGCACCCATAAAGCTCGATGGTAACGCGAAGGAACCGACGCACATCCTCTACGAAGAGAGGGTTGTATATTGTCTCAAAACTCTGGTAGATGTATGAGAACAAGGAGACAGGAAAACGAGAGACAAAAACCCTGCGTTCCCCCGAGTCACCATTCCTTCAAGATGAAGAGAAAAAAAGATTCAGGCGTCAGCCGGCGCCGCTTCCTCGACCGCCGCCGTCACGGTGACCTTCCCGCCCGCCGCCTCGACCTTCTCGATGGCCTTTGCGGACGCGTACCCAACCCTGAGGTCGAGCTTCTGCGTGACGATCCCCGAGCCGAGGAGCTTGTCATACCCGAGCGCGGCGAGGTCGACCGTGACCGTGCCGGCCTTCTCGGTCGCCTTCCCGTCCGCGACGAGGTGCGCGGCTATCGAGGAGACGTGGCCCGCGTTGATCGTGATGGCCTGGACCGCGAGCGCGCCCTTCTCGGTGAAGCCGTGCTTCCCGTACCGCGACATGTTCTTCCAGTAGGAGGGTTTCTTCGCATCACCACGCTTGCCGCTGCCCGCGTTGCCACGGCCGCCCCGGTGGCCGGCGCCGCGATGCTTCTTCATCGAGCCCCAGCCGTGCGTGGTGTAGCCGCGTTGGCGCGTGTTCTTCTTCCGTCGCTTGAGAGCCATCATCGTCACCTTAGAGCATCTTACGGATGAGCGCGTCCATCTTCGCGCCGCGATCGCCGAGTGCGCCGCCTTCCGCGAAGGACTTCTTAATCCCCTTGGACTCGTAGCCGCCGCGGGGCGGGTGGAGGCTAAAGAACGGCTTGAGCTTGCCCGAAGCGTCCTTCTCGCCGCGCTTCTCCTCGAGGAGTTTCTTGGTCTCGTCCGTGATTGTGCCGTACGTAATGTAGTCCTTACACTTTCGGAGCTGGCCACGTGTCAGCGCGGTGTCCGGGAGGATGACGCAGGCGTGCTTGTTCCTGAGCCGGAGGCTGAAGAGCGCGTTCCGAATCCCGACTCGGATGCCCTGCTCGCCCCGGATTATGACCGCTGCGAGGTACGTGTCTGCCATGCGTATCACTCCTGCTCCGCCTTCTTCCGGCTTCCTTCGAGGATGCTCAGCTTGCGCACGTGCTCCTCGCCGACCTTGGTGTCGCTCAGCTTCCGGAGCGCCTTCTCGAGCGCCTTGATAAAGTTGACCTTGTTCTTCGTCTGCCCGTACGTCTTGGACCAAACATTCCTGATTCCTGCGAGCTCGAGAACCTTGGCGGCCTCCTTCTCAACGACGAGCCCCTTACCCTTCGGCGCGGGCATGAGCCGGATGATGACGCTGCCAGTCTTTCCCTCGACCGCGAACGGGATGGAGTGCGGCTCGTCGCTCGCATCCTCCCAGCTGCCGGTGCCGCGGCGCACCTTGAAGAGGTTGAGCTTTGCCTTGCGCAGCGCTTTCCGGCGCGCCGGCATCGTCTCCTTCGCGCTTCCAAGACCGATGCCGATGTGGCCATCCTTATCACCGACGACCGCCATCGCGGTGAACTTGGGCTTGTTACCCTCCATCGTCTTCTTCTGCGTCTGCCGGAAGATGCGGCGCTGGCCGCCGCCGAACTTGCCCTTCGCCTGCCCGATGAGGAGCAAGTCGCTCTCGAGCGTGAGCAGGCTGTCCACGATCTCGGGTTCGAGAATCGTCCGACCGGAGTTGAGAATCTCATCGATGCTGAGGATCTCCTTATTCTTCACCATGCGCCCGAGTTCGGTCTTGGGTTGCCAGGCGTCGAGGTCGGGGCCCTCGTCGCGGTCCTTGCGATACGGTGGTCGTGCCATGATGATCAGTCCTCTTCCGTGGTCGGAGCGCCGGGCTCTGCCGACTCCGCCGGAGCGCCACCCGCGGTCTGCTGCTTCGCAGGCTTCGCCCCCTTGTCGTTCTGCTGCTTCGGAGCGGCGGCCGGCTTCGCGGCCTTCTGCTCAGGCGCCTTCTTGTTAGTCTTTTGGTTGGTCTTCGAGTTGGTCTTCGACTTCTTCGGAGTCTCGGCAGGGAGCGTCACGCCGAGCTTCGACGCGAGGGAAGCGACGTCCTTCGCCACGGCGTCGGAAATGTGTCTGCCCGCGAGCCGCTCAGCCGCCGGGAAGATGTCCGCGGAAGCGGGTATCGCGAGGCCGCCGTCAATCGCGCCCTTGATAGCGGCGCAGAGACGCGTGCCGGCCCGGTGCTTCTGGAGCCCGAGGTCGACGATCGCCTGCCCGGTCCCCTTCTCCACGGCGGTCTTCGCGAGGAGGACACCGCTGAGGTATGCAGCCGGCACGGACTTAGTCGCGTGCGTCCAGCCGTGCTTCGCCAGGCTCTTGGAATTGAAGGCCGCGACGACCTTGTCGCCGTCCGCCTCGTACCGGACGAGCTGGAGCAGGATGTGGCGGTTGGAACGCCTGATGATGAGACGGGGCTGGCCGCTCTTGAGGAGCGCGAGGCGCTTCTTGTAGTTTGTCTTGCCTTCGCGCTTGCGGCGGAACGGCAGTACATGCTTCGCGTGCGTCATGGGGATATCACTTCTTCATCTTGGACCCTGTCTGGATCCCTGTCTTGGGTTGCCAGAGCCGGTGGTCGTCCATATAGAGCTTGATGTGGCGCTTGCTCCTGAAGAAGCCGCCCTTGCTCTTCAGGTAGAGCTCGCGGTACGCCGCGAGGCTCACGAGTTTCTGCTCCTTGAGCTCCCTAAGGAAGGCGCGCTGGCTCCTGATCCGGGCCATCCATCGGTCCTTGTCGGAGACAGCTGCGTTCGGCGTGCCTTTCTTCGAGCCGTCGCCTCTCCGCAGGCCTTTCCGCTTCTGCCCGGCGATTTTGCGCGCGCGGACGCGGCTGACACCCTTCACGGGCTCTGCCCAGACGAAGCCATCGCTGATGAGAAGACGCATGTCGCTCTTCGTGATGCCTTCCTTGATGTCATTCAGCCGCGCCGGATCAAACCGGACGCGGTCGAGCCCACACTTAAGGAGGATTGCGGCCAGCCGTTTCTGCGTTACGAGTTTCATCTTCACATCCTCTTCGTCAGGACCTTCTGCTTCTCAGCCTCAAGCTCATCGGCCTTCTCTTCCGAGGACTCGTGCTTCTCCTGCTCTGCCACCGTCTCGACGCGCTCCTCGACGGTCTTCTTCACCTTGGCGATGCGAGCCTGCTTCGCGCCCTTCCGCACTGCACGCGCGTCCGCAATCCGCTTGAGCGCGGCGTCGACGTCCTTCGCGTTGATAATCGTGATACCGAGTCTCTTCGCCTCGGCGAGGATGGCCTCGCGCTTCTTCGCGCCGACCGTCGCGACGATGACCGCGCCTTCGGCCTTCGGGTCGAGCCCCTTTAACGAAGCAAGGGTGGCGACCATAACCGGACGCAGCCCGTCGCGCGTCAGTCCCTTCACAGCTTTCGGGCTGGAGAAGCCGGTCGAGACCATGCGGGCGTAGCTGCCGTGACCCAGGCGCATCTTCGACTGCAGACCCTTCGGCTTGCGGTAGCCGGTGCGTGCGACCTCGCGCTTCTTGTGCGCGTCCTGCCTGCGGAACGCAGGCTTCTTCGCCTTGCGGACGCGGCGTGCCTCGAGTGCTTTCGTGTCAACCATACTGCTTCACCTAGATCTGTTTCCCGGCCTTGTTGATGATAAAGATCCCGTCCTGGAAGATGCGGCTGTCGAAACCGGGCCGCTTGCTCAGCTGCTCGATGTCCGCCGCAACCTGGCCGACAATCTCCTTGTCGATGCCTGTGACAATGACCTTGTCGCCCTCGATCGTGACGTCCGCACCCTCCTTCAGCTTGAGGGTGCGCGGCACCTTCTCCCCGAGGAAGTTCTTAATCTCGAAGACCCCGTTCTTGGAGGCGACGGTCATTGGGAAGTGGCCGCTGCACACCTTGAGCGTGTACGTGTACCCTTCCGTGACGCCGCGGATGAGGTTCTTCGCGTGAGCACGCGCGGTGTAGAGTAGCTTCTTCTCCCGGAGCGTGGCGTCCTTCGCGACGAAGATCAGCGTGTCCCCCTCGACAGTGACGCTGAGCGCCGGGTGGAAGATAACGCGCTTGAGCTCGCCCTTTGGCCCATTCACTGCCAGTGCGCGCGCGGCCGTGTCGTACGTGGCCGTAACCCCATCGGGCAGGGCGACCTTCTCCTCCAGTCTCTCGATCTTCATGATGATTCCTCTAGTAGCAGTAGCTGATCAGGGTGCCGCCGATGCCAAGCTCCTTCGCGGCCATGTGCGTCATGAGGCCTTGGTTCGTGCTGACGATAATGATGCCGAAGTCCTTCGCAGGGAGGAAGCGCTTCTCGAAGCGCTCGAGGCCGTCCTTGCCGACCTGGTGGCGCGGCTTGATGACGCCGACGCCGTTGATTCGGCCGGCGAGCCGCACCGCGAGCAGGTCGCCTTTCGCGTCCTGTGTGACCTCATACCCCTCGATGTAGCCCGAAGCCTTCATCAGGTCGAGCACCGTCCGGATGAGGCGGGAGCTGTTCTTGGTCACAATCTCCTTCTTGCCGCGCCGCTCGGCGTTCATGATCGCGCTGAGCACGTTCGCGAGGGGGTCATTGAGCGTCATAGTGTGTCTCTCCTTAGCTGTATTGCTTGAAGCCGAGCTCCGTGGCGTAGTCGCGGAAGCACCGCCGGCACAGGTTGATGCCATACTTGCCTATATGGCCGCGCGTGTTGCCGCAGTTCTGGCACGTCCGGAACGAGGCGCCGTACGTGCGCGCCTTTGGCACGCTGTTCTTCAGGTACTTGGCGTACTTTCCCGGCTTCGCCTTAATTTGCTTGAGCACCTTGGTGTGATTTGTCGTGGTCATCTTCATGCCTCCTCGAACTGAACCTTGAACCGTTCGGCCATGAACGCCTTCGACTCGTCCGGGGTGATGCGGTGGCTCTCGCCTGGCTTCGCCGGTCTGATGCGTTTCCGCTTGACGCGGTAGCCGGGCCGTTCAAGGGTGATGCAGGCCTGGAGGCCAATGATTCCTATCTCTGGGTCGTACTTGGCTCCTGTGATGTCGATGTACTCTGGGATGCCGAAGCTGACGTTGCCGGCGTCGTCGACGTTGCTTGCTTTGAGCGTGAGCGACTTGGCGGCGAGCAGCCGCGGGATGAGCTGCTCGGCCTGTGCGCCGCGCAGCGTGAGCTTGAGCCCGATGGGTAGCCCCGGACGCAGGCCCCAAGACGGAATGCGCTTCTGCGTCTTCGTCTTGACCGGCTTGATGCCGGTGAGCTGCTCGAAGAGCTTCTCGCCCTTGGCGAGGAGGCCCTGGTCCTTGCCGGCCCCTATGTTGAGGGTGAGCTTCTCGATCCTGATAGTGCGCATCGGGTTCATGTGCATCAACTGCTGTTCCATTTTCATTCGATCTTGATCTCGGACGTACCCTTGCCGAGGACGAAGAGGTGCCCGACCCGGGTCTCTATCTCGCCTTCGGGCGTTTTGACCGCGGCCTCGCCGCTCGACAAACGCTCGAGGATGCCGTGCTTGCCGACGTGCTTGCCGCCGGTGACGGCGACGAACGCGCCCTGTTCCAACGGGAAGTATGCTTGCTCCTTGCCATCGAGGCCGAGCATGACCGTGCCGCCGACCTTATACCGGTCCTTCTGAACGAGGAGCGTTCGTCCGTTGTGGAAGCCGAGCTGGAGGGTCTTGGACGGGAGGAGCGTCTTTGAGATGATTCGGCACGGGACGATGCCGGCGTCCTTGCTCGCTACCGGAATGGCGGCGAGGCGGTTGAGCCTATTGAGGACGATGCGATAGCTCGTCTTCGTCGCGGGGAACGAAACGACGTCGAACAGGCCTGCGCTCGCGTCCGTACGACGCTGCTTGGTGCCGTTAACGAGCACCTCCTGCGTGTTGAGGATGAACCGGACGCCGCGCGCGCTCCGGGCGAGGCCGAGCACGTCGTTGAGGAGGATGCCAAGCGGCATGCTCGTCGCCATGCTGTGCGGCCCGGGCTTCGGCCGGGCGATGAAGACCGTCGCCTTCCGTTCGATCGGCCACGTCTTCGGAGCGTTCATCCGCTTCAGGTGGTTCTGGGACATCGTGATTGACCTCATTCGGTGTTTGGAGCGCTGCTAGCGGTGTTCGGCATCGCGGGCTTCGCTTCCTGTTTCTTTGGTTCGGCGGGCTTCGCGGCCGTCGCAGCCGTCTTGGGCGCGCTTGCCGGGGCTGGTGTGGCCTTCTTCTCGCCTGGCTTCGTGGGGAGGCGACGCTTGTCGCTCACCAGCTCGACGAGCATGCAGTTGCTGGGCCGCAGCGGGTACTTGGCGGCGCCGCCCTGCTTCTTTGGCAGCTCGACCTTCGCCACGTGGATGCGACCGTTCGTGACATCGACTCGCTCCACCTTGCCCTCCTTGCCCTTGAACGTACCGCGAAGGACCTTAACCCTGTCGCCGACGCGGACCCGCAGGGCGCGGACGCCGTGCTTCTCGCGGAGCGGCTTGCTGAGGTGGGCGTGGAGCTGCTTGCCCTTAAGGTGGAGCGGCGCGTTATGGATGTACTTCCGCTGCTTGCGCGGCTGGACGCTGCCCTTCCACTTCGTCGAATGTGCTGTTCTCATTCATGACACCTACATGATAATACTCGCGACCTTGGCGATGCCTGGCCAACGGCCGCACGCCTCCTTCGCCACGGGACCCTTGAAGATCGTGCCCTTCGGGTTGCCCTTGTTGTCCTTGAGGACCACTGCTGCATTGTCCTCGAACTTGACGCGCGTACCGTCCGGACGCCGGTATTCCTTCTTCTGCCGCACGATGACGGCGAAGACGACCTGTTTTCGCATGTCCGGGCGTCCTTTCTTGACGCTCGCCATGACGAGGTCGCCGACGCCCGCTGCGGGGAGGCGCCCTTTGCGGGTCGTGAGGCCGACGACGGTGAAGACCCTGATGACCTTCGCGCCGCTGTTATTACAAGTCGCCAGCGTCGCCCCGACGGGGATGCCGCGCGTCATGCTCGCCTTGATCGCTTTCATAGTGCTCCTCTAATGCTTCTTGATGACGATGAAGTTCTTCGTCTTGCTGATGGGGCGCGTCTCCATCACGGTGACCGTATCGCCCTTCTTCGCGTCGATCTCGGCCGGGTTGTGCGCCTTGACCTTGCTGTACCTGCGCTCGTACCGCTGGTACTTCGGCACGTAGTGGCGACGCTCCCAGGCGACGATGACCGTGCGGGCCATCTTGTCGCTCACGACCGTACCGGTGAACATGCGACCGTGGGTCGGGAAGCGCGTTCCCGCCGTGCTCGTCTTCTCCTGCTTCTCTGCCATGGTGCTCATCTCGTCTTGATGTCGATCGTGTCTGCGCTGAAACCCAGGGCGACGAGGTCCTCCTTGATCGTCCGGAGGTGGTCCCCCTGCAGCTCGACGACGCCGTTCCGTCCGGTGCCGCCACACGCGAGCCTGTTCTTCAGCCGTTTCGCCAGATCCTTGATGTCGACCTCGTGCTCGTTGATGCCAGTGATAATTGTGTACTTCTTGCCAAACTTCTTCCGGTCGATCCTGACCGTGATGCGCTGGCTTTCGCGCGCGATCTGGTCACAGACACACAGGTCTTCCGGCAATCCGCATGTGGTGCATATCTTGCTCATCTCTTCACTGTCCTCCGTTCTCGCGCTGCAGCGTCCTGATACGCGCAACCTTCTTCTTCAGCTGATGGAGCTTGCCCACCTCCTTCGCTGCCGCTCCCGTCACGAGCTGGGCGCGCAGCTTGATGAGCTCGAGGCTCGCGGCCGAGAGCTCCTTCTCGAACTCGGCCGCCTGCTTCTTCTTCAGCTCCGTGTAAGCCTTGTTCATGATCATCAACTCTTCTCTGTCGGCGCTGCGGTCTCCTTCGCAGGCGTCTCCTTCTTTGCTGAGGGTTCGGAATCCTCGGCCTTCGGCGCGGGATCATCCTTCTTCTCGGCCTTCTTCTCGTCCTTTGCAGGCTTCTCCTTCTTCTTGGAGGGTGCTTTCTTCGGGGACTTCTTCGCGGGCTTCTTCGCGGGCTGCCCCTCTTTCTTGGAAGCGATCTTCTTCTCATCCTTCTTCTCGGCCTTCTTCTCATCCTTTGCAGGCTTCTCGGCCGACGTCTCACCCTCGACGACCTGCGCCATCTCCTCCTTGACTTCCGGCTCCGCGACCTCCTCGACGGTCGGCGCGTCCGGCTCCTGGATGATGATCTGGTCCGGCAGCTTCGTCGTTGGGGGCATGATGGAGACCTTGACGCCGATGGCGCCGGTCTTGAGGACAGCCGTCTTGTACGCGATGTTGACACCGCTGATGGCGACGTCGCCGCACTTCTTCAGGTAACCCTGGTAGAAGCGCCACGTCCTGGAGCGCTGGCTGGGAATCTTGCCACTAATCAGTATCTCAACACCCAGAGCCCCGGCGTTCATCACGTCGCCGAGTGCGCGGTGGCCGACGCCCTTGAATCGCTTGCTACCGAAGCGCTCGAGGCTGTTCACAATCATCTCGGCGATGATGTTGGCGTCGAGGCCGACAACCGCGACCTCCTCGATCTCGATCTGCGGGTTCTCGAGGCGGAACTCGGCCTTGAGGGTCTCGGTCAGCTTCTGGATGTTGCTGCCCGCGCGACCGACGACGAGTCCCGGACGGGAGGCGCGGATGAGGATCTTGTCGCCCAGCGGGGTGCGCTGGAGCTTGATGTCGCTCAGGCCGACCCGCGAGAGCTGTCCGCTGATAAACTGCTTGATGCGGAACTCCTTGAGGTTCTGGGCCACGAACTTGCGCTCAATTGCCATCCTTGGTCACTTCCTTCTTCTTGGGTGATGCTGCTTGTGGCTCGGTCGGCTTCGCCGCCGGCTTCTCGGCCGTCTTGGGAACGGGTTTCACTGGCTGTTCCGGTGCTTCCTTCTTCTTGGGAATCTCCTTCTTCACGTCGGTCTTCTCGACCGGCGTCGGCACCGTCTCTTTCTTTTCGGACGCCTCATTCTTCTCCTCAGACGCTTCCTTCTGGGCCTTCTGGGGAGCCTGCTTCGGAGCGGAGGCTTCCTGAGGTGCCTCTTTCTCCTTCTTCTTCGCCTTCTTCGGCCGCTTCTCGCGCTTCTTCGACTCGTCCGTCTCGACGAGCACGAGCTCGAGGTGCGTCCGCTTCGTGGCCTGGCTGCGCTTCCGGCCGGCGCGCAGCGGACGCGCGGCCTCGTTCGCGACGATGTGGACAATCCGCAGGGGCGTGCCCAACCCCTTGTTCTCCGCGTTCGCGACGGCCTGCTCGAGAAGCGCCGCGAATTCGGCGGCAGCCTTGACAGGGTACTTGCCCGCGGCCATCGCGCCCGGCTTGTGGCCGGCGCCGTTCCGGAACCGGGTGAACGGGACAGCCTCCTTCTGGGCCTGGACGCGGCCAAGATAAGCGAGCGCCTTGTCACTCATCATGCCCCTGAGCTTCTGCGCGATCATCACGCTCTTCTTGAAGCTGATGCCGACATCCCGGTTGGCGGCGCGCGCCATGGTGGCCGGGTCATACTTGGTGAAGGCATACTTGATCATATCAATCACTTCTTCTTGCCTCTGGCGGTCGTGACACCGACCGAGGAGTGCTTGGTCGGTTTCCGCGTGAGCACGAACTGGCCGAGCCGGTGGCCGACCATCGCCGCCTGTATGAGCACGGGGACATACTCCTTGCCGTTATGGACCATGACCGTCTTGCCAAACATCGAGGGTAGGATGATCATCTCCCGCGCATGGGTCTTGACCCGGTCGCGCTTCGCCAGCTTCCGGAGGAGGCTCTGCTCCGCTTCCGTAAAGCCGCGGCGGGCCTTGCGGCGCTCGCTGCTTGGGAGGAGGAGGATGAACTCGTCGAGGCTCATCGCCTTCAGCTCCGCCTCGGTGCGTCCCCGGAACGTGAATTCCTTGCGTGCCATTTTGATCCTCTATGTCTTCTCGCTGTCTACTTATTCCTGCCCACGTGGCGCGGCCTGATCATGCCGACCTTCCTGCCGGGCGGGGCGTTCTTCGGCGCGATTGTCGGCCGGCCCTTCCTGCTGCTGCGTTTGCCGCCCAGAGGGTGGTCCACGGCGTTCATCGCCGCCCCGGACACCGAAGGCCAGTACTTGTTCTTCGCCTTGGCCCAGTGGAACTTGGTGCCCGCTTTGAGGAACGGCTTCTCCGGCCGTCCGCCGCCCGCGACAACGCCGAGCATCGCCTTGCATTCCGGGTGGAACGCCTTGCGCTTCTTGCTCGGCAGCTGAACCAGCACGGCAGTGGGCGTCTTCCCGACGATGCGCGCGACGCCGCCCGAGGCACGGACGAACTTGCCGCCATCTCCCGGACGGGATTCGATATTGAAGATGAGACTCCCCTCGGGGAGACTCTTGAGCGGGAGCGCGTTCCCGAGCGCCAGAGGGGCGTCGTCGCCGATGACGATGCGCTGCCCGGCCCTAATGCCTTCGGTCGCGATGACGAGGCCATCGGCGCCATCCTCATACTTGACGACCGCGAGGGGCGCGGTGTGGAGCCGGCTGTGGGTGAACCCGAGTACGGTGGCGCTGCCGCGGCCCTGGAGCTTCGCCTCGCCCGGACTGCGGAAGCTGTGCCGCCGGTAGGTGGGACTGCCCTTGCCGCGTTTCTGCTGAATCAGGTTTTTACCCATTGCGCTTCACCTTACATGAGCCCGAGCTTCGTCGCGATGTCGATCGCGGGCGACTCCGGGCTAAACTTGACGACCGCGCGCTTCTGCGCGTTCGGGGTGATGATCGTGTTAATCCGCTCGATCTTGGCGTTGAAGAGCTTCTCGAGCTCCGCCTTGATCTGCGGCTTCGTGGCTTTGAGGTCGACGACGAAGACGAGCTTGTTCTCGGCCTCGATGGCCCTGATGGACTTCTCCGTGCTGACGGGGTGCTTGATGATCATCATGCATCACTCTTCTTGGCCGGAGCCTTCTTCGCGACGGGCTTCGCAGCCGGCTTCTGGGCCTTCGTCTTGACCGGCTTCTGAGCTGGCTTCTGGACTGGCTTCTTCTCAGCATCCGCCATCGCAGCCTTCGCCTTGACGGCGGGCCGACGGTCGAGGAATAACCCTTCCTTTTCGAGCCGCGCGATTGCGGCCTCGGTGAACAGGGTGGCGCGTCCCGGGTGGGTGCCCGGCGCGAGCAACGCGGCGTTGAGCGCGTCGATGCTGCACGTCTCGACGCCAGGGATGTTGACGGCCGACGTCGCGAGCGCGACATCCTGCTTTGAGGTGACGATAAGCAAGGAGGTGGCACGCTTCGTCTTGCGGCCACGCAGCTTCGCCCGGCCCGCACGCACCTTCGTGGTCGCGGCGCGCTTGAGGTCGTCCGCGAAGCCCAGGGAAACGAGCGCGGACTCAACCTGCGCCGTCTTCGCGAGGCTCTCGAACGTGTTCTCGATGAGGAACGGGTACTCTGCAGGGACCTTGTGACCACGCGCCTCGACGATGGCCTTGTCCATGACGGCCGCGAGCGCAGACCGGATTGCTTTCCGGTTCTCGCGCTTGTTCAGCTTCTGCTCCCAAACCTTCTCGGCCTTCGGCGGGTGCGCACGCCTGCCATCGACGGTGCCGGGCGCGAACGCGCCGACGTAGTATATCCTGGTACCGCGACGCGTGAGGATCTTCCGAGGGACGCGACTGATGCCTTGGCCGTAGCTGCCGCGATAAGCACGCCTGCGGCGCGAGAGCTCAGCGCTGGCGCGCTTGCCCGCTTCTGGATCAGCGCCGTACGGCTGCCGGGCCGCTGCCTGGAGCGCGTGGACCGCACGGGCGATCAGGTCCGTGCGCACGGGCTCCTGGAACTGGCGCGGGAGCGTGCGCTCACCCTTCATCCCCTTCTTAATGTCGAGGATTGTGGCTTTCATCACGTTCACCTGCCCTGCTGGCTCTCCAGGCTAATCGCCTCGACGGTGGGCAGCGACTGTTTCGACTTCGGATAGAGCCTGATGGCCTTGGTGAGGGTGAGCATGCGCTTCTTCGGCCCCTGGAGGGAGCCCTTGACGAGCGCGTACTCGTTCTTGACGACGCCGTACCGGAGCAGGCCGCCCTTCGGCGTGACCTCTTCCGGCTTGTCGCCGAGCTTGAGGATCTGGTTGTTGTACTGGACGCGTTGGTGGTAGCCCGTCTGGCCGGCGTGTGCGACGCGGTACATGAAGTGCTGCTGTCCGGACCAGCCGCCGAGGCTGCCGGGGGCGCGGCGTCCCTTCTCGCTCTTGTGCGGCTTGAGCCCGATGCCGAACCGCTTGACAGGGCCCTGGAAGCCGCGACCCGTCGTGATACCGTGGCAGTCGACGTACTCGCCTTCCTTGAAGACCTCGCCCACAACAATCTCCTTCCCGACGTGCTCCTTGACCCATGCAAGCTTCTCCTCGACGGTGCCGCCGATGCCCGCCTCGAGGATCTCGGGCTTCTTCTTCCCGATACCGGTCTTGGACGGCTGAGTCAGGAGGGTGACAGTGATGTCCGTGAACTGCTTCGGATCGATCTCGTTGAGCTTCGCATCATCCGTCTTCTTGGTGAGGAGTTTGCGGAAGAGGTGCTTGTCCTTGCCGATGACAATCTCGGCCTTGACCTTCTTGCCGTAGCTGTCCTCAGTGTAGCAGCGGACGCTGTAGATCTTGATGGGTGGGCATTCGAGAATGGTGACGGGGACGGAAAGTGTTTCGCCTTTTGTCGGGCTTGCCTTGCGCGTATCGACAGCCATGACATGCGTCATGCCCGCCTTGTACGCAGGGAACGCAAGGAGGCCTTGCTCGTTCGTGTTCCAGCTGCGGACGCGCGCGTATGCTCGCTTGGCGCGCTTGCGCGGCCAGACGGCCATGCTGCCGTGACGTGGCGATTCTCTCTTACCCATTGCTGTGCCTCATGGGCCTTTTGCGGCAAGCGCCCGTAGAACCGAGTGTTCGGTACTGGGAAGCGCTTCCTTCTCAGGCCTGTGCGCCGACGACCCCTGTGGAGCCGGCGGCAGTACTTCCCCTTTCGGGTCTTGCGCGAGAATCACAACCCCTTTAAAAACCTTTCCGTCGATAACGCGGATGACAAAACAGCGGTTTCTCGACGGGGAGCAAGCGCGAGAAAGAGCAGGAAGTATGGAAAAGAAATAAGCACGCCGTATATAGTATAGGAGTATAACTATAGTATAGGAGTCTAACAAGAGGGGTATAAGAATGTTTGACGGACACGGGGCTACACCCCGTTCTTCTCAGCCTTCTTCCGCTCCCGGTACGCCCTGCGCATCGCCTTCTGCTCCTCGGTGAGCGGCACCCGTCCTTTCTTCTCACCCTGTGCCTTCCCAGACGCGGCCAGTTCGGCCTTGAACCGCGCGTACTGCGCCGGGTTCTTGATGCGGCTGCAGAAGTTGTCCGGCTTGCAGACTTGGATGTCCTGATAGAAACCCTTGCAGTTCGGCGGCGGGAAGACCTCTTTCTTGTGCTTCAAGTAGCGCACGTGCCCCTTGACCTCTACCTCGCGCAGCGGCTCCGGGTTCTTCTTGTTCCACTCCTCGAGGCGCGCACCGATCTGCTCCTGTCCCCAGCCGCAGCTGCGCAGGAAGTTTGTCAGGGCGAACATCGCGCGCTTCTTGCCGTCGACGAGGCCATTGAGGATGGTGACCATGCATGGGGGAAACAGTTCTTCCGGGATCGCCTCTTCCGGCACCGCATATTCCTTCTTCTCCTTCTCGTTGCGCGCACGTTCCTGGAAGCCCTTGTGGTCGAGCGCCTTCATGAGGAGTTCGGCGGCCTCGCCGCGCCGCACGTCAGCAGGGTCCAAGAAACGCGCGAATGATGTCACGTTGCTGGGACTTGCCTCCTCCTTCTCAAACTCCATGATATGAGACGAGGGGAAGACGACGCTCACCAATCCTGATTTCTCGTGAAGCGAGTACGGCGTCCGGAACATATGCCTCGAAGCGAGGAGGACGGTGTCGACCTCAATGAGGGCTTGGACGTCGAACCGCGGCTCAAACTCACTGGCCCCGCATTGCTGGCAGAACGACGCGTCGTTCTTGGACCCTGACTGGGGTTCCATGACGCCGTTGCACCGTTCGCATTTGAGGTAGTCATGATACTCCTCCGACCGGAGAGTGTGGCCGCAGCTCATGCAGAGGTAGAGGTACTTTGCGGGACCTTCGCTCTTGTCCCGCTTGGTGTGGCATTTCCGACAGACCTCAACGACGAGTTCGCGCGCCTCTTTCCCCGTCACCTCTTTGAGCTTGTCGAAGCTGATCTTGTACTGCTTGTCGAAGATGATCGTGTTCTCCTTGACGAGGATGAGGCCGTTCTCCTGGCTGGAGAGGTAGTCAAGGAGGTAGCCCGCGATTGCGCGCGGCGCCTCAGGGAAGAGCGAACTCGTCGGCTTCCCGTTCACCTCTTCCGGGAAGGCCTCGAACGGGACACCGATGTGGAACCCCTTGTTGCCGGAGAACTTGGTGCTCACGCTCCTGATGCCGTGCGCCTTGAGCGCGCGGACGAACAAGGCAGCAGTCAGCTTGGCGAAGAACCAGTACGGGCAGTCGATGTCGAGCACTAGATCCCATCCAATCCGAAGGTCATCGAGCTCCTTCCGCGTGCCGCCAGTCTTCAACTGCAAGGGGTCGCGCCATCGTTCTTCGGAGCAGTGGAACGAGGTGGCCTTGCGCGTCGCGAAGGAGAGCACGTCCGCCGGGTAGTAGAGCGCGTCCGGCCGCTTGCCGAAGCCCTGGCCGAACCGCGGACTGACCTCGCGGTGCTCGCAGTCCGCGATGATGGCCTCCTGGACCTTGCGTTGCTTGTACCAGGAGAGTGATTTCGCGAAGAAGAATCGGTCGTCCATCGCGAGCTTCGCCATGGAGGAAAAGGAAGCAAAGGTGTTATTTAATGATTCTGGGCCTTGGGACCGCGATGACAAAGTCGAGGAAGACCAACTTGCGCGCGTTCGATGCGCGGCGAAGAGACGTGCGGTGCGTGGCGCGGGTTCCCCGCAACGTCGCGTCGTTCGACGAGCTCCCCCACCTGCTCCTGTGTGAGATCAATCGCTCCGAGCTTGAACAAATCCAAGATGCTGTCGCTCATAACGAGCTCGCAGGTTCATGCGTCCTGTTCCACATATTTATGCGATGTGCGGCTCACGTGCGCGAGCATGATGAGCGTAATGAGGAAGAGGAGGAACCCGAGGTCGTAGAGCGGAAAACCGGCGAACAGGAGTTCGGGCGCAAGCGCCGCGACGAGGCAGGAGCCGAGGAAGAATCCTGTGCTCACCAGAGCCAGACTCTTCTTCTAGGCTTCGAGGTCATACTCCTGTTCGGCTCTCCGGAATTCGTTCCCGTCGAGCGCGAGGACCACCTTCCCTTCCTTGATCTTTGTCATGATCGTGTTCGCCGCGACGGGTAGGTCGCGTGCGAGGTCGTGGAGCTCGCGCGCGTCGCGCAACGCCTCCTCCTTCAGGCGTGCCTGCGCGTAACTCTTCCGCAGAGAGCTCTTGAGCAAGGGGGTCGCTTCGCGCGTCAGGTTCAAGGAGGGGTCGAGCCGGGACGCGGCATCTTCCATCATGATGAACGCCTTCGCCACCAGAATGACGGACGCAGGCATCTTGACGCTGTTCACGACGACGGTGCCGATCAGCTTGTCGACAAGGAGGGCCCACCGCCCCTCGTGGAAGCTGGCATCGTGATACGCGAGGACGATTGGGGAGAGTGCGTGTTCGAGCGCGTCGGGATTGCAGTCTGGGAGGCACGTGCCGATGCGAAGCAGGACGTGGACGACGCCCCGTACGTCCTTGCGGAAGAGCGCGTCGAGCAGTTCCAGGAAACGCCTCCGCGTGTCGTCATCAATGAAGCCGACGATGCTGAAGTCGAGGATGCCGAGCGCCTCCTTGCCACCCTTGCGCAACGCGAGCAGGTTCTCGAAATGCGGGTCGCCGTGGAAAAAACCATATGAGAACACCTGCTTGAGCATCGCTCGGAGGCAGATCCGCGCGAGCCGCTTGAGGTCGAAGCCCTGCCGTTCGAGCGCCGCCTTGTCATTCAGCCGCGTCCCCTTGAGCCGCTCCATGACGAGGATGTTCTGCGTCGAGAGGATCTCGTACGGCTTTGGGATGATCACGGCAGGATCATGGACAAAGACCTCGCGGAACCGCTTGATGTTCCGCAGCTCGAACCGGAGGTCGAGCTCGTTCCGCGTGTAACGTCTGAACTCGTCGACAATCTCGGCCGCGTGCAGCGCCGGATACGTCCGGGAGACGCGTCTGGCGATGTATGCCATAATGTCGATGTCGCGCGCCATCGCGTCTCGGACGCCGGGACGTTGGACCTTGACGACGACGTCCTTGCCGTCCTTGAGGATTGCTTTGTGGACCTGTGCGACGCTGGTCACGGCGATCGGCCTCTCATCGATCTTCCGGAAGATAGCGGTGAGCGGTCGCTTAAGTTCCGACTCGGTGACGCCCTTGACGACCGCGAACGGGAGCGGCGCGACATCGTCCTGGAGCTTCTTGAACTCCTCGCAATAGTCGGGAGGAATGAGGTCAGACCGGAGGCTGAGGACCTGTCCGAGCTTGACGAACGTCGGCCCCAGGAGTTTGAGGGTCTCGCGCACGCGTTCGGGCGTGGTCTCCCGCGTCTTAGCGAGATGCGCTGACAGCTTTGCGTGATGGGCCAGCTTCACGTTGCGGAGGACGTCGTGGAACCCCTGCTTGACGAGGATCGTGACGACCTCCCGCAGACGTGCGAGATCCTTGCTGTCGCGACCGCTGCGGAAGAGGTTCATGGAACCTCCCTTGAGAGAGTAGCCTTTTAAATGTTGTTCGTCCGCGTGCTTAATAGAAAGCTTTCATCTTTGAGATGTTATTGAGTATGGGGCGGAGGAAGAGGTGCGACGGGGCAGGAGTTTCTATGTGTTACTTCTTAAAAGTAGTTAATTGATAGAAAACTTTATAAATGACCACCACACATATCTTTATGAAAATGGATATTATGAAAATGGATAAAAAGGAAGCTGGAAGAAAGGCACTGGAAGATTTAGACTTCTTTCACCAGAAACCAGAAGCTACAGTACCCTACTTTGTTACCTATGCAAGATCTCTTTCCCCGGAGGAACTTTCTGAAAAGTACGATGGATTAGTTTCATTAGTGAAAGAAAGAGACGAGAAAACATCTAAAGAATTAACACCATTGACTTCCGAGAATGTTCGCTTATATCGAGATGTTTGTGAATCCTTAAAACAGTTTAATACTATTGCAGAGGATTATCTTCAGATTATGGATAAAGTCTCTGAAGTGATTGCAGATCGTTACGTAACTGTGGATGAACAGAGAAGGGAAGTTCCAAAAGAAGATTATGAAATGAGCTTAGCTGAGAGATTAAAAGCAAAATTTGGAAGAAGACCAACCAAAAGCGTAGTTGAGAGAAGAGTTGAAAGTGACAATAGTTGGAAAAGAGATGAAGATGTGCGTTCAGAGTTAAGGAAAGCTTACAAACTTGGAAGAGGGTGTGTTGAAACTGCAAAAGTAGTTTTAGATAAGTATGAAGCTCTCCTTGCTAATGATAGAAGAGTTGACACATTAATTAATGGGTTAATGACAACATCTAACGATGAGAAATACGCGCATCAACTTAAAGAGCAAAGCAGCTTTGTTCCACCCGAGTCTCTTGCTTTCGTAAAGACTGTTCAAGCTAATAAGAACAGAGTCTTAGAGAATTATGCAAGACTTTTGGGATGACCCCCTCCCGGGTCTGTAGAAAGTAAACCTTAATCCTTGAGATGTTATTGAGTATGAGGCGGAGGAAGAGTTCGGCGCGTATCGTGCGGGCCGAGCGGCCACGTCCGTAGCCGCTGTACAGCGCCTTGAGGCGCTTGAAGACCGCCTCCACGATATTCCGCTGGCCATACTCCTGCTCGGGAAAGTGATCGCGGAGGCGAAGACGGTGCCGCCCCCGGCGGCAACCCTTCCGCACGGGTGCGATGCTCCACACGCCCCTCTCGTCGAGCCACTCGCGGAGTGGCTCGCAAGAGATTCCTTTCCGTATCTTCACGCCAACAAACCTTATAAACCTGCAACGGCGCAGGAAGAGCCACGGAGTATGGGAAAACTGCCCCCGAAGCTGATCATCGCAGCAACGACGGACGCGGACATGCGCTACGCAGCCGGCCTTTCTGTCCCTGATCCATTCATCCTCCTCGACACCGGCAGGAAACGCGTCCTACTCCTCTCCTCGCTTGAGTACGGGCGGGCCAAGAAGGTCTTGGGACGTGGGGGAAAGACGGCCACGCGTTACGAGGTCGTCCTGCTCGACCCGTATTATGAGGCCATCAAGAAGCGACTCGCGGCGCGGGCCGCGCGGCAAGGGCAGAGGATCCGCAAGGGCTCGGTACTCGCGTTGATCGCGGCCGCGTTCCTCAAGCAGCGGCGCATCCGAAAGGTCCTCATGCCCGCCCGGGCGTCCGCGATCCACGTCGAGCAGCTCCGCGAGGAAGGCATCAAGGTGGAGGTCTCCGCCGCGTCGCTCTACCCGGAACGGGCGGTCAAGACAGCCACGGAGATACGCGAGATCCGCAAGGTACGCGACGCGACGGTCAAGGCGATGCGCAGGTGCATCACCATCATCAAGGCGGCCAGGACAGATGAGAAGGGTTTCCTCTGGCACGGGAAGCGACGGGTGACGTCCGAGCTCCTCCGGACGGAGGCGCGCCACCTCCTCCTCGAGCACGGCTGCGAGGCGAGCGAACTTATCATCAGCCACGGCAAGCAGACCGCGTACCCGCACGACCAGGGGAGCGGCCCAATCCGTGCGGGTGAACCCGTCATCCTGGACTTCTTCCCACGCTCGATGAACTCGGGCTACTGGTTCGACATGACGCGCACGACCATCAAGGGCAAGCCCTCGTCCGCATACCGGCGACTCTATGCGGCGGTGAAGGAGGCCCAACGCGCCGCCCTCGCCAAGGTGAAGGCCGGCGTGATGACCGGCACGGTCCACGAGGCGGCCGCGGCAGTCTTCCGAAAAAGAGGGTACGCGACGACGGACGAGGAAGGGTACATCCACTCCACGGGCCACGGCGTCGGCCTCGAGATTCACGAGGCGCCAAGTGTCCATGAGGGCGGCACCGAACGACTGAAGGCAGGCATGGTTGTCACCGTGGAACCCGGACTCTATTACCGAAAGCTCGGCGGCGTCCGGCTCGAGAACACGGTGTTGGTGACAACGACAGGATACAAGGACTTGACGAGGATGCGGCTATGAACGCGCAGCAGTATGAACAACTCCTCGAGACCCTCGAGCAGCGCAGGGATCGGCTGACGATCGTCGAGGGGAAGAATGACAAGCGCGCGCTGGAGCGGTTTGGCTTCCGCAACGTGCGTACGCTGAACAAGCCACTCTACAAGGTCGTCGAGGAGATCGACGAGCCGGAAGTGATAATCCTGACGGATCTCGACGCGCACGGACGAAAATTGTACCACTACTTCTTCCATGAGTGCGCGCGGCGCGGCATCAAGGTGGACAACAGCCTCAGGCAGATACTCCACTTCTCGGAGCTGCGGCAGATCGAAGGGCTGCCGAGATATCTGGAGCGGCTTGGCTGCTGACCTTAACGGAGGAGGAAGCACGCTGCCAGCGTCGCAGCAGGCTGGACGGTCGCATAGAATAGGTTCACATCATAAAAGAAGGAACCGTACCGCTTCCGCCGCACCCATTCGACCGCGGCGACGAGCTCAGACACGCGCTCTCCGAATTCCCCCTTCGCCAGCAGCCAGTCTGTGGTCAAACCCTTATGGCTCGCGACCAGATGCTCGGCGATCTCTCCGAGTGTGCGGGGCCCGGACGATTCAGTCATGGTGCTCCTTACGTTCGCCAGGGATGTGCTTGACGCCCAAGGCATAGGCGCGAAGGTCTTGTGTCAATTCTTCGTCGCCCATCGGGATGCCGTGTCTATAAGGGAATCCGTTGAATGGAGAATGGAATGTATCCTTCCAGACGCACGCATATTGCCGGCAGAAGTCCTTGTGCATCTCTGATTCCTTCAAAGGAGAGTTACGCAATACAAGGTTGTAGGCGCGGTGCAACGCTAGCTCACGCATGAAACCGTACGCGGTTTTCTCCATTAAGTAGTTGATTTTTGGCGCGGTTACCACGCCTGTGACGAATGCAAGCGCGACCAAACCTTTCATCATTCTCATGAGATTCGCCTCTTACAACTTCTTAGTAGGTAATAACTTATTTTAAATAATATTTACGCTTTGATTTTTTCCTAAAATAAATTTATATAGTTCTTATCCTTCCTTATCGTAAGAAATGGACGCAATCGACACGAAGATCCTCGGGGCGCTCGTAAAGGATGCGCGCACGCCGGCGACGCGGCTCGCGAAGCTGGCGCGCGTCTCACGAGAGGTGGCGATGTACCGGCTCAATCGGCTCGTCAGGCGCGGCATCGTCCGGAGGTTCATCACTCGCATTGACCTCTCTCGGCTTGGCTTCGTCGCGGCCTTCCTCCAGGTCAGCATCAAGCCCGGGCGCGAGGAGGAGTTCAAGGCCTACTTGGAGGCGAGCCCGTCCATCTCCTGGGTCGCCGAATGGACTGGCAAGTGGAGCTACGGGATGAACCTCGTCGGCAAGGACAACGAGGAGGTGGACGCGCGCTTCCACGCGCTCTTCGAGCGCTTCAGGGCGGATATCCTCAACCACCGCTTCCTCTTCCACAAGCGCACGCGTTTCTTCCACGAGAAGTTCCTCGGCGACGCTGCAGGAAGCGGGAAGAAGGGAAGTAGAACGACGACGAAGGTCGACGACCACGACAAGTCTACCCTGCAGGCGCTCTCGCTCGACGCCCGCGTCGATTACGTCACTCTGTCCAAGAAGGTGCCGCTCACGGCGCAGGCGATCCGGCAACGCATCCGCAAGCTCGAGCGCGCAGGGATCATCGAGCAGTACAGCGCTTTTCTCGACCTGCCAGCTCGGGGTGCAGCAGTACAGCATCTTCGCAGACATAAGGGAGGTCGACAGTAAGAAGCTCCTTGCATATCTCACCACCCATCCAAAAGTCGCGTTCGTTGCCGAGTACCACGGAGACCCCTTGCTCGAATTTGGCCTTTTCGTCAAGGATCCGTACGCGCTGCGCCCGCTGCTGCGCGAAATCGAGACGGCGTTCCCTGCGCTCAGGGTCGAAGAACTCTGGCTCTTCGAGGAGATGATTAGGAGCATCGGCCCGCCGCGGTGCGTGTTTGAGTAGGCCTCAGAACGCCTTCCGCAATTCATTCAGACCCTTGAGGACCTCCCTCAGGGCGTACGCGTCGTCCGTGTAATACCGCTCATGCTCCATGAGATAGAGCGTCTTCGTGTTCCGGAGGATGATGACTCGAACGGCAAAGGGGAGCGGTGCGCGACGCGCGGCGAGCACGAGCTCGTCGAACTCAAAGCCAGGCGTGAGGCCGAGCAGGGAGGCGTAGAGGCCACGGAGCTTGCCGACCATCGCGGAACGGACGGACCCGGGCGCGTACGTTGTGGTGTGGAGCTCGCGGTAGACCTGCTCGGTCTGCTCCCGCAGGTCCTCGTACCTCCTGAGCCGGAAGTGGCGGGCGAAACCGTTCCAGCGCCTGACGAGCACGTACGTCGGGCCGTCCTCATAGAAGAAATGAATCATCTTGCCGTGCCGGAAGAGGAAGACGACGCGCGAGGTCAGAATCGAACGCAACAGGTAGATGCTGGCGAGGAGGAGGAAGACAAGCAGCGCGTACAACACGTCACGGATGACGGTCGGCGCGTAATCCGCCCAGACGCACGGACGGCACGGACCGCCGCAATCTGCGAACGTCTCGCCCTGATTGACAAGGCCATCGCTGCACGTCGGACACGCAGGACAAGGACCACCACAATCCACGCCAGACTCGCCCTGATTGACAAGACCATCGCTGCACGTCGGACACGCAGGACAAGGACCACCACAATCCACGCCAGACTCACCCTGGTTCGCAACACCGTCCGAACACGTCGTGGCGGCGCAGACGCGCCAGGTGCAGACGAGGCTCGCGCAATCGGTGGGACGGTCGCAGGACATGTTCGCGTCGCAGGGCTTGCAGGGGCCGCCGCAATCAACGTCAGACTCGCCCTGATTGACAAGACCATCACTGCACGTCGGACACGCAGGACAAGGACCACCACAATCCACGCCAGACTCACCCTGGTTCCGCACGCCATCGCTGCACGTCGGACACGCAGGACAGGAGCCCCCACAGTCCACTCCCGTCTCGTTTCCATTCTTCCGACCATCGCTGCACGTCGGGACGGGCGCACAGGTCTCCGCCTCCGACGGCTTCAGGGTCGCGTTCTGCATGCAGCCGTTGACGACGGTGCAGTTCCGGTAACGGTATCCTTCGGACATGCACGCACCCCACGCTGTGCAGCCCCATTGCGGGACGCAGGACTCGTTCTTCGCCGAGCATCCGCCGCAGTCGCTAGGACAAGATGAGCAGTTCTCCGGCGCCAGGCAGACCAGATCACCGCAGTATTGGCTCCGGAGGCCGACGATGTGGTCGACGACGACGTACGGCACCGGGTCGCTCGTCACCGAGGCGCCGCCGGCATCCGTTGCGGTGAAACCGATGAAGACCGTGCCGGGAG
>Ga0114931_10001934_pt1 | contig 26384 bp, 26 predicted proteins | sample 2SBtaG_FD_89579 | JGI IMG/M metagenome (GOLD analysis project Ga0114931, IMG submission 89579) | Deep subsurface microbial communities from Kolumbo volcano to uncover new lineages of life (NeLLi) - 2SBTROV14_V59a metaG | ecosystem: Environmental > Aquatic > Marine > Volcanic | place: Kolumbo... | reverse complement strand
TGCCCGCCGGTTGGTGACAAGGATTGTGTCATTTTTCCGGTCACCGATGCCCGGTTCCCGGGTGGCCGGCTGTCGACGCCGGTTGGTCCGTTTTTTCCTTTATCATGTCGTCCTATGAATGACCCGAATTTCAGCCTCCCTGGCGCACGGCTGGCACGCTGGCTCTGTGTGTTGTCGCTTGCTGCCGTATTCAGCGCGTGTTCGAGTCCGCCACGTGAAGACGTGCCCGAATCGACCTATATTCCCGATGCGAGTTATTACCTGCTGATGGCGGAAATCGCGGTGCAGAGAAAGGCGTATCTGTCCGCCATCGAACAATATCTGAATGCCGCCAGGCTGAGTGACGATCCCGGGCTGGCCCGGCGTGCGACCGAGTATGCGAACGAGTACGGGTACGAATCATTTGCCCTGAGCGGTGCGCGACGCTGGCTGGAGCTCGAGCCGGATAACCGCGCCGCGCATCTTCTGGCCGGGCGCCTGTACCTGCGCCGTTACGATGTGCAGCGTGCCTGGACGCACCTGAGCCAGGCGGCAGGCGTCGATTTCCCGGGTGACGAGGCAGCTCTTGCGCTCGGCGAAGAGCTCGCAGCGGAGGACAATGCGTCGGGCGTCACGACGATATTCAAGCGTTTTGTTCGCCAATATCCCGACTCGGCCGGACTGCAACTTGCACTGGCGCGCGCGGCCATGCGCTCGGGTGATTATCAGCTTGCCTTGCTGGCAGCCCGCAAGGCTGCCAATGCAGATCCGCAAGCATTGGAACCGCAATTGCTCATGGCCCGGGCATTGATGTCCCAGGGTCGCCAGGCCGCGGCCTTCCAGAAGGTCGAAGCGTTGCGCGGCGAACCGGCACGGATTGCCGTCGAACTGGAATACGTTCGCCTGCTATCGGCCGGCGATCGCGTTTCCCGGGCTAACGAACAGCTCGCCAGGCTGGCCAGGGTTTACGGCGTACAGCCGGATTTCATCCGGATTCATGCGTTAATCAACCTGTCGGCCGGCGACCTGGATACGGCCGCCCGGGATTTCCACAAGCTGTTGATGGCCGGCCAGAATGTCTATGAAGACTTTTATTATCTCGGGCGTATCGCCGTTCTCAACGGTGCGGATCACGACGGCATCGATTATTTTTCCCGGGTACGCGGCGGCTCATATCTGTTGCCGGCGCAAATCTCCGAGTCCCTGGCCTATCGGAAAATCGGTGATCCCCGGGCCGGACTGGACAGTTTGCAGGCATTTGTGCAAAACCACCCGCGTCATGCGCTGGACGTCATGGCCACACGCGCTCAGTTGCTGTTCGATCTGGGCGAAACGCAGCAGGCGCTGGCCACGTTCGATGAACTGCTGGGCTATCGTCCCGATTCGGTGGAACTGTTGCTGGCCTATAGCGCCACGCTCGATCTGGCCGGCGAGACCGACCGTTCGCTCGTTGTCATGCGACAGGCTGTAGAGCTGGCGCCGATGAATGCGAATGCCCTGAACACACTCGGCTATACGCTGACCAATCGCACGCGGCGCTACAAGGAGGCATATCGGCTGATTCGCCAGGCGATCGAGCTCGAACCCGATTCGCCGGCGATCATCGACAGCATGGGCTGGGTCCTGTACCGGCTGGGCCGCAAGGGCGAGGCGCGCAGCTATCTCGAACAGGCGTATGCGCTGATGGATGACCCGGAGGTCATCGCCCATCTCGCCGAGTTGCTGCGGGCGACCGGCGAGCCGGATCGTGCCCGCGAGCTGCTCGACCGTTCGATTGCAAAGTATCCGGATGCCGGGTTACTCGTCGAGACACGGGAGAGATTGCTGTAATGAATGTGGTCCGGGGCGGGTTGCTCGTCGCCTTGATCATGCTGACCGGCTGCGCCACGCGTCCGACCGCACCGGGAGCCGGGGTTAACTGGGCCCGGCGCGCCGAAAGCCTGATGCAATTGCCGGGGTGGGAAGCGAGCGGGCGCATCGCGGTGAAGTCCGGCAGGCAGGGGGGGCAGGGCAACATTCGCTGGATTCAGCGGGGCGCCGACGCGCGTATCGGGTTGCATGGACCGTTTGGCGTCGGCGCCTATCAGATCGACTGGACCGAGGATAATTTCGTCGTGACCGGCAAAGCCGGCGAAGTCACGATGACCTACGCCGGACCCGATGCAGTCGAACGCTTCATGATGGACCAGTTCGGCTGGACGTTCCCGGCCCGCAGCATGCGGTACTGGATTCTCGGCATCGCCGATCCCCGCTTCCCCTCGCAATCGCAGTTCGATGCCGACGGCTGGTTCACGGTCCTCAGGCAAAATGGCTGGGTCGTTACGTACGGGCGCTTTGTGCAGGAACAGGGTCGCTGGATGCCGCACAAAATCATCATGGAGCGAGATCAGGTCAGGGTGAAATTGGTCGTGGATCGATGGCGCTGGCCGCCTGAGCGGCCCGATTGACACGCATGGTGCGTCAAATCACAATACCCGCGCCCACGTTCGGAGAGTTCCGTCGCGACACATTGGGCTCGACCGGATATTGCCTGAGAATCGGTTGTAAACCGGGTTCTCATGCAATATTTGAGCTAACCGTTGGGGCGTAGCCAAGTGGTAAGGCATCGGGTTTTGATCCCGTGTATCGCAGGTTCGAATCCTGCCGCCCCAGCCATTTTTCATCCACCGCGAACAAGGCCGACCGAGTGAATAACGACACGAGTTTCGTCATCCCGAACATGATGCTTTTCACCGGGAATGCAACCCCGGACCTGGCTGCGCGCATAGCCCGGCACCTCACTTTGCCGCTGAGCAAAATTCAGGTCGGACGTTTCAGCGACGGCGAAATTGCCATGGAGATCATGGAAAATGTGCGCGGTCGCGATGTCTATATCATTCAATCGACCTGTCCGCCGGTCAATGACAATTTGATGGAATTGCTGGTCATGACCGATGCGCTGCGCCGTGCGTCGGCGGCCCGAATCACGGCCGTGATTCCCTATTTTGGCTATGCACGACAGGATCGCCGGCCGCGTGCGCCGCGCGTACCGATCACCGCACGCCTCGTGGCCAGCATGATTGCAACCGCCGGCATCGACCGCGTGTTGACGGTCGATCTGCATGCCGACCAGATTCAGGGCTTTTTCTCGATCCCGCTCGATAATGTTTACGGATCGCCGGTACTGCTGGGCGACCTGTGGAAGCACAAGGACGATAATATGGTGGCCGTTTCGCCGGATGTCGGTGGCGTCGTACGCGCCCGCGCGCTGGCCAAACGCATGGATGACCTGGATCTGGCCATTATCGATAAACGCCGCCCGCAGCCGAATCAGGCCGAGGTCATGAACATCATCGGTGAGGTCAAAGGCAAGACCTGTATCCTGATCGACGACATGATCGACACGGCCGGCACGCTCTGCCTGGCGGCTGCAGCCCTGAAGAACCAGGGCGCCAGCCGGGTTGTGGCCTACATCACGCACCCGGTTCTGTCCGGCCCGGCGGTTGACCGGGTGAGCAATTCCGAGCTCGATGAACTCGTCGTGACCGATACGATCCCGTTGTCCGAAGCGGCGGCGGCCTGCAACAAGATCCGCCAGCTCGGGGTGGCCGAATTGCTGGCCGAGACAATGCGCCGCCTGGCGCTGGATGAATCGGTCAGTTCGCTGTATCTCGATTAGCAGGCTGTTGAAAAACCTCGGTAGGAACTGGTGTCTGACGCCATTTCTTCCATTTCTCCGCCGGACTCTGCTATGATCCGCGGCCCTTCATACAGATCGCCGCATGCCCGGTCGCAGGGTTGGCTGATCGGACCAGAATCAGGAGGCCTGTGATGGCTGAAGTATTTGATTTGGTCGCGGAAGAACGGACGGATTCAGGGAAAGGTGCGAGCCGCCGCCTGCGTCGGGCCGGGAAAGTCCCCGCGATTGTTTATGGCGCAGGTCGCGCCCCGCGCGCGGTCAGTTTTGACCGTGACCAGCTGATGCACAAAATGGAGAATGAATCGTTCTTTTCCAGCGTGCTGAATGTCAGCGTCAAGGGCAATGCGCGCCAGTGTATTCTCAAGGATGTGCAGATGCACCCGGCCAAGCGTCTCGTGCTGCACCTGGACTTGCAGCGGATTGTTGCCGACGAGGCGATCCGCATGACGGTGCCGATTCACTTCCTGAACGAGGAGACGGCTCCGGGCGTCAAGCAGGGCGGGGGTACCGTTGCGCACGTGGTCACCGAGATCGAGGTCAGCTGTCTGCCGGCCAACCTGCCCGAGTACCTGGAACTCGATATCGGCGGGCTGGAACTCGACGAGTCTTTGATGCTTTCGGATATCGTGTTGCCGGAAGGTGTCGAGATCCCGGATCTGGCCAATGATAACGATCGCAGCGTCGTATCGATCCATATCGTCAAGGTTGCTGCCGTCGAGGAAGAGGCTGAAGGCGAAGAAGCCGAAGGTGAGGGCGAGGGTGAAGCTCCGACCGACGAAGAGCCGAAGGAAAATGACGCTGACTGAACCTGTGAACGGTTTTGTCAGCATGGAAAAAGCCACGTCATTGCGTGGCTTTTTTTCGCCGTGTTAGAGTCGCATCAGGCCCATGACCGATACACCATCACTAATCGTCGGCCTGGGTAACCCCGGGGCCGAGCATGACCGCGACCGGCACAACGTCGGTTTCTGGCTGGCTGACCAGATTGCCGGCGGCGCCGGTTTTATCAGCGATCAGAAATTACTCGGCGACGTGTGCCAGATATCGCTCGGGCACTACAACATTCGCATTCTGAAGCCGACAACATTCATGAATCGCAGCGGCCAGTCGGTGCGCCGGACCATCGATTATTTCAAGTTGATGCCCGAGCGCGTGCTGGTGATTCACGATGACCTTGATCTGCCGCCGGGTACCGCACGCCTGAAGCGCGGCGGCGGACATGGCGGACACAACGGGCTGCGAGATATTATCTCGCACTGTGGCCGCGATTTTCTGCGCCTGAGAATCGGTATCGGACATCCCGGTCGCAAAGAACGGGTGACCGGTTATGTCCTGCGCCCGCCCGGCAAGGATGACCTGTCCCTGATCAGGGATGCGCTCGATGCGGGCCGGCGCGCGATCGATCGCCTCTATGCCGATGGTCTGGAAGCCGCCATGCAGTCTCTGCACTCGGAAACGCCGGTCCGGGATATCGCCAGGGACCCGGGACCGGCCGGCTAATCTGTTCATTGGTGTCTGACACCAATTTCACAACGCGAACAGCACGGCGGCCACCTGTTTTCACAAAAAATTCAGCCGTTCCAACAGGTGCCGTTCTCAAGCCTGTCAGGCGAAGACACGACCGGGCGGTTATTCTTTGTCCGGGTTATTCTGGCTCAGATACATGCCGACGAGCGTGCCGACGAGAATGGCGATGTAGAATTGTCCGGCAATCGCTGCGAGATAGGCAAGTACGCGTGCGAGCGATCCGTCAGGGGTGATATCGCCATAGCCGAGTGTCGTCATCGTGACGAAACTGTAGTAGAGCAGATTCATACCGATGGACCCGCTGGTGCTATCGGGCAATCCCGAGAATGAATCCGGAATAAAACGATAGATGAACATATTCAGGATGCCGATCGCGACACCGAGCAACAGGTAGACGCAGATACCGCCGATCAGGCGATTCAGGTCCATACGCCGGTCGAACAGGACATAGCGCAACGCGATACCCAGGCTCAGAATGCAGAAGGCCAGCGCCGCCAGCATCGACAGGGTCTCGATGACCGGCGATGGCCGGATCAGGCTGATGATCGTGCAGATAATTTCCGCAACGACCAGGGCCAGGCCGGTCCAGAACCATCCGCGTGAGTCCATCAGGCTCCAGATACCGACGATCAGCGTCGCGCTGAATGCGACTTGCGAGACGACGATGAGCGATTGGTGGGTAAAATCGTGAAAGATCGGCCCGGCGATCAATACGATGAGCAGGCCGATCAACAGGTAACCGAAATTGGCTTGTCGACGGCGGGCCATAAATCAGGGCTGTTTGTTGCTACGCCTGGGTGCGAATCGCCAGGAATCGTCGTCTGCCTGGCACAGGCGATAAACGCCGCCGCCTTCCCGGCCGCTGGCGTACGTATGTATGAGTAGAGTACGGCAGGTTGTGCCGTAGTCCTGATGCGTATCGATGACTTCGATCCGGCCTTTGTGTCCCGTTGCCGGGTTCTCCCATTTGACGTTTTCACCGTCCGCGCTGTTATCCAGCGCCTGCTTCAGCGCCTCGGTCAGCAGGGTCTTTTCCGTATCGTTGAGGTATGCAAGCGGGCCCTTGTTCAGAAAGCCGATATTTTGTGCCGTTGCTGTCGATGTCAGCAGGGCAGCTATTGCCAGGCCTGTCAGCCAATGCTTCATTAACATTGTTTATCTGCCGCTGAAAGTTGAGTGGCGCATGATACCGCAGACTCCGTCACCGGGCGAAAAGCACCGCCGGTGTGCGTGAACCGCGTATCCCGAATGCAATCCGGTTATCCACCGCCGAGCAGGGCCACGATCCAACCGACGCCGATAAACGTGCCGATGCTGCTGCCCAGATTTGCGAGTATGACGACGAGCAGCACCTTGAGCACGCGATTGGTCCAGATACCGCGTACGCTGGTCAGGTCTTCGGCGACGCGTTCGAGGTCGATGACGCGGGGCCTGCGCAGGTAAGCCTCGGTCAGGCCGCAGACCCAGCCCGCTGCAATGGTCGGGTTCAGCGATGTGATCGGCGCGGCGACAAAGGCAGTCAGGATCGTCAGCGGGTGGGCGAGCGCGACCATGGTGCCGAGCGAGGCCGAGATACCGTTGGCCAGCACCCAGGCGAGGACCATCTGTTCGCTGGTTTCGCGACCGGATACGATGAATCCGGCGATGACCAGGGCCAGCAATAACAGCGGTATTCCCCAGCCGATAATTTTGAAAATCTTTTTCGGTGGCGGAATCTCGTCGAGCCTGGCGACGTCAATGTCGGTACCGAATGCTTTCTTGATACCCGGTACATGCGCGGCACCGATGACGGCCACCACGGTGTCACCGGGCGAGGCGAGGATCTTTGCCGCCAGGTATTGGTCACGTTCGTCGATCAGCGCCGTCTTGACACCCGGCAGCGATTCGGAAAATTCGTCGATGGCCAGTGCCAGCTCGCCGCCGGTTTTCAGCTTTTCGATATCTTCCTGCGATATTTCCTGCGTTTCGAACATCGATGCAAACATCGAAAACATGATCTTGATCAGTGTGAAGAACCCGGCACTGGCCCAGGCGCGTTTCAGCGTTGTGCGTACTTCGCGATCGACCAGTGAAATATTCGCACCGGTTTCATGGCTGACCTGCATCGCGCGGTGCATTTCCTCGCCGGGCCGGATGCCGAACTCGTCGGCGAGCTTCTTCTGAAATGTCGCCAGTGCGAACTGGGCCATCAGGACATAGGCACGGCCCGACTTTATGACGGTGTAGATATCGGTCTCTTTCCAGCGCTCGGGATTCGACAGCGTCTCATAGCGCGAATCGCATAATTCGAGTGCCACTGTATCCGGCTTGCGCTCGCGAATGGTCTTTTCGACGAGATCGGCGCTGTCCTTGCTGACATGGGCAGTGCCGACGAGATAAAAGCGGCGGCCGTCGTGCTCGATCAGGTCGACATTCGGTTCGATGGGGGTGATGGCAGGCATGGGCGCGCATTATAGAGGGCAACAGGGGACAGGCACACCATTTGCGTATAGAATCGCCGCCCTTATGGCTATCAGATGCGGAATCGTGGGTTTGCCGAATGTCGGCAAATCGACCCTGTTTAATGCGCTCACGGCGGCGGAAATCGCGGCCGAGAACTACCCGTTTTGCACGATCGACCCGAATGTGGGTATCGTTCCGGTGCCCGATCCGCGGCTCGAGCAACTCGCCGAAATCGTCAAACCGCAGAAAATATGCCCAACGACGATGGAATTTGTCGATATCGCCGGTCTCGTCGCGGGCGCCTCGAAGGGCGAGGGGCTCGGCAACAAGTTCCTGGCCAATATCCGTGAAACCCATGCGATTGCGCACGTCGTGCGTTGTTTCGACAATGACGACATCGCACACGTGTCGGGAAGCGTCGAGCCGCTGCGTGATATCGGCATCATCAACACCGAGCTGGTCCTGGCCGATCTCGAATCGGTTCAGCGCGCCATGCGCAACGCCGAGAAACAGGCCAAGACCGGCAGGAAGGACGATATTGCCCGGTATGACCTGCTCAAGCGCATGTACGAGCATCTCGATGCCGAACAGTCCGTGCGAACCTTCGACTTCGGCAACGACGATCCGGCCGCGCTGAAAGAATTTAATCTGCTCACGGCCAAGCCGGTCCTGTACGTGGCCAATGTCGACGAAACCGGGCTCAGTACGGGCAATCGATGGCTGAATCAGATCAAGGCACTGGCCGCCGCCGAAGGCGCCGAGGTCGTGGTCATCTGTGCAGCGCTCGAGGCCGAGATTGCCTTGCTCGACGCGGACGACAAGAAAATGTTTCTCGAAGAAATGGGCCTGACCGAACCCGGGCTCGACCGCTTCATCCGCGCCGGCTACAAGCTGCTCGGTTTGCAGACCTTTTTCACCGCCGGCGAAAAGGAAGTGCGTGCCTGGACCGTACGGGTCGGCAGCACGGCCCCCCAGGCAGCCGGCGAGATCCACACAGATTTTCAGAAAGGGTTCATTCGCGCCGAGACCATCGCCTTCGACGATTTCATCGCCGGCCACGGAGAACAGGGCGCCCGCGAGGCGGGCCGGCTTCGGTCGGAAGGCAAGGACTACATCATGCAAGAGGGCGATGTCGTGCATTTCCTGTTCAACGTCTGATTCATTTTCATTGGTGCCTGGCACCAGATTCTCGCTACACTACGGACCATGACCCAATTCTCTCTGCCGGATCTGGTCGCCGAGCTGGTTCACTTTACGCTGTCCGGCTTCGTGCTCGTGTTGCTGGTTGCCGGACTCTACGTTTTACACAAATACCTGTTGAAGCTGTTTGCCGACCGGCCAACCGAACAATATCGCCGGCAGCTGATCATGCTGGGCGGGTCCCTGCTGGGCCTTGTCTTTGCAATCACGGTCATGCCGATCGGCAGCCAGATGCAGGGCCAGCTTCTGAGTCTGCTCGGTATTCTGCTCAGCGCCACGATCGCGCTGTCATCGACAACGCTGGTTGGCAACGCGATGGCGGGCCTGATGCTGAAAAGCCTGCGCAAGATCCGGCCCGGTAATTTCATTCGTGTCGGCGAGTACTACGGTCGCGTCTCAGAGATGGACCTGTTGCACACGGAGATTCAAACCGAAGAGCGGGATCTGATGACCTTGCCAAACCTGTACCTCGTCACGAATCCGGTGACGGTATTGCGCCCTTCAGGCACCGTTTTATCTGCCGAGGTCTCCCTCGGTTACGACACACCACGCCGACTCGTCGAGGAGGTTCTGATAGAAGCGGCAAAGAAAGCCGGATTGAAAGATCCGTTCGTTCAGATTCGCCAGCTCGGAGATTTTTCCGTGACCTACCGGATCGCGGGTATCGCCGAAAACCTCGAGGAATTACTCGCTCGACGACGGAAGTTGCGCGCCATGATGCTCGACGAGTTACATGCAGCGGGTATCGAGATCATGTCGCCGAACTTCATGAATACGCGCGCTCTCGATCCCGGAAAACGGGTGATACCGCCCATCGACCGGCGGCCGGAAAGTGATGTCGGAAAAAAGACCCCCGATGCGGTTATTTTCGACAAGGCACAAAAAGCCGAGTCCATCGAACACATGCGCGAGAATCGGCAATCCGTGCAGGAGAAACTTGCAAAGTGCGAAGACATCCTGAAAGAAATCAAAGAAAAAGATTCCGACGAATACCAGGCGGCGGAAAAAGAATGTGAGCATCTACAGAACAAGCTCGACCATCTCGACAAAGCGATCACTGCAGCCGAAACAAGGATTGCCAAGGATTAGGCGCGCTCATTGCCGGTCTTGCCGGAAGGATCAAGGCAGGCAGCATTCCCGGAGCCTGATGTTGATCGGAATCTATTCCAGAAATAACCGAATAAATGCAGGAAAACAAACAGTTAAGCGTTCAGGCCACAAGGCGGCAGCCTGACGGACTGCTTGACACCAGTGGGACCGGCAATGAAAATGCCGGTCCCTCCCAGCGTGGTGATGTAGCTCAGCTGGTTAGAGCACGGCACTCATAATGCCGGGGTCGGTGGTTCAAGTCCACCCATCACCACCAATCCTTACCGGCTTACTCAAGCAACGTTTCTCCTCGAGCCTTGCAAGTCGAATACCGTTGTAGGTCACGGCGTTCAGCCTGCCGAGGTCGAAGTTTCAAGTTTTCTTAATGTTCGCATTAGATTTGCGGTTTCAAAGCGGATATTCAGAGTTAGGGTCGGATGTGCGACTATATCCAACCATGGAAATTTGAAAATTAAACTGTGTCTTGGTATTCGGAGTGCAGAAGTCGAAACCAAGAGCCTTGCCTCTTAGAAAAGCTGTTAGGTGCCTGTAAATTATGACTTTCCCGCTACGTCAAGCCTACGATTTCACATCGTCAAAAGGCCTTGCTGCCGAGGCCGCAGAAATTCGCGCGATCCCATCATTGCCTAGGTATAGCTATAACTCAGGCGTTCGCCGGGCGCATATGATCGAACTGCTTAAGGACAAAGGGCTTCTGGATGATTTTCTAGATGAGCATTGGCCAGATGGACACACAGCACGCGGCCGGGCAAAGATGGATCTGTATTCGAGAAGGCGTGTGGCCTACGAAGCTCTGGCTGAAGAAAATTCAAATATCAATGACGACGATGAGGACGAATATGAGTCGCCAGAATCAGATTCCGATGACAATTCAAATAGAGCGTTCGCCTATGAACGCGATCTACAAAATTATCTAGCTAAGAACCTCGAAATACTTGAGCCCGGATTGAGCTTATTCGAAGATGAACGTGGTCAGGGACTTGAGTATCCCATTGATGGAGGAAGAATTGATCTGTTGGCGATCGACGATGACGGTAGGCTCGTTGTAATTGAGCTGAAATTATCGAAAGGGCGAAGTAGAGCCATCGGCCAACTCCTCTATTATATGGGCTGGATAGATAAGAACCTGAACCATGTGGAGCCCTGTCGCGGAATCTTGGTCGCGAAAGACATAGGCGAGGATGTTATGACGGCCGTTGGAAGAACCAATGGAATTGAACTATTCCAATACAAGCTTCAAGTCGCTGTTGAAAAATTAAGTGATGGCACATAGCCAGAGCAGTCAGTGGTCGTTTGTCCTCGCGCCGCAATCGCTGCCGCTCCAGGCTATTGCCGTCAAGCGCGCCTCCTATAGGCATTATGGGGCAAGGAGCAACTGATAGTGGCGCTATATTCGAAACCCGTACGGTTACTTATGAAAGACATGGCGAATGAACTAGCGAGTTCACCAGAGGCGATATTTACTAAGCGAGACGCTTTAGGATGGTTTGAGAAAAACTACCCGAAGATTAAGCGTGGCACCATTACCGCTCACTTGATTCGGTTATCGACAAATGCCCGCAGTCGTACTCACTACAACGCGAAAGCTGGCGAAGACGATGTTCTTTATCAGATTGACGGAAGTCATTTCCGGCACTATCGGCCTGGCGATGATCCTCCGCCAATACAATCCTCTCACGGTACCAATGAGTCAGAGGCACTTCCTGAAGGGGAAGATGAAGGGGAGCCAGATACAGCGGCCCAATCAGATGGAAAATTTGCTTACGAAACAGATCTTAGAAATTATTTGTCTAGGAATCTCGGTGAGCTAGAAACTGGACTGCGGCTATTCGAGGATGATGGCATAACCGGAATAGAGTTCCCGGTTGGCGGTCGTTATATAGATATTCTCGCAATCGATTCTAGCGAGAATCTGGTCGTCATTGAGCTAAAAGTTTCACGTGGTTACGATCGAGTAATTGGCCAACTCATGCGATATGTAGCATGGGTAAAAAAGAACTTATCTGAAGAAGATCAGAAAGTACGGGGATTCATCGTTGCACGAGAGATAAGCGAAGATCTATTGCTAGCTTGTTCGCTGGTCCCTGATGTTGAGCTCTACGAATATAAGCTTTCATTAGCATTAAGACGTGTTGAACGCCAGTAGAACTTTGACTACAGATGGATATCAAACTTGGATTTCTGAGGCTAATATTGTCAGCAAGAGATTGATCTAATTATCCAGCTCTGATGTGGCTTTTATTGTATCGAAATGGACGAAAGACTAAGTAAAGCGGAAAACCTATTTCAACGGGGCAAGTTTGAAGACTCGCTTGCGATTCTTATTGAAGCCTTAGAGTTCGATAAGAACGATGCTTACATCTGGTATTTGATGGGCCAATGTCATCGATGGTTGGATGATTATGATGAAGCGGTTCGGTGCCTCAGTAAGTCAGTCCATTTGGATGATCAGGAACCTTCGTTTTTGCAAGCGTATGGTGTGGCGTTTCAAAAGGCAGGGGATCTTGATCGGGCAATTAAACAATTCAGGCGCGCTCTCGAGCTTAATCCGCGCTATATCAATTCAATCAATAGCTTGGCGCTTACACAACGTATGAAGGGGGAGTATGAAAACTCTATCAAGAACTATCAAATAGCAATTGACAACTTGGTTCGTAACTATGCGGATGATATGAATAATGACGAGAGCCAAGTCATCTGGTGGTTTGGGGCGCTTGAAAATGATATATGCAGAGAGAATATCTTCTCTGCAGCACTATACTTAGCGGCCCGCGATGATATGGATAATTGCGCCTGGCCAGATGGAGAAAGTGCTGAAAAAGAGTTTAATACTAAGGCGCATAAGGGGCTTTATTGGCGCGATGAAACGACGAATGATGGCCAATCGGCAAGAGTCTTCTTGCCAAATTTCTTTGATAGTCTGTTTGTATTAATCGCATGTAATGATCTATATCGAACAATCCTTGAAAACATCGCTGTGGCATTGGAAAGCAGTGGTGATGAACTAGAGTCAGAAAAATACTTTGGAGCAGCTAGATTTGTTACATCGATGAAGGAGCAGTTCAGTTTTGAAGGAGAAATCTATAACGATGCTCGCCAATTTGTACTACATCTTTGCCGTGGAACTGTTGAAGAGTATCCTGCAGGTACGCCAAATACACTAGAAGTAAGAACGACTATTTATCATGAGGATCCGCCACGGAATTCAAAATGGTGTGTAGCTACCTTTAGAAATATCCCAAGCTATAAAGGCTATAGGGTTGATGCTTTCGATACAAAAGAAGAGGCGATGGAATGCATCAAAAATATTGATCCGACCACGCCACTTATTGGGGGTCGGGCTTTTGATCCGGTTCTTTCTTATGAGAAATATGTGGATTGGAAGCAGGCTCATAACTTCAAAGAGTTCGATTGGCAATCTGTATTTGATCCCGCAGATGAAAGCCCAAGAGAAACAATCGTGACATTGAGGGAAGTTGGTCTATAGGGCAGGAAGGGTAGGTCCCGCAAAACTCCCGCAGTGAATTACGAGTGGTTGCCAGGATCATAAAATAGAGGGTTAATCAGTTGGGACCGCAGCATGCAGCGTGCTGTGCTTAATTTTGGATTGCCCAAGGGTCAGAATGGGGGATTCCGTCAATGCTCATGGCCATTAAATAATGGAATCAACAGTTCCACCTTTTGACCTGCTCGAGCTATACAAGAGCCGAGAAGTGAACCGAATATCAACTTTCGGTGACATCGCGGGCCAGCTAGATTCAGATGAGCTCACGGCGGCGTATTCCCGAGTTCGTAAGTCAGCCCCGCGACGTCATGATCATAATAAGACTTATTTCGTGGTTCATGCCGGGTTAATGAATAGGGCAGAGGAATCAAATCGTGATGAGGAGCACCTTGCTTTGGCGCTTTGGGGTGCGGCGCAAAAAGGGGCCTCAATGGGCCTGCCAGACGGCAGAGCTTTGGTAATTATTGATTACCAGACGCCACTTAAGGCTAAGCTAGGGGACAAAGGTATTGGGAAAGTTGATCTATTTGGCCTTATTGATGGTTGTCATTTAGCCGTAATTGAACTCAAGGTGCTTCCAGCCAACGGTCGCGGTGATACTCCGCTACGAGCTTACCTGGAAGCCCTTGCCTACTGCGCCATAGTTGAAGCGAATGCATCAGACATAGCAAGGGAAGCTAGCAAGAGGTTCGACAAGTCAATAAATAATAGACTCCCCGCACTGATAGTTATGGCCCCGGAAGCTTACTGGGCTGGATACGTTGAGCAAACGAGCGTTCGCCCATGGTGGCCCAATCTCAGCAGTCTTGCGGCAAAAATGGATAATTTGCTGGGCCTTGAAACCCATTTTTTATGCCTGCGAAATGCCACGATCCGAATGGGCAGGAGAAACCAGAATCCTGAATTAACGGGTCATTGCTCTGTAGTTAGCGTTTCTGAATTATTTAGCGACTAGATAGGCGATTGCATGAAACTGACGCCGGAGCAACTTATGGAGATCATCTCCGTTGATTTTTCCGAGATTGTGCCGGAGAAGCGGAGTGATCCTGACGGAGAAGGGGAAATACGCGTAGAGGTGATGGTTAAATGACAAGAATTAAGTTTGCTCTTGCCGATATCCTCGGTAAAGAAATAGAAAATATCGTGGTGGCTACTCGTACAGAAAATAACCCGCGGATCCAAATCATTCTGATATTCTCGGACGACACCTATTATGAATTCTATTCAGATGTCGACATATCCATGGCTAGTGGAATTTGTGCTGGCGATAGTGAGACCGTTCTTACACTCGTTAACGAGTGGCCAGATACTGAGACCACGTTATTTTGACGAAGTGGCTTGGCCGGGTTTTGTTGTTCCATGAATTCGGAAGAGGCAAAACTATTAGCCATAGAATATTTCCGTCGAGAGAATCGGAGCCAAATAACTGTTAAGGAACATGATTTTCCTTCACCTGGGGTATACGGGTTTGACCCAGAAGGCTGGGTAACTTTTATTGTAATTGACAAGACAGTATTTAGGGTAGGTGGTGACGAGTATATAGCTGTAAATCTGACTACCGCAGAAGTGCGATCACTTGGCATGATTGGTGAGTAGGCCCATGTGCTAGCCGTAGTTGTCACGCAAATCTCCCGCATAGACTTTTCCGCAGCCGCTCAAGGCGCTGTCAATTATGGCTTTCAGGCAACTGAGCCTAGCATTCGGTGTGCTGCGATCTCCTGGATATTGCGGACTCGCAGACCCAACGATGATGCTATTGAACATGCGGCAGACAATGGGACCGTCAAGTACGCCTGCATGCACAGCGAAACCAATGATGCGTCGGGTATATTGATCCATGGCGACCATTACCCAGTGGGACTTGAGAATCAGCGATTCACATCGAAAAAAATCTACGCTCCATAAACTGTCCTTGCTGTGGCCAGGAAACGTGAGCCAGGAGGGACCGTTTGGTCCGGGCTTTGGCCGGTAGTGTTTGGCCAGCACACGTCGCACCACATCAGCTGGGGTTTGTGTGTTTCATCTCGACGATTGCTGAAATCAGTCCGGGAGAAGGTCCAATGGGGCCCGGCTTGCCCCGGGTTTTCGGTGTGAACAGCAGGCGTTACTTGCGTTTGATCAATGTTCGATGGAAGCTGAGGATTGATGAGGGCTTCAGGACAATGGCTGACCGTACAAGGCGGGTAGGGCGCATGAAGATTGCGCATAGCCCTGCAATGATGCGATCCATCGGGTAAAGGTTCGCTGCTCGTTCACGATTCCGATTCAGGATCAGCAGTTGATGTTTCACGAGCAGGGACTCTGCCACCACGGCGCGAGTTTCGCCGGGACCCATCAGTTTCGCTATAGTGGCGATCAGGTGAACGAATAAAATAGCAAGATCACGCATCACTGAATTATCGTAACCAATTCAGAGCATATGACAATACCTGAAATTCCATTCAGAATTGGAATTCGCACCCCACACATCAGGCATTAATAGTATATGAAAAAGATAATTTATATAATTGCAATCCCGCTGATCTTAGCAGGCTGCGCGTCCGGTCAAGTTGTCCCAATTGGTAATGAATATAGAGAACCGTTAAAAGAGAATGAACCTGTATACATATATTATCATGAAGATGAAATTAAATTTAAGTATTCGGTAATTGGTATCTTGTCCTATGTTGATCCTGGGAAATACCAAATACTTTCTTTAGCAAGTGTTATACCGGCAATGAAGAGTAAGGCGCGGAGGGCTGGAGCAAATGGTCTAATTATTGATGAAACTCATGTTGTAAAATCAGGAATTATTAGTACCGGTATTGGTGTAACTGCACGAGCAATTGTAGTTTCCAAATAGCAATGAAGCCTAAGGAAGGTCTCAACAATTGATGTTATTTCGATTCACTGCTCATCCTCAATCAAACGATTATAAAAATGCACGCATTTGCACCTGAATTAACCGTGTGTTTCTAGCTAATTCATGGGTACTGACAAATAAACTGCTCGGAATTGCTAGAATTATCCGATGAATACTTACAAGCGACACAGATTCCCTCCGGAAATCATCAGCTACGCGGTATGGGTCTATTACAGATTCAATATGAGTCATAGAGATGTGAAGATTTACTCGCTGAACGAGGCATTGCCGTCAGGTACGAATCTATCCGCCTCTGGTGCATCAAATTCGGCGCAAAATATGCCAGCCGTCTGAAACGAAAGCGTCAGGGCTACGGTGACACCTTCTACATCGATGAAGTCTTCGTAAAGATTAATGGCAAGCAGCATTATCTCTGGCGGGCTGTGGATCAGGATGGTGAGGTGGTTGATGTATATCTCCAGGCGCGACGGGATGGCGCCACTGCCAAGCGATTCTTCAAGCGCCTCTTGCGATCGCATGGTGGCGGACCCAGGAAAATTGTCACAGATAAGTTACGCAGTTATGGCGTTGCTCATCGAGACTTGATTGCTGACGTAATCCACGATACTTCTCAGTGTTCGAATAATCGTGCAGAGCAATCCCATGAAGCGACCAGGGTGTGAGAGCGTGGGATGAGACGATTCAAATCGATGAAGCAGGCGCAGAGATTCTTGAGTGCCCATGCAGCGGTTGGTAATCTATTTAATCTTGGAAGGCATCTGGTAAGGGCTGAGCACTATCGAAACCTTAGGGAAGGTGCGTTCAACAATTGGATCGTGGCAGTGGCCTGAATCGAAATAGCGGATATTCAACAGCCTGACAAAGTTAAATTGTTAGTACCTCAAAATGCGCATAAAATAGCGTTCCTGCGGCGGTCGGCTGCAGGTCTGATGAATTTGATGCTCAATCGAAAAGTGATGTATCTCGACCCGGTTTCTCGTTTTTTGTCTCAGGCCTTGCTCCGGATGAAGAAGGGAGACAGGGTTGCCGATGTTGGCTGTAAGCACACGAATGAGCTTAGTTATGGCCAGTAAGGCTTCTGAGGACAAGATCTGGGCCCGGCTCTACCAAGAGGTTAGCGAGCTAAAAAGATCACTGCCCGAGGATGCGCAGGCGAAGCATAGAGGATTCTCCATATTTTTTGCGCCGCCCAGGAAGCATCGACTATTAGTCTTGGGGCTAAATCCCAGTCGAGTCGACGATCAGTACGCAAAGCGCTATCCGGAAAGCGAGCTTGGTCCACCCACTGAGCATCTCTATCAATCTGCGCGTGGAGGTGAACTGGCTCGGGCCCTCAGATCGATGCTGGACGAAGCAAGTTTGGGTGATTCAACGCTACCGGTAGACACAGCATGGACCACGTTATTAAGCGGGACGAAAATCAATCTAATTTTCTTTGGTTCAGCCAATATATCGGAATGGCAGCAAAAAAAGTTCTGGGGATCAAGCGGTGGAAGTCTGCGAAAGAAAGTTGAGGGCCAGTGCCAGGTGTGGAGCCAGGCAATCTGTGCATGGCTCAGCCCGACCGGCATTTTGTGCGAGGGTTTTGATACGTTCAGTCGATTTTGCAACTTAGGATACGGAAAGGTATCGGTTGAGCGAACTGTGAATCGGCCGGGGCGAGAAAAACATCGGCTTTTCGTTGAGGGGCATGTAGAGATGAGCGGTCAGACTGTACCGGTACTCGGTATCCTGCACCCCACCGGTGGCAGGGGTCGAACGAAGCAGGAATCCTCACTAATAGGAGAGGCGTTGGTGAGATTTTGCGAGAAAGCAATATGACGTTGTAAGTTGAGGTTGAAGAAATGAAGTACTGTTTCTATCGGATGACCCATGATTCTGGTTTCGCACCGAATCCCTATTATCGCTACTGTACGCTCGCAACCTGCACGCCGAACCATATGCGGGCAAATCTTGAAAAGGATGATGTGATCGTTGGCGTCGAGGCGAACAGCCTCATGAGGCAGCGCATGCGAAAGTTAGGCAAGCAGAGCAGCCAATACCGCTGCATTATCTATTATATGGTCATTTCCGAGCAATTGTCCCTAGACGATTACTACAGGGACAGCCGTTTTTCCGCAAAGAAGGCAGAGCCGGCTAGCAGCAGCTATGCCAAGCGCCAAGGAGACAATGTTTATTGGCGTAAAGGCAAGGGTTTTGCTTCTACACCCGGTAACCCGCACTACGACACCCATTCATTTGGGCAGGATACCAAGGGCAATAGGGTGTTTATAGGGAGTAAATTTTTCTATTTTGGCGATAGCCAGGTGAGATTGCCTCCTCGGTTCGAGAAATATGTACCGAAAAACCATGGAATAAAGTACACACGCCGCGAGCTTCCTAGCTTGGACCAATACGTCGAGCAACAAGCTATTCGCCTGGGCAAGAAAAGTGGGCGGATCGGCCACCCGATCGGCCGAGAAGAATCGAGCAGCTGTAGCCCTGTAGGTTCGGCTCCCGCAAAGAGTCGGCGACGATGCTAGCGAGGAAAGTGTTTATGTTTTAAGTAGAATTTGATCGGTCTAAGAAATAGCGTGCTCCCGAGTTTGGCGTTCCCGATTCGAGCGTTTGCTTCTGACGGGAAAAGGCCCATAAATACTTGCCTGTGAGCTACCAAGCACGGCATTCGCGCTGCACCAATATTTCGCCTTGTCGAGAGAATTGAGATGGTCGGATTCACACGACGTATTTAGTCGGGTCACCCCATTAGGGTTGTTCCAACTAACAGCCAGTAGGATCAATGATGAGCTCAAGGCGCGATATATTAAAGAAAATCACGGCCACCGGATTTTCAGCCTTGGCGGGCATTGGACTTGCCGGCAGTGCTCTGGCTGGTATTCGCGGTCCAGGTGCGCATACGGGCGCCACATTTCAAGCTTTTCGCAATTCCTTGATCGGTCTTGAGCCGAGTGCAGAAGAAAGGCCTCCTACTACCAATCTAGTGAATGCTTGGGAAGTGGTCGCCCCCAAAAAGTTTGATGAGTACGTCTTTGTGACTTGGTGTGGGACACGATTTCAATCCACTATCGAATTCGCGGAGGAATTTGCCCGTCGCCGGCAGGGAGCTTCATCTGTTCTGCCTGACCATCCCGTCTTTGATGTTTGCCAGCAGATGTATGGTAACTGGCGTTTGCCGGTATATCGGGAACATCGTTGGATGGTGATCGGTACTCTTACAGGCTGCCGGTCAACCGAACAAAAAGCGTTGGATATGATGTTCCTACGCAAAGAACTCGATTTTGATAAGTTTCAGACCATGCTGCATGATAATTCATGCTTACCAGATTCCGTTCATGATGCAGATATTCCCATGCTCTGGGAGGGCCTGCGCATGACGATAGGATGCGCATTACCGCTCGGATACTGTGCCATGCTGACCGGCAAAGTGCTGGAGCGTATTTAGTAACGTCGGCACCATTTTTTTATTGGGTAAATTCGTTTGGATGTGACCGGGTTAGGGCTGTTTACCTGACGCCATGAGAACTATCCCTCGGCAGGTAACGCCCGACCATCCCCCGCGCGGTCTCTTCAAATTCATCGCGCAATGACTTCGGTTCCAGAATTTCAACCTGAGCACCAAATGCCAAAAGCCACCAGCGCAATTCCGACGTGTCCGGCACATGGGCACTAAGCTCGATTCGCCCATCATCCATTAGTTTCATTGACTGGTTTTCAGCGAGTGGCGTTTCATAAAGGTGATCGGCAACATGACTGTCGAATAACACCTTGATTGAAAGCAGTTCTGGTGAATACGGGTAGGCAAATGATGATTGGTCCTGAATATACTCGGTCAGGTCAAAATCAATCGGCCGGTTGACCGCCTGGTCCAGGAGTCTCGGATTGCTCATTCGGTGCAGTGCCAGGTGACGCAGATCATCGTATTGCCACAGCGTACCGACCAGATAAAACACACCCTGCCTGATAACCAGTCCGAGGGGATGTACAACAAAAGATTTTGCCGAGTCGGTCCCCTTTGCATGGTAGTCACATTCAAACTGCTGATTTTCCAACAGGGCTTTATAGACGATCTCGCGAACATCAATGTCAATATCGGCGGGCATCAGGGCAGGACCGCGGTCGATCAAGCGTACTTTCTGCCGCCAGTCGGCGAATCGGGTGGCCGATAGAATCTCTTCAGCCCGCTTGAAATAGCCTTCCAGCGGTTTCAGCACAACATCTGGCAATAATGGCCGCAAATAATCCTTGGCCAGGAATAAAGTAAGCGCGGTTGGCACATTCATCGCCGGAATTTCGAGCGCTGAACCGGCTTCGGACCAGAACCAGTAATTGGTCTGGCCCTCGCGTTCAGAGTTCAGCGGAAACAGGGCTGACAGACCATCCAGGTCTCGCTGGATGGTCCGGATATTGACGTCGTGGCCAAGGTCTCTCAACCTGGCTTTTAGCTGAGGAGTGCTGATCCGGTTCGGGTAGCGCGGGAGGCTGCGAAGCATTTCCCACTGCCGGTGGATTGTGTCTGCAGCACGCCTCATTTCTGTTCTTGCAGGTTCATTCAGGCATCCTAACGTTGGTGACGACTATATAGGTCGTATCTTACGACGTATATAGTCGCATAGCACCCTATTATGGCTATCAAAGGAGTGAGTGCAACGGATATGGAGGTGGTCAATGGATTTATTTGAACGATTCATGGAACCGGATCATTTGGATGACCCGCACCGGGACATTGTCAGTTTATGGTCGTTACGCTTGCTCTCACGGATAGGAGCCGGAAAGATTCTTGGGGAAAGTCACCGTTTTGGCAATGTCGAGCGGCTGCTAATTTCGTTGGATTTGCTGTCTGAAGATGCACGCGACAAGCCCTCTAATCGCACACAGCTAAGAAAGCAGATAGAGAAGCAACAGACAGTACTCGAGAGAAAAAATCCAGAAATTGCCAAACCACTCAAGAGCAACCTGGAGTTACTCGCAGCGGCACTTGATTTGAGCAAGGCTGAGTTGGAATGCCTGGGCTTCTGCGTGTTGGCGAAATCCAACGACCTGCTTAGCGAAGCTTTTGATCTGTACTCACTTAGGGATTCCAGAAGGCTTGATGATGTAGTAGGGATCGCCCTGGGGTATCAGGCACATGAAGTGCGCGGACTATTTTCACCACAGGGCAATCTGCTGTCAGCCGGGATGATTCAGCTTGATTTTGAAAGCAGAAATATAAGTGGCACCTTAAATCTTATGGAAGGACTAGTTAATGCACTCGGGCAACCCTATGAGTCCGTAGAGGAAATTCTTGGTTGCTTTGTGGACTTTGCTCCCGAAACAACACTAGCCAGGGAGAACTACCCACATCTGACACAGGACAGCGAAATCCTGCGCAGATACCTCACTGGTACACGCAAAAGCAATCTGAAAGGTGTCAACGTGCTGTTATACGGCCCCCCCGGTACTGGAAAGACAGAATACGTGCGAATGCTCGCTGCAGAGCAGGGGTTGAAACTTTTTGAGGTTCGGTCGGAACAATGGCCACAAGGAACGCTGCCGCCCGATGCTCGCCTGTCGGCATGCCAGTTTGCACAAAAATTACTGGCGAGTATTCCGGATACGATATTGCTGTTTGATGAGATAGAGGATGTATTGGACCCTTGGGCACAGCTCTTTAGCAAATCACAAGTATCCAAACAGCGTGTCAACAGGACTCTGGAGGATAATATTGTTCCAACATTCTGGGTTTGCAATAACCACAAGGTTGTTGCGTCCTGGCAGTTACGCCGGTTTGATTATGTACTGCGGATGCCGTGCCCACCAAAATCTATACGTCGCAAGATTGCCGAACAGGCTTTCAAAAAAATGGACATACAGGAAAGCAACATTCAGGCAATTGCTAATGAGATATCGGTGGTACCGGCCGTGATCACCAAAGCAAGTCGGGTGGCTATGGGCGCACAGCTCGGCGGCTACGTCGATTGTGGATCTGTTGTTTTGCGGTCTTTGAGTAACAGGCTGAAAGCCCAAGACCAGCGGCATCGACTGTATGCCTCAGACCACACCAAGATTCCGTTGAGTCTTGATTACTACAATACAGATTGTGATTTGAAACCGCTCCTGGACGGATTGGCACGCAGTGGTCGGGGAAGAGTATGCCTCTACGGGCCGCCTGGTACCGGCAAGACCAGTCTGGCCCGGCTCGTCGCCGAGGCAGCTGACCGGACACTGATCAGCCGGCAGGCATCTGATCTGCTGGGTTGTTATGTCGGGGAGACAGAAAAGGCGATTCGCCGGATGTTCGAGGAAGCAGCCGACGAAGATGCCGTTCTCCTGATCGATGAAATAGAAAGCTTCATCAGTGATCGGCACCATGCACAGAGGAACTGGGAGATCAGCCAGGTTAATGAGATGCTGGTCGGCCTGGAATCATTTGAAGGCTTAGTAATCGGCGCCACTAACTTCTTTGAGTGGCTGGACAGAGCAGCCTTGCGGCGCTTCGATTTCAAGATTGAGCTGGGCTACCTGAGATCGGAGCAGGTATTGAAAATGTTTGATTCTCTCTGCCAGGGGAGTGGCGCGGCTACTGGTGAAATCCCTGCTCCTCTACTGAGACAGTTGCGGGAATTAAGTTGCGTAACGCCAGGGGATTTCGCTGTGATTGCGCGGCGTATGCAGATCATGGAAAACGCATTTTCACAAAGAGATCTGGTCACCACACTGGCCACAGAGTGTGCAGACCGAGATACCCACCAAACAAGGATTGGATTCATGGCAGGCCTGTAATGCGACACAAATAGTCGTGATATCGTGCAAGGATATACACGATCTGGCAACCGTGCGTGATCGGTCCCGATGAGTACGAACGTCACGACGTACCGAATACGTCATGATTATCGCAAAAGTTCCTGGGCTTCTCGGCAGTATTTGATATGCAGCGAACCACTAATAACAACGTAATTTGCCTGCGCCCGGATGATCAGGAACAGGACGAAAGTCTCGACTGGCATGAGGAGCAGCTTCGGCGGGGGAGTCTTTACGATCGCTTGACCAATGCGCCACCGGAGTTTGCGAGTGCTCGGCGCTGCCTTTCGTTCATTGCCACCATCGAATACGAAATACTGGATAACGATAGCAGCCTGGATCTCCAGGAAAAGAATTGTCGCTACCTGGGTTTTCTGAGCGGTGCCTGTACCGAGTGGCTGGCCTCCAGGCAGTTGGATCCCTGTCAGACCGGGCGGTTAGTTGGGTCGTACCTTTACTGCTGTTGCGGGTATGATCCGGACAGCGTTCGTTATTTGTCACGGGCAGCAATACTTCTGGTTGCCATAGATTCTGTTCTGGCGGCCATTGAGAAAGGGCGCCGGTGCGTGCAGGATTTCATCGCCGTCGGCTGATGCTATTGCCTGCAACAGGTAGCCTGTCGGGTGCGAATTCCTATTCACGCCGCTGTTGGCAGCTGATACAAACCACGACAGCAGTATTTCCACAGATATTTGTCCAGGCGAGCAATATTTTGATGCTGTTCGTCGGTCTTGAGTCAGGAATTGCACCTCCGAGCCCCCGGTGAGCACGGTCCCGGTTGTAATATTTTGCGTATTCCGGGGAAGTTGAACACTGATTCCGGACGAACGTGAACACCGGATTTCTCAACGCATCAAGTAATGATTTTTTAACTCAAGTGTGACTTTGCAATTGAAAGCAATGTAATTGACACAGTCTTGCGTCATTTTAGGGGCCAAACGATTATGGGTGGCGAGGCGGGCGATGAAATCCAGCGGTTCGAAGATCACCTGGGTGGTGCCATCGTTCCAGGGGGTTTTGAGGGAATAGCGGATCTGGCCGTGTTCGGCGAGTGAGAGGCGCTTTTCAGACACGGCGGGGCGGGTGATGTAGCGGCACAGGCGTTCGAGCTTGTCACGTTCACCGGCTCTGGCTGCGATGCCGGCATGCAAGGAGAATCCTGCAATATTGCCCACGCCGGTAGTGAACGCATCGTCGATGTCGGGCAGTGTTTGCAACGTTAGCACCTTGCGGCCTTGGCGGGGCCCGGTAGCGATGCGGTACGTGATGGAATGCCCGATCAGGGACTCCATGGGATCGTCACTGTCAGTGTCCAGGTTCAGGTATGCGGTCTCGTCATCGCGCACCAGCAGTCCCTGGCGTTCAAGAAAGCGGCTCACGCGGTGGGCAATGGTGTGGGTCAGCCGGGCGAGTTCGGCGCTGGTGGGTGCCTTGACCCATCGAAACCCGGGGCCTGTCCAGCCATCCACATACACTCCGTCGAGCAACAGCATGTGGAAGTGGACATTGAGGTTGAGTGCCCCGCCGAAACGCTGGATCAGCGTAACCGCACCGGTCTTTGCAGTTTTTTGGGTGAAGCCTGCTTTGCGGATCAGATGCGTGGCCAGCACGCGATACACGATGGCGAGTACTTGCCCCATGATGTCGGGCCGGCTGGCGAGCAGGAATCGCAGTGGCAAGGGAAAGCTCAAGACCCATTGCCGCATCGGGGCCTCGGGCAGGACCTCATCGACCAGTAGCGCTGCGCTTTCGGCCATGCGCCGCGCCCCGCAGCACATTTCTGCGCCAATCAACCTGATTTGAAAGTGGCGTTGCGATTTCCGGCTCGCCGCAACGTTATGCTAATTCCAAATCGTGGCTATAGGAGTTGAGATAAGAAGGTATTGGCCGGAACGACTACGGGACTTCCCGGCTTCGCAAAGCAATCCGCGTTGACGTAATCGGCGTCAATGACGAGTTGGAAAGCAAAAGGCGCATCGAGTTGGTCCTGAAAAAACTTGAGAGCCGGGCTCATCGATTCATCGTGATGTTTAACCTCAGCGAGGAACCAGGGCTTGTTGTCACGAACCACCAGGAAATCAACTTCGCGTTTCTCCTTGTCCCGCAGGTAGCCTAATTCGAACTTGCCCAGGCCCATGTCGTTCCAGCCCTCCACGGCCTTGAGAAGATGGCATGCGACGAAGGTTTCCGCTTTGTCGCCGGTATCCTCAATGGAGGCCCAGTCCCTCAGAAACCACTTGGGTTCCTTGCGTAAGGATCGGGAGACATTTTTAAACCACGGTCTGATCAGAAATCCAAGATGAAGATTGCATAGAGTGTCTACCCAACGGCGAACTGTATCGATGGATACCCGTACCTCTTTCGCGAGATTGCCGTAAATCAGCTGGTGTGCCGAACGGTTGGCCAGGAGTTTGACCAACAGTTCCAGCTGATCGATCTGTTGGATTTGTGTCAGGTCGCGGATATCTTCCCTGACCAGTTGTTGAAGCCGGAGCGAATGCCAGCGACGGCTGAAACGGTTATCACGTTTTAGAAACGGTTCCGGGTATCCCCCATGCTGCCAAAGCGCCTCGAAATCGGTCGCTTTGACTTTTGCCGGCGGACGAACGATTCGCTTTGCGTCGGGCAATTCCTGAGTCAGTGTCTCGGCAACGGAGAACGGATGCATTCGGTACAGGAAATAACGGCCCATCAGGCTGTCGCCGCTGCGGCGATAGACGTCCATGCGACTGCTGCCGGTGACGGTGATGCGCACCTGATCGGCATAGGTGTCGAAGAAACCTTTCAGAAACTGCTTCCACCGCGGGTACTTGTGCAGTTCATCAAACAGTGCCACCGGGACGGTGTCGGATAACCGGGTTAATCCGAGTCGATCGACGATGTTCGCCGGACCCGCAAGAATGAGTTCCCGGTCATCGATGTTGTCCCAGTCGACATAGGCATCCGCGTGATTCCGGCAGGTGGTTGTTTTACCGACCTGTCGTGGGCCACTGACGAACGCCATTTGGCGGTTCGTCGCCAGATGTTCAACCAGCAGCGAGTCGTAGATGCGGGATTTCGTCTTCATGCAGGCTATTATCTATGGCATCGTAGAATAGTCAAGACCATTATACGATCTATCTACTTAAAGTCGTGCCGATCAGGTGTGGGAGAATTGTGGGAGACGGTTATCACCCGTTATGATCGGTTATCACTCGTCAACGAACACCCCGACTCATCACTATTAATAAAAACAATAAGTTACAGACCAAGAATCGCGCTCATAATGCCGGGGTCGGTGGTTCAAGTCCACCCATCACCAC
>Ga0114931_10001933_pt1 | contig 26407 bp, 27 predicted proteins | sample 2SBtaG_FD_89579 | JGI IMG/M metagenome (GOLD analysis project Ga0114931, IMG submission 89579) | Deep subsurface microbial communities from Kolumbo volcano to uncover new lineages of life (NeLLi) - 2SBTROV14_V59a metaG | ecosystem: Environmental > Aquatic > Marine > Volcanic | place: Kolumbo... | reverse complement strand
CGCACCAGGGCCTTCTCCAAGGCCTCCACCGCGCAGGCAACCGCGAGATAGGTCTTTCCGGTACCGGCCGGACCAATCCCGAAATTGATATCGTTGCGTCGGACGTTTTCGACATAGTGGTGCTGATTGGCGCCCCTGGCTCGAACCGGCGAGGATCTGGTTCGGATCGCCGGCGCCGCCTCGACGCCCTCCTCCTCGGCCACCTCAGGGACTTCCTCGTTGGCGGCGGCCTGTAATAGCAAGTGAATGCGGCTCGGCGTAACCTGGCCTTTGGCTGTTTCGGCATAGAGTTCACGCAGCACCCGGTCCGCGCGAGCGACCGAACCGGGGTCTCCGATGATACGAAACTGGTTGCCACGACTGTTGACCTCAACCCCGAGACCGGACTCGATTTGTCTAAGATGAGCGTCGAACTGGCCACATAGGTTAGCCAAACGCTCGTTGTCTGACGGCTCCAGGGTGATATCGCTGGATCGCGGATGCCGGCTCATATGGGTAGCGCAATCTCCGCTCGCTGTGATGCTGCGGTAGCCTGCGATGCCCCTACCAGGACTCCTCGCAGGGAGTTTGGCAGCGCCTCCGTGATTTCAACGAAGACAAAGCTGCCCACGAGCGATTCATCGCCCGCGAAATTAACGACTCGGTTATTCGGGGTCCGACCGGACATGGCGTCCTTGGACTTCCTGGATGTTCCCTCGACCAGAACCTGTTGAGTCGTTCCGACCATGGCGGTGCTGTAGTCGGCCGCCAGGGCGCTGATACGATTCTGGAGCCGTTTCAAACGCTCTTGCTTGACGGCCATGGGCACGTCGTCGGGGAAGGCAGCGGCAGGAGTACCCGGCCTCGGGCTATAGATGAAACTGAAGGAGTGATCAAATCGCACATCCTCGATCAAATCCATCGTGGCTTCGAAATCGGCCTCGGTTTCCCCCGGGAACCCGATAATAAAGTCCGACGACAGACTCAGGTCGGGACGGGCCTCGCGGAGACGCCGAATCGTCGATCGATACTCAAGCGTCGTGTGTCCCCGTTTCATAAGACTCAGAATACGATCCGAACCACTCTGCACCGGCAGATGGAGATGACTGACGAGACCGGGAACTTCGGCATAGGCAGCGATCAGACTCGGGGACATCTCGACCGGATGAGACGTCGTATAGCGGATACGACCGATTCCTTCGATCGCTGAAACGTAATGGATCAACAAGGCCAGATCGGCCTGACTTCTATCGCCCATATCACCGCGATAGGCATTGACGTTCTGGCCAAGCAAGGTCACCTCGCGCACACCCTGTCGGGCCAGTTCGGAGACCTCGCGGAGGACATCGTCAAAGGGTCTGCTGACCTCTTCCCCGCGGGTGTAGGGCACGACACAGAAAGTACAGTATTTGCTGCACCCCTCCATGACGGAAACGAATGCCGAAGGACCTTCCGCGCGCGGGGTGGGCAATGCATCGAATTTCTCGATTTCGGGAAAGCTGACATCCACGACGGAGACTCGGCGCGACTCGACCGAGCGCAGCATATCGGGAAGACGGTGCAGTGTCTGAGGTCCGAAAACGAGGTCCACATAGGGCGCCCGCGTCCGGATGGTGTCACCTTCCTGACTTGCGACGCAGCCACCAACGCCGAGAATGATCTCAGGCCTCGATTGCTTGAGCTGGTTCCACCGCCCCAATTCGGAAAACACCTTCTCCTGGGCCTTCTCCCGAACGGAACAGGTGTTCAACAGCAGAAGATCGGCCTCTTCAGGGCGATCGACGCTTTCGTATCCATGGCTCTCACGCAAGACATCGACCATCTTGGCCGAGTCGTATTCGTTCATCTGACAACCAAAGGTCTTGATATAGAGCCTGCGTTTCATTCCCATATAGCACGATAGAAAGTGGCCTCCATAATACCAAGTTATGATCCGTCATCAAAATAGCCGTCAAACGTCTCCATTAACAGCCTGTTAAGCCCTCTCGCAGTACATCTCACGCAATAACGCGAACTCGCGGCCTACCCATCAGGCAAGGCGCCTTTTCGTTTGCGTAGCATCAGCCAGAGGCCCGGCCACAAAAAGAATAATCCCATCGTCCCGCCACCGCCTGAGGCAGACGCACTGGATGTCTGAACAACGGGCGCCACTGCCGGAAGGCCCAAGGCTCCGGCCACGTTCAAGCGCCCCCCACTGGCAACGCGCTCGGCATCGGAAGCCAGCGGCAAGGGATCCACACTGTTTAGAATACGAGCGCGAAGGCTTCGATAGTCCTGATTCGGATCATCGGCGAGCAGTAGCGCCGCTGCGCCGCTGACAAAGGCGGCTGCTGCGGACGTACCGCTGAAATACTTTGGTGTGCCGCTGATTCCATCGTCACGACATTGGATCTCGATCGAATTCGTGGTGACCGCCTGGGAGGCCCACTCGACCAAAATTTGATAGGCCTTGCCATGATTTGAAAGGGCCTTTAGGTCTGCGTAAACCTCAGTCCCGCCCGTGATGCTCGCGGGCACAAAACTCAACTTTCGCAATATCTGCGAACTGACAACCGGCCCCAAGGAATCGTCGGCCCATTTTACGGTTCCGCCCTGCAAAGAGGTGGACGTACTCGAAACCGACATGACCGCCCGGCAAACCGAATTCGTGCCGGTATCTATGGCCCCACAGGTCGTTAAAATTCCGTTCGCACTGGCACACTTTTTTACAGTATTCCACCGGGAAGTACTCGCCAACACGCGCTCGCCGGGCGCCGCCAAATCGACATTGATTCGACCATAGCTCGAGAATTTCGCGATGTGATCCACGGCATCGGATGCGGCAACGGCGACAATATTGTCAAGATCGAAACTGGCGGGGAAACAGCTTCCGCCATTGGCGTCGTTATCCTGTCCTTGGTTGCATGCGGCAGCCACTACCAGCACGCCCGCATCTCTCGCTCTCGCCAGGGCCAGAAATTCAGGAGAGTTCGTCAAACACTCAGGGCAATTCGGGTCGACGCCCGCGATAGTGCCGAAACTCAAATTGATGATTCTGGCCCCATTCGTCACGGCAAAGTCGATAGCCTCCGATACGTGATTCGAGGTCGCCGAGGACAGCTGAACGTTTCCGTTCTCATCAAATGCCTTGAGCACCATCACCTTGCCCGCCCACGCGACGCCGGAAATCCCGATTTGATTGTCTCCGCGCGCCGCCAGAATCGAGACCATGGCGGTACCGTGGCCGTTGATATCATGCACATCTCGGGGATCAAGAACAGTTTGGCCGTTGGCGTCGTTGCGGCTCACAAAATTCCTTCCATAGGCGCCTGTCGCAGGATCCATCCAGAGATTTGGAAACAAATCCGGATGCGCGGAATCAACACCGGTATCGACCACGGCGACGATGATCGAGGGATCGCCCTTAGTGACATCCCAGGCGCGCGCTGCGGAGATATCGGCCCCCGACGTCGCCCGAAAGATATTCGGTGTAGGACCAGAGTTCTGCAGACCCCATTGATCAGCAAAGAAGGGGTCGTTCGGAATGGCCTGCACTCGAAACGAATTCATCGGGTGAGCGAGACCGACGAGCGCCGTACCGCGAGGGTCAGTGGCTGATGAGCCAACCAAAAGAATCGTCAGAACAGCCGTCAAAAAAGGCTTATTCAGCGTTAGCGCGAAGCGCATCGTAAACATGAAGAACCGGGACCTCACCATGGGCGTTACAATACCATCTTCCCTGCGGCCAATGTCTATTCTGACCCACCCGGATGATCAACAGTTCCCCGAGCAGACTACGAGGAACTATAAATCCAGCAGCCCACCCGAGCGCCCACGCTATCTCAAATGCATTGAGGAATATTTCAATGACGTCGTCAATATTAAGGAACCTCTGATTAATTCTGGGCCGGATGGATGGCGAGATGAAATATTCCGGATCAAGGCGAAAAGCGCAGGTAATAGCGCGCTATTGCCAAGATTTTCAACGCCGAGCCGGGACATTTCAGCCGTCAGACGCCGGTTCACGAATTAATCAGAGGTTCCTTAACCCGGCAACAATCAGTTTCCCTGACATAAACGATGGAATATATACCTCGAAATGAGCTTATCCTCGACCGCAACAACGACTCTAAAAACTCCAAATGCCTGCGAAACAAAATCCTTGGCCAAAAAAATGATCCCGCAAGCAACCCAAAATCAAGTTCGATTAAAGTTTTTTAATTAAAAAATACAACTATTTCATCAAAAACAGTTTTAAAATTATTCAAAAAACCGCTATAGTCTGACGCCAAGCGTGTCTTCTGCGATTAGTATGCGTGAAAAAGGCTGGAGGTTAGCGCATGGAATATGGCTATTTACCCCCTATGTTTTATTAAAGCTTGGCACCAACAACCGGGTTTTTTGAAAACAGAGCAAGGGAACTTTCGATTTTTCAGTCAATGATCACACTATCCGAAATAGCCCCAAGATGCCTTTGAACCCATTTCGGGTGACCCATAGTGTGGTCTTAAACTTTCAACAGGGACCATGCGCGATGACAGCTCGCCGCAGAAATATCGGACGAGTCATTTGCGCGGAACGGGGCTCAACATCGTAGAAACGGATTTAGCGATTATTTACGTAAAGAAGCTACCTGAGACTTGCATTAACCGGGCGTCGTGCCGGCAAATTCAAGGCGAAATAACAATAAAGTATAGGGATCTCTTGGTGATCACGGATCATGATCGTGAAATTTTTGACTTGAGGGGAAAAACTCATTTTCAAGACATAAACGCCGATGAAGATCTCATCGGTAGTTTACCGAGACGAGCGATTACCCGACGCCCATGCGTCCGACCATGGCATATAATAAAGACTACCTGTTAACACCACGAACCCGAGGGCATCATCATATGGCAGTTAAAAAAGCAACAACCCGTAAAACCACCGCGAAAGCGACCGGCAAGCGCACGACAACACGAAAGACTGCTGCTCGCGCCGCAAAGGCAGCCACTGCTACCGTAAAAGCCAAACCTGCTGCCGCAAAGGCAACAGCCAAAACGACTGCGGCGCGAACCAAACCGGCCGCATCTGCCGCCAAAGCCGGGTCAGTTGCCGAGATACGGACTCAGATCGACAAACTGAAAGGTCAGCTCCAGCAGGCGTTAACTAAGGAAATGGCATCTCTAAACAATGAGATCGTGAAGCACAAAAAGCGTATCGCGACCAACCTGGCAAAATCCAAAAAGGCCGCCGAGCGGGTCAAAGCGGCCCGTGATGCCTATCGGGTGAAGCCCACTGTTGCTGCCAAGACGCGCTACGCCAAGGCTCGCGAGGCAGCCAAGCTGGTTAAAGACGAACTTGCCGGAATCAGAGCCGCATCGCGTGCACTGGCGGACCAACTCGCTGCCGCCAAGGCCTCGGAACGCCGAGAGAATAAGCTCCAAACGGCAATCGAAAAGCTGACGGCGACGATTGATAAACCTCAGAAGAAGCGTGGCCGGAAAAAGGGTACGGGTCGAGTAGGACGCCCCCGCAAGACGACCACTCGGGCGAAATCCACGAAGGCAGCCGCTGCAAAGGCTGAATCCGCAGGCACCTCGTCGGCAACCGAAACGCAGTAAGATATAAAAGTGAGCCCGGCATCTCATGCAGATGCCGGGCTCACTGTCTTCTTCAGAAAAAGCGCACCAATAACATGCGCCCCTCATCCGCGGAAGGCTATAGGGCACCTCTAAAAACTCGCTGAAGCCGCGCTGGCTGTGTTGTAAACGCGCTCAAATACGGGGCTGGGAAGCAGCAAGCGCCGTGTAAACTGCGTTTTTTCGCCCGTTTACGCCTTGCCATCATCAGCTTGATCGAGTTTTTAGAGGCACCCTATATTATCCGCACTCAGACTATCCGACCAGCGTTATTCGTCCATCGCTTTGAAGGAAAAGCGGTAACCTACTGTCCGCACCGTTTGAATGGCCTTGTCATATCCTGACGGCGTCAGAAGCTTCCTCAATCGGCGAATATGCACATCGATCGTCCGCTCCTCGATATAAACATTACGGCCCCAGATATTGTTCAACAGTTGCTCACGGCTGTATGCGCGATCGGGGTGTGTCATGAAGAAATGCAGGATACGGAATTCCGTGGGCCCCATATCGAGCGGCTCACCACCGATCGTGACTTTGTGTCCTTTGGGATCCAGGCAAAGCGCTCGATGTTCAATCATCTCACCGGGAATCAATTGGCCGGACCGACGCAATACAGCCATTATCCTGGAGCGGAGTTCGCGCGTGGAGAAGGGTTTGATGACGTAATCATCGGCGCCGGCATCGAGCCCTACAACCTTGTCGTCTTCTTCGGCGCGAGCGGTTAACAGGATGATGGGGACCTTTCTCTGGACCGCATCCTTCTTGAGCACCCGCGTCAGATCCAAACCACTCATACCGGGCATCATCCAGTCGAGCAAAATGAGGTTGGGCGGATCCGACTTGATCATCTCGAGGGCCTGGGACGCATCCGCGGCCTCGCGAACCTCAAATTCGCCTTCGGACAACGCGAACTTGAGCATATCACGCACCGATTGCTCATCCTCGACGATCAACAGCTTCAAGAGCTTATCGATTCGCTTTTCGCGAAGAGAAGAAAACTCCTCCTCGAGCGCTTGATTTTCTGGCATAGACTTTACCGCATTCAAAAACCGCTGGTCATACAACCGGACGCCACATCCTTGGACCCCACCTCCCCGCCCGAACGGGACAAGGCGTATAGCCCGTTAGTCTAGCGCGAAAATATGACAAACAAATGACATGCGCATGCAGGTCACGCCAGCTTCTTGCGCAGCAGCTCGTTGACCTGGTTTGGATTGGCCTTGCCCTTACTCTCTTTCATGACCTGCCCGACAAAGAACCCGAACAGCTTATCCTTACCCGACCTGTACTCCTTACATTGTCCCGGATTGGCCGCGATAACCCGGTCGATGATGGCCTCGATCGCGGAATCATCCGTAATCTGTTTCAGCCCCAGTTTGTCTATAACCTCGTCCGCACCGCCTTCTCCACGCCACATGGCGTCGAAGACCTGCTTAGCCAACTTACCCGAAATAGTCTTATCGTCGATCCGCCGAATCATCTCACCCATCATGACGGGTGTTACAGGAGATTGAGCGAGATTCAAATCTTCACGATTCAATGCCGCCATGAAATCGCCGGTCACCCAATTAGCAGCTGCGCGGGCATTGCCTGACGCCGCATCGACCGACGCCTCGAAAAAATCCGCGAGGTCACGCCCACCGGAGAGCTGAGCCGCATCGTCCGAGGACAACCCATAGGCATCCCGGAAACGAGCGAATTTGGCATCCGGGAGCTCGGGAAGTTCATCCCGCAACTTGAGTTTGAGATTCTCATCGATACGCACCGGCAAGAGATCCGGATCGGGGAAATATCGATAATCGAAGGCCTCTTCCTTGCTACGCATCGAGCGCGTCTCATTGCGCTCGGAATCATAGAGTCTCGTCTCCTGAACGACTTCGCCGCCACCTTCGATAAGATCGACCTGGCGCTCAACCTCGTAATTGATCGCCCGCTCCAAGAAACGAAAGGAATTCAGGTTCTTGATCTCGGCTCGAGTACCGAATTTCTCCTGCCCTTTCGGACGCACGGAGACATTGGCATCGCAACGGAAGGACCCTTCCTGCATATTGCCATCACAGATTTCGAGATATCGCACCAGGGCGTGCAGACATTTGACGTAAGCCACCGCCTCTTCGGCGGACCGCATGTCGGGCTCGGAAACGATCTCGAGCAAGGGCGTACCGGCGCGATTCAAGTCCACCCCCGTCAACCCCCGCATCTCTCCATGAACCGACTTCCCGGCATCCTCTTCAAGGTGAGCACGCGTGATCCCGACAATCCGCTCCTGACCATCCGCAGTGAGTATGTGGAGCTTTCCCTTGCCCACGATCGGCAGCTCGAATTGGCTGATCTGATAACCTTTGGGGAGATCGGGATAGAAATAGTTCTTGCGTGCGAAAACGGATACCGGTGCGATTTCCGCATCGATGGCCAAACCAAACTTGACCGCCATCCGGACCGCGGCATGATTCAGAACCGGCAGCACTCCCGGGAAACCAAGATCGACCGCGCATGCCTGTCGATTGGGTTCGGCGCCGTAGGCCGTCGCCGCACCGGAGAAGATTTTGCTCTTCGTGGCCAGTTGGGCATGAACCTCAAGACCTATGACCGTTTCCCATTGCATCGTAAATTTCACCCGATATGAACAAAGGCGTAAGGATAACGGCTAACCCTACGCCAGGCAATCTTGCACGATTCCGCACCTACTCCGCGTCCGATACATTCCGAGCGGACTCGCATCGGGGAATACGAACCTCGACCTTGAGCCCACCCATATGAGCGTCATCCAAACGGATTCGGGCCCCCATGATTTCGATAATTCGATGAACAATGGACAGACCCAGGCCACATCCCGGCGTGCTGCCCCGCTCGCGCCGATAGAATCGCTCGAATACCTGATTCCGATCCTGCTCCGGTATCCCCTCGCCGCTATCGCTTATCGTCAACACAACGTCATCATTCATGCCTTCGACACTGACTTCAACCGCACCATGCATGGGCGTGTATTTGATCGCGTTTCCAAGTAGATTCGTGATCAGGATATCCAGCATCGCTCGATCACCCTTTACATAATCCTCTCCGGAACTCGACAGGCTGATCTCGATCTGCTTTTCGATCGCCTGCGCCGACATAGCCGCCAGGCGCTCCGACGCCACCTCGGCAAGATCGATGGGATTCTCCTGAGGTTTCCAGCGAGTCGGATCGATACGCGCCAGCGTCAGTAGCTGTTGAACCAGATGGGTCGCCCTATCAACGCCCTGAATCACCTTACTCAGGGCAAGCCTGCTCTTTTCATGATCGGGCTCGCGCAACGCCACCTGAGCATAGGTCTTCAAGGCCGCGAGCGGCGTTCTCAGCTCATGCGCGGCATCCGCCGTAAAACGGCGCTCGTTCTCGAATGCCCGTTGCAAACGGTCAAACAGTGCATTCAAGGCATCAATCAACGGCTTTGTCTCGATCGGCGCGCGGTATGCCGCGATACGCTCCAGACGGCCGACGTCCTGAAGCCCGACCTCGGTCGCGATACGGTTTAGAGGCCTCATGGCGCGGCCGACGCCAAACCACACCAACCAGGCCAGAAAAGGCAACGCAATCAGGACAGGAAAAAGGATACGGCGCGAGATATAGTCTTAAAGCTGCTGACGACGCGACTGACGCTCGGCGACTTGCACGAGCATTTTGTGTTGTGGATCCGAAAGACTGAATACTCGCCAATCATGACCGCTAAAATGCTCGTCGCTGAAACCGTTTTCGCCCCGACTCAGCCGAACGTCAGGAGCCTGTTCCGAACGCAACACCAGGTCATCGTCCTCGACCCACATCTGAAAGATCAAATTCTGCTCATATTGGTGAAGCGTTGCCGCGAGGCGCTGGGGGACCTTTTGGGAATCGGGCAGGACCGGGTCGGCCTCGGCCTTGTGCAGAAAATTCTGCTCCTCATAATATTCGTGACTCAGCAGATTCAGGAGCGCTCTGGCCGTCTCCGCGAGCTGGGCGTCGGTAAGCTCCTGGATCTCCTTGCGGGTATCCGAATAGATGTTGAGCGCGGTGACCAGCCAGACCACAAGCGTAACCGGCAGCAGCAACCAAAAAAGGCGTCGCCTGATTGATGGCGAACGTCGTGGTACCCCCCCCGGTGTAGGGGCCGGCGTCATTCCTTCGGCGCCTTATCGATGATATAGCCGACGCCCCGCATGGTCCGGATCGTCTCGCTGCCGATTTTTTTGCGCAGATGATGGATATGCACCTCAACGGCGTTGCTGTCCACCTCATCCTTCCATGAATAAAGACTCTGTTCGAGTTGGCTGCGCGACAACACACGGCCACGGCTCTCGAGCAGTTTTTCCAGAAGCGTAAACTCCCGAGGCGACAAATCCACGGACTCGCCGCTGAGCTCCGCCGTATGCGAGGCAGGGTCGATGACCAACTCTCCATGGGTGATCGCGGTCTCCGCTCGACCGCTACGCCGACGCATCAATGCCCGGATCCGCGCATTGAGTTCATCAAGATCAAAGGGCTTGATCATGTAATCATCCGCGCCGCAATCCAATCCCTTGACGCGGTCATTCACTGAATCCCTGGCAGTCAGGATCAAAACCGGTATCACACTGCCTTCGGAACGCAAATGCTTTAGGACTTCGAGCCCGGACTTCTTGGGCAAACCGAGATCAAGGATCACGATTTCATATTCTTCAGTACGCAGGAACAATTCCGCAGCGTCGCCGTCCTTGACCCAATCGACGGCGTATCCGTCTTGAGTCAATCCGGACTGCAACCCCCCGCCAAGCATTTCATCATCCTCGACAAGCAATACGCGCATTTCCTCACCCTCGACTTTTACCTTATGAGCAGAGCATGATATACGCTTATGCCTGAGTCAACCTGCGCAGATATTCCTCGGCATCCAAGGACGACTTCCTAGGGCGCCGGTACAAGAGGTTTTGAACTCGTTCATCGGGACAGTTTTGGACCTCATCGACCGTGCCGCTGATCACCAGCTCACCTTTGTCGATGACCATGATTCGATCGGCGATTTTCAAGGCGCTGGCCATGTCGTGCGTCACGACGATGATGCTCATGTCCATGGCTTGGCGCAGATCCAAAGTCAGCTGATCGAGCTCGGCAGAGACGACCGGATCAAGTCCCGATGAAGGCTCGTCGAAAAAGAGCAGCTCGGGATCCATGATGATGGCCCTCGCCAGGGCGCCGCGCTTGACCATGCCTCCCGACAGCTCCGATGGCATCAGGTCCTCGTAACCCGAGAGTTCGACAAACTCGAGCTTCAACCGGGTCATGATACGGATGGTTTCCTCGTCAAGTTGCGTGTGCTCCCTCAACGGCAGCTGAACATTCTCCGCAAGACTCATCGAACCGAATAAGGCGCCGCCCTGAAAGGACACGCCCATGCGCTTGCGCAACTCCCTCATTTCGGTCGGTGACGCCTGGGTGATTTCTTTACCGAAGAGTTTTATAGACCCGCTATCGGGCTGCATGAGCCCTAGTAGGTTCCTCAACAGGGTCGTTTTCCCCGATCCACTGCTACCCATGACGACCATAATCTCACCTTGACGCACATCAAAGCTGATGCCTTTCAGGATGGGACGCAATCGATAGGAAGCGCGAAGTTCTTCTACTTGAATTACATTTTCAACCGCTTCGTTTTCGGCAGCATGATTCATGTTGGTCTAGTACCCGGTTTAATTTTCCCTAACGAATCGGTAATACGCCATCCAGTTTCGCCAGTTTCAGGACACGCATGACCGCTTGATTTACCCCATCCAGGTCAAAACTGATATCGTGCTTTCTCGCATACTGATAGGCCTCGACGAGACATGCGACGCCCGAACTGTCGATATATTCGACATTCGTCAGCTGAATCGTTAATCCCTTACCGGTATACAAGATATCCAGGATCTGGCGCCGGAGCCGCGGCGAAACCGCCAGGTCGACCTCGCCTTCGAGGCATATGGTGGTTCTGCCATCTTTTTCTATCGTGGGAAACATCAACAACCCCCAATTGAATTATTCATTTCCATAATTTTCTCCGTGACGCACCGGCTGGCCGTTGTCATCCAAACATTTTTTCATTTCGAGAATATTTCCTTCGCCATGCGAACAGGGCATAAAACGCAGTTCATCCATAATTTCGTCGAGCAAATAGACGCCCAACCCCCCAGGCTCCATATTGTTCAAGTCCTTGGGCCGCAAAACGGCGGGATCCACCCGATCGGCAAAATCGGTTAGGCGAAACACGAGTTTGCGATCATCGCAAAAGACATCGAGCAGGATATCTCCGTCGCAACGCCCTTTGTAGGCATGCTCGATCACATTCATACAGGCCTCGTTGATCGCTATAATGATGCACTCTGTGGTTTCACACTGGCAGGTCTTCACGCGAAGCATAGCCTTCAGCTTTCGCCTGACCCCACAGAGTTCCTCGGCCCTGGATTTAAAACGGATCCGTCCCAGGTGTTCTTCCTCGGACATACCGACCTCCTTTGAGATAGGTTCCAGTTCAACCAGACCGAAGATGGTTCGGCCATGGATTGATTTCACACCAATGAATTCATTATCGGCCGATTCGAAAAAGCGAACACGGCCTATCGTCTATCACGACAAAAACGCACATAGCGATCCATGGCGCGGGTTACCACAGATAAACAAGACCCACCCGGCCGAAATTGCTCGTCAGATCGTTGCTCGTCAAGGTATGCCCGCCAAGAACATAGACCTGGTATCCCGATCGAGCAAAAAGATCGCATCGCAGCAGCAGCGTATTCGAATCTGTTCCGTCAACCGCGGAGACACTGTTCTCCCATTGCCCGGATATCCGCGACATTGGAAAATAATAGCCCACCTCAAGACGATAGTTGCTATCGAGGAAACTACTACCCAACTCCAGGGCTCGATTCGTCAGGATGCCGCTGGAATATGTGGCAAATTCGCGCATATTGAGCGAATAGTCATAGAACAGCGCATCTGCAATGAACTCCAGGCGAGGCGAAAACCGGTGAACAAAACCGCCTTCGATACCGTTTCCGGTACCCGTCACCCGATCGTTATCTGGATCGGGGGATGCGGTAAACAACTCGATATTACGAACGATACCCGTCAGCGAATAAATGGAATCCTGAGAATACCACGACGCTGTCCCAGTGAATGCGCGGGTCATCAGGTCTCCTGAATCGCCCCAACTCCGATACGAAAACCCGAGCCCCATATCATTGCTGATAAAGCCACTTACGGCAAGATAATAGGTCTCGGTCAAGAGCCCCTTTCTATCGGTATCAACCTCATTCGTACCGTATCCCAATCTGACAAGGCCACCATTGGGACCCACGCCGAAATCCAATTCGGTATAAATGTCCTCGTTGCGACCGGTCGACTGACCATATTCAAACAGGATGGAACTCGGCGACGATGCGGGTTGTTCGGCTTGTTGGTCGCCCTGTTGTTCGGTGGTAATCGATCGCGGAGGCGGAGGCGGCACGACAAGATCGTTCCCCGGATATCCCTTGGTTTGAGCCCATGCCGGAGTGACGATAAGAAGACCGAAAATGATGCCCAGGCATGGAATACGCTCGACCGATTTATTCGAACGACCTGTGAACAACCACATAAGAAAATTGCAAATCGACATCGGTACGCTATTTCCTCTTGAGTATGGCCATCATTTCGCCTCAGGAGACCGCTTGAACAAGTCGCTTCGTCTGCTCACGACCCGATCCAAAAACAACAGCCCATCAAGATGATCCAGTTCATGCTGAACCACGCGCGCCTCGAAATGACTCATTTCATAAGACTGCGGCCTCCCGTATTCGTCGACACACTCAATGGCAATGTTCTGCGCCCTGACGACATTGCCCGTCATATCCGGAACGGAGAGGCAACCTTCTCGCTCCTTAACGGAACCGTCCCAGGATACGATCTCCGGATTGACCAGAACCAGTCTGCCGTGGTTTCGTCCTTTACGCGCGGAAGCGTCGACGATTACGACACGACGAAGACAGCCTACCTGAGGAGCGGCTATCCCCACCGCGGCCGGACCCGAGCGCATAACAGCCTCCATATCCGCGACAAATGATCGCAAGGCGTCGCCGAACTCGGTGACCGGCGCACAAACCTGCCGCAGCCGCTCATCGGGCCAGGTGAGGACTTCCTTGGCGGCGATCATCAGGCAATCATCGTTTCCATCGGATGCACCGAGACATCGAGATCGCTAAGGCCGTACTGAATCAAATGTCGTTCAATGGCTTCCGCATCCAAGGGACATTGACCCTCGATATGCAAGACGTAGAGCGGTCGTTCGGCACTGCCCGCCACGGCCGATTCAAGGTTGAGAATATTGAATCCGCAGGCAGCCAGACACCGGGTGGCCTGAGCGACGATTCCAGCGCGATCTGCACCGCCAATCGTGACGCAAATGTTCGGCTCCGGGTGCTCATGAAAGGCCCCTTCGGCCGGATCAAGGTGAATGCGAAGCCCCAGCTCGTCGGCCAGACCCTTGAGCGATCCGGCGAGTTCCGCACTGTCTCCATTCATTCCGACCATAAGCATGATCGTGAAATTCCCGCCAAGGTGCAGCATCGACGCCTCACCGAGCAGGCAACCGGACTCATAGAGAACCTGAGACACTTTCGCGACAATTCCGGGCCGGTCGCGTCCAACCAAGGTAAGCATATGCCAGGATCCCATTACGGCTTCTCCTCATGTGCCTGTTTGGCCAGTCCCTCGAGATAGGCTACGAGCGTCGCGTGTCCTTGTTTACGAGCCCAAGTGACGGCCATTTCTCCGTCTCTATTCCTGGCCAGGACGTCGGCGCCCTCTGCAATTAGGTATTCGACAACCTCCTGCTTGCCCTGACGCGCGGCCCGCATCAAGGCCGTGTGCCCATCCAGGGCCTTGGCATTCACATCGGCTCCGGATTCGACCAGATACCGACAGATGTGCAAATGTCCCATGTAGGCCGCAGCCATCAGCGGCGTCATTCCATTGTCGTTATGCACATCGATCTTGGCGCCATGCTCGACCAGGAGACGAATCACCGTCACATCATCGTTCGCGGGCATGATCATCATGGCCGTGTTCCCCATGCGGTCGACGACGTCGACCTTCGCGCCGCGCTCCAGCAACTGACGTTCGAGATCGGATTGATCGGTTGAGACCGCCATCATCAGGGCTGTTACTCCCAGGTCTCCCTTTATGTCCATTTCAGGCCGACGATCCAGCAATATCTGAGCGATATCGGGACGGTGGGCGCGGACGGCCACCGTCAATATCGAGTCACCGCTTCGACTCCGGGCATTGACGTTCGAGCCGGATTCCAAAAGGCGGGCAACGGCCTTGGCGTCTCCATTCTGGACCGCATCCACGATTTCAGGTTGAGAGCACGCCGTCAGCGACGCTAACAGGATCGCTATCAATCCCATTCGGATCGGCAAGGTATTTCGCTGGTTTTTATTCATGACACATTTCAGTTAGTATATGCCTCTCGTTGAGGCCATAGCGATGCATGCGGGAAGGTTAGGTTATGGTATAGTGACTAATTTTTACGCGCACGATGCCGACACGTATTTTTAAGAAATTCTATCATCGATCGGAACCCGCTTTAGGCGGAACCCACTTTAGGCCAGTTCAAAGATCTAGGCAACAGCACATAGCAACAACAATCCCAGGCGCTCACTTGGACGGTGAACTAAACCGGACTTGACCACGGCGCCCCTACCGGCAAGAGGAAACCATGACCCGTTCTTATCTGTTTACTTCAGAATCCGTTTCAGAAGGGCACCCCGACAAGGTCGCCGATCAAATCTCAGACGCCATCCTGGACTCCATCCTCGCCGAGGATCCGCGTAGCCGCGTCGCCTGCGAAACCTTGATCAACACCGGCATGGTCATCCTTTCCGGCGAGATCACGACGAACGCACACCCGGATATGACCTCCGTGGTCCGCGAGACGATTCGTGAGATCGGCTATAACAGCTTGGAAATCGGATTCGACTGCGATACTTGCGCCGTACTTATCTCGCTCGACAAGCAGTCGGTCGATATCGCCATGGGCGTCGATGAAAGCGCCGACCACGAACAGGGCGCCGGTGACCAGGGCCTGATGTTCGGTTACGCGAGCAACGAGACCGACGTGCTGATGCCGGCCCCGATCACTTTCGCCCACCGCTTGGTCGAACGCCAGGCGGCCATGCGTAAGAGCGGCACGCTGTCCTGGCTGCGTCCGGACGCCAAGAGTCAGGTCACCTTCCGCTATGAAGACGACCGTCCGGTCGGCATCGACGCCGTTGTGCTGTCGACCCAGCACAACCCTGAGATCGACAACAAGGTCCTCCGAGAGGCCGTCATGGATGAGGTCATCCTGCCGGTATTGCCCGCCGAATGGATCGACAAGGACACCAAGTTTTTCATCAACCCGACCGGACGCTTCGTTATCGGCGGCCCCGTCGGCGACTGCGGCCTGACCGGCCGTAAAATCATCGTCGACACCTACGGCGGCATGGCCCGTCACGGTGGTGGCGCATTCTCCGGAAAGGACCCGTCCAAGGTCGATCGTTCGGCCGCTTATGCGGGCCGTTACGTCGCAAAAAACATCGTCGCCGCCGGTCTGGCCGATCGTTGCGAGATTCAGGTTTCCTACGCCATCGGGGTCGCCGAGCCGACATCCATCAGCATTCAGACCTTCGGCTCCAGCAAGATCGCCGAGACCAAGATCGTCGAACTCGTGCGCGAGCACTTCGATCTGCGCGCCGGCAGTCTGACGCGAATGCTGGATCTGCTGCGTCCCATCTATCGCAAAACGGCGGCCTACGGTCACTTTGGCCGTGAAGACGCCGATTTCACCTGGGAAACGACCGATAAGGCCGACACCCTGCGCGCTGCGGCCGGACTCTAAAGGCCCGACGACACCGAATTCACAGGTAACCTCTTACATCACGATCACTTTAAAGATACTCATTCAGGAGTCAATATGAGCAGCCAACCCGTAACCAATCTCACCCCCGACTATAAGGTCGCAGACATCGGCCTCGCCGAATGGGGCCGTAAGGAAGTCTCGATCGCCGAGACAGAAATGCCAGGCCTCATGGCGCTTCGTGAGGAATATGCCGCAAAGAAGCCCCTCAAAGGCGCCCGAATCGCGGGCTGCCTGCATATGACCATCCAGACCGCCGTGCTGATGGAGACGCTTGTCGACCTGGGCGCCGAAATCCGCTGGTCCTCCTGCAACATCTTCTCGACTCAGGATCAGGCGGCTGCCGCCATGGCCGCAGCCGGTATCCCGACCTTCGCTTGGAAGGGCGAGACGGAAGAGGAGTTCTGGTGGTGTATCGAGCAAACCATCTTCGGCCCCGATGGCTGGCGCCCGAACATGATCCTCGACGACGGCGGCGACCTGACCCAGATCATGCACGAGAAGTATCCCGAGCTGCTCGAGGACGTCCGCGGACTCTCCGAGGAGACCACCACCGGCGTACACCGTCTCTACGAAATGATGAAGGAAGGCAGCCTCAAGGTTCCGGCTATCAACGTCAATGACTCGGTCACGAAGTCAAAGTTCGACAACCTTTACGGCTGCCGTGAATCGCTGCTCGACGGCATCAAGCGCGCTACCGACGTCATGGTTGCCGGCAAGATCTGTGTTGTGCTGGGCTATGGCGACGTCGGCAAGGGCTGCGCTCAGGCCTTCCGCGGCATGGGCGCCACCGTGTGGGTTACCGAAATCGACCCGATCTGCGCCTTGCAGGCTGCGATGGAAGGCTATCGAGTCGTCGAGATGGAGGCGATTGCCGGACTGGGCGATATCTTCGTCACGACGACCGGCAACGTCAACGTCATCACCCACGACCATATGCAGGCCATGAAGGATAAGGCCATCGTCTGCAATATCGGCCACTTCGATTCCGAGATCGACATCGCCTCGCTGCGCGGCTATCAGTGGGAGAACATCAAGCCTCAGGTCGATCACGTGATCTTCCCCGACGGCAAGAAGCTCATCGTCCTGGCCGAGGGCCGTCTGGTCAACCTGGGCTGCGCCACAGGTCACCCGAGCTTTGTCATGTCGGCGTCGTTCACGAATCAGGTCATGGCCCAGATCGAGATCTGGAACAACCACGCAAGTTACAAGAACGAGGTCTACGTGCTGCCCAAGAAGCTCGACGAGAAGGTCGCGCGCCTGCACCTGAAGCGTATCGGGGTTAACCTGACCACGCTGACCGAGGAGCAGGCCAAGTATCTCAGCATTCCGGTAGAGGGTCCGTACAAGCCCGAGCACTACCGCTACTAAGACCACGCACGTGCCGGGGCACACTGCCCCGGCCTTTGTATTTTGTACTTGAGGTCAGCGATCGATGGAATCCCAGAAAAAGTTTCCCAAGGCCTTCAGCTTCGAGTTCTTCCCCCCGAAGACCCCCGAGGGCGCGGAGAAACTGCGTCAGGTCGGCGTTGAACTCGCCAAACTCGAACCCTGCTTCTTCTCCGTCACCTTCGGCGCCGGCGGCTCGACCCGTGACCGAACACTCGCGGCGGTGACCGACGTTCATGAACATACCGGCGTCGACGTCGCGCCCCACCTGTCCTGCATCGGTTCTACCAGAGAGAATATACGCGGGATACTGAACACTTACATTGAGGCGGGCGTACGACACCTCGTTGCGTTACGCGGCGATATGCCTTCCGGCATGAACGAACCGGGGGAATTCCGTTACGCCAACGAACTGGTGGCCTTCATTCGCGAGGAGACCGGTGACCACTTTTTCATCGAGGTCGCGGCCTACCCCGAATTTCATCCCCAGGCCGACAATGCTCAGAAGGACATCGATCACTTTTGCGCCAAGGTCAAGGCCGGCGCCGATTCGGCCCTGACCCAATATTTCTACAATGCCGATGCCTACTTCCGTTTCGTCACCGATTGCGAACGCCGCGGCGTCGACATCCCCATTGTCCCGGGGATCATGCCGATCACGAACTACACCCAACTGGCGCGTTTTTCGGATGCTTGCGGGGCCGAGATCCCGCGCTGGATCCGCCGTCGACTTGAATCATTCGGCGATGACACGGCCTCGATTCAGGACTTCGGACAAGAGGTTATCAGCCAACTCTGCCAGCGACTCCTTGACGGCGGAGCCCCCGGCCTGCATTTCTACTCCATGAACAGGTCCGAACCGACTTTGGGTATCTGGCGAGCACTGGGTCTATCCAACGACAAGACCGCCAGAAACAAGCAGCTTCAGTAGCTATCGAAAGTGTTCGTAACCCGCTCGCTCGACGGTAAAAGGGTTTCCGTCCTCACCACGGATGAAGCGCAGTCCCTCGACCTCAGTAATCCGGCCGATGACATGCCAGGGTACATCCCAACCCCTGGCGGCTTCCTCGAGATCGCCCAACCGTGACTCCGGTAACGTGAAACACAGTTCGTAGTCGTCTCCGGCCGATAAGGCCAATGCCAACGCGTCGTCGGTATCCATTCCTTCGGTACAACGGAGAAATGCATCCGATACGGGCACGGCATCGACCGTGAGTTCCGCCCCAACACCACTAGCCTTGAGGATATGTCCGAGGTCTGCCGATAGGCCATCCGAGATATCGATCGCCGCGGATGCCAGACCACGCAAGGTAACGCCCTCACGTACGCGCGGATCCGGACGATCGAGACGCCGGTCGAGATATTCCCTAGCAGGATCCTGGTGTCCACGGCCGTATTGCTGACGTAGTCTCAAGGCGAGACCGGCGTCGCCAAGGGTCCCGGTCACGCAAACCAGATCGCCGGAAGCTGCGCTGCTGCGGCGGATTGCCTGACCGCACGGCACCAATCCGTGAAGTTGCAATGCGACACACAGCGGTCCCCGTGCCGTATCGCCACCCACAAGCTGGACCTCAAACCGCCTGGCGAGGGCTAGCAAGCCCTCGCTGAACGCGGCGAGCCAAGACTCATCGACCTCCGGAATGACAAGGGCCAGCGTCACCCACGCGGGATCGGCCCCCATCGCCGCCATGTCGCTGAGACTTACGGCAAGCGCCTTATGACCGATCCCATAGGGCTCGTCGTCGGCCGCAAAATGAACATCCGCGACAAGGGCATCCATGGATACAACAAGTTGAGTATCATTCGGGACCGCCAGGATGGCCGCATCATCGCCAACCCCAAGGATCACGTCATCGCGGGTGATCAGGGGCCGGAAATAACATTCGATCAGATCGAATTCGCTTAGTCCGCTCATGGCGATCCAAAAGGGAGAGAGATCCCCGGGTCGGGGTCAACCCGCAGTGCCGACCGATTCGGATGGGGTGCTGCGATGGGTAGCAACCTCACGGGCGCGCTCCTTGGCGGCAAGCTTGTCCAGGACGCCGTTCACGTACTTATGGCTATCCTCGGCGGCGAAGACCTTGGCCTGCTCGACGGCCTCGTTGATAACGACCCGATAGGGCACCTCGGGGTGCAACAGCATCTCGCAGCCCCCCATGCGGAGGACGGCCTTCTCGACGGGATCGACCTTGGCGAGCGGCCGGTCGACGCAGTGCGACAAAGCCTCGTCGATACGACCGTGCTCCTTCAATACATCACCAAACAGGGCCTCAAAATATGCCATATCGGTACGCCCGTGCGGGTTCTCCCGATAAAAATCGAGATCGACCCCTTCGCGCGGCTCCCCGGAGAGCTGCCATTCATAAAGCGCCTGAACGAGCAAGCGCCGGGCACCGGAACGCGATCGGCTCATGCGTACGTCCCTCGGTAAGTAGCCGGCCTCAAGCGCCGGTCCCCAGCTTACCCAGAAGGCTGACCATCTCGATTGCGGTCTCGGCGGCCTCAGCCCCCTTGTTCCCGGCCTTCGTACCGGCACGCTCAATCGCCTGCTCGATGCTATTGACCGTCAGGACACCGAAGGCCACGGGCAGGTCGTACTTCAGCCCCATGTCGGCGAGCCCTCGCGTACAGGTCCCTGCGACATACTCGAAGTGCGGGGTACCGCCTCTGATGACGGCACCCAAGGCAATAACGGCCTGATACTGACCGCTTGCGGCCACCCGCTGCACGGCCAGCGGGATCTCGAAGGCGCCCGGCGTATTGACGATCGTAATGTGGTCATCGGGGACTCCGGCCCGGCGTAGGGTATCGAGCGCTCCGTTGACCAATTGCTCCACGATAAAGCGGTTGAAACGGCCTGCTACGATGGCAAAACGGGCGTCGGGTGCGCTGCGATCCCCTTCGATAATCTTAATCATGGATATTCACTCCTCACACATGATGGTATGTATTCGACGACCTCAAGCCCGTAACCCGACAGTCCGTGCAGGCGCAAGGGCGAACCCAGGACCCGCATACGGCGTGCGCCCAGGGCGACAAGGATCTGGGCGCCGATACCGTAGGTGCGCAGATCGCCTAATTGTTCTTCGGCCTGATCATCTTGATCGGCCGACTCGGGGGCCGACTTCAGTTCCCGCATACGCCTCAGCAAGCCCTCCTCATCGTCTCCCATGCGCAGGACGACTACAACCCCATGGCCCGCCTTTACGACCTCTTCCATGGCCGTCGGCAGCGTCCAGCGCCCGGCGCGGGTCGGCAGCGCAAAGGTATCGGCAATATGATCGGCCATATGCACGCGAATCGTCGTGGCCTCGTTTTCGGCCCAACTGCCATGGACCAATGCGAAATGCATCCGGCCGTCCACCTGATCGCGAAAGGCATGCAGCTCGAACGGGCCATAGCGGGTCTCGATCGGACAGCGGCTCAGATACTCCACGGTACGTTCGTTCTCGAGCCTGTAGCGGATCAGATCCGCCACCGTACCCATTTTCAGGCCGTGTTCACGGGCAAACACTTCGAGTTCCGGCCTCCGGGCCATGGTACCGTCGTCGTTGAGAATCTCGACGATGACGCTGGCCGGCTCGAAACCCGCCAAACGCGCCAGATCGCTGCCCGCCTCGGTATGTCCGGCACGTGTCAGCACACCGCCGGCCTGGCTCATGAGCGGAAAAATATGGCCCGGCTGAACGAGGTCCTCGGGCAACGCATCGGCGGCGACCGCCTTCCTGATCGTAAGGGCGCGATCGGCTGCCGAGATCCCTGTCGTGATACCGTCGGCGGCGTCGATCGACACCGTGAAATTGGTCTGATGACGAGTATCGGTATCCCCCACCATGAGCGGCAGATGCAAGGCCTCGCAGCGTTGGCGAGTCAGCGTCAGGCAGATCAGGCCGCGTCCGAAACGGGCCATAAAATTGATATCCTCAGGACGAGCGCAACCGGCCGCCATGATCAGGTCGCCCTCGTTCTCGCGATCCTCGTCGTCCAGCATGACGATCATGCGACCCTGCCGGATCTCTTCGATCAGTGTTTCGATACGATCAAATGACATATTGTTTCCTTAATCCAGGGCGCCGAAGGGTAATCCGGACGCGGGTGTGTGCCCATCCCCATCCGGTTGCCCGACCTGGAGCAGACGCTCCAAATAACGGGCGATGAGATCGACCTCGATATTCAGGCGGCTACCCTCTTTCATCACCTTCAAATGGGTCATCTCCATCGTGTGCGGGATGATATTGACTTCGAATTCCGATCCCTCGACAACATTGACCGTCAGGCTGATACCGTCAAGAGTCACCGACCCCTTGCCGGCGACATAGCGGGCAAGTCCGTCCGGAACGCGTATTCTCAGAACCGTCGACTCGCCGCGCGGACGAATCCCGACGATCTGCGCGATGCCATCGACATGGCCGCTGACGATATGTCCGCCAAGCCGGGTGCTAGGCAACAAGGCCCGCTCGAGATTGACGATCCGACCCGGAGTCAGATCGCCGCTGGTCGTACATGCCAGCGTCTCGGCCGACATATCGAAGCTGAACTCCCGGCCGGAGATCTCCACGACGGTCAGACAGACGCCGTTGACCGCGACGCTGTCACCCAGGGTCAGATCCTTAGGTTCAGGCAAATCGGCGTTCACAGTGAGCCTGGCATCGGCCTGCCCGCGTTCGATGCGCACCACTTCGCCTACCGTTTCTACAAGTCCCGTAAACACAATACCGTACCTCTCAAGCGGACGACGTCGGCACCGGAACGGCCACGATACGCCAGTCCTCGCCGACCGCGCGTATCTCGCGAATGCGCAGATCCAGGGCCTGGTCCAATCGTTCGATCGTCGGCAGACTCATAAGCCCACGGGCCTGGTCTCCGAGCAGTTTCGGCGCCATATAGAGCCAGAGCTCATCGACCAGCCCGGCGTTCATCAAGGCCCCGGACAGGACAGGACCGGCCTCGACGAGCACCTCGTTGATCGCCTGTCCGGCCAGCGCTTCCATGAGTGCGTGAAGATCGATACGACCTGCCACACAAGGGATCGAGAGCAGACTCACGCCTTCCCTTCCCTGTAAATATGTGGGCACGACGGCTTCCCTACCATGCACGATCAGCGTCCTGCCCGGCAGGGATAGCATCGTCGACGATTCCGGGAAACGCAGCCCCGAATCCAGGACGATACGCCAGGGTTCGACCAGTTCATCTGGCGCATCTTCAGACGGCAGACGCACCGTCAGCGACGGATTGTCGACAATCACCGTACCGACACCCGTCATAACCGCCGAGCTTCGCGCCCTCAAACGATGCACATCCCTGCGCGCGGCTTCGGATGTAATCCACTGACTTTCTCCGCTCGCGGTCGCGATACGTCCGTCGAGTGTCATGCCCATCTTACAGCGTACGTAGGGACGGCCACGACGCTGACGCGAGACAAACCCCAAATTAAGCGCCTCGGACTCTGCCGTCAGCACACCCGACCGAACCTCGATACCGGCTTCGATCAGGGCCGCGATTCCACGCCCCGAAACCCGAGGGTCGGGATCCTCGGCGGCCACGACCACTCGTGCAACACCGCCCTCGATCAGGGCATCCGAACATGGCGGCGTGCGGCCATGGTGGCAGCAGGGCTCCAGGGTCACATAGGCGGTGGCGCCCCTGGCCTCATCGGCCGCGGCCCGCAACGCGAAAACCTCAGCATGCGGTCCGCCCGCGACATGATGCCAACCCTCTCCGACAATACGGCCGTCCTTGACAAGGACACAGCCGACACGCGGATTGGGATCGGTCGAGCACCGCCCTTTGTCGGCAAGCTTAAGCGCTCGGGACATGTACCGGACATCATCGGTCTCGGACATACTATCCGTCGACCGACTCGACCGTCGGCTCCGCGCCATCTTGGTCGTTCACGACACCCTGCTGAAGACGCTTAATCTCTTCCTGAAAGGCGTTGAGATCCTGAAAACGGTGATAGACGGAGGCAAAGCGGACATAGGCGACCTCATCCAGCTCCAATAGCTCAGCCATGGCCCAAGCCCCCAACTGCCGCGAATCGACTTCGCGTTCGCCAAGGCCGTGAAGACGACGCTTGATACGATCGATAGCGGACTCGATAGCCTCGCTGTCCACCGGCCGCTTTTCGACCGAAATCTGGATACCGTGGCGCAGCTTGTCTTCGTTGAAGGGCTCACGACGTCCATCGCTTTTGACGACGCGGGGATAAACCAGCTCAGCGGATTCGAAGGTCGTAAAACGTTCCGCGCACTGCTGACAGGCTCGCCGCCTGCGAATCACACTACCTTCGCTGGCCAGACGCGAATCGATGACCTTGGTATCACTCGCGGCGCAGAATGGGCAGCGCATGGATCAGCTTTCGCTCAGGCATCCGGATAGACGGGGAGACGCTTGCAGATCACCCCGACTTGTTCCCGGACACTGGCGATGACGGACTCGTCACTGATGTTATCCAGGACATCGCAGATCCAATCGGCGAGCTGACGGACGTCGTCTTCCTGAAAACCGCGCGTCGTCACGGCCGGAGTACCGATACGGATACCACTTGTCACGAACGGCGAACACGGATCGTTCGGTACCGTGTTCTTGTTGACCGTAATGTGCGCCGCGCCGAGGGCCGCATCCGCCTCTTTGCCGCTGATGCCCTTATCGATGAGATCGACAAGGAAAAGGTGATTGTCGGTACCGCCAGAGACGATGTTGTAGCCACGCTCGAGCATGCGTGTGGCCATGGCGCGCGCATTATCCACAACCCGGCGCTGATAGTCCTTGAACCCGGGATCCATGGCCTCTTTGAAGGCCACGGCCTTGGCGGCGATGACGTGCATGAGCGGGCCACCCTGCGAACCGGGAAAGACCATCGAATTGATCTTCTTCTCGATGTCGGGATTGGACTTAGCCAGGATCAGACCGCCACGGGGACCCCGTAAGGTCTTATGGGTCGTCGTGGTCGTGATGTCGGCGATGCCGACCGGGCTCGGATAACAACCCGCGGCCACAAGACCCGCGACATGCGCCATATCGACAAATAACAGGGCGCCGATGCTGTCAGCGATCTCTCGAAAGGTCAGCCAGTCGACGATACGGGAATAGGCGCTGAAACCAGCGACGATCATCTTGGGTCGATACTCGCGAGCCAAGGACTCGACACGGGCGTAATCAATTTCTCCGGTCTCGGGGTCCAGGCCATACTGGACGGCATTGAACAGCTTGCCGGAGAAGTTGACCTTGGCGCCATGGGTCAAATGCCCGCCATCGGCCAGGCTCATACCCAGGATCGTGTCGCCCGGCTCAAGCAGCGCCATATAGACCGCCGCATTGGCCTGTGAACCCGAATGAGGCTGCACATTGGCGTAGTCGGTCGAAAACAGGGCCTTGGCGCGCTCGATCGCCAGCTCCTCGACGACGTCGACGTTTTCGCAACCGCCGTAATAGCGCTTGTACGGGTAACCCTCGGCGTATTTATTGGTCAGGACGGTGCCCTGGGCCTCCATGACGCGGGGGCTGACGTAGTTTTCGGAGGCGATGAGCTCGATGTGCTCCTCCTGGCGGCGCTCCTCGGCCTTGATCGCCGACCAGATCTCATCGTCATAACCTTCAATCTTCATATCGCTCGTAAACATAGTCCACCCAATCAAGTACACTTAAGGTGCGGCGCCGGGGGGATAGCCCCATGGAACGACTCGCCCGTTCATGAAAAGCCGCATATTCTAACCGATACTGAGCCGCCGTGCATGATATACGGGAATTTTCTTCGTGCCGCCCTGCAAGTTCGGCGGTAAAGCGGATTACGGACACGATACGGACTCATGCTGATACTCTTCAATAAACCCTATGGCACGCTTTGCCAGTTCTCAGGAGAAGGCGAGACACTCGCCGATTTCATCAAAATCCCCAACGTTTACCCAGCCGGGCGCCTGGACAAAGACAGCGAGGGCCTGCTCCTACTGACCGACGACGGCAAGCTGCAACATCAAATCGCGCATCCACGGCACAAACAATGGAAGACTTACTGGGTCCAGGTCGAAGGCGTGCCCTCGAACGATTCACTGGAAGATCTGAAGAAAGGTGTCGAACTCAAGGACGGCCCAACGCGGCCCGCACGCGTGAAGATCATGGATGAGCCCAAAGACCTCTGGCCTCGCAACCCGCCGATTCGCCACCGGGCACAGATACCGACCACCTGGCTGTCACTGTCCATCCGGGAAGGCCGCAACCGTCAGATCCGGCGCATGACGGCTGCGGTTGGGCTCCCGACCTTGAGGCTGATCCGCTACCAGATTGCCGAACATACCTTGGACGGCCTCAAGCCGGGGGAATGGAGGTTTTAGTTAACGCTTGCCGCGCGCCTCGAGCAACGTGACGACCTGCGCGTAACCGTTCTTGCGCGCGACATCGGCCGCGCTCTCCCCCCGATCGGTCTGCAGATAAGGGGCCGCACCGTGGTCCAGTAGCAGACGCACGAGATCGAGATGCCCGCCCCGCGCCGCGAAGATCAAGGCCGAATTGCCTGAGCGTTCCCGCACGCGAATAGCGCCGT
>Ga0114931_10001932_pt1 | contig 26412 bp, 14 predicted proteins | sample 2SBtaG_FD_89579 | JGI IMG/M metagenome (GOLD analysis project Ga0114931, IMG submission 89579) | Deep subsurface microbial communities from Kolumbo volcano to uncover new lineages of life (NeLLi) - 2SBTROV14_V59a metaG | ecosystem: Environmental > Aquatic > Marine > Volcanic | place: Kolumbo... | reverse complement strand
CCAGCTTCGCCCGATCCCTCTGGCCGACCGCGTGAATCAGTCGGCGGCGAACTTTTCTTATCTCCTGCCCTAGGCGTGTTGACTTCGCCATCCTTTTTTTCACCTACGTTTACTTTCGCCAGACGCTCGCGGAGCTGACTCAAATGGTCTACCGACTCTCGTTGCAATTCCAACGCCTTGCCTATTTGCTGTTGAGCCAGACTGTCAGCAGCAGCCCGCATTGAAGATTGAACACCGAGGTCTCGGGCGAGCGACATCGTGTCGGACAAACTACCCGAGTTGACGGATTGTTTTTTAATAGCTTGGGCCATCTGCATCTCAAGCTTGGCAAATCGCCTCGAGAGTTGATTCTGCCTGAGAGAAGCTTGCTGACCCGTTTCAGTCGATTGAGACGATTTGCTGTCCTGAGAAAGCGCGTCTGAAATGTCGCGTTGACTAAGCTCGGCAAGCTCGCGCTGACGAGACTCGATCTCGGCGAGGGCGCTTTCAAATCGTGCCAACTCGTTTTCTAGCGACAAACTGTCGATTGCCTGCCGGAGAGCTTTGATTACTTTGCTTTGAAGTTCGGCGACACCTGTCACCTCAGGTCGCTGAGATGCTCGCACCAACTCGCGAAGCAGCCTCTCAATTCTTTGCAAAGGTTCTTCGACAAGATCGCCAAGCAATTCATGTAAATCATACAGTTGATCGATCGCGGCTTTTCGGTCGAGTTGATTTCTTGCATAGGAGCCTGCTAATTTCTCGATCGAGCGAAGAATCCCGCTGTGCGGGTCAGCCAGCGATGCCGTGATTCGACGTTGGCGAGATAAGACCGTACGGAGCATTTCTGGCCAAGGCTGCACAGGATCTTGGTCCCATTGCATTACGAGCTTGCGGGCATCCTGCTGCTGCTGAAGCAATCGCTCGAGAGCTTTCAACACTCGTAGGTCCTCTTCCGAAATATCTCGCAGTAGGTCTGCTATTGAAACGATTTGCAATCGCAAAGGAAAACGGGTCTGCCCTACTGCCACTTGGTAGTCGCTAGCCCGAGCGTGAACTTCAAGTACGTCGCCCGGCTGGAGCGAGAGCGACACGAGCTGCCAAAGATACTTGATCCGTCGCTGCCGAGCAGTGCTCGGTACAGGCGATCGCTCAGGGCCTTGCAACAGGGAGATGGTTTGGTCGACTTGCTCCGTTCGATCAGAGCGACGGTAGAGCAGCTCCACGTTTTGAATCGCCAGGTCGTCGCTTGCCACAACAACCAACGGCACAACTGCCGCAGGAGTTACCTGTAGGCTTGCCGAAGGCTCTAAGATCCGAACTTTAGGAGGTTGGTCAGGCACCACTTCCAACGCCAAATGCCAAGCGGCTCGAGTTGAAAGTCCTGTCATCGTAGTCAGCTCGAGAGAAATCTCGTCGCTTATATCTGCGTGCCAAGTATCAGGCGAGATATGAAATCGCTTGCCCGAGGAATCGAGAGTTGCCGGTATCGCGAGCCCGCTGCCGCCGCGAAGCACAACGCTCGCAAGCTCTAAGTCACACTCACCAGTAAGTTGCAGACCGCTGCCGACAAGCAACCGGCCATCATTTTCTAAGGGTTCGCTGGGCAGGCCTGTATACTGGGGCGGGTGTACTCTGATTTGCAGGTTCTTTACTTGCGGTGGGGCAACCACTTCTAGCTTCTGCCAGGGCATCGTATGATGGTCGCCGCCTGTTGCCCGATATTCTAGCGACTGCTGCACATTCGGACGCAATACCTCAAGCAAGTTGCCGCCTGTTGCCAGCAGTTCAGCTTGTTCGTGCCACTGCCGATTGCGCCAGATGCGATAGTGCACTTCAACAGAATCAGGCAGCCGACCAGTTGTGTCGTGAAGTTGCAATACAAGATCATCCCCGGCAGCCAGGGTTTTTGGAGCTGATACGAATTCCAAAGAATGGATTCTCGGCCACTGCAAATCGCTCAACGGATTCAGCAGCCTCGCAAACCCAATGCCCAACGTTTGCGGTGCCCACCAGCCTACCAATCCCACCACGAGCAGCACGCCACCGGCTGCCGACATCGCTCGGCGCAGCGGCTGCCGGGGCACAAATTGTTGCCAATCAACGTCTTCGAGTTCCACAGACGTTTGGACCACGACTGCTCGCCGTAGCGATTCCGAACCTGCCAACGGGTGGCCACCTGCTTGTTGGCTAAACTCAAGTGCACTAGTCACCAAGTCGCGAAGTTCAGGCTCGCGGCGTTCAATCCGACGTGCAACTTCCACCGCATCGATTGGCCTGCTGAGTACCGACCGAAACCAATGACGACTAACAAAAAAGCAGATGCTTGCGAAGGCTGTGGTGAAGAGCACTCGTCCAAAAAAATCGATTACACCTAGCAAGCGGTCGAAAGCCGACAACATCAAAGCAGTTGCTACAAGTGTCGCGATTGCCCAACAGACGGCAGCCACCAAGCGCCGTCGCTGGAGGCGGCGTCTGAGATTGTCGATTTGTAGAACAAAGTTTTGGGACATTTAATTTTTTCCGCTTCCGCTTCCGCTTCCGCCTTCCACCTTCCACCTTCCACCTTCCGCTCTCCCCTTTTCATTACAGCATCCCATGCCGGCGTCTTAAAAGCCACTCGGTGGTAAGAACCACAACAAACAGGGCCATTGCCATATGGGTATTCCAGAGCGATCGGGCCGGAAATTGCTCGCTGGTTGTCTGATGTGGCCGGGGAAGGTCGCCGGTCAACTCAGACACAGTTTCAAGAGTATAGTATTTTCCGCCCGAGAGGTCGGCCGCTTTGCGAAGCGATTGCTCATCGACAACCAATCGAGAAAATTCGCGAATCGGAAGTTCAACCTTAAATTTTGTACTGCTGGCGGTTTCGCCCGGGTTAGGTTGCAGTAGCGTAGCCTGATAGTCGCCGGGCAAGAGTCTGGTAACCACCGCTTCAAAAACTCCCCGATGTCCCGAGCGTCTGAGCAGGCGAATTTCTCTTTCTGGCTCTTGGTCGCTCTGCAACTGAACGACCACGCCCTGCTTGTCTGCCGGTGCTGATGCAGGATTGAGAAACCTCAAGCAGAGTTTTACCTCTTCGCCTGGGCGATAGTGCGAGCGATCGGTTGCCAACTGCACTCCCTGCCGGTTTGCGGTAAGCCGGCTGCGACCTAATCGCCGCACGGTTTGGCCCCAATAGCGGGCAAAGTAGCGGTCGTCGGTGCGCCACCGCCAGCGCCAAGTCTCGTCGGTGGCATGAAACAGCACCTCGCCGCGACCAACATAGTGACGAAGAATTATCGGCAGTCGATTGCCTTGGCGTGTGTTGCGAGAGCCATCCTCGGCCAACACCTGTGCGCCGGGTTTCGTGTTTCGTATTTCGAACAGCCACGTCACGGCTGGCAGGTCTCGCCAAATGGCGCGGGATTCGGCCTCGGTTTCACCCAATTGCAAACTCGACATCTGCCAACCCAACTTGGTGGGTTGAATCGGGTACTCTGTTCCACTTGGCGACTTCACGTTCAGTAAACTCGCCGCCTCAAGTTCAAAAGGAAGCAATACCCGCATCGGTCGTACCTCTTGAAAAGCATTTGGCATAAATCGAGGGCCTGCGATGCAAGCTAGACCTCCGCCGTGCTCCGAAACAAACCGCTCGAGATTCTCCCAAACTTGGTGAGGCAACAAAGTCGGGTCAACGTCCCCCAACAGCACGACATCAAAAGCAGACAGTCCTTCCTCGCCGTTGGGAAATTCGGCAATCGCGATATCGTCGATCTCCGCAAAGTCGGTATCGGCCTCTTGCAAATGTGCCTGCAGTTGGATGGCCGGGTCGCGCTGAAGCAAGCTCTTCAGTGCTCGGTATTCGTAGCTCGGACTTGCCTGAACAAGCAACACCTGGATTTTTTCGTCACGCACCTCCACCGTATGGCTCACCGCATTGTTTTCGACGTTCACCTCTTCCTCAAGTGATTCAATTTTCAGACGCAACGACAGTTCACCTGGCGTCTCGGGCCGGGTCGTAAGTCGCACGGTCTGCGATTCTCCCTCGGCAGGAAGTTGAACTATCGTTTGGGCGAGAACTTGATCGGCAGACGTGTCGCTCAGCGTCAGCGTTGCCTCTCGGCCCTCATAGCCCGTGGCATACAGCGTTGCCTCGACCTGCAGACGATCGCCAGGGAAAACAACCTCTTCCGCCAGAAAGTTTTCAATCGCTACGTCGGGCGGCTTGCGAGAACTCCCCACCGCTACCGGATACAGCGGAATTCGTAAGGCTCGAGCGCGTAGGGCTGATTTTTCGAGCGATTGCCCGCGCGTCGAAATGCCATCGGTAAAGAGAACGACTGCCGAAGGTTTTATGCCAGGCACTTCCCGTAGTGCGTAATCTACCGCGTCGCCCAAGCGAGTCCCCGCTTTTTCCTCGGCCGCTGTCGTTCGCGACTGAAGCCCTTCAATAAGAGAATGCTCCTTGATATCAAGGAGAACAATTTTCTCATCGAACGCTATGACTTCCAGATCGTAGATCGATTGCCATGTTTCGAGAAGCGATTGATTGCCTTTGATCAGCAGCGATTGAGAAGCTTCGAGACGAGACTGCTTGCCATCGCGACTTGGCGCGTCAAGGGTATCCATGCTGGCTGAGCGGTCGACGAGCACCACAAGCTGGGGACGGCCGGTTCGAAACCACTCGATAGCTGGCTGCGCAATCATTGCCACCACTAGCGCCAAGACGGTCAGACGCAATAATACTAGCCCCATCCGCACTGGCTTGCTTGCCGAACAGGCTTCGCGAAAGTAGAGTCCTGCGACCCAAACGACAACCGCGATCGTCATGAGCACGCTCACCCACAGGGGCCAATCCCAGTTCCAATGAATTCGCCACTCCAGGCCAGTCATTGCCACCCCCTGCCCAACCAGCACGCCAGCGCTAGTTCTGCAAGCAACAACACCGCAGCACATGCCAGTAAACTTGGCGCGAACGAATAGTCGGACGTCGCTGTGCGGACTTCAATCGAAGAACTTGCAGAGCCCGTAGCAACTATCGCCGGTAAGTCGTTGACGTCGAGCGAGGCGAGATCACTTTCTCGTGGATCGAGATTCACAGCAAATCGTGCAATCTGCTCGCCCGCTGTGCTGACTTGATAGATACCGCTCTGTGAGGTATCGGTGAGCAGGATCATGCCCTGATTTTCCACTGCCTGGGTTGTCAAAACCTGTTCGCTGCCATCCGGCATGCGCACTGCTACTTGCGTTTCCGGACGGGACATGTCCCAACGACACGTGGCAGTCTGATCTACCTGTAGATTTTGGCCTTCCAACCAACGAGCACTTCCAATATAGGCAAACAGTTCACGCATGACAGGTAAATAACTAGGACTCATGGCAAAACTCGACCAAGGGCTTTTCTCTTCCGTACGAATCGTCAGCGAGCAAGGAACTGCCATCACCGCCACGCGCCCTAGTCCACGCCGATCGACCACCAACGCGGGATCTCCTGTGCCGAAGGCAAGCACTGTCTCTGCCGATCGATACTCTTGCTTGACTGTTAAACGGCGGTATTTCATCACCGCAACCTTCAACAGCCCGGCGTTTTCGTTGCCACGAAAGGGCTCGACGATCGGATGGGCATACTCCAGGGCATCGAAGTGGTACTCCCCAATCGGCACCGCCTCATGAACAATTACTGGTAACAAATGGCCCATCGGTTCGGTAAGGACCTGCCCATCCAACAAGACAGTCAGTCCTCCACCAGATTGGACGAAGCGAGCAAGTCGGTCTGCTTCGTGCTGGTTGAGGTCCGAGACGCTACATAGAAATACTGCATCGTAGTGCTTGAGATCAAGCTCGCTCAAGCGTCCGCCTGAAAAAATCTCCGGCCGAATCGTCTGCATGAAGTCATCCGACTGACTGCCGGGCGCCAGCGCCCGAGCAACGTCGTCGGCAGCCCGCGGCCTGCCAGCGATGCAAGCCACTCGTAACTGCGGCCGAACTTCGACCACCAACCAGCGACGATTATCAATCGGTAAACTATCGACCTCTCCAGCAACCGAGACCAGCACCGTATGCGATCCTTCGCCATCAAATTGGTGGTCAAATCGGACCGCCGCAACTCCTCCCTCCGACAGACTCGTCTGTTGCGATTCGACGAATCGCCAGTCGACGCTCAGCTCGACTTCAATATCTTCCCATGCCTTGTCCCCAAAACCTTGGAGCGTTGCGGAGAACGAAACTTTCTGCCCGCGAGACAGGAGAGTCGGCTCAATCGTCAAATCGACCACTGCAACGTTGTTTCGCTCGTCGTCGCCAACATGGATCACGGTAAGGCGACTCTGCTTGGCTAGCCCCTCTAACTGCGATTGCACCTCGGGACCCACTTGCCAAGTGTTTTGGGACAAGTCGGAGAGAAAAACCACGTTGGAATGATCAAGGTGAGGAACTTCATTTTCTGCTCTCTTGAGAGCGGCTTGCACTGCTCGAAAAGCAACCGACAAATCGGCAGTCTCTTCAGATTGACTGAGAGAGCCAATCGCGGAAAGGACTAACGACGGGTCAGCCGTTGGCCGGCCCAAAATATTGTCGGTAGACTTTGTCCAGCCAACGACAGAAAAAACATCGCCGCGGCGCCGGCTTTCGACTAGTTGTCGCGCCTCGGCTTTGGCCCGATCCAAACGGGAAGAGTTTGACGATCGTAAGCCCATCGAGTAGGACTGATCGAGAACAATAACCGTATGTGATCGGCCAATCCCACCGGAACCCCTCGCCCAGCGTCTTATGACAGGCTCGGCAACTGCCAACGCCACGAGCACAACGATCGCGGTTCGCACTGCAATCAGCAGCCATTGACGCAGTTTTACTTGTCGAGAACTTCGACTCACGGCAGTCAAAAGCAGATCGACCGCCGCCCACGAGGTCGTGCGATGCTGACGACGATTCCACCGATAAATGAGCCACGGCAAAGCCCCTGCCGCCAACCAACCTAGCATCGGCAAGCTGATAAACTCGAACGCAGCCAAAAGTAATCGAGAGAAAAACATGAAATAGGTGAGCGCGTAAGTTGTAGAACAAAATTCGAGGAGAAAGATCGCGATGACCGCTACTTTCCACTTGCCATTTTCCGCTTTCCGCTTTCCCCTTTCCCCAAGACTTGCTGAAGCACTCGATCTATTGCTTCGTCGCTCCTCACGCGAAAGTAGTCTGCCTGCAGTGATCGACAGCCGATCTCGACACGTTCCAAGAACTCCTGCAGAGCCGCGAGATAGGCTTGACGAATGGCGCGTGGCTGGACTAAGACGTCGGGCTGCGTCTCAAGGCCTTCAAACAGAGTTGGACTACTAAACCGAAATTCCGTTTCCGCCGGATCAAGCACCTGTAGAATGATCACTTCGTGTCGTTGATAACGTAAGTGCTTCAAGCCTGACAGCAACGAATCGACATCGCCCAGGAGATCACTGATCACAACCACGACGCCAGGGCGTTGAAATCGCGAAGAGGCTTCATGCAGCACCTTGCCCAAATCCGACTTTTGAATCGCTTCGGACTGAGACATGAGATGCACCAACTGATGCAAATGTGCGGGATTGCCACTTTCGCGCATCAGATCGCGAAGCTGATCGTCAAAGGTGGCCAAGCTCACGCTATCGCGTTGACGTAGTACAACGTAGGCGATGGCAGCAGCTAGGCACTGCGCATATTCTAGCTTGGAAAGCAGATTCGGATCGCCCCGGTAGAGCATACTTTCGCTGATGTCGACCAAGAGATAACAGACCAAATTGGTTTCGGCTTCGAATTGTTTAAGATAAACTTTGTCGGTCTTGCCAAACACTTTCCAATCGACATAGCGGAGATCGTCGCCAGCAGCGTACTCCCGGTGTTCCGTGAATTCTACCGATTGACCACGATGCGAGCTGCGATGTCTACCCGATTGGAAACCATCGACGATATAGCGAGCGCGTAGTTCGAGCCCCTGGAGTTTTGCCAGTATTGCTGGATCAAGATGCGTTGAGGGGTTTGTCATTGTTGTCTGGGGAGAAATCGAATATCGAATATCTAACAAGGAATTTTGGTAACAATTCAGCCTTTTGCAGTAATTCAAGCAAACAAAAAAACCACGGAGCGGCAAATAGGAATTTACCAGCATGCATCGTATCGGCAAGTAGGACTAGAGGACCGCATGAGTCCCCTCGCCTTAAGTACCGAACCGTGGCCAAACTTCGCATATGAACATTGCTTTCTGAGCAACGTTTGCGCAGCCCAAAAAAGCCGTGGACGAGGGCTTGGTTCCATTGGCTGGAGAACTCCGACGAAATTGCCAAACCGAAGAAAACCATTTTTACCGACTATTTTACCTGAAAAACTCAGTCTGTAGGACGCGTGGTCGCCGCCAAATTTGGTGAGTTACCAGCAAGCAATGCGATAACACCAGTACAATCTTGATTCCACGAGCCGACGCACCATGAGGAGCAATTTTATGGTATGGTGCGGAAGTATACTGCGTGCTTCTGTTCAAGTTGATGTTCATTGACGAGTCGTGGTGCAGCTTAACGGTGGAGAGTTAGGAACCAGATGAAAGAAGAATTGAGTGAGGAGACTGCTTTGCAGGAGCAGCAGGAATTGCTGGAGAATAGTTTGCCAGCTGCGTTTTCGGCTTATGAGATGGCCCTGGACGAGGGGATGGCCGAGCCGGTGGTTTTTCTGCTGGATTGTGAAGATGAAATTGGGGGGGAGATTGCTCGGAGTTGGCTGGGGAGCGAAACGGTAGATGATGCGATTGAGCAGCGGAAGCTGCAGGAGGAGGTGGAAGGAGGTGAGACGACCGTCTTTGCTCATGCTTTTCCGACGTCGAAGTGCCGGGAAGAAGTGCCTGCGATTTTTCCTTATATCGAGGCCGTGTTTTTTGAGGCGTTGCCGTGCGAGTCGTTATTGGTGATAGTGGTGACTTGCGGTGGTGCTTCGGCGCTGACGGTGCCGTTTTCGGCACATGATGGGGCTTGATTAAATAATTTGCATCCCCTGGCTTACGCCTGGGGCTCACCTTGATTTGAGGAAATGAGTACTACGTGAGCTATATCATTACTGTGATACCTGGGGATGGAATTGGTCCGGAAGTGGTTTCGGCTGCCCGGCGGGTGATCGACGCGAGTGGGGTTGGGATCGAGTGGCGCGAGGCGGCCGCGGGGCAGGTGGCGCTGGAGGAGCTTGGCGATCCGCTGCCTGAGGCGACGCTCGAGTCGGTGCGGACGGCAGATGCGACGCTTAAGGGGCCGACCGCCACTTCGAAAGGCATTGGCTTTCGGAGTGTGAATGTTGCGCTGCGACAACAATTGTGTTTGTATGCCAACTTTCGTCCTGCCCGATCGTTGCCGGGTGTGAAGACCCGGTATGATGATGTCGATTTGATCGTGATTCGAGAGAATACCGAGGGACTGTACAGTGGGTTGGAACATACAATTGTTCCCGGCGTGGTGGAGAGCCTGCGAATCATAACGGCCAAGGCCTCGGAGCGTATTGCCCGGTTTGCGATGGAAACCGCGGTGCGACAGGGACGCAAACGCGTGACTTGTGTTCACAAGGCAAACATTTTGAAGCTTAGCGATGGACTGTTCTTGGAGTCGTGTCGCAAAGTGGCGGCGGAGTTTCCTCAGGTTGAATTTGAGGATTGCATTGTTGATGCTGCGGCAATGAAGCTGGTGAGTAATCCGTACGCTTTTGATGTGCTAGTGATGGAGAATCTTTTTGGAGATATTCTATCGGATCTGACGAGCGGGCTGGTGGGTGGATTGGGGGTAACGCCGAGCGCCAACATTGGCGAAGACATGGCGGTATTTGAGGCAGTGCATGGGACCGCTCCAGACATTGCGGGCAAAGGAGTTGCCAATCCGACGGCGATAATTCTTAGCGGCGTGTTGATGTTACGATTTTTGGGCGAAAGTGGTGCCGCCGATCGCGTGGAAGAAGCTGTCCGTAGAGTGCTTGCCGACGAGAAAACGCGAACGGGCGACCTGGGGGGTCGGGCCTCGACTCAGGAATTTGCAGAAGGCGTGATCGCTGCAATGGATTAAATTTGAACCGCCAAGTACGCCAAGAAGCAGAAAAGATGGGTGGTGAAACAGCCATACTTCTCGATTTTTTCTTACTTCCCATTTCTAGGCGTCCTTGGCGTTTTTTATGACTTGGCAGTTTTCCTGGGAATCGGCTCCAATTGTTGGAAACTAGCCGGAATCTTGCCTATAATGCGGGTTAGGTAAATAACGAATTCCAAAATACCCAAATCCGAAAAAACGCGACGCTAGAACTACACGTATTTTTTTCGCATGACATACCGTATTTCTTGCTTCGTCATTGGGTGTTTTGTCATTCTCGTTTTGCCTTCATCCTGCCTTGATGTCCCGCCTCTGAGTTTGACTTTCTTGTGTGCCAGGTGGTCTGCCCGTGGGTTCCAGTTTCTTTGCTTCAATCAAAAGCACTTGCTATGAATAAGAACAGACAAGGCCCCTTGGAGGGCTATGAGTCTTCTTTCTTTTGCCGACTATTACGGCGAGCTATTGCAACCTCTTTGGCAGCATTGTTTGTGATGTCTGCGGAAGCTCAGTCTTTGCAGGCTCAGGAACCAGCGCCCGAGGCGAGCGCAGAAAAGAGTTCGACCGAGGAAGCCCCTGCTGAGCCCGCGGCGAAGGAAGAAGAGGCTGCTGAAAGTCCGGCTCCAGTACCGGCCACGGTTAATCGAGAAAAAGTTGCTCCGGATGAAGAGGGGCGAATTCAATTTAACTATGTGGGCCAACCTTGGGCGCAAGTTTTGCAAGACTTTGCGGACGCAGCCGGTTACAGCCTCGACTGGCAGGAGTTGCCTTCCGATACGTTGAATCTTACGACCCAACGGACGTATACGCCCAAGGAAGCGCACGATCTGATGAATCGTCATCTGCTGGCGCGAGGCTTTACGATGCTGGTGGAGGGGGAAGTTCTTTCGATCGTGAAGGTGGATAAACTCGATCCTAGTCTTGTGCCGCGTGCAGAGGCAGATGAACTAGAAGACTATGCGCCTCACGATTTTATGCGAGTCACTTTTGATGTGCCGCTGTCGATGGATCCGGCCAAGGCGGCTGAGGATGTGAAGATATTGCTCAGTCCGAATGCGAAGGTGACGCCGCTGCTTGCCAGTCGGCGGTTGTTGGTGATCGATGCGGTGATCAATCTGCGGGATGTGCGGAGCTTGATGTATGCCGAGCAGAAGGAAAATAAGGAAGCGGGTCAGCCGCGTGAGTTTGTTTTGAAATATCATCGTGCCGATTACGTAGCCGAGCAGGTGTTGGTGGTGTTGGGATTGGATCCGAATGTGATCAAAACCCCCGATGAATTGAAGCTGGAGACGCAGCGAATCCAACTGCAGATGAAACTGGCTGAAAAAGCTAAAGACGTCAGCAAGATGATTAAAAGTGATGGTCCTAAAGTATATATTGCGGTGAATCGTCGTCGGAATAGCATTTTGGTGAACGCGCCTGTGGAGCTTATGTTGCTGGTTGAGCGAACGGTTAAGCAGCTCGACGTCTCTCCCGTAGATGGCGCTGAAGGCGAGATGGCGTTGACGCTGAAGCAGTACCAACTCGTTGTGACAGATCCACGAGAAATTACGAAATCGTTAGAAGATAGCGGGCGGATGGACCCGCGAACGCGTCTGCAAAGCGACCGAAAAAAAAAGACCTTGCTTGCGACGGCTACGCGTGCTGATCACGAGAGGATATTGGCAATTATCAAGCAACTTGATGTGACGATGCCGGCAACGATCGAGGCGGGAGAATTGGACGGCCAACAGCCTCATGATTTTGTGCGGGTTCGTTTTCGATTGCCGCTGGGGATGAGCCCCAGCGAAATGGCAACCAAGGTCAAGCCGTTGCTGAGCGAGAATGCCAAGGTGCTGTCGCTGGCGACGAATCGAGAGTTGTTGATCGTCGACACGGTAGAAAAACTGCTCGAAGCACGGGAGTTGATCACTGCCGAAATGGACGCATTTGCGGCAAAAGACAGCCTGCAAGAATTTGTGATGCAACATCGTCGGGCGGAGGTAGTCGTAGGGCAAGTTCTCGGCAAGTTGGGACTAAACAGCACTGGGCTGAGTGCTGCGACAGGAGCCAAGTTTGAATACCAGGGGATGAGCCTGTTTGTGACCGTAAATACGAAGAGCAATAGCTTTCGGGTAAATGCCCATCCCGATTTGCTGAAGTTGATTGAAGCCACGGTCAAGCAATTTGATATTCCTGAGACCACGGGGCCCGAGGGCGAGCAGCCTGCGCAGACGCTGGTGCTGTACGAAGTGGCGGGGCAGAACATTAGCAGCTTGATTGAAATGCTTCGCGAGATTGGAGGCGTGGGCCCTCTGGCCAGGCTGCAGACGGGGCCGGCTGCTGGGACGTTGTATGCGATCGCGGGCAAAGAGGATCATGGCAAGATTCGCAGTTTTCTTGACACGATCGCTCCCGAAACGATCAAGACAGTTGAGGCAGCGAATCTCGAGTCGCTGCCGCCTCAAGATTTGGTGCGAGTTCGTTTTCAGCTGCCACTTTCGGCCACGGTAACGACTGTTGCAGCAGAGCTGCGCGGGATTACGACGTCGCGAGGGATCGTGCAGTCGCTTGAGTCGAGCAAGCAGATTATTGTTTTGGATTCTGCGGAGAACTTGATCAACATTCGTGAAGTTGTGAAAGCGGAGATTGCCGCTTTGGAGACTCAGAGCGTGATTAAGGAGTTTCCGCTGCAGCATCGGAACGCTTCGGAAATGGTTGAGCAGGTGCTGGCCATGTTGGGGTTCGATCCCGTGACGGTTAGTTCGCCTTATCAATTGCGAACCGAGCTACAGGCGATGAAGCTGTTTATTACAGCGAACCAGCAGCGAAATAGTCTGATGGTTAATGCTGCACCGGATAAGCTGAAACTGATTGAGGAAATTGTCAAACAGCTCGATGTACCTCAGGCCGGTACACAGGAAGGTGACGCGGATCGCCTGAGTATGGTCCCCTACAAAGTTACTGGTCAGGATGTCAGGATCGTTGTGAAAACGCTCCAGGAGATTGGCAATTTGTCTCCGCGCACTCGTCTGCAAGGCGATTTGACGAGCCAAACATTGTATGCCTACGCAAATTCTGCGGACCATGAAGTTATCAGGAAATTTGTCGATAAGACCAATCCAAATTCGATTCGACGAGTTGAGGCAGACAAGCTTGAAGAGTATGCCTCGAAAGAGAAAGTGCGAGTTCGGTTCCAGCTGCCACTGACGGCGGATGTGGCTTTGGCTGCTACGCAGATTCGTGGGATTTTGGGGACGACGGGGCAGGTGCAATCGCTTGAGGCGAGTAAGCAACTTATTGTTGATGGCACGGTAGCGAATCTTATCGAAGTTCGAGATGTATTGCGGGCGGAAAGCAAGGCGATAACGGCGCAAGATATCTTTCGAGAGTTTCGTGTGGAGCATCGCCGGGCCGAGGAAATCGCTGAGCAGATTCTGACAATGCTTGAACTTAGCCCCACGACGATTAGTAGTCCGCGCGGGGCCCGATTTAATTATCGGGGCATGAAACTGTTTGTCTCGATCAAGCCAGAGCGAAATACGATAGTTGTGGGTGCTCGTCAGGAATTGCTCCAGATGGTTGAGCAAATTGTCAAACAGTTTGATGTTGCTGAAGACAAAGCCGTAACTGAGGGGGCTGAGGCAGTCGCGATGGTGATGTACGATGTCCCTGGTCAGAACGTCAGCTCGGTGATTGAGATGCTGCGTAAGTTGGCCGAGCTGGGGCCGCTTGCGCGGATCGATGTCGGACCGTCTTCAGAAACACTTTACGCGATTGCCAACGAGGCCGATCAGGAAAAGATTCGTGTTTTTCTGGAGAAAATTGCTCCAGAGCCGATTCGAACTGTCACAGCAGAAAAGCTGGATACGCTACCGCCGCAAGCATTGGTTCGGGTCCGCTTTCAGCTTCCGCTTTCAGCCGACGTCACGACGCTTGCGACCCAGCTGCGAGGAATAACGACACCTCAAGGAATTGTCCAATCGCTTGAATCGAGCAAGCAGATTATTGTTTTGGACACGGCCGAAAATTTGATGAACATTCGTAGCGTTTTGGAAGCGGAGTCGGCCGCACTGGCAGAGCAAAACAACATTCGCGAGTTTCCGCTCAAGCATCGTCGTGCCACGGAAATGGTTGAGCAGGTTTTGACCATGCTGGGTCTCGATCCGGCAACGATTACCTACCCGACAGAGTTACGACTTGAATTGCAGAAGATGAAGCTCTTCATTTCGGCCAATCAACAGCGTAATAGTCTGATGGTGAATGCGGCAGCGGATAAGCTGGAACTTGTCGAGAAGATCATCAAGCAGCTCGACGTGCCAGAAGCAAGCGAAACCAGCACGGATGAACACCAGCTCACTTTGGTTCCCTATGAGGTCAAATACCTTGATGTGGCATCGGCTGAAAAGGCCTTGAGGGAAATTGCTAACATTGGGCCCACGGTGCGGCTGCAGGCGGATCCTGCACACCAAACTCTCTATGCGTATGCCACCAAGGCAGACCACGATAAGATCGAGCGGTTTTTAGCTAAAACAGAACCAGGAGGGACGATTCGAATAGATCCAGACAAGCTCGAAGAACATGCGAAACATGAGCAGGGTCGGGTTCGATTCCAGCTACCGCTGACGGCGGATGTCTTACAATCGGCTGCCCAGATTCGTGGCTTGCTGGGCAAAGAAGGCGTTGTGCAGTCTTTGGAAGCAAGTAAGCAGTTGGTTGTTTCTGGCTCAGTTGAAACACTGCTCGAGGTCCGCGACGTCCTGGAAGCAGAAGAGGAAGCACGAAAAGCGAAGCACAATATTCGCGAATTCCCGGTCAAGCATCGGCGTGCCGAGGAAATGATCGAGCAGGTGCTGACAATGCTTGGGCTAGGTCCAAAGACGATTAGTTCTCCAAGAGAGTTGCGTAACGAGTTACAGCGATTAAACCTGTTTATTACTGCCAACCAGCAGCGAAATAGCTTGGTGGTTAATGCCGACGCGGGCCAGATGGAAATTGTTGAGCGTATCGTGAAGCAGCTTGATGTCCCTTCGCAGGTGTCCGATGGGGCGGATGTCGCAGGACTGTTTATGGTGCCGTACAAGGTGACCGGGCAGGATGTCGCGTCGATGGTCTTGGCACTGAACGAGATCGGAAATCTGGGCCCGCGCACTCGTCTGCAGGGCGACTCGACAAGTCAAACCTTGTACGCCTATGCGACGAAGGCTGATCACGAGACGATTCGTGAATTTGTCACGAAAATCGATCCCAATTTTATTCGCCAAGTAGAAGCAGACAAGTTGGAAGAGTACCAAGAACACGAACTGGCTCGCGTCCGGTTTCAGCTTCCGCAGATGGCCGACATGCAGGTCATCTCGACTCAAATTCAAGGAGTTGTAGGCCCTCGAGGTCGTGTGCAATCTCTGGATTCGAGCAAGCAGTTGGTGGTGATCGATACGGTGGCAAATTTGATTGGAGTGCGGGAGATCCTGCGGGCCGAGGAAGTCGCGTTGGCGTCTCAGGATAACATTCGCGAGTTTCCGCTGCAGCACCGTCGGGCTCAGGATATGATTGAGCAGGTGCTGACCATGCTGGGGGTTAATCCCGAGTTGTCTACTAATCCTCGGCAGATGCAGGAGGCATTGCGGGAGCTCAAGTTGTTCATAACGACCAACGAGCTGCGAAACAGTTTGGTGGTCAACGCACCGGCCGAGAAGATGTTGACTGTCGAGCAAATAGTCAAACAGCTTGATGTGCCAATCGATGCAACGGCTGATGATAGCGCTGCGCCAAAGACTATGTCCACCAAGCAGACGATGGTTTCTTACCAAGTCGCCTCCGGAGATGTGACGTCTCTAGTGAAGGCGCTTGAAGAGATTGGCTATCTGAATCCTCGTACGCGATTGCAAGCCGATCCAACTAGCAAGACGCTTTATGCTTATGCGAATAAGGCGGATCATCAGAAGATCCGACAGTTCGTCGACGACATGGATCCGAATATTGTTCGCCGGGTCCATCCCGATGAGCTGGAGGACAATCCGGCTCATGAAGTGGTACGAGCCATATTTCAGTTGCCACTTTCTAGCGATATCGATTCAGCCTCGCGGCAGATCGAGGGAGTGTTGGGCGTCGGGGCTCGCGTCCAGTCGCTTGATTCGAGCAAGCAGTTGGTCGTGGTCGATACGGTCGCCAATCTGATTGACGTGCGAGATTTGCTCTACGGCGAACAGTTGGCGGCGAAGGCGTTGGAGATGCCGTTGGTTTTTCCTTTGGAGCATCGTCGGGCGAGCTACGTGGCAGATCAGGTGATGATTCTGCTGGGCCTTGATCCTAGTGCTCGAAAGACGTCTGCCGAAGTGCAGTTCGAAGCCCAACGCATGCAAATGATGCAGCAGTCGGGACAGTCGAGCGGGAAGTTGGGCGACCAGACGGTGTATATCGCAGTGAATCGTCGCCAGAACAGTTTGCTGGTGAACACACCGCCCGAGAAGGCGCCGCTGATCGAGAGAACGATCGAGCAGATCGATGTGCCAGTCGAGAACGGCCATTCGGTGGCCATGGGTAAGCTCTCGATGGAAAAATATCAGACGATGACTGCGGATACCGATAGCGTGATTGGCGCTTTGGAAGAACTTGGCAATCTAGATCCCAAAACACAGTTGCAAAGCGACTCGACCGGCAAAGTTATCTATGCCTACGCGACCGCGACCGATCATGCAACGATCAAAAAGATGATAGCCCACCTCGACGGCACGGGTCGCCGGCCAGAAGTTCGTTGGCTGCCGCCTCACTTGCCGGCTCAGCAGATGGCTGGAACGATCATGGAATTGATTGTCCCCCCGCCGAAAAAGAAAGAGAACAATCTGCCTTGGTATTACTATCGCAATCGTGATAACGATAAAAAGGACGAGCGCAACGATGGTTTCCGAGCCTTAGCCGACGTGGAAAACAATCGGCTGCTGGTCTGGGCAACCGAAGCCGAAATGGAAGAGGTTGACAACCTGATTGAGAAGCTGAGCGCGCGTAGCGATGGCACGTTCAACGATCGCCGCAAGGTACGTAGGCTTGAACTGCGAGATCCTGAAGCGACGCGGAAATTACTCGAGCAGCTCAGGACGACCTGGTCGGGTGAAAACAAGCTGGAAATCGCTCCTCCGCCTCCTAAAGAAAAACCAAAGAAAAATGAATCGGCGGAAAAGGAAGAAGACAAGCTTATCGGTGTGATCAGATTTTCTCCAGGGTTTACCTTGCAGCCTACTTGGCTTGCACAAGTAGTCGCTGAACCTGCCCAGGATGAGCCGCAGGCTGAAGTGAAAGCAGTCGCTAGTGCAGAGGCCGCAACTGCGCCGCCGATCAAAATCACGATCAACAAAAAAGGCGAAATAATATTGGCTTCGGAAGACACGGAGGCACTGGACCGTCTGCAGATGTTGATCGAGCAACTTTCGCCAGCACAGACCGAGTTCAAGTCTTTTCAGCTGCACTATATCTCAGTGATCGATGTCGTTTATAACTTGGAAAATTACTTCGAAAATGAAATGAGCGAGGGAAAGGGAGAGGAGATTCTTGATTGGTGGGGTCGGAAACAGCAGAAAACCCCAGAACCTGGCCCGCTCACTTTAGGCAAACGGCCTCCGATTCGATTTATCGATGATGTCAAGACGAATACCTTGCTAGTGGCGAATGCAAGTGCAAGTCAATTGCGTGTCGTCGAAGAGATGATCAATCTCTACGATCAGCCGCCAAACCCTGAGCTCTACTATCAGCGCCGGACCGAAGCAATCAAGATTCAATACTCAGAGGCGACCGACATAGCGAATTCGCTAAAGGAAGTTTATCGCGATCTGTTGAGTTCGAAGGATAAGGAATTTCGAACCGAAGAAGGAAAATCGAGTGTGACCTTGTCTCGCGAGAGTTCCTACGTGTTTGGCGACGCTCGTGACACGATAAATGGCGTGGAAAGCCCGGTCCTGGTTCGATTTAGTGGGGCGCTTGCGATTGGCGTGGATGAGATTTCTAATTCGGTGGTAGTTTCAGCACGCGAGGCGGTGTTGAAAGAAATCAAGGAGACGATTACAAAACTTGACCGAGCAGCCATGCCAGAAACCGTGGTCCGGGTCCATTCGGCCAATGGAGTGCTCAGCGCGGGCGCTCTGCGGCAGATTATCGGCGAAACATTGAGCGAACCGTGGACCGGTGGCCAACCTGGGAAAATTTCCAGGGGCGGTAATAGCCGTAGCAAAGCTTCGAAGCGCAAAAAGCGTTCGACAAAGAAAAAGCGGTGATGCTTCGAACGGTCTGCCTTCACCAACAACTTGCCAGGGGCAAAGAGTACTGCTATGTTGATGGCTTGATTAAGAAGTTCTCGGGAGAAGGCCCTACGGAAATCGCCAAGTTTCGTCCAGTAAGAAAGAGTGATTGCTAGGCACGGCGTCGGTTCTGCTTGGCGGAGTTTGGGTTCTTTCGTTGGCCGAGTCTTTTCATCTCCAGGAATTTTCATCACAGACAGTCTGACAACACACCTTTTCAAAGAGGGGTATGCTCGTGTTTCGCAACCTACTTAAAGCAGTGACGGTTACTTTGTTTTTGATTACGGCCAATTTGGCGCAGGCCCTTGTGGTGCCAGCCGGTTTGAATCCTGGTGACACCTACCAGTTGGCCTTCGTAACTGCGGGTACGCGAAACGCAGCTTTTTCCAACATTAGCACTTACAACACGTTTGTTCAAACCGAGGCGGGGTTGAACACGAGCTTGACCGGGGCGGGCGTCAACTGGTCCGTTATTGGCTCAACGTCCAATGTTGATGCTCGAGACAACGCGTTGGTGAGCGCACCTGTTTATTTGCTTGATGGCTCTACAATCATCGCGAATGATTTTTCAGACATGTGGGATGGAAGTATTGACGCCCCGATCGACATTGATCAGTTCGGTTTAACTGTCGTTACTGATTTGGTTCATACCGGATCTCTTCCGGATGGCACCAATGCCGGGACCAACTCCTTAGGTTCTGCTCAAAACGGTAGTGTGGGATCGACCAACCAGACGAGCGGTGCTTGGATCAGCAATGGGGCCGACCAAACGAGCATCCTTCGACCATTTTATGCGTTGAGCGAAGTGCTTACGGTGCCTGTTCCCGAGCCGATGTCGGGAAGCTTGATTGCCGCGGGCGCGTTGGTCATGTTGTTGCGCCGGCGTAGACGCTGAATCTGTCCACGCTGAGATGACAGGCTGAACGCAAACACCGATATTGATAAGGCTATCGCTGGGTCGTCGGCGGTAGATGGATTGGCCCGGTGTTTGCCTCAGACCTGAGCGTGTTCTGGTAGTTTGCCACGCGTCCATAAGAGCGTTGGGCGACCATTGTCCTCATGCGTTCGAGTTCGGCGCGTAGGAGGGCCACTTCTTGAGTGTTTGTGCCACGCGTTTCCAGGGCGATGACTTTCAGTTGGATGTCGGTAAGCCGTCCGAGCATTTGACGCTCTAGTGCCACTTGTTGCTCGTCGATTTCTTTGATGATTTGGCGTATTTTGTCGCCATCTTCGCGAGTGAATCGAGACCGTGTACGATCGGTGGTTTCCAGGACCACCTGTTCGAGGCGTGAACGTAAGCTATCGTGTCGGTCGTTAACTGCGCTAAATTGAACTTCAACACTGCCGAATCGCTCATCGACGCTGGCTAGTATTCCGGCATGGCGGAAGGTGGTTTGGCCAACCCAGAGGATCAGTGCACCGAGAATAGCGTTGACCAAGCTGCCACTCATGCGGTCGATGGATCGAATTCGGCGGGTGTGCGGATGCTCTTCGCTCATTCAATTTCCTGGCGGGAATCATCACGGTATGAAATGGTGGTGTCTCTCTACTCTCGCATCGACTATTGTGGCCGCTTGCTTTAGGAAGGTAGGGATTTAACGTGATTGAGATAGAGTGCTAGCGGCGAGCGGGCGATTGGGCTTTTGCATTAGGCGCGGCAAGCCGCGGCGCTCCAAGAGTTTGAAGTGCTCAATATGGAGGGTTTGCTTTATTGGGCCAACGCTCGATCGATACGGGCCAAGCTGCTCTGGCGGCCGAGGATTGCTAGCGTTTCGAAGAGACCGAAGCCGACGGGTTTGCCGGTGACTGCGACGCGGACGGCATGGACGATTTGGCCGATCTTAATGCCGCGCTGCTCGACGAAGGATTTTAATGCCGTTTCGAGTGCCTCGGCTTCAAACGAATCGAGGTCGGCGAGCACTTGGCGGAATTCTCTGAGCAGGTCGGCAGCGTCCTCCGGTTTGCGAAGCCGCTTTTGGAAGGCTTTTTCGTCGTACTCCAGGCGATCGTCGGCGACATAAAAATCGGCGTAGTTGAGGATATCTCCGGCGATTTTGATTCGGTCGCCTGCGGCGGCGACAATTTTTGTCAGTTTGGGGGCCGTGTCGCAAGGGGGCGGTTCGGCAATCAAGCCGGCGGTTTGCAAAAAGGGCAGCACTTTGGCGACCTTTTGCTTCAGGGGAAGCCGCTGCATCGCACGGTCTTGAAACGCGAGCAACTTTTGAGGGTCGAAACTTGCCGGAGCTTTGTTGACTCGCTCAAGCGAAAAGTGCTCGATCATTTCTTCGCGAGAAAACTCCTCGGCCTGGTCGTCTAACGACCAACCTAGCAGTAGCAAGTAGTTTAATAACGCATCGGGCAGGAAGCCAATTTGCTCGTAGAAATCGACGATTACCGGGTTAAATATTTCGGCATCGACCACCATCTGCAATCGCGAGGCAATCATTTCGCCGTGATTTTTGAGTTGAGCAAAGTCGCGGTTTTTCAGATATTTTTCCAGCTTCCGCTTGCTGAGTTTGTTTTTGCTACCCGGCTCGGCCACGTAGGGAAGATGTGCGAATTGAGGCAACGGATAGCCGAGGGCTTGGGCGATAAATACTTGTCGTGGGGTGTTAGAGAGATGTTCCTCGGCGCGGATGACGTGCGAAATCTGCATGTCGTGATCGTCGACAACGGTTGCCAAATGGTAGAGACAAGAACCATCGGCCCGTTGGATGACGTGGTCTTGCTCGCGAGCCCACTGGAAGCGGACTTCGCCGCGGACGAGGTCGTTGATGAGCAGCTCGCCTTGGCGGGGCATTTTTAGCCGGACGACGGCTTGCCTGCCCTCGGCTTCGAATTGGGCCGCTTGCTCGTCGGTTTCGGCCATCCAGCGGCGGCTGTAGGTAAATTGCTCTTTGGCTTGTTGGGCTTGTTCTCGCTCGGCCCCGATCTCTTCGGTCTTGGCAAAATCGCGGTACGCGGCCCCTGAGGCAAGCAAGGCTTCGGCGGCGGTTTGATACTTTTCTGACCTTTGCGATTGATAGTACGGGCCGTGGGGGCCACCTACTTCGGGTCCCTCGTCCCAATCAAGGCCCAACCAGCGAAATCCTTTGAGAATAGGCTTGAGCGCAGACTCGACGTTGCGCTGCTGGTCGGTATCGTCGACACGAAGAATGAATTGGCCCCCCTGCCCTCTCGCAAAGAGCCAATTGAACAGCGCGGTACGAACGCCGCCGATGTGTAAGAAGCCGGTGGGGCTGGGAGCGAAGCGAGTGCGGACAGACATTATAGAATGCGGAATACGGAATACGGAATACGGAATGCGGAGTGCGGAATGACGAGCCACACTATCGACGATTCCTAGTCGCCTGTCCACTACGCGGCGCGATTGCGGCTTTTTTGTTTGCGGAGGCGTTTGCGTTCGGCTTTGCTTAGTCGGCGGGTGCCGTGGGACTGGTCGTCGATTTCTATTTCGCTGCCATCGACCCAGGCGGTTTCTCCTGGGGCGACCTGAGCAGCTATCTCTGCTTTCTCTGCTTTGGTATCCGCCGCTTTGGGGGACGAGTGTTCTGGAGAAGCGGTGGCTTTGGCTAGTTGAACGGGTTTGTTCCGATGCTGGATGCGTCCCTGAACATCAAGTACCACGTATCTGGCAAACATGAGCGTGCCGACGAGTAGGAGCAGATTGCCGGCCAGGGGCATGGTCCGGCTCATCGTGTCGGGCCAGAGAGCAGCCCATGTGGGCGACCAGCCGGCAGAGCTTGCTGCTGCTACCACAAAACAACCCATTGCTAGTGAATAGGCGAACAAGGCGCCTCGGCACTCAGTGACGTCGACGATGAGCTTCAAGAGCAAAGCCCCACCGACGATTGCCGCTGCAGCTAGCCACCAGCCAGCATTCCCAGGCAGTACGCTCCAGCCGGTAAAATATCCCAGAGCGCGAGCAATGAGAGCATGGCCGCCAACCACGGTGTTGAGACTGAGCGCGATAGCAGCCCAACTGGCAGTTCTCCAGACACGATATCGGCCACGGAAATCGTCGACGCGATGCCGTCGTAAGGAGAAAATTAGCTTGGTAAAACAGGCCACGGCTAACAACATGGCTGCGGAAGTCCAAACGGCGAGCTGGTTTGCAAAGACGGTAGTGATTTCGGCTGCAGAGATGGTCGGTACGAGAGAACTCAAATACCCTGAGTAGTGAGCTGCTAATTCAGCGCAGGTTTCGACCGAGAGTCCGAGCCCAAAGACGAGAGCGATGCTACGAAATTTTCGTGGAACTAGGTCGGTAACTTGAGGATGGTTCTCGATATTTGCCCCGGCTCCGTAGCGCGGAGTATCGCCCGAGGCGCAGTCCAAGTCCTCACGCAGGGTGCTGCCAGCGGTCAGCACTTCTTCATTTAAGACGCGTCGGCGTCGTCCAATGCGAGCGGTATTGTGTGCCATTTGTCTTTCAATAGGTAGTGCTTTGACAATCCCTCAACAGAGAGCTGACAAAGCACTCGTGCGGTCGTCAACGTCCTCACAATCGGATTCGGCATATCGACCTGTCTAGCCCCTACCAACTTTCTCTCGCCGGGGTTGTTCCAACTAGGCAATCTTTGCGAGCAAGGGTTGAAGTTGTAACGACTGTAACGGCTCCGAGAAGGTCGCGGTCTGTGTCAGGTGCGAAAGCTGGAGTGACGGTGCCGATTTGCTTCAGGGTGACCTACGATTCAAGAGGGAAAACTCATGAGCGGTTAGCTATTGACAGCTAGCCAGAAGCCTTTATCGAGATCGAGTTTATCCACCTATTTATCGCAAAAAGCTAACCGACACCCGCTAACCACGACCTCGCTTTGATGACCGACTCAACATCACCCAACACCGAGATTGACACGCAAGCTGACGAGGGCAATGAAGCAGAGGAAGGTACCGGCTCCAAAAAGCCGTCCCGTCAGAGTGTCACCGAAAACCGAGTGGCCGAGATAAGTTCGCTGCTCCGCTCCTTGGAAGATGCGGCGAGCGAGAGCGGGCTAGCGACTCGTTCGGTGCAAAAATCTCGCTCGGAACATGAACATCACGAAAACCGGCTTGTCCAGGTGCGTTTGGGAATCGCCAGCAGCCTGTTCACGGCTTTGAGGCACAAGCATCCCCAAACGGCGGCTCACTGCTTGCGAGTTGCTTTGGGGTGTAGCTCTTGGGCGATCTTCGCAGACCTTGATGAGGAGACTCGCGATAGCGTCGAGCTGGCCGCTTTGATGCACGATGTGGGCAAGATCGGTGTGCCAGACAGCATCTTGCTCAAACCGAGTCTGCTGACTCCCGAAGAGCGGGAGACGGTTGGTCGGCATCGCGAGTTTGGGCTGGAGATTCTCAGCGAATGTTGCGGCAGCGAGCGAGTGCTCGACGCGGTGCGTTATGCGGGAACTCGTTACGACGGTCAGCACAGCGGTTTGCCTGCCGCGGGTGAAGATATACCGCTAGAAGCCAGAATGATTTCGATTGTCGATGCGTTCGACTCGATTACGACCGACCACGTCTACCGACGAGCCCGTTCGCGAGAGCGAGCTTTGAGCGAATTGTTTGAGTGTGCGGGAAAGCAATTCGATCCGGTACTAGTAAAACAGTTTGTCGAGATGATCTCGCAGAATCAGGATTCGCTCACCGACCGAATTGCCGGACGTTGGTTGGGCGAACTTTCGGTCGACAATTCTAAGCTACCTTGGCAAGAAGCCTCGGCCGAGAAGCCAAAGAGTTTGAAGGCGCGTACGAAGTCGACCGCAGAAACGCGGTCGTTGTTTGAACAAAAACTAATCGACGCGATGTACGATGGCGTCGTGTTTGTGAATTCGCAAGCCAAAATCTGCCTGTGGAGTCGAGGGGCTGAGCGATTGACAGGCGTCAGCAGCGGAGCCGCGCTCGGGAGTGCCTTTGCACCGAGTCTGCTGGATATGTGCAATCATGCGAATCGGCGAATATCTGATGAAGCTTGCCCTGTTGCAAAAGCACTGCTAACCAATACGCAGCTTCGCCAGCGTCTGCTGGTGATGGGCCGGCAGGGAAAACATGTTGCGATTGATTTGCACGCGATTCCTGTGCATGCGAGCGATGGATCGGTCAAAGGAGCGACCGTGCTACTGCACGACGCCCAGCCAGAAGCGTCGCTGGAAGAAAAGTGCGATGAATTGTACGCCGAGGTGACCAAAGATCCGATGACCAAGGTTGCGAATCGGGCCGAGTTTGACCGTATGCAGGCGTTGTTCATTGAAACTCACAGGCAGGCAAAGCAACCATGCAGTCTGATTATGGTCGACATCGATCATTTCAAGAATATCAACGACACGTTTGGCCATCAGGCAGGAGACGAGGCCATTATTTCGATGGCGAACTTGCTTTCCTCGATGTGTCGTTCGGGAGATCTTGTGGCTCGCTACGGGGGCGAGGAATTTGTTGTTTTGTGTGCCGACTGCAGTAACGCCGACGCGGCGCGCCGTGCGGAACAGTTGCGCAAGAAACTTTCAGAAACACAGCATGCTTGTTTGGGAAATAAACGCATAACCGCTAGTTTTGGGGTGACGGAATTGCAGTCGGGAGACACCTGGAATCGATGCTGCGCCGCTCAGATCGGGCACTTTTGATGGCGAAAGAACATGGTCGGAACCAAGTCGTTCAATTGGGGAATGGTATGGAACAAGTGAAAGCGAAGAGGACGTGGTGGCCATTTGGCCTCGGAACTTCCCGGCCCGTGGTCGAGTCGACGCTAACGACGATGGTGCCGATTGACATCGCGATCGAAAAGCTGCGTGGGTTTGTTTCCGACCACAAGGCGAAAATCGTCTCGACACACGAAAACTCGGTTGAGCTGGAGGTTTCTAGCGAAACGGTTTCCTACGATCGCCGGAAAGGCGACCGTCATGTGACCTTTCGCATCAAGCTTCAGTTTCACGAAGATCGGGTCGAACGCACAAGTCACCTTGGATTTGCACCAGGCGAACATGTGCAGACAAGAGTCGAGCTTTCGATTCGTCCGAAACGTTCGGGACAGCGTCGGAAAGCCGAACGGGCCGATCGAGCACGACTTCTATTGCAAAGTATCAAAGCGTATCTCATGGCCAAGGAGAGCGACGAAGAGAACGTCGAGTTAGTCACAGCCGCCGAGAGCTGATTTGAAAATAGGGCCAAATTTAAAGCACCTCCTTAAACAGGTAACAGACCGATGAGAGAAGAAATTAGCGAACCTCAACAATGGAGATCTCATGCTCGCGGGAAAACCGCAACAACCGGTTACTGGGGTTCGCGTCGCCAGTCGGTTGGGCAGGGAACGGATGTTATCACCTCGATGCCTTTGGAAGCGGTCGATGCCGTCTTTGCCGAGGAATTAATCCGAGTGGAACCGGTTAGCGGTTCGCGGCGCGACCTTGTTTCGCAAGAGCCGACTGGTAGTGCTGTGTCAGAGCAAATGCAATCGTCCGAGGGCAACGATTTGTTGCAGAATCTCTCGGCACAGCTGGCAATGCTTAAAACACAACAAGAACATTTGCAAGATCTGCTGGCGCAAGATCAGGACGTAAGAGGCTGAGCACACGGCTTGTGATGGATGACTCTGGCGATCTGTCGGATCGCGGCTATTTTTGGGCCTCTCTGGTACTACGGCACAGGGTCAAGATAACCACCTCGACACCACGGCCACGACGTAACACTTGCATGCCACATTGAACTTGCACTAGAGCTCCTGCTCTTGGAAACGATTCCTCAAGGAAACAAGATCTTCGGCATCTTGATATTCCTGGATTTGGCGACAAGACGAGAAAAACAGGTCTATTTCGTTGTGCCCGTGGTGTCGTCGTGGTTCAACGCTGCGCCGTAGTACCATAAGGGTCTAGGTCGAGCTTTTTTACTGGCCTCTAGCCTCTCGCCCCTTCTGCAGATATGCTGTCTTGTTCCTGCTGAACCTCCCACACCATAAACGGAGACTGAGACCATGGCCTACGCACTTCCAGATTTGCCCTATGCGAACGATGCACTTGAACCACATATCGATGCGCGGACGATGGAGATCCATCACGACAAACACCACAATGCGTACGTTGCTAAAGTGAATGCCGCCCTGGAAGGGGCTGGCGTCGAGGAGCAATCGATTGAAGATCTGT
>Ga0114931_10001931_pt1 | contig 26417 bp, 20 predicted proteins | sample 2SBtaG_FD_89579 | JGI IMG/M metagenome (GOLD analysis project Ga0114931, IMG submission 89579) | Deep subsurface microbial communities from Kolumbo volcano to uncover new lineages of life (NeLLi) - 2SBTROV14_V59a metaG | ecosystem: Environmental > Aquatic > Marine > Volcanic | place: Kolumbo... | reverse complement strand
CGTCCCACACCGGCATCGCCACCATGGGAATGCTGCTGGTCAGCGGTATCGTCATCATCCTCGCATGCAACCTGGTGGTGCTGCCGGCGTTGCTCCACCTGCGCAAGCGGCGGACTGGTTAGAAACTCGCTTCGCTCGTAGGCTGAGGCACGGGCTGAGACGAGGCTGAGGCGGGAGCGCGCCGGAAGCTGACAGCCGAAAACTGGTAGCGGCTCGAGATCCGGACGCGGACGACCTACTCGGACGGCAGGCCGAGCATGAAGACGAGAAAGCAGACCACGGCCAGCAGCGAAAAACCGACTTGCCGCAGTTGCTGCCGCCCGTCGACGACCTGGCGCGCCACCAAGACCGCGACCAGGCACTGGAGCATGTAATAGAGAGCGAAGGCGCGCGACGCGTAGGCGATGATCGCGTTTACGTCGGTCTCCCAGGTCAGGAAGATCGTCACCATCGAGACCAACAAATACGCGTAGCGCATCGGCAACTTGCGACGCGTCAGGTCCTCGATCAGGCCGCCGGCTCCCGAGGTGTCCGCGACCGCCGCACTGAACTGACTGCCGATCGCAGCCACCGACAGTAGGATCGGGAGGATCGCCGCCACCGGTCGAGTCATCCCGATGATCGCCGTCACGTCGGCTCCCAGGCCGGGGCGGAACAACACCGTCGCCAAACCGATGAACACCAGATAGATCGCTGCCGAGGAAAGCTGGGCCGCGCGCATCGTCGCGATGCGCTGTTCGGGAGGGTGTTCGTCGCCGATGTAACGCGACGTCTCGAACCCCTGGACGACGATCAACAACCCCAACAACACCCGGAGGTCGGTAATATCGATCTCCGAAGAGACATCCGGCAGGGCCCACTTGCCCTGCAGAGCCAGATTCGCGTTGAAGACCGCCAGGGCCACCAACAGAGCGCCGATCATCCCGAGGTTGAGACTGACCGCGTACTTCTCCACCCCCTCGAGGATCGCGAGGCCCCGCCACATTCCGATGACGGTAACGACCAGGATCAGCCCACTCGTGAGCACGTTCGCCAACAGCGGACTGTGACTGCCAACGGCATTGAGGGCGAAGGCGGCCAACAGCTGCAGGTAGTATGTGACCGAGACGAAGTACGCCGCGCTCAACACGAGGCGGGAAACAAGCGCGATCGACTGTGGCGCACCGCGCGATATCGTCTCGATCGGCTCAAAATGTCGTATGTTGAATCGAATGGCAGCGCCGACGCCGTAGGCGATGGCCAGCAAACCGGCCATACAAAACACTGCATCGTTTCCTACGGCACCGGCGAGCAGGGGGGCGCTCACCAGAAACCCGCTACCCATGATCGACGCCAGGGGAATGAGCGTGGCGCGCCAGGCTCTCGATCTCGCCAACGTCCGTGAAAACGCGAGATAACCGCCGATCAGCAGCGCAAGGGACAGGAGAAAAAGGTCGATCATCGCGCCGCTACTCCTGTAGCAACCCCGAGCCCGGCGCAAGCCAGGAGACCGCCCCCCTGTACACAGGATTTCTTACAGACCCGCTATCTCAGCTCTCAGCCCAATGACCAATCGTCGACAATCGTCGCGCAGCGGCCACCACCCTTTGCCTTTGCCTCTGCCCGTGCCTAAGCCTACGAGCGAAGCGAGTTTCCGACGAGACGAGACTACCCATGCAACCCACCCCACCTCCGACTCGCCCCCAATCGGCCGCCAAACTTCCGACCCGCACCGTTTGGCTGTACGGCCTCGGCCAGGCATCCGAGGGAATCAAAAACTACGCGTTCACGACCTTCCTTCTCTTCTACTACACATCTGTCGTCGGACTGTCCGGCTCCCTGGCCGGCGCCGCACTGATGATCGCACTGCTTTTCGACGCGGTGACCGATCCCCTGGTCGCAGCAATATCCGATCGCACGAAATCGCGGTGGGGACGGCGCCACCCGTTCATGATCGCATCGGCGGTCCCGCTCGGCGTGTTCTTCTATCTCACGTTCGCGCCGCCGGCCGATCTCGGCGCCGGCCTGGGCATCGGACGCAAATGGGCGCTGTTCGCTTAGCTGGTCACGATGGCCGTCGGGACGCGGGCGGCGATGACCTTGTTCCACGTCCCGCACATGGCGCTCGGCGCGGAGCTCAGCGACGACTTCGACGAGCGCAACCGCGTCGTCGCCGCGCGCTCCCTCGCCTCGGTCATCGCCAGCGCGGTCTCGGTGACCAGTTACTTCATCCTGGTCGGCACCATGGCAACGCCGAGCTTTCCCGACGGCCGTCTCAATCCCGTCCCGTACGAAGTCTTCGCAGCGATCTACGGACTCGTCATTACCATCACGGTCCTCGCCTCGGCGTGGGGGACGAGAGATCGCATCGCCCAGCTCGCGGCGCCCGACGACACCGACGAGCGCGGCGGCTTCGTCAGCGCGCTGCTGGGCGATCTTCGCGGAGCCATGAGCATCCCCTCGTTCCGCGCCCTCTTCTTCGGCTTCACCCTGTGCTTTCTCGCCTGGGGAGTCACCAACGCTCTGGGCACCCACAACGCGCTCTACCTCTGGCACATTTCGATCGAGCAGCAGGGCATCTGGGGCCTGTTCGTTCTCGTCGGAACGATCGCCGGACTCGGATTTTGGCGCAAAGTCGCCGACCGCACCGACAAAAAACCGACCTTCCTCATGGGCCTGGCGTGGTTCACCGTGTTCGCCGCCGCGCCGCCGCTCGCCAAGGTAGCCGGCTGGTTCCCCGCCGAGACCGCCCCATCCTATGTTCCGCTCCTCGTCTTCTGCGGCTTCATGTTCGCCTTCGGCATCTCGTCGGCAATGGTCGTCGTCGGTTCGATGATGGCCGACATCACCGATGAAGACGACCTTTTGCACAGGCGCCGGCGCGAGGGGATCTTCTTCGGTGCCCTGTCTTTCGCGGGAAAGGCGGCGAGCGGCGCCGGGGTGGTGATCGCCGGGATCGCCTACGACGCGGTCGGACTGTACCAAGGGCTCGACCCGGCGCACGCCCCACCCGCAGTGACGACACGGCTCGGCCTCGTCAGCGGTGGCATCATTCTGGTTTTGGTCGGCGTTTCGCTGCTGTTCTTCCTCCGCTACGACCTCACCCGCGAGCGCCAGGCGGAAATCCGGCGCAAACTCGACCAACGCGACGCCTCTACACCGGCAGGGGCCGGCCGCACGGTTGCAACGGCGAGTTGACCGGTAGCTCGCTCCGGGCAACTTAACTCGTTTAGCTCGTTTCGCTCGTTTAGCTCGTTTAGCTCGTGGGCTGAGGCACGGGCATCGGCCGGGATATCGCCACCAACCACAAAGCCCTGGGTCGTTCACCCGTACCGTGGACGCACCCCCTTATCCCCGGTATAGGTGACGGTTCCGCGCCTCGGGTTGCCCCTCTGATTACCGGCGCACTCCAAACCAAAGCCAACGTACGAGGACACGATGCCAGCTACTGCGACCAAAGAAGCGACTTTCATGAACACCGGACTTCCACTACTGGCGGGCCTGCCGCGCCGGGTGGCCGATCTCAGCCCGCAAACCGTGCAATTCGGACGCAAGGAGCTCGAGTTGGCGCTCGTCGAAATGCCCGGCCTGGCAGCGCTCCGCGAGGAATACACCGGACAGAAGCCACTCGCCGGGGCCAAGATCATGGGCTCGCTGCACATGACCGTTCAGACCGCGGTACTGATCGAGACACTGATCGAATTGGGCGCCGACGTCCGCTGGGTATCGTGCAACATCTTCTCGACCCAGGACCACGCGGCGGCGGCAACCGCGGTCGGCCCCGACGGCACAGCCGAGGCGCCCAGCGGCGTCCCGGTCTACGCCTGGAAGGGCGAGACGCTACCCGAGTACTGGTGGTGCACCTTGCAAGCGCTGATGTGGCCCGACGGAACCGGTCCCAACCTCATCCTCGACGACGGCGGCGATGCCACACTGATCGTGCACCTCGGACGCGAGTACGAGGAGGCCGGGACCATTCCCCCGGTCGAGTCCGCCGACAGCGAGGAGCTCGGCTGCATCCTGCAGCTCCTGCACGACGTGCGCGCGGCCAAGGGCGACGAGTTCTGGCACGAGATGGCATCCTCGATTCGCGGAGTCTCCGAAGAAACCACGACCGGCGTGCACCGCCTCTACGAGCGGGTTCATAACGAGACCCTGTTGTTCCCGGCGATCAACGTCAACGACAGCGTCACCAAGAGCAAGTTCGACAACATCTACGGTTGCCGGCACTCCCTGGTCGACGCGATCATGCGCGCCACCGACGTTCTCATCGCCGGCAAGAAGGCGCTGGTCTGCGGCTTCGGCGACGTCGGCAAGGGTTCGGTGCAATCGCTGCAAGGGCAGTCGGCAAGGGTTTCGGTTTCCGAAGTCGATCCGATCTGCGCCCTGCAGGCCTGCATGCTCGGCATCGACGTCGTGCGCATCGACGAAGTCGCGCAGGACTTCGACATCTTCGTCACCACCACCGGCAATCGAAGCATCATCAGTGTCGAAAACATGAAGCGGATGAAGCACAACGCGATCGTCTGCAACATCGGCCACTTCGACAACGAGATCGACATCGCCGACCTCGAAAAGCTGGTCGCCAGCGGCGAAGTCGAGAAGATCCAGATCAAGCCGCAGGTGCACGAGTACAAGTTCAAGAACACGACCCACGGACCCAACGGCGGCGGCCATTCCATTCTGCTTCTCGCCGAGGGCAGACTGGTCAACCTGGGCTGCGCGACCGGGCATCCGAGCTTCGTCATGTCGGCATCGTTCACCAACCAGGTGATGGCTCAAATCGAGCTACACAAGAACGCCGAGAGCTACGGCAAGACGGTTACCGTGTTACCCAAGCACCTCGATGAGAAGGTGGCGCGGCTGCACCTGGCGAAGTTCGGCGCCCAACTGACCGAGCTCACGCCGGAGCAAGCGAAGTATATCGGCGTCACCGTCGACGGACCGTACAAGCCGGAGCACTATCGCTACTAGAGACTCGCTTCGCTCGTAGGCTCGGGCAAAGGCTGCGGCGAGGCTGAGGGTGGTAGTCGCTGCGCGACGAGGCGGTGGGGACTGAATTAGAGCTGACCGCTGACGGGCGCCGGCCAAGCGTGCTATCAACCGGTGTGACCATGCGGCCCATCCAGCCCGTATCGAATCCGGCGCTCCACCGGTCTCGTGTACGGCGGCGATTCCTTTCCATCGCCGCCCACATCGCGCTATTCGCGGCCGTCGCGACCCCCGCCACTCCGATCGGGGTGGGGGTCGCGTGCGCCCAGGCGGCGGAAGGGCACGCGGTCGCGCGCGAAGCGACGACAGATGACCCGGCGGCACCAGTAGCGCCGCCGGGCGAGGCTCTGCCTTCCGAGGAAGGTCCTCCGGGGAAAGCCATCCCGCAGCAGCGCGAGGAGTACACGGGCCCCGAACGGGACCAGGTGTTCTTCGAGGCCTATTGGGACCACGGCATCAAGTACCGCCTACTCGGCGCTATCCGAATTGCGCAGGAGGGGCACTGGACCGCGCCTTACCTGACGCGGGACCCGGTCGTCATCGGCGAGCTCGGGGTCAACCTACAAGTCGACGCCGCCGCCTACGTCGAAGCACAGGGCATCGCCAGCGTCCCCGACAAAGTCGACGTACGCCGATCGTTCATCACGCTGCGCGGCACGTTCTTCAACTTCCTCTACCCGATCGACTTCAGCATCGAAATGGGCGCCATCACACAGAAGTTCTTTGTCAACGAGAGCTTCCTCCAGCTCAACGAGCTGCCCTACGTCGGATCACTCAAGCTCGGCCAGTATACCGCGCCCGTTTCGCTCGACGCGCTGACCAGTAGCCGCGACACGACTTTCCTGGAAAGGGCCTCGCCGGTCCAGGCCTTCAGCCCGGGCACACAAGCCGGCATTGAATTGGCCGATCACTCGCGCGCAAAGCGGCTGACCTGGGCGGTGGGGTTGTTCGCCGACGGCCAGAACGGCGAAGTCGGTGACGCGAGTGAGAGTTTCGCGCGCGTGGTCGGCCGGCTCAGCTGGGTCCCGCTGATCGACGACGCTCCCGGCAAGCCCGCCCTGCTGCATCTCGGAATCGCCGGCAGCTACCTGTTCTCCTCCAACAACACCGTTCGTTACCAGTCGCGCCCGGAGAGTTTCCTGGCCCCGATCGCGATCGACACCGGCGTGATCGATGCCAGTAACGGGTTCATCGTCGCGACCGAAGCGGCCTTTGTCAGCGGATCCCTGTCGGGTCAGTTCGAATACCTGCACGCCTTTGCCAACGGCGGCAGCGCCGGCTCGGTCGACTTCCCCGGCTTGTACTTGCAGGTCAACGGCTTCCTCACCGGCGAACACCGCCCGTACAACTACACCAAAGGCGTCTTCGGCCAGGTCATCCCCCATCACCCGATCTCCTACAGCAACAAAACCTGGGGGGCGCTGGAATGGGCCGCGCGATACTCCTACACCGACCTCGATAGCGGTCCTGTGCGCGGCGGCAAGATGCACATGCTGACGGCGGGCTGGAACTGGTACTGGAACCGCTACATCCGCTGGCAACTCGACTACGGTCTGTCGCTGATCGACAACGGCGCCCTCGACGGCAATCTACACATCTTTCAGCTGCGCATGCAGATCGTCGCCTGATGTCCGCATCGAGCCTCCGTTCGCGCAATCGCATCGCCGATCTCCCAGCAGCCCGGTGAACCGGAGCCCCCTCACGCAACGGGCCGAACAGCTAATAAGGCAGGAGTCCCATGACGAGAAAACGAATCGCCGACACCGGGCTCGGCGCCGTGGCGGCCAGCGTATTCGGACCGCTCGCCCGCGACGGCGAAACCCAAGAGCTCGGCGATGCCCGGCGCAACGCGGCTGGCGGCGAGTTCGCCGACCTCGGTCTCGGTACAGTCCACTACCAGATCGACGGCCCCGAGCACGGCCAGCGGGTCGCGCTGGTCAACGGATTCGCGGCACCGATGTTCACCTGGGACGCCGTATTCGAGGCGCTCGCCCATGCCGGGTTTCGGGTTCTCCGCTTCGACCTCTACGGCCGTGGACTGAGCGATCGCCCCACCGACGTCGACTACGACCCGGACCTCTACGACACGCAGCTCGACGAATTGCTCGGCGCGCTCGGCTGGACCGGTCGGGTACACCTGGCCGGACTCTCGATGGGCGGCGCCATCGCCATCGAATACGCCGCGCGACGTCCCCAGCGAGTCGCATCCCTGGTGCTCTTCGATCCAGCGGGATTTCCGGTCAACATGCCCGCCGCGGCGCGATTGCTGACGGCGCCGCTGCTCGGCGAGGTTCTCGTCCACATCTTCGGCGACCGCGTGATTCGCCAGAATCTCGGCAAGAATTTCCACAACCCCAGCTTACTGCCAGCATTCATCGAACGCTTCGAACCACAGATGAAGATCGTCGGATTCAAGTACGCGCAGTTGTCTACATTGCGCCACATGCCGCTGAGCGAAATGGCCGACCGCTACCGCGCGGTAGGCAAAACCGACATCCCCGTCCTCCTCGTCTGGGGCCGGCAGGATCGCGTCGTGCCCTACGCCAACGCCGCCCTCATCCAACGCGCGATACCGAATTGCCGATTGCTGACCGTCGAGGAATGTGGACACACGCCGAACTACGAAAAACCACAGGACGTCATCCCGCCGATGCTGGACTTCCTCGCGGCCAACGCGAAATAGCAGCCGATGCCAGCGCCAGCGAACTTCCCCGAGCCGCAGTCCGCGCCGGCACCCGCGCCGTACTCGTACTGCGGCTGGTGCCCGACCTGCAACGCCGACCACGCGATCCCTCGATCGGCCGACGCCGTCGGCGAAGCTCGCCGGCTCATGTCCGAGCTGAGCCACGACCGCCGCTTCGGCGCAGAGAGCAAGATGCTGGGAGTCCTCGTCGGCGCCGACGCGCACGGCGAGCGGGTCATCCTGCGTTCCTTCTCCGGCACGCTCGACGGCCAGCCGTGGATACACGGTTTCGTCGGCCCGACCCGCGCCAGCCACCTCACCGCGAGCTTCGAGCGGGACACCCTGGCCGCACTCTCCGCTTTGAGCGCCCGCATCGCCGAACTCGACGCCAGCGCCGCCGCCGCGCGAGCCAGGTCGAAAGCAGCGCGCGCGCCCTTCGACGATCGAATCCGAGCTCTCGAAACCGCGCGATGCCTCGCTAAAGCTGCGAGGCGAGGCCAGAGGGACGCGCTGGCACGGCGAGCAAGCAGGCCGGCCGTGCGCACCAGGTTGGCGGAGCTCGCCGCGACGAGCCAGAGCGAACGCCGCCGGATCCGGGATCTGCGACGGAAACGCGCGGCGCTCGCGCTGCCTCTCGAGCAGCTTCGCGACGATCTCCTGGCGCAACGACGTGCACTGCGCCAAGAACGACGACGGCGCTCGCAAGAGCTGCAGGCACTCATGCATCGGTCGCACGGCCTGATCAATTTCGCCGGCACCTACGCCAGCTTGGGCGAGCTGTTCACCGGAACGGGAATCCCCAGCGGCGCCGCGGAGTGCTGCGCGCCCAAGCTGCTGCAAGAAGCGGCGCTGCGCTGCATTCGACCGCTCGGGATCGCCGAGTTCTGGTGGGGACCGGCGGCACCGGACGGGTCGAGGTGCCAGGGCAGCTTCTACCCCGCCTGCGAGGAGAAGTGCGCCCCCATCCTCGGCCATCAACTGTGCGGCGCCGCCTCGCCGCGGCCGTGCCTGCCGATCCTGTTCGAAGACCGCGACATCATCGCCGTCGACAAACCCGCCGGACTTCTCTCGGTACCCGGCCGGACAACGGCCGCGCAGGACTGCGTCGAATCCCGATTGAAGCTATTGCGACCGCACGCGCAGTACCTGCGGGCGGTCCATCGCCTCGATCAGGCGAGCTCCGGAATCCTGGTGATCGCCCGATCGGCGGCCGCCCACCGCACTCTGTCCATGGCGTTCGCCGACGGTAGCGTCAGCAAGACCTACGAAGCGATCGTTCGCGGCCAGCCCAATCGCCATAGCGGGGTCGTCGAGCTCCCGCTGCGAGCCGACCTTTCGCACCGCCCGCGCCAGGTCGTCGACAGTGACGACGGCAAACCCGCAGTCACCGAGTACGAAGTGATCGAACGCAGCGGGCGCCAGGCCTACCTGCGGCTGCGGCCGATCACCGGCCGCACACACCAGTTGCGCGTTCACTGCGCGGCGCCCGAAGGCCTCGACGCGCCGATCGTCGGCGACGCCCTCTACGGACGCGGGTCGACGAGATCCCGCCTGCTACTGCACGCGCGCCGTCTCGAGCTCGACCACCCGACGAGCCGAGACCGGGTGGTGTTCGAGTCACCGGCCGATCTCCGCGAGCAGTGGAAACCTTGAGCCGAAAGGTACCGTGCTCACAGGCGACGCGACGATTCCCGCTTGGTCTCGAGCTCTTCCCAGCGCCGCATCAATTCCTCCAGATCGAGTTTGAGAGCGTCCAGCGCCTCCACCATCTCAGCCACCTCGGCGCCACGCTCGACGTACAACGCCGGGTCGGCGAGAGCGGCTTCGATCTCGACGATACTCCGCTCCGCAACTTCGATTCGATCCGGCAGCGCCGCCAGCTCCCGCTCCTCGCGGTGGCTCAACTTCGGCTCCGCCGCGCGCACCTTTCGTGCGACGGCCGTTTTGCTGACCGGCGTCGCGACGGGCGCGGGCGGACGGCGCTTCTCCTCGAGGTATTGCGAACACGTACCGTGGTAGCGCTCGACACGGGCCGGTTCCTCGAACGCCAGAATCGACGTCGCGACGCGATCGAGAAAGAAGCGGTCGTGGGTGACGACGATGCTGACACCGCCGAACTCGAGCAAGAACGCCTCGAGCGCCGCCAGCGTCGCAATATCGAGGTCGTTGGTCGGCTCGTCGAGAACCATGACATTGGCGGGTGCGGCGAGCATGGCGGCGAGCGCGACGCGGGCGCGCTCACCGCCCGAGAGTGAACCGACCAGCGATCGCTGCGCGGCGTCCTCGAAAAGGAAACTCTCGAGGTAGGAGCGCGGCGTCCGATCGCGATCGCCGATCCGGACCGACGCCAGATCTCCGATCACGTTCTCGTAAACCGTCGCGCCATCGTCGAGCGCACTGCGGGTTTGATCCAGGTACGCCACCCGCGTATGGGCGCCGCGCACGACTTCACCGCGGGAAGGTCTGATTGCACCGGTCAGACAGCGCAGCAGCGTCGTCTTGCCACAGCCATTGGCGCCGATGACGCCGATTCTCTCTCCCTGCGTGAGATGGATGTCGAGCCCTTCGACCAGGCACCGCCCGCCGACATCGATCCCAACCGAATGAAGCTCGAGAATCGTCTTGCCACTGCGCTCTTCGGCGACGCCGATGTGCGCCACGGCGGTGTCCTCACGCACCGTTTGCGCCACCGCGTTTTCGATCCGCTGGATTCTCGACCGCGATTTGCCAGTGCGCGCCACCGGCTGCCGGCGCAACCACTCCAACTCGGAGCGCAGGAAATTTTGCCGATTGCGCTCCGTTCGCTGTTCGTGCGCGTCCCGTTCCGCCCTGGCCTGCAGATACGTCTCGTAGCCACCGTCGTACGAGAACACCGATCCGTTCGCCACCTCCACGGTGCGCGTCGCGACGCGGTCGAGAAGATAGCGATCGTGGGTGATCAAAACGATCGCTCCGACGAAGTCCTCGCGCAGGTAGCGTTCGAGCCAGCCGACCGTCGCGACGTCGAGGTGATTGGTCGGCTCGTCGAGGATCGCCAGGTCCGGCCTGGCGATCAACAGCCGGGCGAGCGCGATCCTGCGCTGCTCGCCGCCGCTCATCCGCACCGCCTCGCGGTCGGGGTCGTCGATACCGACGTGGCCGAGGATCGCTTCGGCGCGGTGCACCAGGTCCCAACCACCGCATCGCTCGAGCTCTTCGGCGGCATCGCCCTGGGCGCGGATCATCTCGCCGAGCGACGTCGACGTCTCGGCAATCGCGGAAATCTGTCGGCTGAGCTCGTCGTAGCGCGATCGCGCGCGGCACCACTCGACCAGACCGGAAAGGGCGACGTCGCGCGCGCTGGTCGCCGCCGGTAGTTGCGGCGACTGTTCCAGGTAGAGTACCCGCGCGTCGCGGCGGCGGTGAACCTCGCCGCTGTCGGGAACATCCACCGCCGCGAGGATCTTGCCCAAGGTGCTCTTGCCGGAACCGTTGGCGCCGACGATCCCGACCCGCTCGCCGCGATGGACCGACATCGAGACACCGTCGAGCACGCGATGCGTGCCGAAGCTGCGAGCGATCCCCGTCGCGCTGACGACCGGCACCGACTACTCGCCGCGCAGCGCTTCGACCAACATCGGCGACGGCGTCGCCACGCTGGTCAGCCAGAGCTGGTGGATCGCGCGGGTCGCGCCGACGTGGAGCAGGCGCCGTGCCGCGCCGCTGTCCGGATAGTGGGTCGAGCTCGCTTCGACGATGACCACGTAGTCGAACTCCAAACCCTTCACCTGATCGATCTCGGTAATCTCGATTCCCGGGGCGAAGCTGTAACGCTGGTCGCGTACCCGATGGACACCCGGCACCTCGGCCCGCAGCAGCACGCGCTCGTAGAGCTCGCTGATCGCCTCCGATGGCGTCAGCAGCGCGACCGACGCGGACGGCTCGGCAATCGCCAGCGCCACCAGCACCTCGGCGAGAAACGCAACGCAGGCACCGTGGTCGGTGAAGCGGAACCACTCGACCTGCAGACCGGAGCGGGTGGTCATCGGCATTTCCTCGTCCTCGCGCAACGGGCCGAGGACCGATTGGGCAAAGGCGACGATCTCGCGCGTCGATCGGTAACTGACTCGCAAGGTCTCCACTTCCGATCCCTCGAGGCCGAGGTGGCGAAAGAACGCATTCCAAGAGGTGAACCCGGCGTCCTGAAGAACGTGCTGCTGGGTATCGCCGGCCAGGGTCATGCTGCGCCGGCGGTCGAGACAATCCAGCAAGACGCGAACCTCTAGCGGCGAAAAGTCCTGCACCTCGTCGATCGCGACGTGGCGATAGCGGATCTCGCGACCGCGGCGGCCGCGCAGGGGACCGACGCGCAACTGAAAGGCGCGCAGTAACAAGGCGTCGTCCTCCGAATCGAGCGCCGCCTCGGCGTCGCGATCGCCGTCGAGCCAGGCCAGAACCTCGGCGTGGCGCGCGCGCCCCCACTCGCAGACGCGCTCGATCTCGGCCGCACGGAACACGCCCGCGGCGACGAAGATCTCCTCGAGAAGCGCGCGATTGGTCAACACGCTACCCCAGTCATCGACCGCCTGCCGGGCATCGCGCTCGCCCGTTTCCCGCCGCGCCTGCTGCGCCAGCGCCTCGAGCATCAGCGGGTGTTGTTTCAGTCGCTGCACCACCGATGGCGCGTCGTCGCGAACGTGCGACGGCAACATCGGAAAATGAGAACGGCGCAACTCGGCGGCCCACTCGGCAAAGGTCTCGACTCGAACGCGCGCCACCCCGAGCGCCGGAAGGACGTGGCTGACGTAGTCGCGAAGGGCTCGTGAAAACACCAGAACCAGCGATTGCGGTGAGTCGAAAGCCGGCTCTTCGTAGGCCAGGAAAGCGATCCGGTGCAGCGCGACGGTCGTCTTGCCGGAGCCCGCGGTACCGCGGATCACCACCAGGCCCGACGAGGGCCGGGTAATGATCGCGAACTGCTCCGGATCGATCAGGCCGGCGATATCGGGGAGATGCTTGTCGACCCGACTCGCACCGCCCACCGTCACCCCGAGCCGACGCGGCCCCGCCGTCGAACCGCGCTCGCGCAGAGTCGCGCCGGCCGCGGCCGCCAGGCGCGGTTTGTCCACCTCGCAGCGCCGCCATCGCCGCGCCACGTCGGACCGCGCTGGGTCGGACCGCGCTCCGTCGGGCAGCGCGCGGGCGGGCGGCGCTGCGTCGGCTCGCGAAAACACCCCCTCGGGCGCCTCGATCCGGCGCAGTCGACCATCGCGAATCGTCACCGTCCGACGCGCGCGGACCACGCCGATGCGCGTGCGACCGGCGATCTCCTCCTCGAAATCCTCGCCTTGCCGGTAGCGATAGAAGATCGTCGAAATCGGCGCATTGCGCCAATCGACGATGTTGACACCGTGTTCGATGAAGCTCGCCTTGCCGAGACATACGTCCCAACGCCGCCCCTGCTCGTCCATTTCGAGGTGCCCGAAGTACGGTGAATCGCGCCCGACCCGCGGCGCCGCGCGCGACTCGCGAAGCTGGCCGAGGAGGGCGGAAAGGCGATTGTACTCGCTCATCAACGCGGCGCGATCCTCTTCGCCTATCCCGGCGATGAGCTGCTCGCGCAGCCGCTCGAGCTCGACGACGACATCGGCCTCGGAGGCGCGGCCAGCGCGCGGGCCCTTGTCGAGCGCCTCGCGGACCTTGCGACAGAGAGCGACCTCTTCTTCAACGATTCGATCCATGAGAAAAATTCGTGACCGAACACGATGAAGGTTGTCGCCACCGCACGCAACAGGGCTGTCAGCTGTTAGCTTGCAGCGATTGGCTATCAGCCGTCGGGTAATCGCTACGCGTTCCCGCCTGCTCCCGCGCGCGGGCGTGGCAGCTCGCTCGAGAAACAGATAAGTGGCGTCCTTGGATCCGAACTCGAGGCACTCAATTGCGGGAGGCTGAATCATGGCGGAACACGGTTTCTGGAGCTACGCGCAGCGCGCGCCCGAAGAACTGGCGCTGGTCGATCCGGCGGAGAAGCGGTGGACGCGCGGCGAGTTGCTGGCGCAGTGCAACAAGCTGGTGCACGGCCTGCGGGCGCTCGGGCTCGAGCGCGGCGACGTCGTCGCCATCAACTCGGTGAACTGCGCCGAGTACTACGCGATCGCCCTCGCCTGTACCCAGGCCGGTTGGTACCTGACGCCGATCAACTGGCATCTGGCGCCACCCGAGGTCGCCTACATTTTGAAGGACTCCGACGCCAGGGCCTTCGTCGGCCACCAGCGCGTCGGCGACATCTGCGCCCGGGCTGCCGACGCAGCCGGAACCCCGGCGGACGCCCGCTTCGCCATCGGTTCCATCGACGGCTTTCGACCGCTCGGCGATCTCACCGACGGACAATCGGCGGAGATGCCCTTACAGCGGGCCTCGGGCGCGGTCATGAATTACACGTCCGGCACCACTGGCAATCCCAAGGGAGTCAAGCGGTCACTCGCGCCCGCCGAAATCGAGCCGGACGAGATCGCCGGACTTTTCGGGATGTTCCTGGCCATGTTCGGAATCCAGCCCGAGGACGGTAACGTCCACATCTGCGGATCGCCCCTCTACCACACCGCCGTCCTGATGCACTCCACCGCCGCGCTCCATTTTGGCCACTCGGTGGTGCTGATGGACAAGTGGGGCGCCGAGGAGATGCTGCGCCTGATCGAGAAGTACAAGTGCACCACCAGCCACATGGTGCCGACGCAGTTCAACCGGCTGCTCGGTCTGCCCCGAGAGATCCGTGCGAAATACGATTGCTCGTCGACACGCACGATGATCCACGCGGCCGCGCCGTGCCCACCCGAGATCAAGCGGCAGATGCTCGATTGGTGGGGCGATTCGATCTACGAGTACTACGCCGCGACCGAGGGCGGCGGCACCATCGTGACACCGCGGGAATGGCGCACCTACCCGGGCACCGTGGGCAAGGCCTGGCCGACCGCCGAGATTCGCATCTACGACGACGACGCCGTGCAGGTCGCGACCGGCGAGCGGGGCACGGTCTACTTCCTGATCGGCGAAACACAGAACTTCGAATACAAGGGCGACTCTCAGAAAACCCGCAACAATCGCATCCACAGCGCGGACGGCAAAACCTTCGTCACAGTCGGCGACGTCGGCTACCTCAACGAAGACGGCTACCTGTTCCTGTGCGACCGCAAGATCGACATGATCATCTCCGGTGGCGCGAACATCTACCCGGCCGAGATCGAGAACGTCCTGGTAACCCACCCCAAGGTCGTCGACGCCGCCGTATTCGGCATCCCCCACGACGACTGGGGAGAGGAGGTCAAGGCAGTCATCGAGCCAGCCGAAGGAGTCGCCGCGGACGACGCGCTGAAGGCGGAGATCGGCGAGTTCTGCCGCGAGCGGCTGGCCAAATTCAAGTGCCCGAAGAGCATCGACTTCACACACGAGATGCCGCGCGACCCGAACGGCAAACTCTACAAGAGAAAGCTGCGCGACCCGTACTGGGTGGGCCGTGACAGAGGCATCTGAGCTGCGCTCGTAGGCGCAGAGCTATTAGCTGTTGGCTATTGGCTATTAGCTAATAGCCAATGGCTGCCCTTTCAGTCCGTGAAGCTGCGCTCGAAGAGACTGTCGATGGCCGCCCGGCCGTCGTCGCTGAGCAGGCGGGTGCCGGTACCGCAGAAGTGCGGATGGGACACCATCGGCTCGGACACCGCCGCGAAGTCCTGGCCGGCCCAGCGGTACCACGACTTCGCGTCCTGGTCGTAGACGAACAGCGGCTTGTTGCAGAGCTTGGCGAATTCCGCCCCCCAGCCGGTGCCGCCCTTGACCGTCTTGTCGTCGAGGATCTTGCCGACGACGAAGACCTCCTGTCCGTTGTTCACCTGGTGCCAGATGGTCTGCAGCACCTTCTTGAAGAGCGGCGTGTCCTTGTAGGCGCGGTGCATCAGCCGGCTGACGTAGCTCAGGCTGACGTCGCCGTGTTCGAGCTCTTCGTGGGTGAGCACGCGAATCCCCCGCCCGCGCGCGTCGCGGTGCCCTTCGAAGGTAAAGTTGACCTCGTCGACACCGCGCTTCTCCGCCGCCTCGCCAAACGCCGCCTCGGCCCCACTCGCCGCGCCACTGTACAAAATGCAGTCCGCTGCCTTCACGCCAAACCTCCTACCGAAATCGTCCCGCGACCTCAATTTTTGAATCTCCACGCAGTACTCGCCGCGCCCCTGTCCCGCCGCGCCCGCAGCCGATGCGCCCGCAGCCAATGGATCCCGGGGTCTCGATTCCGCGCGCAGACCGTACTATCAGTCCCCGTTCGTACCAGCTCCTCCGTACCAGCTCCCGTAGGCGACTCCAAATGGCGACGACAAACGACACAGGCCCGCTGATCGTCTTCGAGGGGATCGACGGTGCCGGAAAATCTACTCAGGCCAAGCTGCTCGCCGAGCGGCTGGAACAAGCTGGCTTCGAGGTGGTGCGTACGAGGGAGCCGACCGACGGCACCTACGGCCGCCGGCTTCGGGAGTCGGCCGCCTGCGGCCGCCTCTCGCCGACCGAGGAGCTCGAGCTCTTCGTCCTCGACCGAAAGCAACATGTCCACGACGAAATCGCGCCGGCCCTCGCGGCGGGCAAGGCGGTGATCGTCGACCGCTATTTCCTCTCGACCGCCGCCTACCAGGGCGCGCGCGGGCTGGACCCGGAGGCAATCATGACCGCGAACGAAGCCTTCGCGCCGATCCCGACGGTCGCTGTCCTGCTCCAGACCGGAGTGGCGGGAGGCCGCGAACGAATCCGACAGCGCGGCGACGGCGAGGGCAACCTCTTCGAGCGCGAGGCCGAGCTGCGCAAGGTGGCGAAGGTCTTCGACTCCCTCGATCGGCCCTACATTCGGCGCTGCGACGGTCGCGGGACGATCGAGGAAGTGCACCAGGCGATCGTCGAGTTGCTCGCCGATACGCCCGGCCTCGATTCCCTTTGATTACGCCGGGACGGGTTCGCCGGGGCGCTTCTTCGGGCGCAGCGCCTGGCGCAAGACCCGTTTGCGCAAGCGGATCGACTTCGGGGTCACCTCGACCAGCTCGTCGTCGCCGATCCACTCCAGGCAGTCTTCGAGGCCGAGCTCGCGGTGGGGAGTTACCACGACGTGCTCATCGCGTCCCGAGGCGCGCACGTTGGTCAGCTTCTTTTCGCGACAGATGTTGACGTTGAGCTCCGAATCGCGGGCGTACTCGCCGATCACCATGCCCTCGTACACCCGCGTGCCCGGCGCGATGAACAGAGTCCCGCGCTCTTCCAGGTGAAAGATGGCGTACGGCGTCGCCACGCCCTCGCGATCGCCGACCATCGCGCCGTTGGTGCGCGATTCGATCGCGCCCATCCACGGCGCCCATCCGTCGAATAACGCGTTCATGATTCCAGTCCCGCGCGTCTCGGTCAGGAAGCGCGAACGGAAGCCGATGAGGCCGCGCGACGGGACCGAGAACTCGAGCCGGACGCGGCCGGAGCCGCTGTGCGTCATCTTGCTCATCTTGCCGCGGCGCACCGCCAGCTGTTGCGAGACGACGCCGATGTAGTCTTCGGGAACGTCGATGGCGAGCAACTCGACCGGCTCGTGGACGGCGCCGTCGATGTCGCGGGTAACCACGGTCGGCCGCGACACCTGCACCTCGTAGCCCTCGCGGCGGATGGTCTCGATGAGGATCGCCAGTTGCAGCTCGCCGCGGCCGGTAACCTTCATCGCGTCGCCCGCCTCGCTATCCTCCACGCGCAGACTGACGTTGCGACGGCGCTCCAGCAACAACCGCTCGCGCAGCTTGCGCGAGGTCACGTAGTCGCCCTCGAGACCGGCCCACGGAGACGTGTTGGCGGCAAAGAACATCGCGATGGTCGGCTCGTCGACGCGGATTCCCGGCAGCGGTCGCGGGTCCTCCAGGTCGGTGATGGTATCGCCGATGTCGATTTCCTCGACACCCGCAATGGCGACGATGTCGCCCGCTTCGACGCGTTCGGCGGCGGTTCGTTTGAGCCCACTCCAGTTGTACAACTGGGTCACCTTGACCGGGTGTTGCTCGCCGTCGTCGCGACACAACATGTACTGCTTGCCGCTGGTGAGGAAACCGTTCTTGACGCGACCGATCGCCAGCCGGCCGACGTAGTCGTCGTAGTCGAGATTGTTGCACTGAAACTGCACCGGCTCGTCCGCCTGGACCTCGGGGGCCGGCAACTTCTCGACGATCAGATCGAAAACCGGCCCGAGATTTTCACCCGGCTGGCGCAGATCGCGGGTGGCGGTGCCAGTCCGCGCGTTGGTGTAGACGACCGGAAAATCGAGCTGCTCCTCGTTGGCGTCGAGGTCGATGAAAAGGTCGTAGATCTCGTCGAGTACCTCGGCCGGGCGCGCATCGTCGCGATCGATCTTGTTGATGCAGACGATCGGCGGCAGCCCGGCGGCGAGCGATTTCTGGAGGACGAATCGCGTCTGCGGCAGTGGCCCTTCCGACGAATCGACCAGCAACATCACGCCGTCGACCATGGCCAGAGTACGCTCGACCTCACCGCCGAAGTCGGCATGCCCGGGGGTGTCGACGATGTTGATACGAACGCCGTGGTAGTCGACAGCGGTATTCTTGGCCAGGATGGTAATGCCGCGCTCGCGTTCGAGCTCGTTGGAGTCCATCACCCGGTCCACGACATGCTGGTTGGCGCGGAAGATACCGCTCTGGTGCAGCATCGCATCGACCAGCGTCGTCTTGCCGTGATCGACGTGGGCGATGATGGCTATGTTGCGGATCTCTTGTCGGTTTTCGGCACTGGCCACGGGAACGTCCTCGGTTGTCGATGGGAAACCGCCAGCCGTAACACCCGGCGACCCCGGTTGCGACCGGGGGCCGGCCGGTCGGTGGGCCGGTGGGCGCCGAGCCGCGTGAGCGCGGCAACGGCGCCCCGCTCACCGTCCCCCTCAGGGGCCAGCGCCTGACATTTTTGGACATCTTTTTTCCGGCCCGCGCCGGACTCCGAGAATATCGGCCCGATCCGTGCCACCCGCAAGGAACAGCCCCCTAACCTACGGAAATCCCGTACGATTATCACAGTGGGAAGCACCCCCAACTCGTACCGATTTGTCGCTAACGAGGCACCGCAGCGCTCCATCGAAGCCGCTTGGAGAAAAAATATCCGCTGCGCGAAAAAGATAGTTTGACACTGCATACCAAAGCTGCCAAAAACCAAAAAGAACCCATTTCACAGCATTCCTCGTTAAAGAGGGAAGGAGGACAAGCATGTTGAGACGTATTCTCATCGTCGGAGGGGCACTCCTGGGAACGGCGCTGATAGTCAGCCCGGTACTCGGACAGCGCGCCCTTCCGAAGAAGGCAAACAAGTACCAGGCCACGATCGTTCAGGGTGTGGAAGTCTGCACCGCGACCAACACCACCGCGCCGGGCGTCTTGGCGACGGCGGCCTGTGACCAGGTCGTTGCTGCTGACTCGCTCTGCCAGTTCACGGCAAAGGGCAGCGGTAAGTTCCTCTCCAAGGCCAAGACCGATGTTTCGGTCCAGGTCAAGTTGAGCAACCTGACTGACACCTGCAACGGCGAGACCTTGTGTGGCGTGGCGTCGATCCGAACCAGTTCGGACGGCTGCGCGAGTGGCGGTAGCTGTAGCACGGTTCCGCAGGCGGACCTGCCGTTGGGTATCGCCTGCTGCACCGTCGACAAGAACAAGTGCAAGGTCAAGACGACCATTGGTGTGTCGCTGCCGGGCGCTCTTCCTGCCGGCAACAACACCGAGATCATCATTGGCGAGGTCGGCATGGTGCGCACCTCCGGTGTCACCGAAGGCGTCGCTTTCCGCGCTGGTCTACTGTTTCCGTAAGCAGTTTCGCCAGGTAGGTTTCGAGACCGCCGCGTCGAAAGACGCGGCGGTCTTTTTTTCTACAGCAGCATCCCGGTCGATCGGCCCCGTCACAGGCTCGGCGGTTCCCGTCCCGCCCGCGGGGGAGTGTAGATGTCCCATACCAGACAGGTCATCGTGTTCGTCGGAGCCCTGCTCCTGCTCGGGTGCAATTCGTCACCACCCAGAGCCGACAGCACGCCGGCGGTCGCGGCGACTGCCCCGGCCCGCCACGCCGGGGACAATCCGAACGCTCAGAGAGAACCGGAAACGGACGCTGCGCCGCACGCCAAGAGTGGTGGCCTGAAGATTTTCGTCTCCAACTATGAGGACGATACGATTTCCGTCGTCGAGGGCAACCCGCTCCAGGAAACCAAAGTGTTCCACTCCGGTGCCTCGCCAGACGGCATGGCGGTCAGGCCGACCGAGCCCCGGCTGCTCGCCGTCGCCAATTCCACCGAGTTCGGCGTTTCGTTCTACGACGTGAACACCTACCGGGAGATCGCCAAGCTGGACGACATCACGCGCGGACCGGATCAGGTGAAGTTCAGCCCGGACGGCAAGTGGCTCTACGTCGTCGGACCACTCGATCGCGACCTCAGCTTCATCGATGTCGATGCCATGAAAGAAGTGGGCGACCCGCTCACCTTCGGCGACGACAAGAGGCCCAGCAGAGTGATCGTCAGCGACGACGGCAGTCGACTCTACGTCCTGGTAGTGGACTTCGTGGGAAACGGAGAGGGGGCGGAAGTCGCGGTGGTCGACGCCAAGACGAGAGAGATCCTCAAACGAATTCCCGTGGGGCGCCAGCCCAAAGCGATGGCGATCGGTAACCACGGGCGCACCCTGGTGACGGCGAGTTTCGACGACAGCACACTGACCGTCATCGACGTCCCCTCACTCGAGGTCATCAAGACGATGGATTCGGAGACCGGCTTCGGGCTAGCCGTCCACCCGACCAAGCCGATTGCCTACACCATGGCCAGTTTCGACGATGAGTTTCACGTGATGGACCTGGAGAGCGGTGCGACCATCAAGACCATCTCAGCCGGCCAATGGCCCACCTACTGCGCCTTCGGACCGGGCGGACGCTACCTGTACATTCCGCACGAGGAGTCCGACTCGCTGGTCAAGTTCGACACCGAAACCAACACGGTGGTGATGAAGATCGCGGTCGGCAAAGAACCGGCGGAGGTCGCGTTCTACCAGCCCTGAGGTCGGCGCCCTAGACAACCCGGCTGATGGCTCTTCGAAATGGGTGAGGTACTGCCGGGCCAACCGCAGAGCGATCGCGCACACACCGCCGCCGACTTCTCCAGCACAAACCCCGGCCACACCAAACAACGGCACCATGGCAAGCGCGAGCGAGCCGCGACAGAAGGCATCGACGAGACAGCATCTAGCAGCACCGCCCTCCCCATGAAGACCGTCCTCATCGTACTCGCCTGCGTCCTCTGGTGCTCGGCAGCGGCGGCGGAATCAAGCGGGAGCCAGCAGCGCGAGGGCGCGAACCCCTACGTGATCTCGATCGACACCGAGCCCTGGATCAACGCCCTGCGGACCGACGACCTGTTCGTCTCCGACCCCGCCATCGAAAGCCTCGCCGCACTCGGCGACCACGCCATCCCCGCCCTGGCGGCGGCCATGGCGGCGGCCAAGACGACATCGCAGAAGACGACATCGCAGGGGACGCAGACGCGCATCAATATCGTCGAGATTCTCAGCGACATCCGCACACCCGCGACCGTGCCGCTGTTGGTGCAAGCCGCCCACGACACCAGCGTGGAGGTGCGCGGCGACGCCGTCGATGCCCTCGGCAGACTCGGTCGAGCCGACTGCCGCGCCGCAATCGAGGCCGCTCTCGACGATCCGGCCCCGCAAGTCGCCGCCAAGGCGGCGGCGGCCTGTGGCAGGGTGTGCAGCTCTCGCGCCGCCCTGCGAACCCTGCTGGAGATGTCGATCCGCCGCCAGCCGGCGTCGATCGCGAGCAATGCGCGCAACAGCCTGCGCAAGCTCATCGCCCGCGACACCGCGGACCGTCAACAGATCTCGGAATTGGCCGAAAAAATTGTCGTGCCCGTCATGAACGACACCGGCGCCAGCAACCGACGACTCGCCGCCCTGATGGCAGGCACGCTCGGGATCCCGAGCGCGTTGCCGGTTCTGCGGACATGCGCGATCGAGCGCGTCGATACCGATCCACTGACGTCGGTATACTGCGTCCAGGCCATCGGCGACTCACGGCTCGACCAGGCCGTCGCCCCACTCGAAGAAATTTCCAAGACAGACCACCCCATCCTCACACCAACCGCATGCAAAGCGCTCGCCGCCCTGGCCAAGACCAATTCCGTTGCGCGCGACAGCGCCATGGCATGCGCGCGACAGCGCCAGGCACAAGCGGGCGGCACAACCAGATGAGAGCGGACGACCGCAACCACAGCATCCGATCGCCCCCCCTCAGCCTCAGCCCGTGCCTCAGCCTACGAGCGAAGCGAGTTTCGGTCTACACCTTGGCGATGACGTCGTCGGAAAAACTGCGCAGCGCGTCGATCTTCTCCTGCAACGGTTGATCCGGCCCGTTGTAGGCGTCGCGGAATCCGATGATCGCATCGCTCACGCCCATGTCCTCGAGCCGCTTCACACCATCGGCGCTGTACCCGAGCATCGAGATCACATGAACTTCGAAGGGCTCCTTGTCGCGGCCGTAGTCGCGGCGCATGGCGTGGATCGTCTTGATCATCACCTCGAGATCGCCCTGGTCGCCGCCGGCGTGCATCCATCCATCGCCGAGCCGGGCGGCCCGCTTCAGCGCCGGCTCCGAGTGACCGCCGATGAAGATCGGCACCGGCTGCGACGGCACCGGGCAGATCTTGATGCTCTGCAGATCGTAGTACGCGCCGTGGTGCTCGACGTACTCGCCGCCGAGCAGACCACGGATGATCTCGATCATGTCGTCCATCCGCTTGCCGCGCCCCTTCCAGCGCTCGCCGCACACCGCGAAGTCCTCCGGCCACGGACTCAGCCCGACACCGAAACCGAAGCGATTGCCGGTGAGCACGGCCACCGAGCTGACCGACTTGGCGACCAGCACCGGCTGGCGGATCGGCAACTTGACGACGAAGGTCGTGAACCGCAGCTTCTCCGTCACCGCCGCCATCGCTGGAATCAGCGAGAACGGTTCGAGGAACGGCTTTCCCTCGAGAAACTCGCGGTTGCCGTCCGGCGTATACGGGTAGGTGCTGTCGGACACTTCCGGATAGCAAATGCTGTCCGGAACGATCATCGACGTCCAACCGCTGTCGTCGCACGCCTTGGCCAGCGGCAGGTAATGGGTGGGGTCACACATCGACTCAGCGTACGAAAAGCGCATTTTCTTCCTTACTGCTGCCACGCCGGCGCGACGCGAACGGGACCTGGCAAGCCGCGCTTCGTCGCGCCTCGACAGCATACTCCCGCCGCGCTACAGTTCGCGGTCGGTTCACACATGGCACGGTAGAATGAGGGAGACATTATCATGGCAACGAACGCAGAAAAGGCTCTCGAGCTGATCCTCTCCAAGGTCGGCGTGGAAGAAGGGGTCGGCGACTGGCTGGAGGTGACGCAGGAGCGCATCAACAGCTTCGCCGACAACACGGAAGACCACCAGTTCATCCACGTCTACCCCGAGAAGTGCGCCGAGATGTCGCCCTTCAAGGTTCCCATCGCGCATGGATTCCTCACCCTCTCGATGCTGACGCACCTCGACAGCTCGATCAAAAAAGACCGCGCCATGTACAGCGGAATCGTCATGGGCGTGAACTATGGATTCGACAAAGTCCGCTTCATCAGCCCGGTCCCGGTCAACTCGAAGATTCGCTGTCGCTCCGAGATTGTCTCGGCCACGGCCAAGCCCGGCAACACCATCCAACTCAAACGAAAAATGACGATCGAAATCGAGGGACAGGACAAGCCCGCCTGCGTCGCAGAGTGGCTGACCAATATGGTGTACGGCTAGGCACTCGCTTCGCTCGTAGGCTGGGGCTGAGGCGAGGCTGAGGCTCAGGTCTACCCCCCCGCTTGTTCCTTCGCCCAGCGATAGTCGGCCTTGCCACTCGGGCTGCGCTGGATGTGATCGCGGAAGACGACCGCCTTGGGCAGCTTGTAGCGCGCGATGTGCTTAGCCGCCTCGGCGATCAGCTCGTCTTCGGCCGCGTCGGCGCCCTCGCGTAACTGAACGATCGCCACGACTTCCTGCCCCCAGCGATCGCTGGCACGACCGGCCACGACCACATCGAAGACATCCCGGTGCTGCTTGAGGGCGCCCTCGACCTCTTCGGCAAAGATCTTCTCACCGCCCGAGTTGATCGTCACCGAGTCGCGCCCGAGAACCTCGATGCTGCCGTCCGCCCGGTAGCGGGCACGGTCGCCGGGAACCGCATACCGCGTCCCATCGATGGTCGGGAAGGTGCGCGCCGTCTTCTCCGCATCGCCCAGGTATCCGAGCGGACAACGCCCGGTCTGAGCGAACCAACCCATCTCCTCGTCGCCCGGCTGGAGCAGGCGGCCAAGCTCCTCCGACACCACGCAAGCGCCCGCGCCGGGCTTGAAATCGCCCGTCGTGACCCCGCTATCCTTGTTGCTCGGGTTGCTCGCCTGCGCGCCGGATTCGGAGGAGCCAATGGTGTCGAGCACAGTCACGTTCGGAATCTTCTCGAGAAATTCCTCCTTGTGCTTGGCCGACAGCGGCGCCCCACCGGAACCGATGACGAACAGGTTGGAGAGATCGTAGCTCCGCTTCTCGAGCTGATCGAGGATGGGTCGTGCGAAGGCGTCGCCGACGATCGTGCACGACATCGCCTTCTCGCGCTCGATGGTCGACAAGAAGTCATCCGGATCGAGCTTCTTGTTCTGTCCCGGAAGGACCACGCCGTTGCCCATTCCGAAATTGATGAACGTCGCCCACTGGGCCGCGCCATGCATCAGAGGCGGGCCGATCACGGCCTTGGCGCCGCCACCACCGCGCGCGTAGTCGGCAACCTCTTCGAGCGAGGCGAGCTCAATCCCGTCGAGCTTCCGCCCGCCCATCGCACCCATGTAGATGTCCGCGGAACGCCACAATACTCCCTTCGGCATCCCGGTCGTCCCACCGGTGTACAGAATGTACAGATCGTCGGGCGACGGCGGGTCGCTCGGCGGTCGCGGCGCCGTCGACGCGATCACATCGTCGTAGTCCACGGCACCCGGCACCATACTGTTGCCGGAGCCGTCCTCGACGTGGATACACAGCTCGAGATCGGGGAGCTCGTGCAGAATCGACTCGAGGCGCGGCGCGAATTCGCCGTGGTAGACGACGACCCGGGCGCGGGAGTTTTTGAAGAGGTAGAGGAGCTCCTCCTCGACGTAGCGGTAGTTGACGTTGAAGGGCGCCACCCGGGCATAGAAGGCACCGAGCATCCCCTCGAGATACTCGTTGCAGTTGTACAGGTAGAGCGCCAGATGATCCTGTCCCGACTCGTGCCCGGCGAGCTCCGAGCGCTCGCGCGAGCAGCCGTAACCGCGCTGCGCCAGATAGTTGGCCAGACGGCGACTGCGCTCGGTGTATTGCCGGAAGGTGTAGCGGCGATCGCGGAAAATGATCGCTTCGTTGTCGGGAACGACACCGGCGATGGTGTCGAATACTGCGGGAAAGGAACAATCCATAGCGGGAATCTCCGTAGTCGATCGAGGGAAAACTTACTTTTCTCGCACGCCGCCCGCCTGCGTCAAGATGCCCGCCAGCGGCTACCCATCAGCACGGCAACAGCTCCCCGGCGTTCACCAGAAGTGTCTCACCGGTAATCATCCGCGAGCGGTCGGAGCAGAAGAACGCGACAGCTTCGGCGACGTCCTCGTCGGCCGGGATTTCACCCAGCGGCATCGTCGCCGTGATCTCGTCGATGACGACCTGTTGATCGACGCCGCGATCTTTCGCCTGCCACTCGACGTACATTTGCACCGGCGGGCCCCACATGTACGTCGGGATGACCATATTCACACGGATCTTGTCCGGGCCGAGCTCGGTTACCATGTGCTTCATCGCCGCCAGCAGCGCGCCCTTCGCCGAAGCATAGGCGATCTGCGCCATCTTGGGGGGTAGCCACATCGACTGCGAACCGATCAGCACAATCGAACCGCCACCGCGCTGCCGCAAGTGCGGCACCGCGGCGGCGGCAATCTGCATGTTGCCCACCACATTGGTCCGCATCGACTTCATCCAGTCCTCCGCCGAAGTCGTCTGCAGGGTTCCGAACAGGGCGTCAAAAGCGGCCACCTGGACCAGCGCGTCGACGCCCCCGAAGCGTTCGACGGCGGTGTCCAACAACGCGCGACACTGATCGCCGTCGGTAATGTCCGTCGAACGATAAGCGACCTTCTCACCGGACGGATCGAGCGCAGCGGCAGCCTCGGCCAGCTTTTTCTCGCGCCTGGCGCCGAGTACGACCCTGGCGCCATCGCGCAGGCCGATCCGCGCCACCTCGCTGCCCAGACCGGGGCCGACGCCCGTGATCACAATGACTTTGTCTTTTACAATCATCCACTTGCTCCTGGGAATGTTCGTTGTATGTGGAGGTGGGGGCCGCTCGGGCAACCGCCGGCCGAAGCACCGGGTTTCGGAGCACGCATATCGAACCTCATCAGGAACATGGGGCGGTAGTTAACAGGATAGATCGGGAGGGATCCAGGATGGACGCATCACTCGTCCGCTGCCGCCGCGACCGACCCCGCGCATCCGTGTTCATCCGTCTCCGTCTGTGGTTAGCTGAGAAGCGGTCAATAGCTATTGGCTATTAGTTCTTGGCCCAATGACAGATCATCGACGATCGTCGCGCAGCGACCACCACCCTCAGCCTGAGCCTCGCCTTCGCCTGTGCCTACGAGCG
>Ga0114931_10001930_pt1 | contig 26446 bp, 22 predicted proteins | sample 2SBtaG_FD_89579 | JGI IMG/M metagenome (GOLD analysis project Ga0114931, IMG submission 89579) | Deep subsurface microbial communities from Kolumbo volcano to uncover new lineages of life (NeLLi) - 2SBTROV14_V59a metaG | ecosystem: Environmental > Aquatic > Marine > Volcanic | place: Kolumbo... | reverse complement strand
GTTGCCGCGCATCTTCGACCCGTTCTTCACCACCAAGGACGTCGGCGAGGGCTCCGGCCTGGGGCTGTCGATCGTCCACGGCATCGTCGAGCGCCACGGCGGGGCCATCGAGGTCGACAGCGAGGTCGGCGTCGGCACCACCTTCCGGGTGACCTTGCCCCGGGGCGGCAGCAGCGGCGCCGTCGAGCGACCGGCCGAGCTTTGACAGATTGACACTCGCGGGCTAAGGCAGTGTCATTCTCGCAAGGCCACAGGCGCCGCGACATTCATAACCTCCCGAAATTTCTTGGGTTAGGTGGGAATGGAGCTGGCACTGGCCTTGTATTAGCTCCCAGCTGGAGGTCTCCCGATGTGCCCGAATCCCCTGGAAATGGCTCCCATGTCCGAGCCCGATGACCGCACCGCGGCCGCCTGGGATCCCCCCAGCGTGGTCCTCATCGTCGATGACGAGCCGGGCATCGTCGAGTCGCTGAGCAAGATCTTCAAGCGCGAGGGGATGCAGGTGCTGACCGCCGGAGACGGCCAGGCCGGGCTCGAGCTCCTGCGCCGCCAGCGGGTCGGTGTCCTGCTCACCGATCTAATGATGCCCCGGACCACCGGGATGGACCTGCTCAAGGCGGCCAAGACGGTGGCGCCGGAGACCGAGGTGGTGCTGATGACCGCCTACGGCACGGTCGAGACCGCCGTCGAGGCGATGAAGGAGGGCGCCTACGACTTCGTCACCAAGCCGCTCAAGCGGGCGCACGTGGTGCGGATCGTCAAGAACGCCCTGGAGAAGCAGTCGCTGGTGGTCGAGAACCGGGCCCTGCGCGCGCAGCTGGCCGAGAAGCGCCGCCGCGCCATCATCGGCACCTCGCTGGCGTGGCGCCGGACCATGGACACGGTCGTGCAGGCGGCGCCGTCGGACGCCACGGTCCTGCTCTTGGGCCAGAGCGGCACCGGCAAGGAGCTTTTGGCCCGCGCCATCCACGAGAACTCGAGCCGCGCCGACCGGCCGTTCGTCGCCATCAACTGCGCCGCCATCCCCGAATCGATCCTCGAGGCCGAGCTGTTCGGCTACGAGAAGGGCGCCTTCACCGGGGCGACCACCTCGCGCGAGGGTCGCTTCGAGGCCGCCAGCGGCGGCAGCCTGTTCCTCGACGAGATCGGCGAGATGTCGCGCCACGTGCAGGTCAAGCTGCTGCGCGTGCTGCAGGAGCAGGAGATCGAGCGCCTGGGCGGCGGCGGCCGCACCCGCCCGGTGGACATTCGCCTGATCGCCGCGACCAACATCGATCTGGCCAAGGCGGTGCACGAGGGGCAGTTCCGCGAGGACCTGTACTACCGGCTCAACGTCATCCCCATCACCATCCCGCCGCTGCGCGACCGCCGCGACGACATCCCCCTGCTGGTCCAGCATTTCGTCCGCCTGTACGCCGACAAGAACGGCAAGCCGGTGACCGGCTGCACCCGCGGCGCGCTGGACCGCCTGGTCGACTACACCTGGCCGGGCAACGTCCGCGAGCTGGAGAACGCCATCGAGCGGGCGGTGGTGCTGTCGCGAGAGAACGTCATCACCGAGGAGGCGCTGCCGCCGGAGATTCGCAACGCCGCGACCGGCGAGATCGGCGGCGGCCCCGGGCTGACCTTCCAGATCGGCACTCCGCTCAGCGAAATCGAAATGCGCGTCATCCGCGAGACCCTCCGCCACACCGGCGGCGACAAAAGGCTCGCCGCCAAGTTGCTCGGAATCGCAACGAGGACTATCTATCGACGACTCGAAGCCTCCGGTGAGGACGACGACGGCCGCCAGAGCTAGGAGGCGCCGAGCGAACCGATGCAGGAATATATCAAGAAATACTTCTGGGCCGTGCCGGTCCTCGTCGTCATCGCCTGCTCGGCGCTGGCGGCGCAGGCGGTCAACCACTGGATCGAGGGCGCGTACCTCAACGACGGCGCGACGTCGCCCAAGGTCGCCCCGCCCAAGGCGTCGCGGATCCACTCGCGCGGCCACGGCAGCTCCAAGAACGGCGACCCGATGGTCGCGCGCAACATGTTCTGCTCCGAGTGCCTGCCGCCGGAGCCAGACGTGGACACACCGTCGGACACCGACCAGGTCCCGCTCACCTCGCTGCCGCTGGTGCTGGTGGCGACCAACCTCGCCAGCCACGACCAGTACTCGTTCGCCACCGTGCGCAACGAGACGTCGAAGAAGCAGGGCGCCTACTGGATCGGCGACCTGATCCCCGAGGCCGGCCCGGTGGAGAAGATCGGCGGCAAGAGCGTCGTCTTCCGCAACCAGACCAGCAACCGCTCCGAGCGGATCGCGCTGCTCGAGAACCGGGCGCCGGTGGCGAAGACGCCCACGCGCTCGACCACCCGCGCGCGCCCGCGCAACGCGCGCCAGGAGCTGATGGCCGAGATCGAGAACGGCGTCAAGAAGGTCAATGACACTACCTACGAGATCGACCGCGCTGTGGTCAACAAGGTTCTGGCCAACCCGATGGCGGTGGCCCGCGGCGCGCGCGTCGTGCCGTCGATCAAGGACGGCAAGAACAACGGCTTCAAGCTGTACGCCATCCGGCCCAGCTCGGTCTACGCCAAGATCGGCCTGCGCAACGGTGACACCATTCACGCGGTCAACGGCTTCGACCTGACGACCGCAGACAAGGCGCTCGAGGTCTATCAGAAGGTCAAGGAGTCGAGCAATCTCTCGGTCTCCGTCACTCGCCGGGGCAAGCCGGTGACGCTCTCCTACACGATTCGTTGAGGTTAAACGTGACTATCGATGGAAAGCTCCGCGGGGCTCTGGTTCTGGTGTGCGCGTTGGCGTGCGCCCCGGTGCTGGTCGCTTCGCATCCTGCCTGGGCGCAACCGTCCGGCCAGAACAAGACCGCCGGTGGGAGCGACGACGACAAGGATGCCGCCGCCGACAAGGACGATCCGCTCTACAGCTGCCGCAAGTCTCGCGGCAAGGTGTCGGTGTCGTTCAAGCCCGAGGTCGAGCTCAAGGACCTGATCAGCTGGGCGATGGGCTTCACCTGCAAGAACTTCGTCTACGGCTCGGGCGTCGGTAGCCGCAGCGCCAAGGTGACGATCATCGCGCCCAAGCAGATGACGTCGCACCAGGCGTGGGACGTGTTCCTGGTCTCGCTCAACACCATGGGCCTGACCGTGGTGCCCAAGGGCAACGTGCTCAAGATCGTCGAGTCCGCGCAGTCGAAGAAGGACTCGATCCCGATCTACAGCAAGGGAATGCCGTCGTCGCGCGACCAGCTGGTGCGCGTGATCATTCGCCCCTCGCACGTGTCGGTCGACGATCTCAACGCCGCGCTCAACGCGGTCACATCCAAGGACGGTCAGGTGACGGCGCTGCCCAAGGCCGGCGTCGTCCTGGTCACCGACTACGCCAGCCAGATCGCGGGCATGCGCGGGCTGGTCCGCGAGCTCGATCGGCCGGTCGCCGGCGAGCGGCTGTACTCGATCAAGGTCAAGTACGCCGACGTCACCGAGCTGGCGCAGACGCTCACGACGATCCTCGGCACCCGCAACACCACGCCGGGCGCGTCGCCGACGCCGGCGCCGCGACGCAACAATCGCCGCGGTCGCCGTGCCACCGCGCCGGCACGCAGGGCCACCCGCAGTACCAGTACCGAGGTCGAGGCGGCGGTGCCCAGCAAGATCATGGCCGACGAGCGGACCAACACGCTCATCATCCTGGCCAGCGAGCCGGCCTACCTGCGGGTCAAGGCGCTGGTCCAGCGCCTCGACATCGCCACCGAGGTCGAGGGCGGCGGTCGCATTCACGTCTACCAGCTGGAGAACGCCGACGCCGAGGAGATGGCCAACACCCTGACCGCGGTCATCAGCGGCATTCAGACCGGCAGCTCGACCCAGCGTGGCGGTCGCGCCCAGCCGCGGCCGCAGGTGCGCAGCAACGCCGGCGGTGCGGCGGGCTCCCCCGCCTTCGAGGGCCAGGTCCGCGTCACCCAGGACAAGCCGACCAACTCGCTGGTGGTGGTCGCCTCGGTCAAGGACTTCCTGGCCCTGCGCGACGTCATCCGCAAGCTCGACACGCCGCGCCGGCAGGTCTTCATCGAGGCGGTTATCCTCGAGGTCAGCGTCAACTCCAGCCGCGACCTGGGCGTGTCGTTCCACGGCGGCAAGGACCTCAGCAACGGCTCGATCCTGTTGGCCGGTCTGCAGCACTCCCAGCTGCAGTCGCTCAACGTCGCCTCGCTGGCGACCTCGACCGGCCTCATCGGTGGCGCCGTCGGTCCGCTGCTGGACAACGCGCAGGAGCTGCTCGGCACCAGCATCCCGTCGTTCGGCCTGTTGTTCCAGGCGCTGGCGACCAATAGCAACGTCAACGTGCTGTCGTCACCGCACATCCTGACCACCGACAACGAAGAGGCCGAGATCTCGGTCGGCCAGAACATCCCCTATCAGGCCAGCGTGTCGAACTTCGGCGGCGGCACCAGCGGTGGCGGCACCGGCACGACCCCGGGCTTCGGCTTCCCGCTGCAGTCGATCCAGCGCGAGGACGTGGCGCTGACCCTCAAGATCACGCCGCACATCAACGCCTCGGACCTGGTCCGGCTCGAGATCGATCAGGAGATCTCGGACATCGCCGACCCCGACTTCGAGGGCAACGGGCCGTCGTGGGCCAAGCGCACCATCAAGACCACGGTGGTGGTCAAGGACCAGCAGAGCATCGTCATCGGCGGCCTGATGAAGGATCGGGTCACCACCAGCGAGTCGAAGATTCCGCTGCTGGGCGACATCCCGCTGTTCGGCTACCTGTTCAAGTACTCGACCAAATCGAAGGCCAAGACCAACCTGCTGGTCCTGCTCACGCCGTACGTGATCAAGGATCAGATGGACATCGAGGAGATCGTCCAGCGCAAGGTGCGCGAGCGCAAGGAGTTCATCAACACCTTCTCCAGCTTCGCCCGACTGGGCGTCGATCGGCGCATCGACTACCGCCGCAAGCGCGGGCTGGTCGAGGAGATCAACCACGTGGTCGGCATCATCCAGGACGAGCAGAATCTCCTCGACGAGCTGCAGCAGAAGCAGGACACCTACCCGGACGGCCCGATCGAGTACGAGGCCGCGCCGGATGACGATGCCGACGACAGTGGCGACACCGGTTCCCCGGCGCCGGCCGCGACGACCCCGGCACCCGCGACGAACAGTCCGGCGCCGGCCGCGGGAGACAAGACCCAGCCATGAACCTGCACGCGCCATACGCGTTGGACGTTCCCCTCCTGGGCGAGCTGCTGGTCCAGAACAGCAAGCTCAAGCCGGAGCATCTCGAGCGCGCTCTGTCCAAGCAGGCCGACGAGGGTGGTTTGATCGGCGAGATCCTCGTGCGCATGAAGGCGATCGAGGAGCGCGACCTGGCCTGGGCGCTGGCGTTGCAGCAGGAGATGCCGCTGCTCGAGAAGCTGCCGGCCGCAGACGCCATCCCCGAGTGGATGATCGAGAACATTCCGATCAACTTCGCCAAGCAGCACCGGGTGTTGCCGGTCGCCTTCGACCAGGACACCGGCCGTGTCGGCGTGGCGATCGCCGATCCGCTGGCCGTCGACGTGCTCGACGACATCGCGGTGATGGTCGGCCGCCCGGTCGAGGCCGCGGTCTCGCCACCGAGCGAGATCATCGAGCTGATCAACAAGGTCTACGGCCGCCTGCGCGAAGGCGCGACTCTCGAGGAGAAGGACGAGGGCGAGGACGAGTACGGCGACGCCGAGGAGTTGGTCGACATCCTCGACCTCACCGACGAGGCGCCGATCATCCGCTGGGTCAACTCGCTGCTGTTCCAGGCCATCAAGGAGCGGGCCTCGGATATCCACATCGAGCCGGGTGAGAAGGAAGTCCTGGTCCGCTACCGCATCGACGGCGTGCTGCGCGAGCACAAACGGGCGCACAAGCAGTACCTGCCGTCGATCATCGCCCGCGTCAAGATCATGGCCGGCCTCAACATCGCCGAGAAGCGGCTGCCGCAGGACGGCCGCATTCGCCGCAAGATCGGCGGCAAGGACATCGACATGCGCGTCGCCACCGTGCCCACGGCCTCGGGCGAGCGGGTGACCATCCGACTGCTCGACCGCACGTCGGTGCTGCTCGGCCTCGAGGACATCGGCATGGGCGGCGACATGCTCGTCGCGATCCGCAGGATCATCAAACGGCCGCACGGCATCCTCCTGGTCACCGGCCCCACCGGCTCGGGCAAGACCACCACGCTGTACGCCTGCCTGTCCGAGATCCTGTCACCGGAGCTCAACATCCTGACGGTCGAGGATCCGGTCGAGTATCAGCTCGACGGCATCTCGCAGACGCAGGTCAACTCCAAGATCGATCTGACCTTTGCCACCGGGCTGCGCTCGTTCTTGCGTCACGACCCGGACGTCATCATGGTCGGCGAGATTCGCGACCGCGAGACCGCCGAGATCGCGATCACCGCGTCGCTCACCGGCCACTTCGTCTTCTCCACCGTCCACACCAACGACGCCGCCGGCGGCATCACCCGCCTGGTCGACATGGGCATCGAGCCGTTCCTGGTCGCGTCGTCGCTGGTCGGGCTGATGGCCCAGCGCCTGGTCCGCCGGCCGTGCAAGGACTGCGCGGAGGTGGTCGTCCCCAGCGCCGAGACAGTGATGGAGCTGGGCCTGGATCCGGATCGCTTCTTCAGCGGCGGCTACGAGCTACCGGTGGTCAAGGGCGCCCGCGAGATTCCCCCCGGGACCATGCTGCAGGCGCGCGGCTGCCCGATGTGCCTCAACGTCGGCTACCGCGGACGAACCGGCATCTACGAGCTGCTCATGGTCAACGAGGGCGTGCGCAACCTGACGCTCAAGAAGTCCGACGCGGGCGCGATAAAAAAAGAGGGGCTCGAGGCGGGGATGGTGACCCTGCGTATGGACGGCGCGCGCAAGGTCATGCAGGGCATGACCACCGCGGAGGAAGTGCTCATGGTCACCGCGGAGAGCACCGACTAGCATGCCTCTCTACGCCTACAAGGGCATCGGCGCCAACGGCAAGCCGACCTCGGGGGTCAAGGACGCCGACACGCCCAAGGGCCTGCGCCATGCGTTGCGCAAGGATGGCGTCGTCGTCACCCAGTACGACGTCTCCAAGGGTGGCAAGGCCGCCGGGGTGCAGGGCTCGGGGCTCAGCCGCGAAGTCACCATGGGCGACATCTTCGGCCGGGTGAAGAAGGCCGACATCGGCAACTTCACCCGCCAGTTGGCGACCCTGATCAACGCCGGCATCCCGCTGGCCCAGGCGCTGGGCGCGCAGTTCGACCAGATCGAGAATCCCAAGCTCAAGCCGGTGGTCGGCGAGGTGCGCACGGCGGTCAACGAGGGCTCGTCGCTGGCCGACGCTCTGTCCAAGCATCCCAGGGTGTTCGACAACCTGTACGTGTCGATGGTCCGCGCCGGCGAGGTGGCCGGCAACCTGGACGACGTGCTCGTGCGCCTGGCCGAGTTCCAGGAGTCGTCGGCCAAGCTAAAGAGCAAGATCCAGGGCGCGATGATCTATCCGGTCATCATGCTGCTGGTCGGCTGCGTGCTGATGGCGATCTTGATGATCGCCGTGGTTCCGCGCATCACCAGCATGTTCGCGCAAAAGGGCGAGTCGCTGCCGCTGTCGACCCGCTTCCTCATCTGGGCCTCGGGCATCATCGGCACCTACTGGTGGCTGATCATCCTGGTGGCCGTCGGCGGTATCTTCGCCTTCCGCTCGTGGATCAAGTCGCCCACCGGCCGGCCGACGTGGCACCGCTTCCTGCTCAAGGTGCCGCTGGTCGGGCCGCTGGTCATCCGCGTGGCCGTGGCCCGCTTCGCCCGCACCCTGGGCACCATGCTCCACGCCGGCGTGCCGATGCTGCGCGCGCTGGATACCGCGCGCGAGATCATGGGCAACGTGGTGCTGCAGAAGATCGTCGAGGAGGCCAAGGCCGCCGTCACCGAGGGCGAGTCGCTGGCGGTGACGTTGCGCAAGAGCGGTCACTTCCCGCCCACGGTCACGCACATGATCGCGGTGGGCGAGCAGGCTGGAGAGCTCGAGGCGATGCTCATGCGCGTCGCCGATTCCTACGAGAGTGAAGTCGACACCAAGCTGCAGCGGATGACCTCGAGTCTCGAGCCGCTGATGATCGTCTTGATGGGCGGCGGCGTCGGTTTCGTCGTCTACGCCATCCTCAAGCCGATCATGGACATGAGTAACTTCTGAGTCAGAATAGCAATCGGGCCACAATACGAGTGCGCAGGAAAGGACCAGTCATGGACACCAACGAGAACAGCCAGAACACGCCCGCGGTGGGGCGCAGGCGGCGGCGGACGGCCCGCGAGGCAGGCCACGAGCTGGGGATGACCCTGCTCGAGATCATGATCGTCCTGGCCATCATCGCCCTGGTGATGGGTTTCCTCATCGGCCCAAAGGTCATCAAGGCGTTCGGCAAGTCGGAGAAGTCGATCGCGCACATGGAGGCCAAGGAGTTCGCCTGCGACGCCTACACCCGCTGGCACGCGGAGAAGAAGAAGGCCTGCCCGCAGAGCCTCGACGAGCTCCTCGAGTACATGAACAAGAAAAACACCAAGGACCCGTGGGACAACGACTACCAGATGCTGTGCGGCGACAGGAAACCGAAGGAAGCCAAGATGTGCATCGGCGTGGTCTCCAACGGTCCGGACGGCGTCCCCAACACCGATGACGACATCAAGTCGTGGGATGACTGATCGACTGAGCTGACCAGGGTATGATCGCGACGCGCGACATACGGCGAGCTCGGGAGCGTGGGGTCACGCTCCTGGAGATCGTGATCGTGCTGGCGATCATCGGCTTGTTGATGGTGGTCGGGTATATGGCCATTCGCAACGTCACCAAGGCTGCGCTCCGCGAGGACGCGACGAGCCTGACGGCGATGCTGCGGGCCGCGCACAACATGGCCGCGATGTCGGGCAAGGCCCACCGCGTGGTCATCGACCTCGACCACCAGGCGATGCGCATCGAGGTGTGCGAGGGCAAGGTCAAGCTGACCAAGATGGACAAGGCCGGCCCGGCCGAGCCCCCGCGTCCAGAAGACCTGCCCGATCCAAAGAAGATCTTCGGCCCCGGCAGCACGTTGCCGCCGGAGATCGCGCAGTCGGTGGCGGGCAAGGACCCGCTGAAGGTCGCCGCGGCGCTGCAGGGCAAAAAGGTTCCCGACCAGTGCGGCCCGCCGACCCTGCCCAACGGCGACTCCGACGGGCGCGGCAACGAGCGACGCATCCGCACCGACGAAGGCGTGCACATCCGCCGGGTCTTCGTCCAGCACCTCCAGGATCCGGCGCTCGAGGGCGTGGTCACGATCAACTTCTTCCCGATGGGCTATGCCGAGAAGGCGGTCATCGAGGTCGGCCACGAGGACGGCGGTCAGTTCACCATCCTGGTCCACGGCTTGACCTCGCGGGTCGAGCTGAAGGCCGGCGAGGTCGACCCGGACGAGCTGATGCGGCGGGACGGCGCCGGCGACAAGGCGGACGAGCGATGAGGCGCGCGCGCTCACAGGCCGGGTTCACCCTGCTGGAGACGATGATCGCGCTGGCGATCTTGTTCGCTGCGCTGGTCGTGCTGGTCGGCCGCACGGCCGCCAACGCCTGGCTGGGCGAGCGGGCGTCCCGGCTGGGCGTCGCCACCGAGCTGTCGCGGATGGAGATGTACGAGATCGAGGGCGATCTGCTCAAGAATGGCTTCCAGGAGCTCGACCAGGAGGAGAAGGGAGACTTCTCCGACCAGGGCTGGAAGGACTACCAGTGGACCTACAAGATCGAGAAGGTCGAGCTGCCGTCGTTGAGCAACATGGAGGGCCTGGCGCAAAACGACGACAACGGCCAGAGCGGCGGTGAGGACGGGCAGGCCGGCAGCGGGGGGCTGGGCGACAGCCCGCTGGCCAGCCTGATGGCGATGGGCGGTGGCGACCAGAGCGCGGCCGCCGGCGCGTCGTTCATCAGCTCGCAGTTCGAGCTGATCAGCAAGGTGCTGGAAGGTGCGATCCGCAAGGTCACCCTAACCGTGACCTGGCAGAGCGGCGGCAAGGACGAGCAGTTGGTCACCACCTGCTACTTCACCGAGCCGGCGGCGGTCACGCAGACCATCTTCGGTGGCGGTGGCGGTGGCGGTGGCGGCAACAACACGAACACGAACAACAACACCAACACCAACACCAACAACCGGAGCTCCAGCAACAACAGCGGAGGGATCCGATGACCCGGCGCGGCCAGCGCGGGTTCACCCTGCTGGAGATCATGATCTCCATCGCCATCCTCGCCGCGATGATGTCGATGGCCTGGTACACCATCGCGACCACCGCCAGCTCCAAGGAGCTGGTGGAGACGAACGAGGAGCGCTACGAGGAGATCCGGGTGGCCATGGCGCGCATGGTCAAGGATCTCGAGAGCGCCTACATCTCGGCCAACGAGAACCAGAATCTACCCGAGCGCCGGACCATGATGATTGGCGAGGACCACGGCTCGGTCGGCGAGCTGCGCTTCTCCAGCATGGGTCACACGGTGCTGTGGGCCAACGCCAACGAGTCCGAGCAGACGCTGATCGCCTACTACCCTGAGAGCGACCGCGAGAATCGCAGCCAGACCAACTTGCTCCGGCGCGAGTCGCGGCGCCTGTCCAACGAGCCGTGGAAGAGCGAGAAGGGTGAGGTCGACGTGCTGCTCCGCGACGTCGACAAGGTCAAGTTCCAATTTTACGACCCGCGCGACAGCGAGTGGAAGGACTCATGGGACACGACCAAGGCCGACGCCCAGCGCAGCCGCATGCCCCAGCGGGTGAAGATCACCATCGAGATTCAGCCGAAAAAGGGAGACCGCCAGATCTACACGACCGAGGCCCGCATCATGTTGCAGGAGGAATTGAAATTCTTCACCAACTAGAGCGCCGACCGGTTTACGAACGCTCGCCAAATCGCGTATCTGCGTCGCATGGCGGCGTCGCTCATCAGTTGCAGGGGCCCACCCAACTCCTTTTTCGCTCCTTGCCCTGCTCGCATCTACGCGATTTCGCTTCGCGTCGCAAACCGATCGTCGCTCTAGAGCCGCGACCAGGGCATAGCGATCCGCCGGGCGGGCCCGTCCACGCCCCGGCTTCGTTGCTCGTCGGTCGCCGGGACCCACCCAACGCCCTCCTCGCGTCTCGCCGGCGCGCGGATGTGCCTGGCGGGGCGAATCACTCCGCCCTGGTCGGGGCGCTGGGCAAGCGGGTCCGGCGCCAGCGCGGCGGCCAGTTTTCGCAGCGGGGCATCGCGCTCCTGGCCGCGGCGATGGCGATCGCGGTCACCGCCGCGATCACCGTGGAGTTCTCGACCAACACCAACGTCGACTGGATCGAGGCGACCAACACCCGCGACGACATGCGCGCGCACTTCCTCGCGCGGTCGGCCATGAACCTGTCCGAGCTGATCATCCGGGTACAGACCGACGTGATGGATCGCAACCGGCAGTACCTGGGCGACATCCAGCTGGCTGACTTCGTGCCAATGTTCATCGGCGCCTTCGGTGGCTCCAAGGACGAGGTTGATTCGTTCGCCCAGATGCTCGGTGCCGGAGGTAGCGACCTCAAAGGCCTGGGTGTGTCCATCGGCTCGTTCAACGTCGAGGTCGACACCGACGACGACAAGATCAACCTCAACTGCGCCAACGGCGGCACCGAGACGGTCAAGACCCTGCAGACCAAGCTGCAGGCGCTGTTCTACTTCGACATTTACAACCCGATCTTCCAGAACGCCGACGCCGACGGCTGGCGCCGCGATCGCGCGCAACAGGTGGCGGCGCTCATCGACTACGTCGACACCAACCGCAGCAAGTTCAACGCCGTCGGCGCTGCCGAGGATTACGGCTACCAGACGCTGAACGACAAGTACCTGGCCAAGAACAACTACCTGGACACGGTCGGCGAGATCAAACTGGTGCGCGGCGTGGACGATCGCTTGTGGGCGCTGTTCGGCGACCAGTTCACCGTCTACGGCGACTGCAAGGAGAACCTGGCCGCGGTCGAGGATCCCAAGCTGATCGCGCCGATCATCCTGCTCGCGGCCAAGGACGCCGAGGACCCGGTGCTGCGCGACCCGCTCAAGCTGTGGATGCTGGCCCAGCGGGTGGGCGAGGCGCGCTCGTGGGGCATCTACTTCGATACCCTGCAGTCGTTCGCCGATTTCGTGAAAGATCCGGACGGCGCCCTGGGTGATCTGATGGCGTCGTCGGGCCTGAGCCAGTCGTCGTCCACCAGCAGCACGGCGCTGCCGCCGGTGGAAGGGGTCGAGCTGGACATGCAGAAGCTGCAGCAGATCGCGCGCGCGGGAACCCGGCGAACCTACCGGGTCACCGCGACTGCGAACATCGACACCCTGGACAAGACGATCGTCGGCGTGTGGGACACGCAAGTACAGAACCAGAACCCCCGCGGTCCCGGATACGAACGCGGTGCCTGGGTCTTCTGGAGGGAAGAGTAGATGGCCCATCGAATCCTGGGCGTGGACCTGGGCGCGTACTGCGTCAAGGTCGTCGTCGCAAACCCCGGCTTCCGCGGCGCGTCGGTGATCGACTACATCGAGCAGCGAGTCCCGCCCGGCGACGAGCCGGCCATCGAGCGCGCCGCCGGCGTGCTGGGTGACATCATTCGCACGCGCCAGCTGGCCGACGAGACCGTCTGCCTGGCGGCTCCCGGCGACCAGCTGTTCATTCACGTGATCGAGTTCAGCTTCCGCAACCTCAAGCGGGCGGAGCTGGAGAAGGTCGTCGGCGCCGAGCTCGAGGACATCCTGCCGATCGATCTGGAGGAGATGGTGTACACGTTCGACACCATCCCCGAGAAGCTCGAGGCCGACGAGGTTCCGGTCGACCTGGGCGCGCCGATCACCGACGAGGAACCGACCTTCGTGCAGGCGGGGGAGGCGGGCAAGGTGGTCCGCGGCCGCGTGGCGGCCCCCGCCGAGGGCATGCGCGTGCTCACCTGCGCGATGCCGCGCGAGCGCGCGCGGTCGCTGCTCGACCACGCCGAGGAGCAGTGCGGCGAGGCGCGGTCGCTGATCCCGGCGCCGGTCTCGTACGTGCGCATCGCCGAACGGATCGCGGGCATCGTCAGCGGTGGCCCGCCCGTGGCGGTCATCGACATCGGCCACGCACGCACCGACGTCTGTGTGGTCAAGGACGGTCGGGCGGTCTTCGCCCGCACGCTGCCTCGCGGGGGCCGCGAGGTGACGGCGGCGATCGCGCGGACCTGGCGCATGTCGGACGAAGAGGCGGAGAACGCCAAGCACACCGACGGCTTCATCGCGTCGGGGGCCGAGCCTGCTCCCAGCGAGGCGTGGGCGCGCGTCCACGAGGTGATCGAGCCGGAGCTGGCGCCGCTGGCGCGCGAGCTCAAGCAGACCCTGACGGCGTGCCGGGCCAAGACCGGCGCGGTCGTGGCCCAGGCCGTGCTGGTCGGCGGCGGCTCGCGCCTGCGCGGCCTCGGCTCGTTCCTGTCCGAGCGGCTGCGCATCTCCTGCGCGCCCCTGCAACCGGCCGATCACGTGGCGATCATGGGGGAACGGCTGGCCTCGCTCGGGGTCGGCGCCGACACCGCCGCGCTGGCCGCCGGCGTGGCGCTCGAGGGCTCGTCCGGGCGCCCGCACTTCGACCTGCGCCAGGGCGACCTGGCGTTCAAGGCCGATCTGTCGTTCCTGCGCACCAAGCTGCCGACCCTGGCGGCGGCGGCGCTGATCGTCATCGCCTTCGCCGCCTTCAACGCGTACGCCCGGCTGCACATGCTGCGCAAGCACGAAGGGGTCCTCGATCAGCGCCTGGCGCTGGAGACCACGAAGCTGTTCGGCAAATCGCTCGACGCCAAAGAGGCGCTGGCCAAGACCGGAGAGGCCGGGCCGGAGGCGAACGACTCGCCGGTGCCCAAGATGAGTGCCTACGACCTGCTCCTGGACGTCAGCAATCGCTTGCCCCCGGGCAAGGAGATGAAGATCGACATCACCGATGTCGATATTCGCCCGGGCCGGGTGACGCTCAAGGCGATCACCGGGAACACCGACAAGATGGACGCCGTGCAGGCCAGCACCGAGCTGGTCAAGGCGCTCAAGCAGCAGACCTGCTTCGAGGAAGTGTCGCGCGGCAACATCTCGGCCGGGCCGAACGACACCAAGAACTTCCCGGTCAACATCAAGTCGAACTGTAGATAGGAGCAGCCCGTGGCATCGGCAATCGACAACCTCCGCGAGCGCTGGGACCGCATCACGCCCAGAGAGCGTGTGATGGTCATCGCCCTCGGCGGTACGGCGGCGTTCCTCATCGTCTGGTTCATCGCCACCACCATCTCCGGCGGGCTCGACAACATCGAGCACAAGAACAAGCTCACCCACCGGGCGCTCAGCGCGCTGCACGAATACCGGGTCCAGCAGGCGCTGGGCGTGGCCAACGACCACCGGCCCAAGGTGCCGATCGGCAAGGACAAGGTCGACCTCGAGAGCTACCTCGAGCAAGTGGGCAAGCAGGTGGGCGTCGACATCCCCGGCTACTCGCCGCGCCCGGACTCGGTGACCGGCAAGTACGCCGAGGTGTCGACCAAGATCGAGCTCCGCGGCATCGATATCCGGCAGCTCGAGGCTATGCTGCAGGCGATCGAGACCGGCAAGCAGGGCCGGGTCGTGGTCACCGAGCTGCACGTCAAGCGCGAGTTTCGCGAGCAGGAAAAGCTCGACGCCGAGCTGGTGGTGTCGACCTACTACGAAAAGGGCGAAGAAGGCGACAGTGGGGAGGAGGGCTAGTGGTCCTTACCGATCGGCACAAGCGCATCCTCAAGTGGGTCGGCTACCCGCTGCTGTCGCTGTTCACCTTTGTCATGACCCTGCACCTGACGTTTCCGTACGACCGGATCAAGGACAAGCTGGTCGACGATCTGTCTGACAAGTACGAGGTGAGCGTCGGCTCTGTCGAGCCGACCATTCTGCCGGGTGGGCTGGTGATCTCGAAACTGATGCTTCGGCCGCGTCCGAAGAAGCCGGACGAGGATCCGCCACTTCTTCAGATCAAAAGGCTGGAGCTCGACGCCTCGCTGCTGAGCGCGATTCGCGGGCGGCTCGACGTCGACATCGACGCCGACATCGGCACCGGCGCCGTCACCGGCAACGTGGTGGCGACCAAGGCGGGAATGTGGGCCGAGTTCCAGACCAAGAAGCTGGCGCTGCAGGACGTCCCCGGCCTGAGCGAGGCCATCGGCCTGCCGATGGAGCGCGGGCTCAACGCCAAGATCTCGCTGCACCTGCCCAAGCAGCGCTGGCGCGAGGCCGAGGGCAAGATCCAGCTGTCGTGCCCGGGCTGCACCGCCGGCGACGGCGTGGCCAAGATCAAGCCGCGGGCTCGCCCGCGCGGTCGGGTGAACAGCCAGCGGGCTCAGGCGCGCACGCAGTTCATCGGCGACGGCATCGAGGTGCCTCGCCTGGATCTGGGCGATCTGCACGCGGTGATCGAGATCAAGGCGGGCAAGGGCAAGATCACCGAGTTCAACGCCACGTCACCCGACGGCGAGCTGCACATCGACGGCGACATCGACTTCCGCGACCCGTTCAAGCGGACGCAGCTGTCCGGCTGCCTGCGTTTCAAGTTCACCGACGAGTTCGCCCAGCGCGAGCCGAAGTTCGCCAACGTCGGCGCGCTGACCGGCGTCGAGGTGCAGCCCGACGGCTTCACCGATCTGCGCATCACCGGACCGCTGAGCAACCTGCGGTTCCGCCGTCCCCGCGGCAACTGCAAGGCCGGCGGGGCCCCGGGTACGCAGGATCGCGGCGGCACCCGCGCGGGTGGGGCGCCGACGATTACGATCAACAAGGAGCGGCCCGCGCCGCCAGCGGCACCGGCGCACGCACCGGCGCACGCGATCGACGGGGCCGGCGGCTCCGGGCCGATCTCGGTCGAGAAGCCGGCCGTGCCGCCGCAGGAGCCGCCGAAGCCGGCGCCCAAGGATGACAAGCCGGCCGCGAACCCGGCGATCCACCCGGACGAGCAGGCGCGTCCCGGCGACCACGACGTGGCACCCGGCGCGCCGCCGGAGGGTGACGAGGGCGACCAGGCCGACCAGGGCCAGGATCGGCGCGATGACGGGGCCGATGAGCCGGAGCAGGGCGACGAGCCGCCCGCGGGCGAAGCGCCGCAGCAGTAGCGCAACCGGTTGAAAAGACATTCCGCCCGGCAGGGGAAGCAACCGCCGGCGGGCTCGATCCGATGAAGGTTAGTGAGGCGCGTTGCAGCGCTGCACGAAACCAGAAGGAGGAGCCCGTGAACCCGTTCGACGACAGTGAGACGCTCTCGGCGCCGGTCGAAGCGTCGAACGTCATCCGCCTGCGCGAGCCGATCGTGGCCGTGCGCATCCACGGCCTGGGTCGCGAGATCGAGTTGCCGCGCAGAGAGCGCCTGACCATCGGCAGCAGCGCCCGCTGCGACGTCGTCCTCGACGACCCGTACACGTCGGGCGTTCACTGCTCGCTCGAGCGGCGGGCGGGCGGCGAGCTGGTCGTGCGCGATCGGCGGTCGAAGAACGGCACCTTCCTCAACGGCAACCGGGTGGAGCTGGCGCTGGTCAATGCCGGCGCACTGCTCGGCATGGGACGGACGACGCTGGTTCTGGTCGGTCGCAATCGCCGCGGGCAGGAGACCGCATTCGAACGGTTACGTGGCCTCGACCCGGTGTTTCGCAAGGCGGTCGAGACCGCGCTGAAAGCGGCGTCGACCACCTGCAGCGTGCTGGTCCTGGGCGAGACCGGCACCGGCAAGGAGCTGGTGGCCCGCGCCATCCACGAGGCATCGCCGCGGTCGGCGCGGCCGTTCGTCGCGGTCAACTGCGGCGCCATCCCCCGCGACCTGATCGGCTCGGAGCTGTTCGGCCACGAGCAGGGCGCCTTCACCGGCGCCATCGCCGCCCGCGACGGCTGCTTCGTCCGCGCCGACGGCGGTACTCTGTTCCTCGACGAGCTGGCCGAGCTGCCGCTGGAGCAGCAGCCGCACCTCCTGCGCGTGCTCGAGAACCGGACGGTCACCCGGGTCGGCGGCAGCCGCGAGCAGCCGGTCGACGTGCGCCTGGTCGCTGCCACCAATCGCGCCGACGGACTGGGTACCCGCTCGTCGCGCCTGCGCGTGGACGTCTACCACCGGATCGCCACCGTCGTGGTGTCGCTGCCACCACTGCGCGAGCGTTCCGCCGACATCCCGCTGCTGGTCCGCGCCTTCGTCCGCGACCTGGCCGGCGAGCGCCGCGTGCACATCTCCCGCACCACCATGCGCGCGCTGCAGCGCTACGACTGGCCCGGCAACATCCGCGAGCTGCGCCACGCGGTACAGCGCGGTCTGGCCCTGTGTAAGGGCGAGCTCACCTCCGACAGGCTGCTGCCGGAAATCGCCGCCCCGATCGCTCTCGGCAGCTAGCGCTCCTCCCGCCATCGCGGTCTACCCGCGCGCCGCCCCACGGTGGCCGAAGGCGCCCCCGCGCTGCCACCGGTCGACGCCCACGTCCGCGACCTGATGATGGACGCCCTCGAGCGCTACGGCTCGGTGCGCCGCGCCGCCGAGGCGCTGGGCATGCCCAAGTCGACCTTCTCGGACCGCGCGCGCCGCCTGGGCATCCGCCTCATCCGCGACACCCGCCGCTGAGGCTCATCCGTTCGTCCCGAGCGAAGCGAGCGAAGTCGAAGGACGCACCTGTTGCGCCCTTCGACTTCGGCCGCGCTTCGCGCGACCTTCGCTCACGGCGAACGGATCCGAGTGCGTGGGAGGGAGGCTTGCCTACGGCCCCAGCCCGACCCACTCGCAGCCGTCCGGGCCGATCTCCCTCTTCCAGATCGGCACCCGCTCCTTGAGCCGGTCGATCATCGCCCGGCAGGCGGTGAACGCCTCGGCCCGGTGCGGCGCCGCCGCGGCGATGACCACGGCGAGGTCGCCGACCACCAGCTTGCCCACCCGGTGCTCGACCGCGATCCGGACGCCGGGCAGCTCGCCCTCGATCTCGGCGGCGATCTCGCGCATCACCTTGTCGGCCATCGACGCGTACGCCTCGTACTCGAGCCGCTCGACCTCGCGGCCCTTGCTGCTTCGCCGCACGACCCCGGTGAAGGTGACCATCCCGCCCATCTCCGGGTCCAGCACCGCCGCCGCGCAGCGATCGATCGACGGCGGCTCCTCGACCACGCGGATGTGCCGTTCGTTGCCGGTGCCCCCGGCCTCCGGCGGAATCAGCGCCAACTCGTCGCCGTCGGCCAGCGGCTGCTCGGTGCCGACCATGGCCTCGTTGACCGCCGTCTGGAACCGCCCCAGCAGTCCCTTCACCACCGCGTGCCGCCCGGCCAGCACCTCGAGCGCGGCCCCGACCGTGGCCCCCTCCGGCAGCTCCAGCGCCTCTCCATCGGTGCGCAGCCGCTCCCGGAACACCGCGAAGTAGAGCACCTGGATCTTCATCGCCCCCCTGTCGTAGCCTGCCGGCCCGATGGCGACAAGGGGCAGACGCAGCGACGGCGACCACATCGCCGACCTCTACCGCCGGATCTACCAGGTGGTCCGCCGCATCCCCCGCGGCCACGTCGCCACCTACGGCCAGGTAGCCGAGCTCGCCGGCATCCCCGGCGGCGCCCGCGTCGCCGGCGCCGCCATGCGCGGCTGCCCACCCGATTTGGGCCTGCCCTGGCACCGCGTCGTCGGCAAACGCTCCCGCGGCATGGCCAAGGTCAGCATCCACGACCCGGTCGGCGGCGGCATCCAGAGCTCCATGCTCGAAGAGGAGGGCGTGATCTTCACCGCCGCCGGCAGCATCCGCCTGGAGCAGTTCGGCTGGCTGCCGACCGACGACCGCCCCGCCCGCGGTCGCCGCAAGCGCCGATAACCCGCGCTGTAGCGCGGTCCAGCCCGTGTGCCGGCTCACTGTCGGCGCGGTGGGGCTCATCCCGGGTAACCCGATCGGGCGAAGTTTCGATATAAGAAACATGATGCGAACCCAACGGGCACTGAAGGCAGTCGTGGTGGTTGGCCTGCTGGCGCTGGCCGGCGGCTGCAAGCACAAGGTCGCCGGCTACTGCGACGACAGCACGCCGTGCGACGATCCCGCGACGCCGTTCTGCGACCTCAACGGCCAGTACGAGGCCAGCGGCTTTATCGGCAACACCTGCATCCCCGACCCGTTCCCGGACGGCGGCACCCGCGTCGATGCCGGTGTCGACGTCGACACCGGTGTGGCGCCGGCCTCGATCGCCATGACCGAAGACACCGGCAGCGACCGGGTGTTCGGCGACGTCGTCGTCGGCTCCAACCGCGACGAGACGTTCGTGGTGACCAACGAAGGCGGGGCCGAGTCGGGCGCGCTGTCGGTTGCGCTCACGGGTGATTCGGACTTCACGGTGCTCACCGGAGAGCCGAGCGACTGCGAGGACGGGGTCACCCAACTCACCGGCGCGGCCACCTGCAAGGTCCGCGTGCGCCTGGCGCCGACCGCATCCGGGGCCAAGTCGGCCATGGCGGCCGTGAGCGCCACGCCGGGTGGCGACGCCAGCCTCAACCTGGCCGGCAATGGCCTCGCTCCGGGCGCGCTCTCGGGCTCCGACGGCAGCCACGACTTCGGCGGCGTCGAGGTGTCGAAGACCAGCGCGACCTTCACCTGGACCGTGACCAACACCGGCGGCGTGGCCACCGGTACACCGACGCTGACCAACAGCAACAGCAGCGAGATCAGCGTGACCAACAACTGCACCGCCGCCGTGATGCCGGGCAACAGCTGCACCGTCGTCGCGACCTTCACCCCCACGGCGGGCGGGGCCCGCTCCGGCGACCTGACCCTGTCGGCATCCTCGGGCGGCAGCGCCATGGTCTCCCTGTCCGCCTCCGGCCTGTGGCGCGTCAGCGTCTCCAAGACCGGCAGCGGCGCCGGCACCGTCACCTCGGACGTCGGCAGCATCGACTGCGGCCTGAGCTGCGACGGCCTGTACGCCGACCAGCAGACCATCGCCCTCACCGGCACCGCCGCCAACGCCAGCAAGCTCACCGGCTGGGTCGGCTGCGACAGCACCAACGGCAACCAGTGCACGGTCACCGCCACCAGGGCGACCACGGTCCAGGCCGCCTTCACCGCCCAGCGCAACGTGTCGGTCACGCTGGCCGGAACCGCCGGCACGGTGACCTCGACTCCGCCGGGCATCAGTTGCGGCACTACCTGCAACAACAGCTTCGACCAGGGCAGCACGGTGACCCTGAAAGCGGCTCCCGGCGCCAACAGCCGCTTCGATCACTGGAGCGGCGACTGCACGGGAACCTCCACCTCCTGCAACCTGGTCATGGACAGCGACAAGGGCGCCACCGCGACCTTCAAGGCCAGCTATGAGCTGAGCGTCCTCAACGCCACCACCCCCGGAACGGTCACTGTCACGCCGCCGAGCGCCATCTGTCCAGGTGGCACGGGCGTGTGGTGCAAGTACGCCTACGATGCCGGCACCCAGGTGACGATCTCCGTCGCCCTCGCACCCGGGGAGCATATCGTGGCGTGGGGGGACGACTGTTCCGGCACGAGCACGACATGCACGCTGCTGATGAACCAGCCACACTCCGCGATTATCGAGATCAGCAGGTGAGTGCGAGGCTGAGTCCGCGGCACAGCTTGGTTTCGGAAAAAAACGGCGCCCCCGTGAGGGGGCGCCGCGCGCTGAACAGGTGGCTTAGGAGCCGCTAGTTCTTGTCGGTGAAGCCGACGACCGCGTGACCAACGACGATGTTGGTGCCGTTGGAGTTGTCGGTGTTCGCCTTCTTGGCGAGGCCGCCACGGATGAACGTGCTGCGCACGCGGTTCGGATCAACGGTCTTGATGGCGGCCATCGCATCCGCGGGGATGCTGATGGTGCCACTCGACAGGGCTGCACAGAAGATGACGCCAGCCTTGGTGCCGAGGGCCGGCTCCGGGGTCTCGTACGGCTTCAGATCCCGCATGACCGTGTACGACCCGGCGAGGTCCTCGGCGGCGCAGTTGGCGTTGTCGTACTCGACGTAGTCCGTCGTGGAGGCGGTGATGGCGAACGTGCCATCGTTGTCGGCCGTGGTCGAACCAGAAACGGTCACGGTCAGACCGTCCATGCCGTTCATGAACTTGCCGGCGTTCGTGATCCGGCAGGTGCCGCCACCCTCGTCGGTGAAGGCGCCAGCGCCGCTTTCGGTCACCACGACCGCCTTCAGCGGAGCGTTGCTGAAGTTGATGCTGAGAACTGAGAGGATCGAGCTTCCGCAGTCGTCGATCGCGTAGCTGGTAGCCGCGACGAACAGGTCGCCGCTCCCGTTGGGATTGACGTACGTGACGGTGTTACCGGCAGCGGTGTCGACCGCAGTGATGGTGAAGGTGCCATCGTTCGCGGCAGTCGTCGCGCCAGCGATGGTTACCTCAGCGCCCACGCGGACCTTTGCGAATGCACCCGCGTCGGTCAGCACCCACTCGTCCGTTCCGGCGCCGGCCGTGATTGCCGGGCCAACGCCCGTCTTCGAGGCGACGTCGGAGTCGCACTCGAGCGTAGCAGTGCTGCCGTCGAGCGGAAGCGTGCTGATGGTCGCCTGCGAGGCCGGCGTGAGCGAGAAGTCGTCACCGGTTTCGACTGGAGTGGAAAACGCTTCGACCGGGTCGCCGGTGGCCGGCGTGAGTGCGACGGTCGCGGTGTCGTCATCGGCCAGGAACTCGGGCGAGGGACCGCCAGCCGGCGGAACCGGGCCGACACCGGCAACGATTGCGTACTGCACTCCCGTAGCATTGCCAGCCGTCACGCCGACCGCGTCCGGTTTGGCGACGACGAGGACTGTGCCTCCGCCCGCAACGGCGATGATGGGGGACGCCCCATTGTTGGCGTAGTCCGCGGCACCGGAAAGCTTGAGATACATGCCGACGTTAGCGTCGGAGAAGGCGCCGGCCTGAATCAGTACGCTCGTCGTGCCATTGCCGTTGTTGGTGATGGTATCGGTTGCTGCAAGAGCTCCAACCCCCGCGACACACGCATAGTCACCGTCGACGAACGTGCACGCGGGAATCGTGGCCGTGGTGCCCGTGACCGAGATGGTCCCGTGATCCGTGTTGGGTGACGGGAACTGGCCCTGGGTGAAGTCGTAGACCCAGGCGGCGCAGCCCGCGCCGAACGAGTCGCGATCGTCGTAGATCTTGGTGTCGGTCTCGTCGATGTTCAGGCGCCAGTCGGCGAGAACCTGGCCACCGTGGCCGAGCTGAGGGATCCCGTTGACCCGCAGGTCGAGGACCGAGACTTGCCCGGTGAACTCCGGTGGCGGGGTTGCGTCGGGGGTCGTGTCCGCGTCTGGAGTAACAGCGGCATCAGGCCGTGGCCTTGCGTCCGGGTTACCACCACCATCGTCGCCACAGCCCGCTGCCAGCAGCAGCCCGGCGGCGGCCATCACCATCGAGATTCTCGCGAAAACTCGCATCACCTAAGCCTCCTCATAAATCGCCAAACCAAGTACGCCGAAGTCAGGACACACCGAGGGCCTCGTTGTACCCCCCGGTGTCCGTCGAAGCTCCGACGTCAACGCGGTCAACACTACGCTTCCTGATCTTTGCTCGCAAGGAAACACGTCACAAAACCAGAACGCTAACGTGCGGGGATCACTGCGGTATGGCGATGTAAGGAAGCCTTCGAGCGGCACCGCATGCGACCGGGTTTCGCATGCGGTTTCGGGCCTGCGGGATCGGATCACGGGATCGGATCACCCAGAAATCCGGAAAAACCCAGGCGGGATCTGTACTTAGATCGTCTGAGATCAACCAGTTAGCGCCCGGGACAAAACTGGCGGTGTCAGCCCGAAATCGTAGGATCGAGTTGAGGACAGACGGCGAAGGCATCCCGCGCTACACTGCAAAGTGACGTACGATTCGCCATAAGTTCTGAGACCTTGCGTACTGGTTACATATCCACAGGCCTGTGGATAATTTGATCCTCCATGTTCCGCGTTGCTACGATTTCTCTTGCGAACGGACGGCTCCCCTCAGTCGATACGCCGTCCTGCCTGCCGGCTGCGCCAGTGTCCCGCCGCGGGTCGCATGTGAGCTCCTGCAACGCCGAGGAGAGATGGTGAGTTCTGTCGCAAGCTCGAAGGAATCCGTGCGCCGAGGTGATGCGTCACCCCGGCCCGGGGCCCGCTCGCGGGGCCTAGAAGCCGTACCCCGTTCGGTGAACGCCATCGGCTCCGGGGCCACGCCCAGCGCTCCCCGGTCCCTGCGCCGCCCGTCCGGTGATTTCGCTCAGGCCATGGCCGACGGGGCTGTCCAGGACGCCCAGCGCAAGCTCGAGCGCCGCATCCGCGCGCACCTTCCCAGGGGAACCCTCGACGTCACCCTCACCGACAACCGCTACACCATGATTTCGGTCCGCCGCGAGAACAAGGGCGGGCCGTTCTACCGGGTGCGCCTGCACCACATGTTCGCCGCCGCCAGCCCGTCGATCACCCGCGCGCTGGCCCGCTACATCGCGCGCAACGATGCGGACGCGTCCAACCTGCTGGGCGACTACATCGATGCCAACCAGCACCGCGTCCGCGCCCGCAACCGTCGCCTCCAGTCGCCCTCGCTGGTGACCGAGGGACGGCACCACGAGCTGCAGGTGATCTTCGACGACCTGAACCAGCGCTACTTCGACGGCGCCATCGAGGCCCGCATCACCTGGGGCCAGCGGACCATCAAGCCGCGCCGCCGCAACAGCATCAAGATGGGCAGCTACTCGGTGGAGGATCGCCTGATCCGCATTCACCGCTCCCTCGACCGCGGCTTGGTCCCGCGCTTCTTTGTCGAGTGGATCGTCTATCACGAGATGCTCCACCAGGTGCATCCGATCCGGGTCGCCAACGGCCGGCGCATCTTCCACTCGCGCGCCTTCATGGAAGACGAGGCGCAGTTCGAGCAGTACGCCGCCGCGCGCGCCTGGGAGCGCGCGCACCTCGACGAGCTGCTGACCTACTAGGCCGGGCGTCTCAGTCGTCGTCGGGACGGAAGCGCAACCGCTCGACCGGGCGGCCACCGACCAGGTGCTCGGCGACGAGCTCGTCGACATCGTCGGGGGTTACCCCGGCATACCAGACGCCGTCGGGGTAGACGACCAGGTTCGGTCCTTCGAAGCAGGGCCCCAGGCAGCCCGACTCGGTGACGGCGACCTCGCCGCCCAGCGCGGCGGCGGCCTCGGTGAGGCGCGCGAAGACCTCGGCTGCGCCGCGGGCCTCGCAGGACGGTCGCCCGGCGGACGGACGCGCGTTGCGGCAGACGAAGATGTGGAGCCGGAGCACGTGGCCTAGCATACGCCTGCGACGACGCGGAGAATGGGCTTCGCCAGATTCCTGGCTCCGTCGCTTTCTTCGCGTGTCGAACGTCCGCGATGGGCTATTCCGCGAGCGCCATGGACGATCGCGAAAGCGAGGAGGCGGCCGGACCGGCCGGGGGCGAAACAGTGACGCTGCCGGGCGCGGCTGACGCGACCCGGCCGTCGCCGGAGATCGCCGCCGGGACGCAGTGGATCGGCCCGGACGCGGTTCGGCACTGGTTGGCCAACAAGCACCTCGACCCCTGACGCGACCGGCTCACCGGCTCGACGGCTTGCGCAGCCACGTCTCGACGTGGTGCTTGGCGTCGGCGTAGTAGTCGCCGGCCTTGATGTAGCCGTCGAGGGCGGCCTTGGCCAGACTCCTGGCGCGCTTGCGCTCGCGGCCGGCTCGCCACAGGGCGCGGGCGAGGGCGAATCGGGCGTCGGCCAGGCGCGCCGGGCTGCCGTCGGACGACTCCAGCGCGGCGACCGCCTGTTCGAACGAGCGAACCGCCTCGTCGACCTGGCCGAGCTCCAGGTCGCAGTCGCCGACGTTGAGCAGCATCACGGCGTAGAACGGGTGGTCGCGGCCGTAGGCCTTCTGATAGATGGCGCGGGTGCGGTCGTAGTAGGCGCGCGACTCGGCGTACTTCCCCTGGTCCCACATCAGGCCGGCCAGCGCGGCGAGCGACTCGCCGATCTTCGGGTGGTTCTCGGGAAGGGAGCGCTGGCGGATGGCCAGCGCTCGCTCCAGCAGCGTCCGCGCCTTGTCGTAGTGGCTCTGCCGGGTGGCGAGGTCGCCCAGCGCCTGCAGGGCGGCGGCGACCAGCGGGTCGTCGGCGCCCACCGTGCGCGTCTCGATCTCCAGCGCGCGCTCGAGCATCTTCTTGCCCTCTTCGCTCCGGCCGTCGATGGTCGCCAGCAGGCTGCCCAGCGAGCTCAGGGTGGTCGCGACCATCACGTGGTTCTTGCCCAGCGCCGCCTGGAGCACGTCGAGGGCCTGCTCGAAGTAGTGGATCGCCTTGTTGGCCTCGCCCCGCGCCAGCATGTGCACGCCCAGGTTGTAGAGGGCGGTGCCGTAGCGCGGGTGCGCCTTGCCCAGGGTCCGCTCGCGGATCGCCCGGATGCGCTCGAGCCGACCGAACGAGTCGTCGTAACGACCCATCAGCTTCTCCGTGGTCGCCAGGCGTCCCAGCGTCTCGATGATGTCGGCCGCTCCGTCCGGGAGGCGCTTCTCCTGAGTCTCCAGCGCCTCCAGCAGCAGACGGCGACTCTCGTCGAGCTGGTTGGTCTCGCTGAGGATCGCGCCCTCGATCGAGCTCAGGCGGGCGCGGAGCAGCGGATCGTTGCCCGCCCGGCGGACCGCCAGCTCGGCCGGCCGGGACAGCGAGAGCGCGGCTTCGAAGTGGCTCTCGTGCTCGGCGATGACGTCCATGAGGTCGATCCACAGACCGGCGAGAATCCGGTCGTTGCCAGCGTCGGTGGCGTCGTCGAGCGCCTCCTGCAGCGCCTTCTCGCTCCCGGCAGGATCCACGTCCAGGCGCGCGACCGACAGCGCCGACAGCGCCGAGGCTTCGAGGGCCGGCTCACCGAGGGCGTTGGCCCTGGTTACCGCCTCTTGGGCGACGGTGCGCGCTTGCGGGAAGCGACCGACCGACTGCAGCGCCAGCGCGTGATCGACGGTGCCCTGGATGTCGGCCGCAGCGGGGGAGGGCGGCGCCTCGTGGAGCAGGGCCCGCGCGTCGGCGCACGGATCCAGCCGCGGCAGCGCCTGCACGGCTTCGAGGCTGTGATCGAGCACGTCGCCGTCGGCGTTGCCGAGGAGCTTCACCACATCGGCCAGGCGACGGCGCCGGTGCTCGAGGCAGACCATGCGCCGGTCGAGCAGGGCGTCCGATTGCGTCCCTTCCACGCGGGTGGCGCGGCACGCCTGCACCCGCGCGGCCGCCAGCGCGTCGGCATACGAGTCGAGATAGGTGTTCACGCGCGTGGCCATGGACCCGGCGTACGACCGGCCGGTCGCCCGGAACGCAGTCTCGATCTGCGCCCGTGCGCCATCGTTCCACACCGCGTGTACCTCTTCGTCCAGGCCGGTGCAGGTCGGCCCGTGGCCGCGCATGCTGG